>Ga0210400_10004120_pt1 | contig 12659 bp, 8 predicted proteins | sample IncBWH26MmetaG_FD_155456 | JGI IMG/M metagenome (GOLD analysis project Ga0210400, IMG submission 155456) | Forest soil microbial communities from Barre Woods Harvard Forest LTER site, Petersham, Massachusetts, United States - Inc-BW-H-26-M | ecosystem: Environmental > Terrestrial > Soil >...
CCGATGGGAACGATCCGGCTGGATTCTTCCGCGACCGACATGAATGAGCCGGGGTGCAACAACCCGCGTAGCGGATGCCGCCAGCGCAGCAGCGCCTCGACTCCGGCGATCGCGCCCGTCGCCAGATTGATTTGCGGTTGATAATGCAATACCAGTTCGCCGCGCTCGACCGCGTGGCGCAATCCATGCTCGATGGCCTGACGCTCGAGCGCGGTCACGTTCAGGTCCGATTTGAAGAACTGGTAATTGTTGCGCCCGCTGTCCTTCGCCTGGTACATCGCAAAGTCGGCATTTTTGAGCAGGGTCTCGGCGTCCTGCGCATCGTCGGGGTAAGTGACGATCCCGATGCTCGCGGTGACAAATATTGCATGCTCGCCGATGTGGTGGGGTTGGTTGAGTGCCGACAGAATCTTCTCGGCGCTGATGCCTGAGTCGTCGGCCTGCTTCACTTGGGACAGCAGAATCACGAATTCATCGCCCCCTTGCCGGCTTACCGTGTCGGCGTTGCGCACGCAGTCGAGCAGACGTTTGGCCACGCTTTGCAAGAGGCGATCGCCGATGGCGTGGCCCAGTGAATCGTTGATGTGCTTGAAGTGATCCAGATCCAGGAACAGCAGCGCGAGCTTTTTCTGGCTCCGCTGCGCCAGGCTCACCGCCTGCGTCAGCCGGTCGTTGAACAAGATCCGGTTGGGCAGATCGGTAAGGCGGTCGTGCTGCGCTAGGTACGACATGCGCAGAGATTGTGCGCGTGCCGAGCTCACGTCGTGAAACACCATGACGGCACCGGTCACCTGGCCGCGCCGGTCGTGGATGGGAGCGGCCGAATCCTCGATGGCAGCCTCGACGCCGTCGCGCCTGATCAGCAGGCTGTTCGGGGTGAGCCCGACGGTTTTATTCTCGCGCAGGGCCAATGCCATGGGATCCGTTACCGCGTCGCGGGTGACGGCGTCGACAATGTGGAACACCTCCGCGAGCGCGTGCCCGACGGCTTCCGCCCTGGACCAGCCCGTGAGCTGCTCAGCGACCGCATTCAAATAAGTCACGTTGCCCCACTCGTCGGTACTCATGACGGCGTCGCCGATGGAGTTCAACGTGACCTCGGCCCGCTCCTTTTCTTCGTACAACGCCTCGCCATGGGCCGCCCGCTCGACCATGCTGCGCAGCGCTTTGGGTAACCAGTAATTGTCGAGGCGATCCTTGAGCAGGAAATCCTGGGCGCCGCGCTCCACGGCCAGCCGCGCGATCGCTTCGTCAGTCGCCCCGATCAGCACCAGAAAGGGGATCTGTGGAGCCGCTTGAAACAGCCGGTCGAAGGTCTCGATTCCCCGGCTGTCGGGCAGGTAGAGATCCACCAGTACCGCGGCGATTCCATGAGATTGGCGCTCCATGTGGATGGGGCGCCCCATCTGTTTTCCCGTCAGCGCCAGCCGCTTCAGACCCTCTGCGCAGCTGCGCACCCAATCGACTTGGAAAGGTCGGTCGCTCGAGTTCAGCAGGGCGTCGCGTACCGCCTGTGCATCCGTGGGATCGTCCTGTATCAACAAGATGTTTTGCGACAAGAGACCCTCCTTGGCGCGTGACGTGATCGACGTGTAAATTTAACTCGTCCATATAGTCAGCGATCGGTTGGGTGGTCTGTACGCTGGGCTACATACGTGACGCGCACACCACGCGGGCGACGGCGCTCGGCTACGTAAGCCGTCGCGGCGGTTATTGGATGGGCCAGTATATTTCGGTGCGCAGCTGCTCGGCCGGCGTCGTCCCGGGATCGTCGATGTACCAGGAAATCGTGGGGCCCGCGGCGGTGTACGCATGCGCCGCCATGTAGGCGCGAAAGGTTTCGTAGGTCTTGCCCAACGTGTCGTAAGGTCCCACGTGGGTAGTTTTAAGGGTTTTCCCGGCGTAACTTTGCGAGAGCTGTACGGTGCCGTCGCCGGCGACATCGCCGCGGTCCACCGGCATGCCGGCCTGAAAGGTGAATGCGGTCGGCGTCATCTCGCCGTCGATGCCGAGTGGGGCACCGGATGCGTGCAGCTTGTTCCTTGCGATGAACTTGCCGATCTTGCCGTAGCCGTCGGCGTACGCCTTGGATATCGAAGCGGTGTCGGGCGGCGACGTCTCGCTCACCACGAGAATCGGTTTGGCCTGCAGGTCCACGGATTCGACGACGAAGCCCGCAATGTCCACATTGGGCATGCTTTCGACCAGAGCTTTCAATCGACGCAGCCCGGATTCGTAGTCCTTGCCGATCATGCGGTCCATCGCGAGCCCAAAATAGCGCGAGAGGGGGTTTGCCCCCAAGTCAATATCGAGGGTCCAGGTGACTTGCGTGGCAGGGCCGTCCTGCACCAGCAGCAGGGCCGACTTCGCCACGCCCATTTTACCGAAATCGACATCGCTCGCGACCGACTGGTTGGTGGTCGAGGCCGTAATCACTTGGCTGCCCGAACCGACCTTGTCGTTGCCGGACCAGACCAGCTTTGCGCCCACGCCGTCGCGCGGGCCCTCGGTGGTTTGACGCATGTTCGGGTCCAAGTTCTGCCAGGGCGACCATTTTGGAAACAACTGAAAGGAATTGACTGTCGCGTACACGAGACTCGCGGGCCGCGCAATGGCAATGGAGCGAGCTACGTTGGCGCGGCGCGGCAGCAGCACCCCGACGATCGCAAGCACGATCAGGACCGCGACGATGATCACCAGAATCCGTTTAAGCATGGTTCCCTCCGGACGTCATTGATGGCTTCCCTGCGCCGCTGGGCGGCGATCCCCCTCAAATACCGCAATTGAATCAAATATCGCAATTGAAGCCGCCGCGGCGGCGAATTGCAAGCCTACAGCTTCGCCACGCCGGGCCGATATATCGGGTCAACCATGCCCCCATCGCAACGCCAAGACATGCACGACCAGGGTCCTCTGCTGCACGGCCTGCTGGCGGGATGCGTCATCATGTTCATTTCCTGCCTCGGGCTATTCTATTTGTGGCATTCGGCGCGAGCGGCACAGCTCGATGCCGTTCGCACGGAACTGAAGCAACTCGCTCGCGCGGCGGCGACGTTGGTCGACGGTGATCAGCATCGCCTGCTCAGATCGCAGGCACAGGCCGGGAGCCCCGAGCACCTGAGTCTGCTAGCCCCGCTCGTCAAGTTTCACAAGGCGACGTCCGACATCATCTACGTTTACAGCGCCATCCTGGACAACGACCGGATTTATTACATTCTCGGCACGGATTATTTGTTTCACGTCGACGGCGATGCCCTTACGCCCGACCCCATCATGACTCCGCACGACACCTGGGATCCGACGCTGCGTCGCGCGCTCGAGCGGCACGAGATCACTGTTGACGAAGAGCCGGTCCAGGAGGCGATTCGCAGCTATATGAGCGCGTATGCTCCGTTCTTCGACTCGCACGGAGTCTTCGTCGGTGTGATCGGCGTCGACATGTGGGTGCGCGATTTCGATGCCCGCATCGGTGCGATTCGCCGTGCCGGCATCGCGGCGCTGGTCGCCGTCGCGCTGCTGTCGCTGCTGGCGGGCTTCGTCGTATACCGCCTGAGCCGCAGCGTCGCGCAGGCGCGGCGCGCGGACCGGATCGTGCAGGCGCACCTCGCGGACGCGAAGCTGCAGGCCGAAGTGCAGGCGCAGCGCGCCGAGGCGGCGTCCAATGCCAAGAGCGATTTTCTCGCGATGATGAGCCACGAAATTCGCACGCCGATGAACGGCGTGCTCGGCTACGCGAATATGTTGCTGGACACACCCCTCGATGCGCAGCAGCGCGAATTCGCATCGCTGGTGCAGCGCTCCGGCACCGCACTGCTGGTTCTCATCGACGACGTACTCGACTATTCGAAGATCGAGGCGGGGCGGATGACGCTGGAGCGGATCGATTGCGATTTGCACGCCGTGTGCGAGGAGGTGCGCTCGATTCTGCAACCTGCCACGAATGAGCGCGGCTTGCACATGACCCTCTCCTACGATCCCGGGCTGCCGCGAGCGATGAAAGGAGACTCGACCCGCATCCGGCAAGTGCTGCTCAACCTGGCGGGCAATGCCGTCAAGTTCACCGAGCGCGGTGCGGTTCGCATCGAGGTGTCGAGGTTCGACTCCGCCCACGCCAAAATCTGCGTTGCCGATACCGGCATCGGAATCTCCGCCGAACAATTGCCGCGGCTGTTTCAACGCTTCACGCAGGCCGATTCGTCGACCACACGCCGCTACGGCGGCAGTGGACTCGGGCTTGCCATCAGTAAAAATCTGGTGGAGTTGATGGGGGGGACGATCGGCGTCGATACGCGGCCGGGAACTGGATCCACATTCTGGTTCACGTTGCCGCTCAACCTCGACACGTCGACGGCGGCCGCCGACCCCGGGCTGCCAGCCATCGAAGCAACTGCCGCGGGGCCTGCCGCAGGACCTGCGGTGGGGCAGGGCGTGGGACATGGGGTGGGACTGGTGGCGGAACCCGCGGCGGGAGCCGTGGCGGAAGCTGTGGCAGGACTTACGGCGGGACTTACGCCAGGACCCATCGCGGGACCTACCGCGGCGCTCGGTGCGCGCCGCCGCTCGAGCCGTGTGCTGCTGGTTGAAGATAATTTCGTCAATCAGCGGGTCGCGCTGTACGTGCTGGCCAAATTAGGTGCCGAGGTCGATGTCGCTCAGCATGGGCGCGAGGCGATCGAGATGCTCGGCAAGTCGCGGTACGACATCGTGCTCATGGATTGTCAAATGCCGGAGATGGACGGTTTCGAGGCGGCGCGCATCATTCGCGACCGCACGTCGGCCGTGCTCGATCACGATGTTCCGGTGATTGCGATGACGGCCGCCGCGTTCCCCGAGGACCGGGCGCGCGCGCTGGCGAGCGGCATGAGCGATTTCATGACGAAGCCCGTGGACCGCGCGATCCTCGCGGGCATGCTCGACATGTGGCAGGAGCAGGGGCGCGAGGAACAGCCCCGCGCCGCTTCCGGTTAGGAGTCCTCACACTCCCGGCGAGCGTCGGGCGCCGCCGGCAGGCATAATGACGCCATGAGCGATTCGCCATGAAGATTTTCTCGTGGAACGTCAACGGCATCCGGGCGGTGCTGAAGAAAGGCCTGTTCATGCCGTTTCTCGAGAAGCATCGGCCCGACATCCTATGCCTGCAGGAGACCAAGGCGGAGCGCGGACAGTTCGAGATCGATTTGCCGGACTATCGGGAGTACTGGAATTCGGCGGTAAAGAAAGGCTATTCGGGCACCGCGATTTTCTCCCGAGAGGAGCCGCTGGCGGTGGTCAACGGCTTTCCGCGCGAGTTCGCGCAGCGCTTCGCGTTCGCGGATGAGCTGCAGCGCGACAGCGCGGAGGAAGGCCGGGTCATGACTGCGGAATTCCCCAAGTTCTACGTCGTCACGGTTTACACGCCCAATGCCAAGGATGATCTCAGCCGCTTGGCGCTGCGGTTCAAGCATTGGGATCCGGCCTTCCTCGCCTATTGCCAACAGCTCGAGAAGACCAAGCCCGTCATATTTTGCGGCGACCTCAATGTCGCGCATACCGAGCTCGATCTCGCCAACCCAAAGCCCAATCGCGGCAAGAAGGGCTTCACCGACGAGGAGCGCGCGGGATTCCAGAATTTCATCGATGCCGGTTTCATCGATACGTTTCGCCTGTTTACCCAAGGCAACGGGCATTACTCGTGGTGGAGCCATTTCGCCAATTCGCGGGCCCGCAACGTCGGGTGGAGGATCGACTACGTGCTCGTGTCGCAGCGCTTGCGCGGCGCTGTGGCCGGCGCCGAGATCCATCCCACCGTGATGGGCAGCGATCATTGCCCGGTCAGCGTCACCTTAAATGCATAAATCCGCGGGCGCGCTCTGGCGCGGTCAGCCGCTGGGCGCGGTGTTGTTCGATCTCGACGGCACGCTGCTCGACACCCTGGCGGACATCGCGTTGGCGCTCAACCGCGCGCTGCTCGACCATGGTTGCAAGGAGCTGCCGGAGGACACCGTGCGCGGCATGATCGGACGCGGTGCGCCGGTCTTGATCGAGCGAGCCGTGGCGGCACAGGGTCGCGCCATCGACTCCGCTGTCCAAGCCGGCATGCTCGAGCGCTTCTTTCATCACTACGGTGAGCTGGAGCGGTCGAATGAGGACCGCGCCCAGCCGTATGCAGGTGCTGCCGAATCGTTGCAAGCGATGCACGCAGCCGGACTGCGCACCGGGGTGGTCACCAACAAGCAGCATCGCTTCGCCGCCGCGTTGCTGAAGCGCACCGGGCTCGCGCCCTGGATCGACGTCGTGGTGGGCGGCGACAGCTGCGAACGCCGCAAACCCGACCCGCAGCCGCTGCTGTTCGCATGTGGGTCATTGCAGGTGGCGCCCGCTCGCTGTCTGATGGTCGGCGATTCCATCAACGATGTGCAGGCGGCCCGCGCCGCCGGAATCCCCATTGTCTGTGTTTCGTATGGCTACAACGAGGGCCGGGCGCCGCATACTTTGAACTGCGACGCGCTGCTCGATTCATTGGCCGAGCTGCCCGTGCTGCTCGAGATCGGCCAGCCGTAAGCGGCCCCCTGATAGAATCGATGTCCCTTTAGTTCTCAAGGTGTCCGTATGCGAAAGATGCTCTTGCCGGCGATGTTCCTTGCCTGCGGGATGGTTGTCGCGGGCGAGCCGCCCAGCCGCTTCGGTGTCGACGCACCGGAGCTCGCGCCGCTCGGGGATCAAGCGGTGGGCGTCAAAACCTTGCACCTGGTCCAGCATTCACAATTGGACGTGCTGGCATTCGACCCGGCCAAGGGGTCGGCACCGACGGTGGATCGCGCGCTGACGGTGGAGCTCTGGTATCCGGCGCGGCCCGCGGCCGGGGCGCCGCGCGTCGAATATTCGGCAGCGCTGCCCTCCGAGGCAGGTCCGCCGGCACATTTTTCGATTCCCGGCATTGCGGTCCGGGATGCCCCTGCGTCCGGCAAGGAACATCCTCTGGTCATCGTCTCGCATGGCTACAGCAATGATCCGAATGCGATGAGCTGGCTGACCGAGAATCTCGCCTCGAAAGGTTACGTGGTCGCCGTCATCCGCCACGAGGATCCCGCGATCACGGATCGCGCCGGGTTCGTGGGGCCGCTGATGCGCCGACCCCTCGACATTGCCTTTGTCGCACGCACACTGCAGAGCACGCTTGCCGCCGATCACATGGTGGATCCGTCGCGCACCGCGCTGCTCGGCTACTCGATGGGCGGCTACGGCGTGCTGACCGCCGCGGGTGCGACGCTCGATCCCAACGGCTCGGTGAAACTCGTGCCCGGAGGACTGATGCTGCCGTTCGCGCGCGGCGGAGCGCTGGCGGATTCGCTCAAGGTAAACGGAGTGCGCGCGGTGGTTGCGATCTCGCCGGCCGGCGGCGGCACGCTCGCCTCCTGGGGCGCCGACGGCATGCGCGCGATCACGGCGCCGCTGCTGCTCATCGCGGGCAACGAAGACCGAACCGTGGATTACGCCAGCGGAGCGCGCGCAATTTTCGATGAAACGGTCGGCGCGCATCGCTATCTGCTGACATTCAAGGGCGGTGGACACGCCATCGGCATGAATCCCGTGCCGGACGCCATGCGGCAGCGGCTGTGGGATCAGGATTGGTTCGAAGATCCGGTGTGGCGCAAGGACCGCATTACCGCCATCAATGCGCATTTCATCACGGCGTTCCTGGATCGTTTCGTGAAGAACGACGAAAGCCGCGCCGCGTATCTCGACGTCGCGGTACCCGAGTCGTCCGCCGGGGTGTGGCCGGCGACGACGCCGCCTCTCGCCTATGATGCTTACAGTCCCGGCGCGGCCGATATCACGGTCTGGAAGGGTTTTCAGCGCAACCACGCCGTGGGATTGGAGCTCCTGCAGGCTCAGGCAAAGTCCGCACCGTGAGTGCATCGCCGCTGCCGCGCGCCGCGCCCGCAGAGCTCGGCCTGTCGGCGCCGCGCCTCGCTCGCATCGGTCAGGTGATGGCGGGCGAAATCGAGCGCCGGCGCGTGCCGGGCGCGGTCGCGCTGATCGCGCGGCGCGGCCGTGTCGGCTACTTCGAGTCCTACGGGGAGCGCAATGCGGCCGCGGGCGCGCCGATGACCAAGGACGCGATTTTCCGTATCTATTCGATGACCAAGCCCATCACCTCGGTGGCGGCGATGATGCTGTGGGAAGAGGGACGCTTCCTGCTCAACGACCCAATCGCCAAATATCTGCCAGAGCTCGGCGACCTTCGGGTGGGGGTGGTGCACGGTGCGGAACTCGAGCTGGTAGCGCTCGAGCGCGCCATCACCATCCAGGATCTGTTGCGTCATACCTCGGGCATTACCTACGAATTTCGCGGCCCCGGACCCGTGCAGAAAATGTACATGGCCGCGAAGGTCTACAGCCGTTCGCAAAGCAACGCCGACCAAGTCGCGACCCTCGGCAAGCTGCCGCTGCTGCACCAACCGGGAACGCGCTGGGAATATGGCCGCTCGACCGACGTGATCGGGCGCCTGGTCGAGGTGCTGTCGGGGCAACGCCTGAGCCAGTTTTTCCAGGAACGAATTCTGCGGCCGCTCGCCATGGGCGACACGGCATTTCACGTACCCGAGCGGGATCATGCGCGGCTCGCGGAGGCGTTCGCGAGCGACCCCGACGGAGGCGGGACGGTGCAGTTGCTCGAGGTGCGCAGCGCACCGAATTTCGAATCGGGCGGCGGCGGTCTGGTCTCGACGGCAAGCGATTACGCACGCTTCCTGCAGATGCTGCTGAACGGCGGCACGCTCGATGGTCAGCGGCTGTTGAGCCGCAAGACCCTGGAACTCATGACCGCGGATCACCTCGGGCCGATCACCGGGGCCCCCGACCTGCTGCTCCCGGGCCATGGTTTTGGACTAGGGTTTGCCGTGCGGCTCCAGGCCGGCCTCGCCCACGTGCCGGGTTCCATCGGCCAGTACTTCTGGGGGGGCCTCGCCGGCACCACCTTTTGGGTCGATCCGGCGGAACAGATGTTCGCGCTCCTGCTCATTCAAGCCCCGGGTCAGCGCGATTACTTCCGCACGTTATTCCGCGATCTCGTTTATTCAGCCATCGACGACTAGGTCCCTGCGGGTTGGCTCAGACAGGCTCCTGGGGGTGGCGATCCGGCCGCGACGACCACGGGATGGTGCGCCGCAGGAGCGGCGGCGCGATTGCCCGAACGCGTGTCACACTCCTTGCCACGGCCGCTAAGGAAAAACCCTAATAGACGCCTGAGAGATGACCTTCATCACGGCACTCGGTGTGTGAACATGGCCAAAATGCGGCCCATATGGTGCTGCACTGCGGTCCTCGCGGGCCTGGATATGTCTAGAATCAATAATTTCGCGTTAATCGGGGCATTTCTGCTATCCGCGCTGGCATGCCGCGCGGTCGCGGAAGCGTCTTATGCCGATCAACTCGAAATGCTCGAGTGGAGCGACCCCGAGCGCGCCGCGCAGATCATCGACGCGGCACCGCCCCTGTCGGGGAACCCGGCCGCTTCCGAAATCGAATTGTTGGAGATCCGCGGGATGATTTACGCGGACGGCACTCGCGACGAGGACGTCTTTTCGGTCGAGCGGCGGCTCGAAGCCATCGCCGGCACGGGCGATGTTTCGGCGGTGCGCGCGGGCCGCTTCGTACGCGCCTATTCGGCGCGTCAGCACAGTCAATTTGCAGCGGCCGAAGCGGAGCTCAAAGGCATCGATATCGCGACGATCAGTTCCGACACCGAGCGCTATCGAGTGCTGACGCTGCGCGGCCACGTACTGCGCGTGCTCGGCCAGGATGAAGCGGCGCTGCCCTTCTTGGAGCAAGCTCTGGATCTTGCGAACAAGATGCACGACGACCTTCGCACGCTGCATTCGATGCTCGGGCTGGCGCGAATTTACACCGACAGCGGGAATTTCGACCGGGCCACCGTGCAATTGACCACTGCCCGCAATCTCGCCACTCGGTTGGCCGACGAGGCGGCGCTGGTGGAGACCGAGGAGCGCACGGCCGACATCGCAGACCGCCGCGGCGACCGCGCCGAGGAACGGCGCGCCTCGCTGGCGGGACTCGATCACGCAAAGCGCTCGGGAAGCAGCAAGTGGCTCGAACTCGCGCTCATCAATCTGGGCGATTCCTATTTGAAGACCCGCGATTTCTCCGAATCGCTCAAATATTCCAAGGAAGCGCTGCCGATCATGGCACGCACCAATCACCGTGATGATGAGCAGATCACGCTCTTCAACGAGGGTCTTGCCTACATCGGACTCGGCAGCATCAAGATGGGCGAGAAGCTCGCGGAGGCGTCGATATCCGAGGCGCTCGCGGGCAGCAACATATTGGATGGGAAGGAGCTGCTGAGGGAATACGCGGACGCGCTCGAGCATGCGGGCTACTTGATGATGGCGATCCAGGTCTATCACCGCTATGACGCGCTCAGCGAGAAGTTCATGACCAACACTCGCCAGCGCGCATTCCTGGAACTTTCGGCGCAATTCGACGATGAGCGCAAAGCGCGCGAGCTCGAGCTGCTGAGACGCGACAATGCGCTCAGGGTGTCCGAGATGCGCGGACAGCGGCTGCAACAGCAGTTGATCCTGGCGGGAACGCTGTTCATCGCGTTCATTTGCGCGGCACTGGTGTGGGCATTCGCGCGGGTGAGCAAGGCCAACGAAAAATTGCGCTTCAGCAGCGAGCACGACCCGTTGACCGGCTTGTCGAATCGCCGCTACTTCAATGAGCGCGTGCTCGCGGTCGACGGCGGGCGGCCCGTCGGGGGCTGCATCTTGCTGGCGGATCTGGATCACTTCAAACGCATCAACGACACTCACGGGCATCCGGCCGGCGATGCCGTGCTGGCCGCGATCAGTCAACGGCTCGCGGCGGCACTGCGCGAAAATGACAAGCTCGTGCGCTGGGGCGGCGAGGAATTCCTGGCGGTGCTCGGGCCGATGACGGCGGTGCAGGCCGACCTGACGGCCGCCAGGCTGTTGCACGCGGTGCGCTGCGAGCCCGTGGTGTGGAACGGTCAGTTGATCCGCTGCACGATCTCCATCGGCTACGCCAGTTTTCCGATGGAGGGCTCGGCCACCGATATCTCGCTCGACAGCGCCATCAGCCTGGTCGACAAGGCCCTGTACGAGGCCAAACGCCGCGGCCGGGACCGTGCCTGTCTGATCAAGGTCGTGAGCGCCCGCAATGAGAAGGAACTGACCAACATCAGCTCCGAATTCGAATCGGCGACGACGGACCGTCGGGTGCAGCTGGTCGAGATTCTGGGCGCGGCGGCGTGAGCGGCATCAAGGGTTGGCGAAGAAGGCCTTGACCGCGGCGAAGCAAAACGGCGCCACCAGCGTGGTGTGATACGCCTCGGCAACGGCGAGCTTGCCGCCGTCGGCCGCTCCCTGCGCAACCGCACCGGCTGCAATGACGTCCTTGGCAATGGCGAAATCCTGCTTCAGATTCGCGTATGGATCATTGGTCGATGGCGCGGCTTCGAGATCGAGCACGCTGATCGCGGCGGCAGGCGGCGCATGCGCCGCCCAATAGTGCGCCGGTACGAGGGCACCGGCGGGAGGCCGCCGCCCGACCCGCCGCATGCACCGAGCAACGCGACGAGAAACCCCGTACAGCCGCTCTTCCCTAGTCGCATTTCGTCATCTCCGCAAGAACTCATTCGCTGAGTTGGACCCTGATGGAAGCCGCCGAGTTCCGGGTTATAGTCGCACCGCCATTGGACACTGGGAGCTGGAAAATAAATATGGACTGCCTCGCCCTTGCCGAGCAATCCGGCGCCGCATCTCGTTGGGCCTTGTTCGATCTGGTGGGCAGCGGTGTCGCGGTGACCGGCACCGACGGAACGCTCGAGTATTGCAACAGTGCTTTGCTGCGGCTTTTGTCCCGGGATGCGGACACGTTCTGCGGCACGTCGATCTTCGCCTTCTTGCATGGAGGCGCGGACGGCGCGCTCGAAAAACTGCACGGCGCCGTGTTGACGACGAATCGGGAGCTGCGCACGCAGGTGCGCAGTCTCTGCGGCAGATTTGCGGCCGCCGCGGTATTGCGCCGTGCCGATTCAGGCGACGGTCAGCGCGTGATTTGGTCCTTCGCGGACGCAAGATACAACGAAGCTGCGCCCGAGCTGCACCTGTGGGGCACCGAAATCGGCCTTTGGGACTGGGATGTAGTGAATGACCGGCTGACCTGGATCAATGATTGGTGCGAACACACGCAGCTCACGGCGTTCTCCGGCGATGGCCATGAGCAACTCTGGTCATCGCGAATCCATCCGGAGGATTTGCCGGCCTATCGGGAGGCGGTAACCCGGCACTTGGACGGACATACTCCGCCGTACGATGTGGAGTACCGGCTGCGTAATCGCGACGATGCCTGGGTCTGGATTCAGGAACGCGGCCGCGTCATCGAACGCGACGCGGCCGGACGAGCCTGGCGTGCGGTGGGCATGTGTCTGGATGCCGAAGAGCGCCATAAATCGGCGCGCGCTCTCGAGCGCAGCGAAGCGCGCCTGGCGCACGCCGTTTGGGGATCCAGCGTCGGCCTGTGGGACCACGACATTGCCAACGACTCCTTGCATTGGTGGAACGATTGGTGTGCCGACCACGACCTGGACTCCTGCCAGGGTGCAAACCATTCGGCGCGCTGGGACGCGCTCA
>Ga0210400_10004121_pt1 | contig 12656 bp, 10 predicted proteins | sample IncBWH26MmetaG_FD_155456 | JGI IMG/M metagenome (GOLD analysis project Ga0210400, IMG submission 155456) | Forest soil microbial communities from Barre Woods Harvard Forest LTER site, Petersham, Massachusetts, United States - Inc-BW-H-26-M | ecosystem: Environmental > Terrestrial > Soil >...
CCCCATGCCGCGCGCCTTCGCCGGCCTCTGCGCCGGCAATATCGCGGCGGCGCAGGCCTACATCGCCGATGTGACGCCACCCGAAAAACGCGCCCGCGGCATGGGGCTGATCGGCGCGGCGTTCGGGCTCGGCTTCATCGTCGGCCCGGCGCTCGGCGGCCTCGTCGCCGGCAACGAGGTGGCGACGGCCGACCTCGAAACCCCGGGATTGATCGCCGCCGGCTTGTCGGCGATCGCGTTTCTCGGGGTCGTCCTGCTGTTGCCGGAGAGCCTTCCGGCGGCGGTGCGCGAGCGGCGGGCACGCAGCCGGTTTGCTGCGCTTTGCAGCGCCTTCCGCCAGCCGGTGCTGGCGCGGCTCCTCGTGGTATTCTTTCTGGTGATCCTCGCCTTTGCCGGGATGGAGAGCACGTTTGCCTTGTGGGCGATGCGCGAACATGGCTGGGGCCCGGCCCAAATCGGCTATGTGTTCACCTATGTCGGATTGTTGTCGGCGGTCATGCAGGGCGGGCTGATCGGGCCTCTGAGCCGCCGTTTCGGCGAGGAACGGCTGTTGCTGAGCGGGCTGGCGCTGATCGCGGTCGGCCTCTTGGTGCTGCCGTTTTCGCGCACATTGCCGCCGCTGGTTCTCGCGGTCAGCGCGCTGGCGATCGGCATGGGCGCGATGCAACCTTCCCTTAACAGCCTGATTTCGCGCCGCGCCAGCGCCGAGGAGCAGGGCGAGGTGATGGGCGTCGCGCAATCGGTCGGCAGCCTGTCGCGGGTATTGGGGCCGGTCATGGCCGGCGCCCTGTTCGAGGCGTTCGGGCGCAACAGCCCGTTCCTGTGGGGCGCGGCGCTGGTCGCCGCCGCGCTGCTGTTGAGCTGGCGCTTGCCGCGGGCGAGCGCAACCGCGCCGCAGCTGCAACCGCCTCGCGGATCGCGGGTGGGACCGGCCGAATGAGCCGGTCGATGAGCCCGCCGAAATGAGCCCGCATGGCCCCCGCATGGTCGGCCGGTCGTCGATCGCCGGCCTGCCCGAGCCGAAGGAGAAGCTCGCCGAGGGATTGCGCGCGCTGAAGGGGCTCGGCCCTTACCTGTGGCCGCGCGATTCGATCGAGTTGCGGGCGCGGGTGGTGCTGGCCTTGGCGCTCTTGATCGCCGGCAAGCTCGTCAACATTACCGTGCCGCTCCTCTACAAGCAGGCGGTCGATACGCTGTCCGGAACCGGCGCGGCGGCCGCCGGCGCGATTGCCGTGCCGGTCGGGTTGATCCTCGCCTACGGCCTGGCGCGGGTCATGTCGCAGGGCTTCAACGAGCTGCGCAACGCGGTCTTCGCCAAGGTCGGGCAGCGCGCGGTAAGGCGGATCGCGCTGTCGGCGTTCCGCCACATCCATTCCCTGTCGTTGCGTTTTCACCTGGAACGGCGCACCGGCGGGCTGGCGCGGGCGGTCGAGCGCGGCATCGCCGGCATCGAGTTCCTGCTGTCGTTCATGCTGTTCAACGTCATCCCGACATTGTTCGAGATCGTCATCGTCAGCGCGATCCTGTGGCGGCTCTACAATTGGACTTTTGCCGCGGTCACGCTGGGGACGATCGTCAGCTACATCGCCTTCACCTTCATCGTCACCGATTGGCGGGTCCGTTTCCGCCGCGAGATGAACGAGCGCAACAGCGAGGCCAACACCAAATCGGTCGACAGCCTGCTGAATTACGAGACCGTCAAGTATTTCGCCAACGAGGAGCATGAGGCGCAGCGCTACGATCGGGCCTTGCACGCCTATGAGCGCGCCGCGGTCAAGAGCGAGACGACGCTGGCGCTGCTCAATGTCGGCCAGGGCGCGATCATCGCCACCGGCCTGATCGGCATCATGCTGCTGGCCGCCGACGGGGTCGCGGCCGGGACGATGACGGTCGGCGATTTCGTGCTGGTCAACACCTACCTGATCCAGCTTTACACGCCGCTCAACTTCCTCGGCATGGTCTACCGCAACATCAAGCAGTCGCTGACCGACCTCGAGCAGCTGATGGCGCTGGTAAAGATCCCGCCGGAGATCGAGGACCGGCCGGGCGCGCCAGCCTTGGCGGTGCAGCATGGCGCGGTCGTCTTCCGGCATGTCGATTTCCGTTACGACCCGCGCCGCGAGATCCTCGGCGACGTCGATTTCGCGGTGCCGCCTGGCGGGAGCGTCGCGATCGTCGGACCGAGCGGCGCCGGCAAATCGACGATCGCGCGCCTGTTGTTCCGTTTCTATGACGTCAGCGATGGCGCGATCGAGATCGACGGCCAGGACATCCGCGAGGTCACCCAGGACAGCCTGCGCCGCGCGATCGGCGTCGTGCCGCAGGATACCGTGCTGTTCAACGACACGATCTTCTACAACATCGCCTATGGCCGCCCGGGCGCCAGCCGCGCCGAGATCGAGGAGGCCGCCCGGCTCGCCCATATCCACGATTTCATCGCGGCGTTGCCGGACGGCTATCAGACGATGGTCGGCGAACGCGGCCTCAAACTGTCGGGCGGCGAGAAGCAGCGGGTCGCGATCGCCCGGGTCATCCTGAAGGCGCCGCGCATCCTGATTTTCGACGAGGCGACCTCCGCGCTCGACACCAAGACCGAACGCGAGATCCAGGCGAGCCTCGCCGAAGTCGCGGCCGGGCACACGGTCCTGATGATCGCGCATCGCCTGTCGACGGTGGTCGATGCCGACCAGATCCTGGTGCTCGAAGCCGGCCATATCGTCGAGCGCGGCGATCATCGCGAACTGCTCGCCCATGGCGGCGTCTACGCCGCGATGTGGGCGCGCCAGCAGGAGGCGGCCCGTCTGGAAAGCCAGGAGGACGAGCCGGTGCTTGCCGCCAACTGACGACGATCTCGCCGCGGCGTTGCGCAGCGGCAGCCGGCGGGCCTTGGCCCGCGCCGTCACCCTTGTCGAATCGACCCGCCCCGACCACCGCGCGGAAGCCGAGCGGCTGATCGAGGCGATCCTGCCCGCGACCGGCGGCGCGACGCGGATCGGCATCACCGGCCCGCCGGGCGCCGGCAAATCGACTTTTATCGAGCGCTTCGGGCTCGACGGCATCGCGCGCGGCCGGCATATCGCGGTGCTGGCGGTCGATCCCGGATCGAAGCGCGGCGGCGGCGCGATCCTCGGCGACAAGACCCGCATGACCGAACTGTCGCGGGCGCCGGCGGCTTTCATCCGCCCCTCCTCGGCGGGGGCGCAATCGGGCGGCGTGGCGCGCCGCACCCGCGAGGCGATCCTGGTGTGCGAGGCGGCCGGGTTCGACACGGTGCTGGTCGAGACCGTCGGCGCCGGCCAGGCGGAGACCACCGTCGCCGAGATGGTCGACATGTTCCTGCTGATCCTGCCGCCTGCCGCCGGCGACGAATTGCAGGGGATCAAGCGCGGCATCATCGAATTGGCCGATCTGATCCTCGTCAACAAGGCGGATGGCGACCTCCTCGAACACGCCCGGCGGTCGGCTGCCGAGTATGCCAATGCGGTGCATCTGATCCGCCCGGCCCTTGCGGAATGGCAGGTGATGGTGCGCGCAGTCTCGGCCCTGACCGGCGATGGCGTCGACTCGGTGTGGGAGGATGTCGCGCGGTTCCGCGCCGCCCTCGAAACGAGCGGCGCCTGGGTGCAACGCCGCGACGCACAGGCGCGGGCCGCTCTGTGGGCCGAGATCGGCGACGGTCTCCTCGATCGCTTCCGAGGCGCACCGGGGATCGCTGCCCGGCTCGCCAAGCTCGAACGCGAGGTGGCCGCCGGCAAGCGCACTCCGGCCTCGGCCGCCCATCTGCTGCTCGCCGCGTTTCTCGCAAGCGCCGACACCAAGTGAAACGAGGTTGATCGGATCGGAACAGCTTTTCTCTCGCTGCCGTTCACAGGGTGAATGTCCAGATCCTATAGAGGACGCCCATGCAACAGCCTGGTTTGGATAACCGTCATCGCGACAAGAACGGCGAGATCAGTCGCAAGCACGGCAACACCCTAATCGGCACGCTTCGCGAAACCTATGGGCGAGGCTTTGCGCCCGAATGCGACCCGAACGCCAAGCTGCGCGATTGCCTCGACCAAATTGACGAGAAATCATTATCTCAACTGGTTCATGACCGACGCTGACGATGGCCGCTCACGCCCGCCACGCGATCCTCTCAGAGACGGCGACCTTCGATGCCAAAACGGGCGATCTCCGGGTCGTCATCGAGACCCCGAAGGGCAGCCGCAACAAATACGATTACGACCCGGAGTGCGACTGCATGGAGCTAGGGACGGTGCTCCCGGAGGGGATGCAGTTTCCCTATGATTTCGGGTTCGTGCCGTCCACGCTAGGCGACGATGGCGATCCACTCGATATTCTGATTCTTATGGATGCGCCGGTCGTTCCCGGATGCGTGATCAAAGCCCGCCCAATCGGCGCGATCGAGGCAAAGCAGAAGGCGAAGGGCGAGGATTGGGAGCGCAACGACCGGCTCGTCGGGATCGCTGTCCATTCGCAAACCCACGACGATGCCAAGACGCTCAGCGACCTTCGACCGCATCTTGTCGAGGAAATCAAACAGTTCTTTGTCAACTACAATGAGCTGCGGGGCCGAAAGTTCAAACCGCTGACGGAAGCAGGGCCTCGTGCGGCGGAGAAGCTGATCGACGCGGGGATCAAGGCATTCAAGAGGCAGCGCCACTAAAAAATAACGCAGCCGCCCCCGAGGCGGAGAGGTATGACCGCCACTTGGCACACGGCGCGGCGGCTCGTCTCGCCGTAATTCGTAAAGGCCGGGCGGATCACATCCATCGACGCAGCCGGCAGGAATGCTGCGGTTTCGCAGTCTCCCTCCCCCGATGTGGCCGGGTTTATTCCGGCCACCCACGTCTTTGATGTCCGTCGGTCTTAAGATGTGGGTGCCCGGCACCAGGCCGGGCACGGGGAGTTGGTTCATAGGGGCGAGAAAAGGGATTGCGGGCGGGGGCGGACGAGCGGCACGATCGCGCTTGTCTTAGTCACCCCTCGGACAAAGGCGGTTCGCCATGCAGAACGGCAAGCATTGGGTCGGCACCTGGGCGGCGGCGCCGGCGCCGGCGGAAGGTGTCGTCGGCTTCAACAACCACACGCTGCGGATGATGCCGCGCCTGAGCCTCGGCGGCGACACGCTGCGGGTGCGCATCTCGAACGCCTATGGCGCCCGGCCGCTGGTGATCGGCGCGGCCCGTATCGGGATCCGGGACAAGGGACCCGGGATCGTGCCGGGCTCGAACAGGAAGCTGACCTTCGGCGGCAGCGACAGCGGCGTGATCGCGGCCGGCGCCCTTCTCGTCAGCGACCCGGTGCAGCTCAACGCGCCGGCGCTCGCCGATCTGGCGGTCAGCGTCTATCTGCCCAGCGAGGTGCTGGCCAATTTCGCGATCACCGGCCGCTATGCACGGCAGACCAACTACATCTCGCCGGCCGGCAATTTCGCCGATGCCACGGTGATGCCGGTCGGCAATCTGACCGATCAGTGGTTCTTCGTCAGCGGCGTCGATGTCGTCGCGCCGGAGGAAACCGGCGGGATCGTCGCACTCGGCGATTCGCTGACCGACGGCAACATCTCGACGATCGACGCGTTCTGCCGCTGGCCCGACCAGCTCGCGCGCCGGCTTGCTGAAAGGCGCGGCCGGCCGTTCGGCGTCATGAACCAGGGGCTCGGCGGCAACCGCATCCTGCACGACATCCGCGGCGACAGCGGTGTACGCCGGTTCGACCGCGACGTGCTGGCCGCGCCCGGCGTCACCCATGCGATCGTCATGCTCGGCACCAACGATCTGCGCAACCGCTGGGCCAAGCCCGAGGAGGAGGTCACCGGCGAGCAGATGATCGCCGGGTTGCAACAGATGACGGTACGGGCGCGGACCGCCGGCATCAAGATCATCGGCGCGACATTGACGCCGTTCGGCAACGAGACCTTCATGGCCAATGCCTGGAACCCGACGCGCGAGAAGCACCGGGTCACGGTCAATGAATGGATCCGCAACAGCGGGGCGTTCGACGGCGTCGCGGATTTCGATGCGGCGATTCGCGATCCCGAAATCCCGACCCAGATGCGCGCGGTCGACGATTGCGGCGACGGGCTCCACCCGAGCGACAGCGGCTATTGCAAGCTGGGCGATGCGATCGATCTCGCCTTGCTCGACTGAGCCCGGCTTTCGATTGCAGCTCGCTTGCCGGGGCGCGTGCGGCGGGTCATGCTGATCCGATGAAGCCTGCCGCATTCGATTACGCGAGGCCGCGCAGCCTGTCGGAGGCGCTTGAGCTGCTGGCCCGCCCGAATATCGAGGCGCGGGTCATCGCCGGCGGCCAGTCGCTCGTCGCGATGATGAATTTGCGGGTCGCCTCGCCCGGTCTCTTGGTCGATATCGCGCGCCTGCCCGATCTCGGATCGGTGACCGAAGAGGACAGTACGGTCTTTTACGGCGCCTGCGTCACGCATGCGATGATCGAGGACCGGATCGGCCCCGACCCGTCGGGCGGGCTGATGCCGAAGGTCGCCGAGACGCTCGCCTACCGGGCCGTGCGCAACCGCGGCACGATCGGCGGCAGCTTGGCGCTGGCCGATCCGGCGGCGGAATGGCCTTGTGTTCTGGCGGCGCTCGACGCCACCGCGATCATCGAGGGGTGGAACGGCAAGAAGGCGGTCGCCTGCAAGGATTTCGTGACCGGCATCTACGAGACGCGGCTCGCCGCCGGCGAGATCCTGGCCGCGATCTGGGTCCCGAAATTGTCGCCCACGGCGCGCTGGGGCTACGTCAAGCTGGCGCGCAAGACCGGCGAGTTCGCCTTGTCATTGGCGGTCGCGGTGCGCGACCCGGCGCGCGGCTATGCAAGGGTGGTGCTCGGGGCGACGGACGGACCGCCACTGATCCTCGACGCCACCTCGCGGCTGTGCGCCCGCGGCATGCCCGCGGCCGCAGCGACGCGCGAGGCCATTGCCGCCGATCTGGCGCGCGCCGGCGACCGGCAGTTCGATGCGTTCCGGCACAGCCTTCACGCCACCGCCGCGTTGCGCGCCCTGACCCAGGCTACCCAGGCCACCGCATGACCGCGATCCGCTTCCGCCTCAACGATATCGATCATGCCGAGGATGTCGCGCCGCGCCTGTCGCTCGCCGATCTGTTGCGCGAGCGGCACAATCTGACGGCCACCCATCTCGGCTGCGAGCATGGCGTGTGCGGCGCCTGCACGGTGCTGGTCGACGGCATGCCGGCGCGCGCCTGCCTGATGCTGGCCGCCGCCTGCGACGACCGCCAGATCCACTCGCTCGAAGGGCTGCGCGACGACCCGATCATCGCCGCGCTGCGCGACAGCTTTCATCGCCGCCACGCGGTGCAATGCGGGTTCTGCACGCCCGGCATGCTGATCAGCGCGCGCGACTTGATCCAGCGCGGCCGCGCCGGCTCCGAGGCCGAGATCCGCGCCGGCCTCTCGGGCAATCTGTGCCGCTGCACCGGCTACACCAACATCGTCAGCGCGATCGCCGAGGCGGCGCAGAGCGTCGGCGCACAGGGGAAGACGTCATGAGTGCCGCCGACGGCACGACGGGCTCCGGGATTGGCGCCTCGCTGCTGCGCCGGGAGGATGCGCGACATCTCGATGGCCGCGGCGAGTTCGTGCCGGACATCCGCATGCCCGGCACCCGCGAAATCGCGTTTCTGCGCAGCCCGCATGCCCATGCCCGCATCCGCTCGATCGCGGCGCCGCCGGGATCGAAGGGCCGAGTGTTCACCGCCGCCGATTTGCCGCGCATCAAGCCGATCCGTGTCGTGACGCAGGCGGCCGGCGCCAAATCGCCGCCCTGGCCGCCGCTCGCCACCGACAAGGTGCGCTATGTCGGCGAGGCGATCGCGGTGTGCGTCGCGCCGACCCGCGGCGAGGCGGAAGACCTCGCCAACAGCATCGAGGTCGACTACGAGGTGCTGGAGGCGGCGGTCGACGCGCCGCTTGTGTGGCGCGGTAGCCGCCATCTGATCCACGAGAGCTGGGGCGACAACCTCTACCTCGAACGGACGATCGAGGGCGGCGATATCGAGGCCGCGGCGCGCGCCGCCGAGGTGACGGTCACCCGCGAATACCGCATGAACCGCCAATCCGGCGCGCCGCTCGAAGGCCGCGCCGTGCTGGCCTATCGCGACCATCGGCTCGACGAGGTGGTGGTCTACGCCTCGACCCAGACGCCGCATACGGTACGGGTCGCGCTCGGCGAGATCCTCGACATCGAGCAGCGCCGCATCCGGGTCGTCGCCCCCGATGTCGGCGGCGGGTTCGGCCCGAAGGCGCGGCTCTATCCGGAGGAGATCATCCTCGCGGCGCTGGCGCTCGAACTCGACCACCCGGTGCGGTGGGTCGAGGACCGCACCGAGCATCTGCTGACCTGCGCCCATACCCGCGACCATCACTACAAGGTCACCGCCTATGCCGACCGGCAGGGGAAGGTGCTCGGGGTCGATTGCGAGATCATCGTCGATGCCGGCGCCTACGGGCTGTGGCCGCAGGGTCCGTACCAGGAAGCCAACATGGCGGGGCGCACCCTGCCCGGCCCCTACACGATCCCGAACTACCGCGCCCGCACCTATACGGTCGCGACCAACAAGACCCCGCTCGGCCCGTACCGCGGGGTCGGCCGGCCCGGCGCCTGCTTCGCGATCGAACGGACGATCGACGAGGTCGCGCGCGCGGTCGGCCGCGACCCGGTTGAGGTGCGCATCGAGAACATGATCCCCGCCGGCGCGATGCCCTACACCTCGATCGCCGGCATGCGCTACGACACCGGCGATTACCCCGCGAGCGTGCGGCTGTGCGCCGAACTCTTGGACATGCCGGCGATCCGCGCGCGCCAGAAGCAGGGCGAGGCCGACGGAAGGCTGGTCGGTATCGGCTTTGCCTCGTTCACCGAGCAGACAGCTCATGGCGCCGCCGAATTCGCCTCGCGCGGCGCCTCGATCATTCCCGGCTTCGAGAGCTGCACGGCGCGCATCCTGCCCGATGGCAGCCTCGTCCTGATGGTCGGCATCCAGTCGCACGGCCAGGGACTCGAGACGACATTGTCGCAGATCGCCTGCCACGAGCTCGGCATCGACCCGTCGCATATCTCGGTGCGCCACGGCGACACCGAGAGCACCGCCTTCGGCTTCGGCACCTTCGCCTCGCGCAGCATGGTCATGTCGGGCGGCGCGGTGGCGCGGGCCAGCCGCATGTTGCGCGACAAGCTGTGCCGGATCGGCGCGCATCTGTTGCAATGCGACCCCGCCGAGGCGCGCTGCGAAGGCGGCGCGGTGCACGGGCCGCAGGGCTCGGTGACGATCGCCGAGATCGCCAAGGTGGCGCATCTGCGGATGGATGGGCTGCCGCCCGGCGTCGATCCATTGCTCGACATGACCGCGACCTACGAGCCGCAGATCAGCACCGGCGTCTTCTCCTATGCGACGCATGGCGCGATCGTCATGGTCGATCCAGAGACTGGCTTTATCGAGCTGATCGATTTCGCGGTCGCCGAGGATTGCGGCACGATGGTCAATCCGATGATCGTCGAGGGCCAGATCCGTGGCGGCGTCGTGCAGGGCATCGGCACCGCGCTGTACGAGGAGATCCCGTACGATGCGCAGGGCCAGCCCTTGGCGGTCACCTTCGCCGATTACCTGATGCCGGGCGCGGCCGAACTGCCGGCGATCAAGATCGGCCATATGCACACCCCGGCCTCGGCCACCGAATACGGCATGAAGGGGATGGGCGAAGGCGGCGCCGTCGCGCCGCCAGCGGCGATCGCCAACGCGGTGCGCGACGCGCTGGCCGCGATCGGCGCCGAAATCAACGAGACGCCGCTGACCCCCGCCCGCGTCCTGGCGGCGATCAAGAAAGTGCAGCAGGCGGCAAAGGCTTGAGCCCACTGCGCGACGGAACTGCATTTCAGCACTCGATACCGGTTCAGCGTCACAAAACACTGTCTTCCCGGCGAAGGCCGGGATCCATTTTGCAGCATCGCGGGCGCTGATGGGGGGTCCCGGCTTTCGCCGGGACGCCCGAAAGGGTGGGACGCCTCCGGTGGGCCTATGTCGCTCCGGGATAGGGTGCCGGTAATCGGATCGTAACCATCGGCGCGCAGCGTCATCGCGATGAAACTCGCTTTCGCGATGCGGCCGCAGCCGGGAGCAATCCCGGCTCAGGGTCATACCCGCAGCCTTGCTGCACGGTGCCGGTTCGTCGCGCTGGTCGCCCTGCTGGTCGGCGGCTTACTGTACCTGTTCCTCTGCCTGTTCTTCGTCATGCATCAGCGGCAGTTCCAATACACGTTGGGGGGCACCCGCTCGACGCCGGAGGCGGCCGCGGCGGCGGGCTTTGCCGAGGTCAAGGTCGCGACCGAGGATGGCGAGCGGCTTGATGGCTGGTGGCTGCCGCCGCCGGCGGGGCGCGGCGTCGTTCTGTTCCTGCATGGCACGCCGGGCACCGTGCCGAATCAGGTCTGGCGGCTGTCGCAGTTGCAGCACAGCGGCCTTGGCATCCTGGCGATCGACTGGCGCGGCTATGGCGGGTCGACCGGCCAGCCCAGCGAATGGGGGCTGCGCGCCGATGCGCGGGCCGGCTTCGATTTCATCCGGGCCGCCGCGCCGCAATCGCGCATCGCGGTGTTCGGCGAAAGCCTCGGCACCGGTCCCGCCGTCGCATTGGCGCGCGACCGGCCGGTCGCCGGCATCCTGCTCAACGCGCCCTATGCCTCGGTGCGACGGCTCTACGAGCTGCGCGGCCCAACCCTGCCCTATCGCTGGCTGCTGACCGACCAGTTCGATTCCGAAGCGCTGATCGGCGCCGTTGGCGTCCCCGTCATGATCCTGCATGGGACCGCCGATCCTGCCATCCCGGTCGACGAAGCGCGCCGGCTCTATGCCGCCGCGCAGGAACCGAAGACGATCATCGTCGTCGAAGGCGCCGGCCATCTGGACGCCTGGGAAGGCGGCGGCGAAGGCCCCGCCCTGGCGGCCCTCGCCCGCTGGACCACCCCCGAAGGGGCCGCGCCTCGATAATTCCGTCTGCCCCACGACCCGACGACCGGTATGCGGGCGATCGGGCTGAAATCGCTCCCCTCGCGGGTCCGCGCGGCGGGGTCGCTAACCGGTCGGCAACCGTGGCTTACCTCGACGCTCGCAGTCGAGCGAGGGCAGCCTGCGCGTCGGCAAAGCCACGCTCCGCGGCAAGCCGGTAGAGACGCTCCGCCTCGCGGGTGTCTTTTGCCAAGCCACCGGCGCCGTTCTCATAAAAGAACCCGAGATTGTATTGCGCGTTGGGGTATCCCTGGTCGGCCGCAAGACGGAAGAGACGGGCAGCCTCGCTTTCATCCTGCTTCAGTCCGCCGAGGCCCTGTACGTAAAAGACCCCGAGATCGGTTTGCGCCGGCGGGAACCCCTGGTTTGCGGCGAGTTGCATGAGGCGGACGGCTTCGCGTTCATCCTTCTCCAGACCGCCGCGGCCGTTTTCGTAAAAGAACCCGAGATTGTACTGTGCGTTGGGATAGCCTTGATCGGCGGCAAGGCGGAAGAGGCGAGCCGCCTCCCGTTCATCCTGCTTCAACCCGGCGGCACCCTGCGCGTAGAAGACGCCCAATTCGGCCTCCGCCCGCGGCTCTTGCTGCTCAGCGGCAAGGCGGAAGAGGCGAACGGCTTCGTGCTCGTCCTTGTGCAGCCCGCCGCGACCGCGCTCGTAGAACTCGCCAAGCGAGCTCTGCGCCGGGGCGAAACCCTGTTCGGCGGCGAGGCGATAAAACCGCGCAGCCTCGCTCTCGTCGGCCTTCAGCCCGACGCGCCCATTTTGATACGCGTAGCCGAGAGCATATTGCGCATGGGCGTCGCCCTGCTCGGCGGCAAGCCGGTAGAGCCGGGCAGCTTCGGCTGGGTTCTTCGTCAGCCCACCGCGGCCATTTTCGTAGTAGACCGCCAGATTGTGCTGCCCTCTCGCGTCCCCCTGATCGGCCGCGAGCCGGTAGCGGCGCGCGGCCTCGTTCTCGTCCTTGTCGAGCCCGCCGAGCCCCTGTTCGTAAAAGAACGCAAGCGCCGACTGTGCCTTCGACGATCCCCGGTCGGCGGCCAAGCGATAAAGGCGCACGGCTTCGCGCTCATCCTTCTGCACGCCGCCACTTCCCTTGGCGTAGGCGGTGGCGCGCTCGAACAGGCGGTCGGCATCCTCCGCTTCAGCCGGCCGTTCCTGGTCCGGCGGCTTGGGCGTTGTCTGCGCCGCAACCCACCCCGACGAAACCGATCCCGTGATGAGAATGGCGCCGCACAGCGACAAAAGAGGATGGAAGCCGCGGTGATTTTGCGAGCGCATAGCCGGTCAATCCGAAAAGTACGGCATCAACTCAGGGTGAAATTACGATACGGCAACGCTGAACACCACCGATCGCCAAGCCGGTCGGTCTTTTCCCAAATCCAAGGCAACGACCGGAACGGCGCGGTCGCGGTCGCGCCGCGTCGAGCGGCTCGATCGATGTGATCTCGCTAGAGCATCGCAGTGTCGGATTCGAGGCCGAACAGCACCCGGCCGGTCGACTGCATGACCCGGGGATGGACACCGATGTGCTGCGTCATCGCATGCACATCGCGGAACGCTCGCTCCAACGGACATCTCGCGTAGAGCGAGCTGGCGCCGCCGGCGAC
>Ga0210400_10004122_pt1 | contig 12654 bp, 8 predicted proteins | sample IncBWH26MmetaG_FD_155456 | JGI IMG/M metagenome (GOLD analysis project Ga0210400, IMG submission 155456) | Forest soil microbial communities from Barre Woods Harvard Forest LTER site, Petersham, Massachusetts, United States - Inc-BW-H-26-M | ecosystem: Environmental > Terrestrial > Soil >...
CAACCCGTGGTAGTAGGAATCGCCTTCGCTGCCGCGGTTGTTGATACCTGTGTACTGCTGGTTGACACGAGTGAGGATTCCGTTGACGAAAGGCTGTCCCAGGTAGACCTGACCTGAACCCAGCATGTTGATGTTCTTGATGTCGTACAGGTGAATGCCGCGCGCGCCGCTGTACTCCACGGCAACCAAAGAGCTGGCGCCCACTCTGCGTTCGACTGCCAAGCTGTAGAACTGGGTTTGGGCCGTACGGATGTTCTGATCTACGTTTCTGAGGCTGGATGGGGGAAGTGGAATTCCCGTTCCGGTATTACTTGAGACTGGGCCGAGAGGATCCAGGCTCACTCTCAAGGGCAGGCCATTGGCGGGTGAGAGATTAATGGTCGCGTTGTTTGGAGGATTCTGAATCACATTAAAGGTTACGTTGCCGAAGTTTCGCTCGTAGCTGATTCCATAACCTCCGCGAAGACTGGTGGTGCCGGTTCCGAACACGTCCCAGGCGAATCCAAGGCGAGGAGCCACAGTTCCATAGCTTGGGCTCCATAGTCCGCCGATTGGGCTGTTGGGAACGGTGGCAACGAATCCACCGGCCACCTGCTGCGCAACCGTCGAACCCGGACCGAAGTAGAAGTTCGAGTCGAGTTCACGGTGATTGTTATGCTGCACTCCGTAATACTCGTAGCGCATTCCATAATTGAGCGTAAGTCGCGGATTAAATTTCCAGCTATCCTGGGCGTACGCCGCCCAGTCCTGATATCGGAAACTCCGGGCGAAGTTGGGTTGCGTGAGCGGCGGAGTGAGAGTGCACGCCGGCGTTGCTACCAGAGCGTTGGTGCTAGGGTTGCGCACGCAAGGAAACTTTCCTTGTGGAAAGATCGCCTTCTCGTACTGATTCAGCGTGCCGCTCACCAGCCCGTCCAGGCCCGCACCCGGGTTGGCTCCTAAAATTTCCAGCGCCTGCCCATAGGCGGCGAAGGCCCGGTTTACCTGCTCGTAGTTGTACTGGCCTCCAAAACGCATGGTGTGATTGCCCTTCACCCAGGAGAGATCCTGATTGCCTTGAAGGATGTTTTGCGGACCGCCGAACGGCAAGCCTCCCGCTCCCGGCGTGAGATTGAAGAATCCCGGAAACGAGAGCGGTTGGTTATTGATAGTTGGCGAAGTGTCGAGGAACAGAGTCGGAATATTTCCGAACTGTGTGTTGTAACTTTGTGCCAGTACTTCGCGCGCAAAACTGATCTTGCTGCTCGAAAGTACGGAGGACGAGAACGTGTGATTGATTGAGTATAGAGCGGAATTGGCAAAATCCTTTTGCCCTACGTTGTAGTCAGGATAGGGACTGTTGAATGCCACTCCGGAGAAATCGTTCTCATCGTACAACGCATAGCGGAAAAACATTTGCGTTGCGTCGCTGAGATTGAAGTCCAGCCTGCCGACGATGTCATGAGTGTTCTGCGGATTGCCGCCGCCTGCATCTGCCGGGGCTGTATAGTTCACCAGCCCCAAGACCGGAGTAGCCGCAGGCACGTTGGCGGCAAACGCCCCGTGGTCGCCGGTAAGGGCTACGACCTGCGCGGCGGTCAACGTGCTGCCGAACGCAGGCACGTTCTTTCCCGCGGTCTGCATGTACTGCTGGACGTTCGCGGGGGTGAACGAAATGAGCTGCGGAGTCGGAACATAGGAAGAAAGACTCGCCGCGCTGCGCACCCGAACCCATTCCGTGCTCTGGAAGAAGAACAGCTTGTTCTTGATGACGGGTCCTGAAACGGTGTAGCCGAACTGATTGCGCGTGTAGCTGCCTTTCGGAACCTCGCCGGTCCCGTGCTGCAGCGAGTCGACATTTTGCGCGGAGTTATCGTAAGTTCTCGCGGTGAGAGCGGAGACGCGGTTGAACTCCCAAGCCGACCCGTGCAGGTTATTGCTGCCTCCCTTGGTGGTGAGATTCACAACGCCGCCCGAGGCGCGACCATATTGGGCGTCGAAGTTGCTGGTGACGATGCGATATTCCTGGACCGAATCTTCCGGTATTGTTTGCGCCGCGCCGGTGGCGAAGAGATCGCCGTTTTCGACCCCGTCCAGCAGAATTTCGGTGCCGGAGGAGCGCTGCCCGTTGATGGAATATCCGACGCCACGATCGGTGAGGCTCTGTCCGCTATTCTGTCCTGCCTGAACTCCGCCAACGCCGGTGCGGTCACCGGCGCTCACGTTGCCGGAAAGCATGACGAAGTCATAGGGATTCCTGGTGAGGCTCGGCAACTGCGCGAGCTGTTCGGACGTGATGACCTGCGATAGCTCCTGTGTCTGCGTGTTGACCTCAATAGCGGGATTCTGCGCGATGACCTCGACTGTTGTGGAAGCGGCAGAAACACTGAGCGTCGCATCCATTGCGTTGCTTCCACCAACCGTGACCTGGGTCCGCTGGCGGAAAGGAGCGAAGGCGCCGCTCCGGACCTCAACTTCATATTGTCCCGGCTGCAAACCGGTTACGGTGTATGCGCCTGCCGGACCGCTTTGCACGGTGCGCTTGGCCGCGGTGTCAACGTTTGTGATCGTGACTGTGGCGTTTGGAACCACTGCGCCCGACGAGTCGCGCACGGTGCCGCTGATGTTTCCAGTTTGGACTTGTGCAAAAAGCAACGTGCACGAAAGAAATATTCCAATCAGAGCTGTGACTTTCCGTTGCATGTCTCCTCCAGAGCGTTCTTGGGCTCTGTGGAAGAAGTGCACTCGCCACGCCAGCAGCCGCGTGTTTGCTGGGACAAGGGACGAAAACTCGTCCCAGCCATGCGAGTACTTCGCGAATGGGGAGCAGCCGCATTTCATCCCTATGACTTCGCGAAGGCAGCTCGGTCATATTGCTATGGAATCTGGAATCGCGATGAGCCTTGTCTCCAGAAACGAATAGGAACTCCAAAAGAATCGAAGGGCATCCAAGCGCGCGCCCATTTTGGCCTTGCGCAACGTCGTTTTGGTGACCAAATTAATCGATGTGGTGATCATCCACCTTCGTTCAGGGACAAGGCGTAGGAATGTGCACCGGCGCCTTAGTGAGCGCGCGTCTGCGGAGTAGCGGTGGTAAACTCCTCCGCCAAACAGGAGAATGCGATGGCAACCTCTACAGCTAAGAGTTCGTCTGCAACCCGACTAACCAAGATGGTCGGATTTGTGATCACGACGACGCCTGAAAAAGCCAAAGCCTTTTACGGCCGTACCCTCGGATTTCGCTTTCTGAAGGACGATGGTTTCGCCCTGGTCTTCGACGCGAACGGAACCATGCTGCGCGCTGCCAAACTGAAGGAGTTCACTCCCGCTCAGTACACAGTTCTGGGCTGGGAAGTGGACGACATTGCTGCCTCCGTTGCAGCCTTGAAGGCGAAAGGTGTCACCTTCGAGCGTTATCCGGGATTGCCGCAGGATGAGAACGCAATCTGCACTTTCGGCAAAGAAGCCCGCGTGGCGTGGTTCAAGGATCCAGACGGCAACGTGCTCTCGTTGTCGCAGCATTTCTGATCGTTCAAGCGGTCCGCTCCTGGCGGAAGCTGTAGCCAGAGGCCGATTTGGAAAAAGCGAAACAGTGCGACTTTCTCCTGATGCGGGCAGGACGCCTTCGAGTCCGCCGGCGTGTGGGCTGCTCTCGACAAGAAGATCAAGGCGGCGAAGTATACGCATCCGGGGGATCCGCTGAGATCGATTGCGAATATCGTCCGAACGGAGTGACCCGTTATTTCACGGGGTACCCCTCGCGACCGAGCCCGACAGCGCCAAAATATTGGCCTTCACTTATCCGCAGTTATCCGATGGCATAGCGCGGATCGAGAAAGCCAAAACCGAACGGACTGCGATTGTCGAAGACGATCTGAACCGGGAGGACGAAGAGATCCAATTTGCCGTTGAAACGCTGCAACAGACTTCCATCCATGTAGCCGCGGTTAGTCAGCTCCCAGGATTGGCCGAGCGGGCACGGCTTGAGTTGCATCTGTAGCAGGGGCCAGAAGGAGTTCTATCCTTCCCAATCCTTCATCATCTCCCGCAATCGCAGGGCGGCGGTTTCATTTGCGTCGGCGCGCCAACTGTGTTTTTCCTTTAGGTGCGTCTCGAATACCTCTCGCAAACCGCGGTCGGTGAGCAGCGGATTGGCAGCCGCCAAGGGACTTACCGCAAAAGTCTCCTGACAGGCGGAGCAGCGGCCTACACTCGAAGTGCTGCCTTCAACTTTGGAAATGATCAGTTTGGCGTCTTCCATATAACACCTGATGATGAACAATCATAGTCTGGCTTCATTGTTGCGCTGGGAAAAGGTTCCAAAGGTAACAATTTCGGTAATCGAGGTTGTCGGAGTACCTACAGCGCCGCGCGCGCCTTGAGTACGCGATCAACCGCCTGCTGCACACTGTCCCCCACTGCGGAAAGGTGCCCCATTTTGCGCCCGGGGCGGGGCACGCTTTTTTCGTATAAGTGCAATCGAACGCCGGGGATGGCCAGCGCTCGATCAAACGCGGGAGGCTGCGCGCCGAGCCATACATCTCCGAGCAGATTGGAAATTGCGGCAGGCTTCATGACGGCCGGATCTCCGAGCGGCAGGTCGCAAATGGCGCGCACCGCCTGCTCGAACTGGCTCGTGACGCAGGCCCGTTCGCTGGCGTGATAGCTGTTGTGCGGACGCGGCGCGAGCTCGTTGATCAACAACTTCCCATCCTTGAGCACAAACATTTCGATGACGAGTAAACCAAGCACCTGGAGCTGTTGCAGAATCTGCAGCGCCAATGCTCCAGCCTCTTGATGAAGCGCAGGTGGAAGCGAGGCGGGGATGGCAGACCAGTCGAGTATCTGCGCCTCGTGGTGATTCAGCGCCGGAGCATACACCACGGCTTCGCCTTGCGGCCGCCGCGCAACCAGCAGCGAGATTTCGTAGTCGAGCGGCAGCGCTCGCTCCACCACGCTGGGACGCGAACCCAGTACTCGCCACATCTCTTCCGGCGTGGCTTCCGGACTCTCGGGAAGAAGCCGGGCCTGGCTGCGCCCGTCGTATCCGCCCGAAGCCGCCTTGATAAAGCAATCGCGACCGAACTCCTCGATTGCTCGGCCGAGTTCGGCCGCCGATGTCGCGGCACGCCAGTCGCCGAGCGGGAAGCCCGACTTCTGGAGCCATGTCTTTTGCTGGATTCTGTCCTGCACGATGCTGAGCACCGCAGCGTCCGGACGCACTGGCGCATAGCGCGCCGCTTCTTCCAGGCTGGCAATTGAAATCTGTTCAATCTCTAGCGTCACTACGTCGGAGCCGCGGGCAAGACTGGCAGCGGCATGCACATCGTCGAACGATGCCGTAAAACAACTGTCGACGACGAAGCTCGCCGGGCATGAACGATCGGGATCGAGCACCTGTACCCGATATCCGAGGGAACGCGCAGCCATCGCGGTCATCCGCCCCAGTTGTCCACCGCCGAGAATGCCGATGGTTGCGCCAGGAAGGATGGCGCTCACGAAGGCAGCTCCATGCCGAGCACTTCCTGCTGGCGCGCCAGCCGCCACGCGCGAATGCGTTCGCGCAATGCGGAATCTTTCAGCGCGCAAATCTCCGCCGCCAGCAACGCAGCATTCGCCGCGCCGGGCTGGCCGATGGCAAGCGTTCCGACGGGAACGCCTTTGGGCATCTGAACGATCGAGAGCAGGGAATCGACTCCGTTGAGCATCGTTGCCGGAATCGGGACTCCCAGAACGGGAAGTATGGTCTTCGACGCCACCATGCCCGGCAGATGAGCTGCGCCGCCGGCCGCGGCAATGATCACCTGCAGCCCGCGCTTCTCGGCGGAGGACGCGTATTCGAACATCCAGTCCGGAGTGCGATGCGCGGAGACAATGCGTTTTTCATGGGGAACCTGCAGCTCCCGTAGGATCTCGATGGCCGGCTCCAGCACCTGGTAGTCGCTGCGACTGCCCATGATCACGCCGACCAGCGGCGATGAGGAGGTCATGGGTAAATCGTAGCAGGCACTCGGCATTCGGCACTCGGCATTCGTCCAGTAAACGTCATGAAGCCTCCCAATAACGCGGTGACACCCTACATGAATGCGCTTGAGGATTCTGGTGAGGTCAATGTTCGCATGAGGTTGAGTGCGGCTCCCAAACTGGTTATTGGCCGACTGCCGATTGCCGAACGCCGAGTGCCTGTTTATCCATCCGCTTTCCCTGAATCTCGATAAACACGTTGATCAGCGAAACGGCGGCAGGCGTTACCCCTGGAATGCGACCGGCATGGCCCAACGTCCGCGGGCGAACGCGGCTCAGTTTCTCGTTCATCTCGCGCGACAATCCGCTGACTTGCGCGTAGTCGAACCATTCTGGGATGGCGCGTTCTTCGGCGCTCTTCAGTCGATCGATGGAGCGCTGCTGTTGCTGGAGATAACCGGAGTACTTGATTTCCGTCTCGACCGACTTCAATTCGTTGCGCGCTTGCGCAGAAAGATGTGCGGCGTTGCGAGAATCGCAAGCCTCGAAGAACCCTGGCAGAAGCTCACGCAACACGGGTGAGAGATCTTCGATGGTGATCTCGGGACGCTTCAGCAGTTGCGCATACATCTGACCTGCCGCGTTGGTGAAAGAATCGCTCTTCTCCGGAACCAGCCGCGACAGTTTGTCGAGATCGGCCTTAGTGGTCTCCAGCACTTTCTGGACTGCTGAGGCCCGCTCCTGTTTCGCGAGGTAGTCGCGCCATGCTTCGTCGGAAATCAGTCCGAGCTTGCGTCCGTACGGAGTCAGGCGCCGGTCAGCGTTGTCGATGCGCAGCTGCAGACGAAACTCTGCCCGCGAAGTGAACATGCGATACGGCTCGTTCGTTCCCTTGCTGATGAGGTCGTCGATGAGGATCGCGGTGTAGCCCTCGGTGCGGTCGAGGATGAAGGCTCGCTCGCCTTTCACCTTTAGGGCGGCGTTGATGCCCGCCATAATGCCCTGGCATGCCGCTTCCTCGTACCCAGACGTTCCGTTGATTTGCCCGGCGAGAAACAGCCGCGCGATCTTCTTGGTTTCGAGCGAGCGTTCGAGTTCCGTGGGATCGATGGAGTCGTACTCGATGGCATATCCCGGACGCAGCATCTCTGCCGTTTCCAAGCCGGGAACAGACTTGATCATCGCGACTTGCACGTCGATCGGCATCGACGTCGACATGCCGTTCACGTAAATCTCGTGCGTGTTCAGCCCTTCCGGCTCGAGGAAGACCTGATGCTGCAGCTTGTCGGGAAACTTGACGATCTTGTCCTCAATCGAAGGGCAGTAACGCGGGCCGATCGACTGGATTTGTCCCGAGTACATAGGCGAGCGGTGGACATTCTCGCGAACGATGCGATGCGTCTCCTCGGTGGTGAACGCGAGGTAACACGGCACCTGCTTCTGCACGATCTTCCGAGTGCGAAAACTGAACGGGGTAGGATCGTCGTCGCCCGGCTGCACGGCGAAGCGCGACCAATCGATGGTGCGTCCGTCGAGCCGGGGAGGAGTGCCGGTCTTCAGGCGGGATCCGCGCAGACCGAGCAGCTTCAGCGACTCGCCGAGAAGATGTGAAGCAGGCTCGCCGGAGCGGCCAGCAGGATAGGTCTGCTCGCCGCAATGAATCAGGCCGTTGAGGAACGTTCCAGTGGTGATGACGACCGCTCCAGCGCCAACGCGGCGTCCATCGCGCAGCTTGATTCCCGCAGCAATTCGAGTGGCCCCACTACCTGTGGCACAGCTGTCCTCGGCCGTATGCTTTTCCTCTTCGATGATCAGTTCGGCGACTTCAGCCTGCTTGATGAACAGGTTCGGTTGACTTTCCAGCACCTCGCGCATCTTGACCCGGTACTGCTGCTTGTCACATTGCGCGCGCGGAGACCATACAGCCGGTCCCCGAGAAGTATTCAGCAGCCGAAATTGGATGCCGACCGCATCGGTGACTTCGCCCATGACGCCGCCCAGAGCGTCGACTTCCCGGACGAGATGCCCCTTGGCGATCCCGCCCACAGCGGGATTGCACGACATCTGCGCGATCAGGTCGACGTTCAGGGTAAAGAGTGCGGTCTTCAGACCCATGCGGGCGCAGGCCATGGAAGCCTCACATCCCGCGTGCCCGGCTCCAACGACGACGACGTCGTATTGTTCGGTGAAAGACATCTCCTCTATTCTATCGAGCTTCGGGGCCTGCCTATGCCTGATGTGGATACGGGTGCCCTCGCCCGGGTGTCTGCCGGCAGCCTTTCGATCCGCGAATGTTAGAGCAGTTTCCCACCATTGGTGTTCTTTCTGATCGGATGCGTGGCGCCCGCCGGCAGAAGAACATTCTGTGGAAAACCTCCGAGACCCAAAGCAACAGAGCACTTCACGTCACTTTTCTGAGGATTCAGAAAATTAACAGGGAAAGGGAATTTTCCGCCGACACCGGGCGGCCGGTCAGTGTGAACACTGGATAACAAGATAGCTGTCTGTTCCTGATGTTGTTGCTCGACGCGTCGTGGAAAGGCGAAGAAAACGGCAGCCACTGCTGGCTGCCGTTTTAGGTTTGCGAATCGTCTCCGATGGCACGAGTCGCGATCGCTAGAAGCTCACTCGCACTCCGAGCTGTACTTGTCGAGTACCGTAGGCGAAGTTGCTGTTGGCGTTGGTAGTGCTGCCGTAAAGTACGTTGCCGGAGCTGTCGGTATTGAAAGCCAGAGTTGGCGTGTTGGCGACGCCGTTCACCGTCTGCGGTTTTTCGATGTATGCCGTCGTGTTTACTGACGTCACATTGAAGTGGTTGAGCAGGTTAAAGGCCTCACCCGAGAGTTCCACCTTGTAGCGTTCGCGGAAGCTGAAGGACTTTGACAGTCGAAGATCAACCACCTGCGTATTCGGTTGCCGGAAGAGATTGCGCTCAAATCCGGGAACGCGGGCATCGCCGCCGGAACCGTTGATGCCGCCACCACCGAAGGGAACGCTGCCGGGAGCGCTGCCCGAGGTTCTCACCGAATAAGGCAGCCCGTTCTGGGCTTGGAAGATCGGAGCGATCTGCCAGCCATTGGCTAACTCTCCCAGCCATCCGTTTACATGCCAAGGCGCTTCCGCTACCGCGTTAAAGACGAAGCGTAGGGGCACATTGGTGCCTGCGTTTCCTTTCTCAGCCTGCACGTTACCTGGAAACAGCAAGGCGTTGTTACTGGTAAACGTAGTGTTGTTGACACCGAAATCGATGGCATGAGACCAGGTCAGATTCGTGCCGAACTCCAGGTGGTTATTCATACGGTGATTGAACTGAGCAGCCAAAGCGTGGTAGTTCGAGGATGCACCGCTGAAGATGTCGGCCATAGCGCCGAAGTTGGGATTCGGACGAGACGTAAACAGCGGGACGGTGAGCGTCGGAGTTTGAATTGGACCGGCGCCGGGGTTGCCGCAAGATGCTGGGCCGTTATTCACTCCGCACACTACATAGGTGATGCTGCTGTTCGAGGGATTGATGTTGGTATCCACGAAGTTAGGCAGCTCGCGGCCAAGAGCGCCGAGATAACTCACCGACAGTACGGAGTGCCAACCCACCTCCTGCTGGAAGGTCAGATCGATCTCATGGATCTGCGGAAGCTGGAAATGATTGTCGAAGAACTGAATGGCTGGAGGCGTTCCTTTGGCTGGAGTCGTTGCGAGAATTTGCGGGAACAGCGGAGCGCCGACGTCGGTGTTGTTAAAGCTATATCCCAATTGGCTTCCCGGCATACCCGTATCGATGAGCGCGTTAAAGATAGTTGAGTTAATGACGCGCCCATAGTAGATGCCATATCCTCCGCGAAGCACTTGCTTGCCGGTTCCCATGATGTCCCAAGCGAAACCAACGCGTGGGCCAAAGTTGTTCTTGTCGCTCGGAAACTTTCCGGTCTGCGGCACACCCGGATTCACCAGACTGGCGACCGGACTTGGCAACTGCTCATATTCCCAGCGCAAGCCAAGTGACAGCGACAGGCGGGGGAATATCTTCCAATCGTCCTGCCCGAAGAAGGCGTAGTCGTTGGTGTTGAAGCTCAAGCCCAGCGGACCGAGTGCCTGATTGAAGCTGCTGTAGCACGGAACGGGTGTGTTGGCCACCTTGTTTACCGTACCCGTGCAGGTATTCGTTTTGTTTAAGTCGGAGATGTAGTTGATAACGCTGCTGTAGCTGTAGCTGCCGAACCCCTGGAATAGATTCTCGCTGAGGTCATGGACGTGGCTGTAGTCCGCCCCGAACTTGATGCTGTGATTCCCGACCGCCCAATTAACAGTGTCGGCATATTGCTGCCGCTTTTCATCGGGGAAGTGTGGGCGCGTGAGGAAAGTTGGCACGCCGAACTCGAAGCCGTTTGTGATGAATACGTCGGGAGGCAATCCCAATGGATTCACATAAGAAGGGAACAGCGGAGAGTGAACGAGATTCGTAACTTCATAGGGCGTCGGCGGCTGCGCCGGCTCATATTCGAAATCGCGGCCATATTGAGTGCGGAACTCGTTTGCCACCCTGCTGGTGATCACGGTATCCAGCTTCGCGATCCCCCAGGTGTCCTTCACGTAGTCATTGCCGTAGCTGGCGATTCCTCGAGACACGCTTGCCGCCGTCTGAACTCCGAGTGGAGAAGCCCATCGCATCCGGTTCACTTCAAACGAGAGATGGTTCTTCTGGTTGATCTGCCAATCAAGCTTGGGCAGCCAGATGTATTGCTCTCCGGTGCGGGGAACCTGGCCGAGCATGGTGTTTAGCCCCGCGATGTCGGTGTTGTAGATGGCCAGGGCCTGGGCTGGCGTAACTCCGAGGCGCGTGACCAATGTGGCTTGGTTTGCACCTGACAGCGGAGCAAAGAAAGCGTTTGGATTGCTCGGGAGCGATATCGAGGGGAAATTCCGGTCATACCAGTCGTAGCTGAATTCGAAGAACAGCTTGTCTTTTATGATCGGTCCCCCGACGCTGATCCCGGAGATCTTGCGCCAATCCTTTGGTTTTACGTTAGTCGGAGTGAAGTTTCCCGGTGAGGTCTGCGTCTGCACGATGGTGAACGGATTCTTCGAGCCCCACCCGGCGTCACGATCGTAAAAATACATCTCGCCGTGGAGAGCGTTGGTGCCGCTCTTGGTAACGGTATTGATCACACCACCCGCTGCCCGGCCATACTCTGCCGAATAGTTCGAGGTGTTTACCTGGAATTCCTCGACCGCAAACCTTGGAGTCGAATAGCCTGCGCGAGTGCGGCCACGCTCTTCGGAGAAGAATGCCTGGTTGTTGTCCGCGCCATCGACGGTGTTGTTGTTCAACAGTGTGCTCATGCCACGGAAGCTGAGCAAACCGAACCCATTGGAGTCGTTCACAACACCAGGCGTCAGCAGGGCGAAATTGGACCAACGTCCCTGGTTGGAAGGCAGGTTCTCGATCTGCGTGGAGTCGACCACCGGAGCAAAGTCAGCAGAGGTCGTGTTCACCTCCGGAGTTTCACCGGTAACGCTGACGGTTTCAGCGGTGCCCGCTACGCCAAGGCGCGGTGAGACATCCGTTAGGCTTCCTACCTGAACTACGACATTCTCCGCCTTATAGGGCGCGAAGCCCGCGGAAGTGATCGTTACGGTGTAAGTCGCCGGCTGGAGTTGCCGCACTCGGTAGCTGCCCGAAGAGTCGCTGGTGACTGCTTGCTCCGCATTGGTGCCATTGTTATGGACAACAATCTTGGTGCCGGGCACGACTGCTCCGTTTGCGTCGTACACGGTGCCGCCGATTGCTCCGTCGGTGGTGGATTGAGCCGACACGTTGATGCAAAGCGTAAGTGTGATCGCGATAGCAAACAGCAGCGAGAAAATGCGGCGTGGGCCAGCCATCAAGCAGGTCCCGTTCGGCTTGCGAAATTGCGACGGCATATCGGTAACTCCTCAAAGTTGAAGCAGCAGTTGAAAACGCACTTGCAGGCCGCCCCCGCACTAAACCGCGACGGCGATGGTACTTCTGAATCTCCAGGGAACGGTGAATCTATCACCCGAATGCCTAGTTTTCCATAAGGACATTTACGTAGAGTGAAAATCCCATAAACGAAGAACCGGCTCAACCCGCGATTTTCACAAGCAAATCCATAAATCTGTAGAAACGCGCGGGCAGGCGCCGCCAATCTATGAAACCTTGGAATTTGCTAGGGGAAACCAATCCTTACCGCTCAGGATTGCAAGCCATTCTCCACTCCCGTATAGTCGAGCGTTCTTTTTGCAAGTTATGGCCAAGGACGTCCCGATCGGTACCCGGGCAGAGGTTAGGCACGTAGTTGAGTACGCGCACACGCTCGCCGCCTACAGCCCCGATCTCCCCCCGGTTCTTGCCACGCCTTGGATGATCGCGTGGATGGAGCAGGCGTGCTACGAAGCGCAGAGGCCTTTCTGCGACGATGGCGAGACCACCGTCGGCACGGCGATTCACGTGGATCATCGCGCTCCCACCGCCATCGGCCAGAGTGTCACCGCAGAAGCCGCGCTCGAGAGGATTGAAGGACGCTTCTTCGTCTTTCGGGTAACGGCCCGCAGCGAACAGCAGCCCATCGGATCAGGGACGGTTCATCGCGCCGTGGTGAACGTGAAGAAGTTCATGCAAAAGATGCAACCGGCGTCTTCCGAGCGGTGAAGTCTCTCTCGCGAATTCGAGCGATATGCACATTCGTAGTCTGC
>Ga0210400_10004123_pt1 | contig 12654 bp, 14 predicted proteins | sample IncBWH26MmetaG_FD_155456 | JGI IMG/M metagenome (GOLD analysis project Ga0210400, IMG submission 155456) | Forest soil microbial communities from Barre Woods Harvard Forest LTER site, Petersham, Massachusetts, United States - Inc-BW-H-26-M | ecosystem: Environmental > Terrestrial > Soil >...
GCGGACCTGGCCGAGATGGAGCACATGATCGACGAATACCTCGCGTTCGCCCGAGGGGAGGGCGGCGAGGACGTGGAGACCGTTCGGGTCGTCGACATTATCGACGACGTGCGCGACGGCGCAGCGCGCTCGGGCGTGGCCGTGGTGGTGGACGCCGCCCCCGACGTTCTGGCGCACGTCCGCCCCGGCGCCCTCAAACGCGCCCTGACCAACCTGGTGAGCAACGCCGTCGGCCACGGGGGCCGGGTGGAGATTTCCGCGCGGAACACCCTCTCGGGCGGGGTGGAGATTCATGTCGACGACGATGGCCCCGGGATTTCCCCCGACCGCTACGACGACGCGTTCGCGCCGTTCAGCCGCCTGGACGCCGCCCGCAGCCCGAACACCAAGGGGGTCGGTCTCGGCCTGGCGATCGCCAGGGACGTGGCGCGGGGCCATGGCGGCGACGTTACCCTGAGCGTTTCCCCCCTGGGCGGCCTGAGAGCCACGGTCGTCCTGCCCTAATTCAGAAGCCCGCGCCGATCCGGCCCAGCCGGGCGCGCATCTGCTTCAGGCGCTGGTCGATCTCGGCCATGGTCCGGTTCAGGGCGCCCTCGTCGTCGCGCCAGACCTGCGCGACCCGCGCCCACACCAGGGTCATGGCGAGAACGCGCGGCGGTGTCGCCTCGACGCCGGCAGCCTCCAGGATGGCCCGGGCCGTGCGCGGGAAGTGGGGGGCGAGAGCCAGGGCCGACGTCTCCCGGGCGATCGCGATGAGGGCGGCGCGATCGGGTTGCATGGCTTCGACACGGGCCATGGTCGCGTCGAACAGCCTGTCGTGAGGGTCGTCGGAGGGCGTCTGCGCGGTGGCCAGGGCGGCGACGTCCTGGCGGGCGGCGAGATGGGCGAGCAGCGCCTCCTTGCTGGCGGCGGCGGCATAGAGCTCGCTCAGCGGTAGTCCGGCGCGCTCGGCGATGTCACGCAGGGTGATCTGACGCCAGGGCCGTTCGGCAGCCAGCGCCAATAGCGCGGCGGAACCGACCTCACGGGCCTGTTCCGGCGGCGGCATCAGGATCCCAACTCCCGCGACCGGGCCGCCGCGGCCCGCACCGCGCGCGTCACCAGATCGCCGAGATCGCCCTCCCCGGTCAACACGCGCAGGGCCGCCTCGGTGGTCCCACCCGGCGAGGTAACCTGCTGGCGAAGATCCCGCGCCTCGGCGCCGGTCCCCTCCATCAAGGCGGCCGCGCCGATCAGGGCGGACCGGGCCAACTGGCGCGCGGTCTCCGGGGCCAGCCCGGCGTCGACAGCCGCGGCTTCCAGCGCCTCGAGCAGGGCGTAGAAATAGGCCGGGGCGGAGCCGGAGGCGGCGGTCGCCGCGTGCATCTGGGCCTCCTCCGACAGGTCCGCCACCACGCCCAGGGGCTCGAACAGGCGGTGCGCCACCTCACGCCCCCTGGCGTCCGCCGTCCAGATGCTGGCCGCGCCCTTGAGCGCCGCGGCCGCGGTGGTGGGCATCACCCGCACGATCGGCCTTCCGGGAAACGCTTCCGAAAGGTCGCGAGTCGCCACGCCGGCCATGATCGAGATAACAACCGCGTCGCGGGCCAGATGGGGGGCGACCTCGTGGGCCATGGCGCGCCAGGCCTGGGGTTTGACGGCGAGAAGCACGGTTCGCGCCTTGGCGAGGCCGGCCGCCGGTCCGTTGAGGTTGGCGCCGTCCCGGGCGGCGCTCTGTGCCGCTTCTCCCGGCGCGGGATCGTGCAACATGAGTTCGGCCGCCGATATGGCGCCGGCCCGACGCCAGCCGGTAATCAGGGCGCCGCCCATGAGGCCGGCCCCCACCATGAGCACCGGGGTCAGAGGCGCCGGCATAAGCTCAGCCCGCCGCTAGGCGTGACCCATGGTTTCGAACATGCACGCGGCCATTGCATCTTCGGGCGACTTTCCGCCGCCGATCAGGAAGTCGAACGCCGGATAGAAGCGGTCTGCGGCCTCCATGGCCGCGTCGATCATCGAGGCGGTCTGCGCCATGCTCGGCCTCTCGCCGTCCGGCAAGGACAGGGCATGGCGGAAGACGATTTCGCCATCGTCGGCCCAGATTTCGAAATGCCCGAGCCAGACGCGCTGGTTGATGAGGTTGATCAGGCTGTGGGCGGCGTCCCGCAGCGCTCCGCCGGCTTTCAGGTCGACCGACAGGCACAGCTGCAGGCAATCGGCTTCCGGACGCCACGCGAACCACAGTTCGAAATCCTTCCAGTCGCCGGTCAGCGCGAAGGCGAGATCGCCGTCGTCGGTGCGGTCGAACGAGAGGTTCTCGGCGGCCAGGACGCGCTCGACCACATCGAGGGGATCCAGGGCGATGAGGGTGTCGTCTTCTTCGGGTCTAGGGATGTCCATGGGGCCGTCTGGCGTCCTTTGGGCTCGCGGGAGAGACCCCGCGGGGGTGGAACACTGGCGAACGGGCGTCAGGCTAGTCTGCTTCGCGCCGCGCGTCTCGCGCAGATATAGGGAGTCAGATCTTCTGCCCGCTTTCGAGGGTGTCGATTCGTGCTCTCAAGCTCGCGACTTCCGCCTTCAGGGCTTCGAACTCCTCGCGCCGGATCAGGTCGAGATCGGCGGCCCACTTGTCGGATTGGGCGCGAAAGGCGGTCCGGGCTTCCTCGCCGGCGGCTTGCGCGATGCCAACGGCGGCCTGAGTCAGCTTGGCCATCTCGTCAAGAAAGGGATTCTGAGTCTGCATTGGGCCTCTCTAGCGCAAAATGGCCGTCGATGCGAAGGGTCTCGACTCCCGGCCGCCGATCTCCCCTCCCCCCACAGGCGCCGATCGCGCTACACAAGCGGCCATGGCCCTGACCTTCCCCGATATTCCGCGCGAGATCTTCAGCCTGCCCGCGTTCAAGGTCGGCGGCCTGACCCTCGGACCGTTCGCGGTGCGCTGGTACGCCCTGGCCTATATCGCCGGCATTCTCCTGGGCTGGCGCTACGCCGTCGCGCTGGTGCGAAACCCCAAACTGTGGGGTTCGGCGGGGCCGCCGGCCCGAGACACCCAGATCGACGACCTGATCCTGTGGATCACCCTCGGCGTCATCCTGGGAGGGCGGCTGGGCTATGTGCTGTTCTACATGCTCCCCCTGGCCACGGGGCGGGAGACCCTCCTGCACGATCCCCTCGAGATCGTCCGTCTATGGCACGGCGGGATGAGCTTCCATGGCGGCGCGATCGGGGTGGCGATCGCCCTGGTCGTTTTCGCCCGCGCGCAGCGCCTTCCCGTTCTCAGCCTGGCCGACGTCGTCGCCGCCTGCGTCCCCATCGGCCTCGCCTTCGGCCGCATGGCCAATTTCATCAACGGCGAACTGTGGGGCCGTGTCACCACCCTGCCGTGGGGCATGGTGTTCTGTGGACGGCACATCGAAACCTATGCGGACGGCAGCTGCATCGCCGGCCCGCTGCCACGGCATCCCAGCCAGCTCTACGAGGCTACCCTGGAAGGGGTGGTCCTGTTCCTGATCCTGCGTGTCGCGACGCATCGGGCTCGCTGGCTCGCCCGTCCCGGACAGGTCACCGGCCTTTTCCTGTTGTTCTACGGCCTGTTCCGCATAGCCCTCGAAAACGTCCGTATGCCGGACGAGGGCCTGCGCGATCTTCCGCTCGGCCTTACCGTCGGCATCCTGTTGTCCGCTCCCATGGTCCTGGTCGGCGTCTTCCTGATCTGGCGTGGCGCCCGGATCGCCGCCCAGCCCGGCGCCCGTGACCCTGCTTGACAAGGTGAGGGGACTGATCGCCGGCGAGGGCCCGCTGTCGGTCGCCCGCTACATGGAGATCTGCCTCCATGATCCGGAGCAGGGCTACTACGCGGTGCGTCCACGGCTGGGCGAAACGGGCGACTTCATCACCGCCCCCCTGGTCTCGCAGATGTTCGGGGAGCTCCTCGGGCTGTGGGCCGCCGAAACCTGGGCCCGGCTGGGGCGTCCGGCGCCGGTCCGGCTCGTGGAACTCGGCCCCGGACACGGCGTGATGATCAGCGATGCGTTGCGGGCGGCGAAACGGGCCCCCGGTTTCCTCGAGGCCTGCGAGCTGTGGCTGGTCGAGACCAGCGCACCGCTACGTCAGCGTCAGGCCGTAGCGCTGGCGGAATTGAGGACGCCCCGGTGGGCGGCGCGGCTCGAGGACGTACCCGCCGACGCGCCGATGATCGTCCTGGCCAATGAATTCCTCGACTGCCTGCCTGTCCGCCAGGGCGTCCGCACGCCGTCCGGCTGGCGCGAGCGCCGGGTCGGCCTCAGCGCCGAAGGCGGGCTGACCTTCACGCCGGCGGAACCGATCTCGCCGCCCCCCCGCGTGGCCGACGTCCCCCTCGGGACCGTCGTCGAATGGTCCGACGCCTTGCGCGTTCTGGGGACGACCGTCGGGAGGCTGATGGCGGAGGCTGGCGGCGCGGCCCTGTTCATCGACTATGGGCGCGATGGGCCCGGGCCGGGAGATACGCTGCAGGCCCTGCGGGGCCACCGCAAGGAGAGCCCTTTGGCCAATCCGGGCCACGCCGATCTGACGGCGCACGTCGATTTTCCGGGCTTTCTCGACGCCGCCGGAGCCGCGGGCGCGGCGGTCGGGCCGATCCGGACCCAGGGCGACCTTCTGAGCGCCCTCGGCATCCGGGTCCGTGCCGCCGCCCTCGCCAAATCACGACCGGACCGTGCCGCAACCATTGAACGCCAGCTGGAGCGGCTGGTCGCGCCAAGCCAGATGGGAGACCTGTTCAAGGCCGCCGTCATTCACCAGCCGGGCCTCGTCGCTCCCGGATTCGAGATCATGTCGTGACCGACGCGCCTCCTGTCCTGCGATCGCCGCTGCTGTCGGCAGTCGAGGGCGTGGGCCACGCCTTCTTCACCCGCCGGGGAGGGGTGTCGCGCGCGCTCTACGATAGCCTCAACGTCGGGCTTGGCTCCGGCGACGACCCCGACGCCGTGCGTGAGAACCGCCGGCGCGCGGCTGCGGCCCTGGGCGTGAGCCCAGAGGCCCTGGCCACGTGCTACCAGATCCACTCCGCCACCGTCAGAGAAGTCGAGCGCCCCTGGGGTGCGGACCGGCCGCAGGGCGATGCGGTGGTGACCGCGCGCGAGGGCGTGGTCTGCTGCGCCCTGGCCGCAGACTGCGCGCCGGTGCTGATCGCCGATGGCTCGGCGCGGCTCGTGGCCGCGGTTCATGCGGGCTGGCGCGGCGCCTTGGCAGGGGTGGTGGAGGCTGCGGTGGCGGCCATGGTCGAACGCGGCGGCTCGCCGAGCCGAATGGTCGCCGCGGTCGGTCCGTGCATCGCCCGGGAGTCCTACGAGGTCGGCGCGGACTTCCTGGCGCAATTCACCGACAGGGACGACGGCTATCGGCGGTTCTTCTCGCCCGGGGCGACGCCGGAAAAGCGCCAGTTCGACCTGCCCGGGTTCGTCCTGGACCGCCTCGCCGCGGCCGGCGTCGGATCGAGCGAATGGATCGGCCGCGACACCTGCGCCGAGGAGGACGAATTTTTCTCGAATCGCCGCGCCTTTCGGCGGGGGGAAGCCGACTACGGCCGGCTGCTGTCCGGCATTGTGATCGAGAGCCACCCGTAGACCCACGGGGCTTTGCCACGGCGCCGGGCGCTGATAAAGCCTCGGCCCGTCGCGGCGCGCCCTGGAGATTCGCGGCACGGGGATGTCCATGAAGCTGCTGGCCGGCAACTCGAACAGGCCGCTCGCCGAGGCGATCGCGGCGTCGCTCGATATTCCGCTCACCCGGGCCCAGGTGAAGCGCTTCGCGGACAACGAGGCGTGGGTGGTGATCGAGGAGAACGTGCGCGGCGAGGACGTGTTCGTGATCCAGTCCACCAGCTATCCGGCCAACGACAACCTCATGGAGCTGTTGGTCTGCATCGACGCCCTCAAGCGTGCGTCGGCGCGGCGGATCACGGCGGTCACCCCCTACTTCGGCTACGCCCGCCAGGACCGCAAAACCGGCGGGCGGACGCCCATCTCCGCCAAGCTGGTGGCCAACCTGATCACGCGGGCGGGCGCCGACCGCCTCCTCACCATGGACCTGCACTCGGGCCAGATTCAGGGCTTCTTCGACATCCCCACCGATAACCTGCAGGCCGCGCCCCTCATGGCGGCCGACATCCAGGCCCACTACGGCAAGACCGACGAGATCCTGATCGTTTCGCCGGACGCGGGCGGCGTCGTGCGAGCCCTGGCGCTGGCCAGCCGGCTGAACGCCGGCCTGGCGATCGTCGACAAGCGCCGCAAGGGGCCCGGGCAATCGGAGGTGGCCAACATCATCGGTGACGTCGCCGGTCGCCGGCTGATCATCTTCGACGACATCACCGACTCCGCGACCACCCTGTGCAGCGCCGCCCAGTCGCTCATGGACGCCGGCGCCGCCGAGGTGTCGGCCTATATCACCCATGGCGTCCTTTCCGGCGCCGCCATCGAGCGGGTGAACGCCTCCGCGCTCAAGGAGTTGGTTGTCACTGATTCCATCGAGAACGATAGCCGGCCCGGAGCGGCCGGCGGCCGAATCCGCGTGGTCAGCTGCGCGGCCCTGCTGGGTGAGGCCATACGCCGGATCGCCAACGAGGAGTCGGTGTCCAAGCTGTTCGACTGACCCTGGCGTCCGGGGGGCGGGGATCGCGTCACAATAACGCCAATCGGATCAAGCATGAATCGCAGGTTCCCCGAAACGCCGAGATTCTGCTGGCATGCGAATGTTCACCCCCCCGCGCGCACTGTTCCTGCTCGCGGCCGTCGGCCTGATCGTCGGCCTGCCTGCCGCGGACAGCTTGGCGCGGTCGCGCAAGCCGGTCGTCGAGGCTCCGCCGCCCCCGCCGCCGCCTCCGCCGGGGCCGGTCGGCCTCCCGGATCGCATGATCCAGGACGCAGCCGCCTACGACAGCTACATGAAGCGGGCGATCGGCATCTCCCCGGCCTTTACCGACGCGTCGTCGGTGTCGCAGGCCATGGGCTATACGCGCGCCTACGCGCCGAAATCGATAGTGCGGGGCGCCGTGGCCTACGCCGCCATCGCGGCCCTGCAGGACCCGGCCTTCGTCGCCTCGGTCCGTGAGGCGGGAAACACACCCGAGCATCGGCAGGAGATGGTGGGCTACATCCTGGCCAATCCGGCCTATGTTCAATACTTCAAGGATTCCAACGTAGCTGCTGGACTCGCGAAGGAGTCCCTGGCGCCGAGGGCGCTTCGGCTGCATGCGGTCGGCAAGGCCGTTCACCAGGCCGCTTATGACATACAGCGCCAGGGCTGGTCGAAGATCGAGGTGGCCGATCTGAACGGCCGGTTGGCGGCGGCCGAGGCGGCGGCCGGCGGCGAGATGACCTCCGATCTCGACGTGTTGGCGCAGGAACGGCTATCGGTCGGCGGAGCCGCCGCCCTGCCCACCGCCGCCACGCCACTTTCCCCGCCCTACACCCCGATGGTGGCCCACGCGCTGCAACTGGCGGCCATCGCCGCCCTTGGGGAAGCCCGGGACGAGAACGCCGATCAGCTGTCCATGCTGATGGTGGACAACGACACCTCGGCCTGCCTGGGTGCGGCCAAGCGCAACTTCCACCAGTGCCTCGCCGTCGCCAAGCCGGAGTATGAAGACATCTTCTGCATCGGTCAGCACGGCCTGCAGGACACGGGCGCCTGCCTCGCCACGGCGGCCGGCGTGGAGCTGCCTCCGGAGCCACCCCCGCCGCCGCCGCCCTTCACGCCCAAACCCAAGCCGCACCTTCGCCACCCCCACCACGGCAGAGCCTGACCACGAAGGCGTTGCGCGGGCGCCGTGAGGCGTGTATCTACGCGCACCATTTTACAGAGGCCCGGCGGGGCCTCAGACCCTGTCGCCGCGCGCAGACACACCCTCGGGGTGAGCTGGGCGCGGCGTCTCCTTTTGAGGCGTGGCCATGGCCGAAATCATCCTGAACGTGCAAGTCCGCGACCGCGTGGGCACCGGGGCCGCTCGCGCGGCGCGCAACGCCGGCCTGGTTCCCGGCGTCCTTTACGGCGCCGACAAGGAGCCGGTGCCGATCGCCGTGAAGGCCGGCGAGTTCCGCAAGGCCCTGCACACCGGCAAGCTGCTCGGACACCTGGTCACCCTGCAATACGGGGAAGAGCAACAGTCGGTGATCGCCAAGGACGTGCAGTTCGATCCTGTAAAGGATGAGCCGGTGCACTTCGACCTGTTCCGGGTCGACGCCCACGCCTCGATCCGCATCGCGGTGCCCGTGCACTTCTACAATCAAGACGCCTCCCCCGGCATGAAGCGCGGCGGGGCGCTCAACGTCGACCTGCACGAGGTCGAGGTCATGGCTCCGGCCGACGCCATTCCGGAGGAGATTCCGGTGGACCTCACGGGGCTGGACATCGGCGCGACGATCCGAGCCGCCGATCTCGTCCTTCCGCAGGGCGTCCAGGTCCACACGCACCATCGCGACGCCATCGTCGCCTCGATCAGCACCTCCTCGGCGATGACGTCGGCCGAAGAAGAGGCCGAAGAGCAGCCCGAGGCCTAAAGTAAGCAGGGGAGCGGCGGGCGCCCGGCTCGCCAGCGCGCGCCATGCTGATCCTCGCGGGCCTCGGCAATCCAGGCCCGCAATACGCGGGCAACCGACACAACTTCGGAGCCATGGCGGTGGACGCCATCGCCGATCGCTGGCGCTTCGGCGGCGAGCGCAAGCGCTTCTCGAGCCTGGTGCGGGAGGGCGAGATTCCTCTGCCGCCAGGCTCGGCGGGGGGGACGGTCCGCACCCTGATCCTCAAGCCGCAGACCTTCTACAACGACAGCGGACGGGCGGTGGGCGAGGCCTTGAAGTTCTTCAAGCTCGATCCCGCCGACGTGGTGGTGTTCTACGACGAGATCGACCTCGCCCCCGGTCGGTTCCGCATGAAGACCGGCGGCGGCGCGGCCGGCAACAACGGCATTCGTTCGATCACCGCCCACATCGGCCCGGACTTCCGCCGCGCGCGCCTGGGCTCGGGACACCCCGGGCACAAGGACAGGGTGCTCGGCCATGTCCTGTCCGACTTCCACAAGGTCGAACTGCCCTGGGTGAAACAGCTCCTGGAAGCCTGTGCGGACGCGGCGTCCCTCCTCGCCGCCGGCGAGGACGAGCGCTACCAGGCTGAGGTGTTGCGCCTGGCGCCCGCCGCCAAGCTCGATCCCAAAGCTGGCGGCGGGACGAAGTAGGCGTTAGGCGCCTGCGGCGGCGAGCGGCCGGCGACGGCGCAGAAGAGCGCCGGCGCCAAGGAGGCCGGCGATCATCATCGACCAGGTCGCCGGCTCCGGCGCCGAGGATGCGAGGACGGTGAAGACCTCTCCGTGGGGGCCGTTCAGACCGGTGACCAGCGGGGTGAAAGCGCCCGTGGTCTGGTTGACCGACACGATCTCGTTGAGCGTGTCCGCCGCCGAGATGGCCTGGTTGAAACCGAAGGCGCCAGTCAGCGCATAGACGATTCCCGAGCCTCGATCGGTGAACAACAGGGTCTGCCGACCGCCGTTGCCGAAGGCGGTGTCGTCCACGGTCGAGGGGAGATTGAGCACGCTCACCCCCAGGGTCAGCCCGCCGACCCCGTTGACGTACACGAGCTGCTGGTCCGCCTGGCTGTCGAGGACGAGGGCGCCGCTGTGGTTGAAGATCATGGAATCGGGATCTTGCAGGTTCAGCGTCGTCGTGCCGCCGCCGTTGATCACGGTGGCGATGGCGTTGCCGTTCATCAGGCCGGCCACGTTCACCATGCCGCCGGCGAGGGTGGCGCTGACGATGGCGGGGGCGGTGTTCGGATTGTCATGCGGGTTCGAGGCGCTGATGTAGGTCCCGTTGGGTCCGAACGCCACGTCGTCGTAACCGCCGCCGTGTGGCGTGCTGGAGAATGACGTCGGTGTGGACGGCGACAGGGTCGTCGGGTTGATCAGCACGAGGTTCGGATTGGCGTCCTCGTTCTGGATGGCCCACAGCTGCCCCGTGCCGGCGTTGTAGCGAAGTCCGTCGTTGTGGCCGGTGACGGTGATCGAACCGACGAGCGCACCCTTGCTGCTATATTCGGCGATCGTGCTCATGGCGCCGCCCGAGCCGTCGGGATTGCCGCCGTTGCCGTAGCCGACGAACACATCGCCGCCCGCGACGGCGATCGAGTCCGGGGCGGAGCTGCCCGCCAGCGGTCCGGCGAGGACGCTCAGCGAGTAGCCGGGGGCCACGGTGACGTTGGCGACGGCTGCGCTGGCCGCTGCCACCATGCCGAGGCCGATCAACAATGGCAGCGCGGATGTCGAATAGTGAATTCGTCTGATAGCTGGCATTTTGGGCTCCAAGAACGTTGCTAGAGTCGACCGGTGGCAATATTAGAGCATGACCAATCATTCGCGACACGAACCACGCCACTAGTTGGTGGGTGATGTTGACGCGTTGGAAACTCTAATTTGATTTCGCCTTATTTTGACCCGCTATGGTGCTTGAACGCAAAGCAAATCCCACTGGTTGCCGTGAATGTTTTATGAAATGGAGCGAAGGGCGGCGACGGCGGCCGAGACCCCCTCGACCAGATGCGTCACGGGCCGCCAGCCCAGACGCGTCTGCCCGGTGACGTCCAGCAGCTTGCGGCGCATGCCGACCGGCCGGCCGAGGTCGTGGCTGAACGCGCCGCGATAGCCCATGACCGCTGCGACGGTCCGATAATAGTCGTTCACGGTGGCGTCCTCGCCCACGCCGACGTTCAGGGTCTCCGGCAGGTCCTCCAGGCGATCGTGAAAGCGCCAGATGAAATCGGCGAGGTCGCCTGCGAACATGAACTCCCGGCGCGCCATCCCATCTCCCCAGATCTCCACCTCCTGGGCATCGACGCTCAGGGCACGATCGATCTTGGCGATCGCCGCCGCGAGCAGGTGCGAGCGGGCCGGATCGTATCGGTCGTAGGGTCCATAGAGGTTGGGGGGAATCAGCGTGCGCCAGAGCCGGCCGGGGGCTTCGCGGCCGAACGCCTGGGTCAGCTTCCACGCGGCGAGCTTGGCGAGGGCGTAACCCTCGTTGGTCGGCTCCAGCGGTCCGGTGAGGAGCTGGTCCTCGCGCAGCGCGCCCTGCCGGTCGCGCGGATACATGCAGCTGCTGCCGACGTTGATGAGCCCGGGGGTCTGCGACCGCCGGGCGGCCGTGAGCAGGTTGAGACCGATGGCGAGATTGTCGGCCAGGAAGGTTGCCGGAGTGTCGATGTGCGCCTGCAGACCGCCGACCACCGCGGCGAGATGGACGACCAGATCGGGCCGTTCGCGTACCAGATAGGCGTCGCAGGCTATGGAATCCGTAAGATCCAGCTCGTTTCGCGACGGTGCGAGGATCAAATGGCGCCTGGACCTCGGGTCGGCCAACAGATTGCGCCCGACCATTCCGGCCGCCCCGGTCACCAGGATTTTCATGGCCGGATCTCAGGCCAGGGCCGCATGGAACGCCCCATGCAGGCGGTCGAGGTCATCGTCGTCCAAGCGATTGTTGCCGATATAGAAGCCGCGGTCATGGACCTCGTCGGCGTTCGGCAGGGCGCCGGGAGGCTCGTGGCGCAGGTGGGCCATCACGGGCTGGCGGGTGAAGTTTCCGGCCACCACCGGCCGGGTCTCGACGCCCGCCGCCGCCAGTCGCGCCACCACCGTGTCGCGGCTCACCCCGGCGTCCTCGGTCAGGGTAAAGGCAAAGCCGAACCAGCTGCTCTCGCCCACCTCGCTCTGCAGGCGCAGCCCGCGCAGGTCGGAGAAGCGTTCGCGCAGGCGCCGGGCCGTCTCCCGGCGACGCGCGATGAATCCCGGCAGCCGCTCGATCTGGGCGAGGCCGATCGCGCCGCAGACCTCCAGGGGCCGCACGTTGTAGCCAGGCAGTATGAAGCGGAACGCCTCGTGGAAGGCGGCGCGCGGATCGGGCTCGGCGAGGCGGTCGGGCCGGGTCTGGCCCCGGGTCCAGCCGTGGGCGCGCAGGGAGATCAGGATCTGCTGCAGTTCGTCGTCGTCGGTCAGGCAGACGCCGCCCTCCATCGTCGACAGGTGATGGCTGAAGAAGGTGCTGAAGGTTCCGATGCGACCGAACCGGCCGGTCCATCGGCCAGTCAGCCGGGCGCCCATGGATTCGCAGTTGTCCTCGATAAGGGTGATGTTCCGGCCGGCGAGCAGGGTGGCGATGGCGTCGTAGTCGTTGGGGTTGCCCAGCAGGTTGACGGCGAACACGACGCCCACGCGGTCGTCCACCGCCCGCTCCAGGGCGGCCAGATCGAAGCCCAGGGTATCTCGATCGATGTCGACGAAGCGCAGCGTCAGCCCGTGCTGGCAGAGGGGAAAGTAGGTCGTCGACCAGGAGACGGCGGGGACGATGGCGACGGCCCCCTCGCGCGCCAGGGGCGGGCGGGTGTGGAACAGGGCGGCCACGGCCAGAAGGTTGGCCGAGGAGCCGGAGTTGACCATCACCGCGTGGCGCGCCCCGAAGTGGGCGGCGAAGCGCGCCTCGAAGGCGGCCACCTGGCGCCCCATGGTGGTCTGGCCACTCTCGATCACGGCGATGGCGGCGCGGCGCTCGGCGTCGCCCCAGGTGTCGAACGCCAGGGGATAGCGGAAGGTCGAGGCGGCGCCGGCGCTCATCAGCGGAGCATCTCCTCGGGTTCGGCGGCCACCGCCCG
>Ga0210400_10004124_pt1 | contig 12653 bp, 10 predicted proteins | sample IncBWH26MmetaG_FD_155456 | JGI IMG/M metagenome (GOLD analysis project Ga0210400, IMG submission 155456) | Forest soil microbial communities from Barre Woods Harvard Forest LTER site, Petersham, Massachusetts, United States - Inc-BW-H-26-M | ecosystem: Environmental > Terrestrial > Soil >...
CCGGTGGCGATGACGGGTTGCAAGGGATGGAGGTGTGGCCGATCTTCGGCCAGTTCCGCTTCGATATGTTCGGCCGGACCGGCTATCTCTACTGCCTCGTCGTGCTGCTCCTGTGCTGGTACCTGGCGCGGCGGATCGTTTATTCGCCGTTCGGCCGCTCGTTGACCGGCATACGCGAGAATGTCCGGCGCATGCATGCGATCGGCGCGCCGGTGCGGCGGCGGCGGCTGATCATCTACACGATCTCGGCGGCGTTCGCCGGCATCGCGGGCGCGCTGATCGCGCAGACGACCGGGTTCGTCGGGCTTAGCTTCCTGAACCTCGAGCGCTCGGGCGGCGTCCTGATCATGCTGATCATCGGCGGGGTTGGGCGGCTTTACGGCGCGTTTATCGGCGTACCGCTCTACATGATCGCGCAGAACCGGTTTTCCGAGATCGAGCCGGTCTACTGGTATTTCTGGATCGGGCTGTTGATGGTGCTGGTCGTCGTGTTCGCCCGCGGTGGCGTGCTCGGTCTGGCCGAGCGGCTGCGGCGATGAGCGCCGAGACGCCCGCGGCGGCCAAGGGGCCGGCGCTCGAGACCCGCGGCCTGTGCAAGAGCTTCGGCGCGCTGACCGTTGCCGACCAGATCGACTTCCGCCTGGAGCGCGGCGCCCGCCAGGCATTGATCGGCCCGAACGGTGCCGGTAAGACGACGTTTGTCGAGTTGGTCACCGGCGGATTGCCGCCGAGCGCTGGGCACATCCTGATCGACGGCGCCGACGTCACCGAACTGCCGCAAGCCGCCCGCGTCAAGCGCGGGCTGGCGCGCACCTTCCAGATCAACGCGCTGTTTCGCCGCCTGACGACGCTGGAGAACGTGACCTTGGCAATCGCCGAGCGCGATGGGGTGGCGGGCGATCTGCTGCGGCCGGCGGGACGACACAACCGGGTCATCGAGGAAGCCTTCGCATTGCTCGACACGCTCGGCCTCGCCGAGGATGCGCTGCGCCCGGTCAGCGCGTTGGCCTATGGACGCCAGCGGCTCGTCGAAATCGCGGTGGCGCTCGGCCTGTCGCCGAAGGTGCTGTTGCTCGACGAACCGGCGGCCGGCGTGCCGTCCGGCGAGAGCGGGCTGATCGTCGCGGTCATCGAGCGGCTGCCGGCCGACATCGCGGTGCTGATCATCGAGCACGACATGGATCTGGTGTTCCGGCTGGCGCGGCGGATCACCGTGCTGGTGCAGGGCCGCATCCTGGTCGAAGGTCCGCCCGACATGATCGCCGCCGATCCGCAGGTGCGGCAGGTCTATCTCGGCGAGCGCCCTCACGGACGAGAGGTGCGATGAGCGACGGCCTTGTGCTCGACGACGTTGAAGCCGGTTACGGGGATACCGTCGTCCTCGAAGGCATCTCGCTCGATCTGCCGGCGGGCGGGTCGCTGGCGGTGCTGGGGCGCAACGGGGTCGGCAAGACCACCTTGCTGGCGACGATCATGGGCCATTGCGGGCTGCGCGCGGGCGAGATCCGCTTCGCCGGAAAGCAGGTTTCAGGGACGCCGCCGCACCACCGGGTGCGACTCGGCATCGGGCTGGTGCCGCAGGAGCGCGAAATCTTCCCATCGCTGACGGTCGAGGAAAACCTGCTAGTCGCAGCCCGGCCCGGCCACTGGTCTGCCGCCCGCGTCTACGAACTCTTTCCGTCGCTCGGCGCGCGCCGCAAGAATCGTGGCAATCACCTGTCGGGCGGCGAGCAGCAGATGCTGGCGATCGGCCGGGCGCTGATGGGGAACCCAGATCTCCTCCTGATGGACGAGCCGCTCGAAGGGCTTGCCCCGGTCATCGTCGATACATTGCTCGCGGCGCTCGCCAAGCTCAAAGCCGACGGCCATCTCTCGCTGGTGCTGGTCGAGCAGCATGCGCGGCTGGCACTCGAATTCGCAGAGAATGCAATCGTCCTTGACCGCGGCGCGATTGTATTCTCCGGCCAGAGCCGGGAATTGCTCGACGCGCCGCAGCGTCTCGATGTGCTGATGGGCGTCGCCGCCCGCGGGGCGCGATAGGAGGCGAGATGGGTGAGGCAAAGAGGCGTGGCGGCTCGGGTGTCAGCGAACGCCCCGCGCCAATATTCCGCGCGCACGTCCCCCAGCCGGGAACCTTCAAAGTCGAGAACCCGCTCGTCATCATGTTCGCCGACGAGCGTGGCGAGGTGGTTTGTCACCTGCACCCGTCCGAACGCTGTCCCACTCACGAAACATACGGGCTGCTGGTTGCCGATCTGGTGCGGCATGTCGCGCGAGCCTTCGATGTCGGCGACGAGGATGTTTGGGAGTGGGTCGATAAAGAGCGCCACCATCCCACAACCAAGATCACCAACCCATCTTAGGGACGATGGACAAAGGAACACCCGACAGCGGCCTAATCGAAACCCTGCGCGTGCGGCTCGGGTCGCACGGCGTGCTGACCGACCCAGCCGACACCGCACCCTATTGCGAGGATTGGCGGCGGCTCTACCACGGCCGCACCCCGGCGGTGTTGCGGCCGGCGACCGTCGCGGAAGTCGCCGACGCAGTGCGCCTCTGCGCCGAGCGCGGCGTCGCGATCGTGCCGCAGGGCGGCAACACCAGCATGGTGGGCGGCGCCGCGGTCAGCGAGGCGGGTGACGAGATCGTGCTGAGCCTGTCGCGGATGAACCGGGTGCGTGCGATCGACCCGGTCGACATGACGATGGAGATCGAGGCCGGCGTCGCATTGAAGACGGCGCAGGAGGCGGCGGCCGAGGCCGATTGCCTGTTGCCGTTGTCGATCAGTTCGGAGGGCTCGGCGCAGATCGGCGGCGTGCTCGCGACCAACGCCGGCGGCAACAACACGGTGCGCTACGGCAACGCCCGCGACCTCGTGCTCGGGCTCGAAGTCGTATTGCCTGACGGACAGGTGTGGAACGGTCTGCGCCGCCTGCACAAGGACAACACCGGCTATTGCCTGCGCCAGCTGTTTGTCGGCAGCGAGGGCACGCTCGGCATCATCACCGCCGCCGTGCTCAAGCTCTATCCGCGGCCGCGCGAGATTGCGGTGGCGCTGTGCGCGGTTGCCTCGCCCGAGGCCGCGCTGGAGCTGTTCAACCGCTTGCAGCAACAAGACGCGGCGGCGATCCAGGCCTATGAATACATGTCCGGCGCGGGCATCGAGCTGGTGTTGCGCTACATCCCCAATGCCGCGCTGCCGGTCACGACGCCGGCGCAGCACTATGTCCTGATCGAGCTGGCAACGCCGCGCCAGGGCGCTAATCTTCGCGGCGCGCTGGAAGAACTGCTCGCGGCAGCGATGGAGGCGAACGTTGTCCTCGACGCCGTGATCGCCGAAAGTGGCGCGCAGCGCGCCGCCTTGTGGAAACTGCGCGAAGAACATTCCGAGGCGCAGAAGCGCGCCGGTGCTTCGGTCAAGAACGACGTCTCGGTGCCGGTGTCGAAAGTGCCGGAGCTGATCCGCCGCGCGACCGAAGCCTGCGAGCGGCTGGTGCCGGGCATCCGCTGTGTGCCGTTCGGCCATCTCGGCGACGGCAACATCCATTTCAACCTGGTGCAGCCCGAGGGCGGCGACCCCGATGCCTTTCTCGCCCGCGACCATGAGCTGATGGATGCGGTCAACGCGGTCGTGCGGGCGCTCGACGGCAGCTTCTCGGCCGAACACGGCATCGGCAAGCTGAAGCCGTACATGATGCCGGAATGGCGCGGCGGTGCCGAACTCGAGCTGATGCGGCGCATCAAGGCGGCGCTCGATCCGAAGGGGCTGATGAACCCGGGTAAGATGCTGCCGTAGTCCGAGTTTGAAGAGGGCAGACCATGCGCTTGATTGGCTTCGCCGTTGCGCTATTCGTCTTCGCATCAATAGCGCATGCCGAGCCGCAATGGCTGACCTTGCCGCCGACCCCGACCTTGCCGCAGACGGCGCAGAGCGGTTACGCACCGGTTAACAATATCAAGATCTGGTACGCCAGCTTCGGCCCCAAGGCCTCGCAGGGCGAGCCGGTCATCCTGCTGCATGGCGGGCTCGCCAACGCGAATTACTGGGGCAACCAGGTCAAGGCGCTGCAATCGCGTTATCGCGTCATCGTCATGGACAGCCGCGGCCACGGCCGCAGCAGCCGCGACGACAAGCCGTACGGCTACGACCTGATGGCGTCGGATGTCATCGGACTAATGGATTTTCTGAGGATCCCGAAAGCGGCGATTGTCGGCTGGAGCGACGGGGCGATCATCGGGCTCGACATCGCGCTCACTCACCCGGAGCGGCTGACCAAACTGTTCGCCTTCGCGGCCAATTCCGACCCGAGCGGCGTCTCCGACATCACCAGCAGCCCGGTATTCAACGCCTTCATCGCGCGGGCGGAAAAGGAATACGAGAAGCTGTCGCCGACCCCGACCGAGTACAAGAGCTTCCTCGCCCAAATCGAGAAGATGTGGGAGACGCAACCCAACTGGACCGCCGATGACCTCGGCCGCATCGCCGTGCCGGTCTGGATCGTCGATGCCGACCATGACGAGGCGATCAAGCGCGAGAACACCGAATTCATGGCGGGGAACATCCCGAATGCCGGCCTGCTATTGCAGCCCGAGGTCAGCCATTTCTCCTTCATTCAGGACCCGGAGCAGTTCACAGCGGACGTGCTACATTTCCTGCAGCGCGTGAAGGGGAAGTGACCCGCTAGAGCGGCAGAGCGCCGCCGGGGAAGGCGATGATCGGCACCTCGCTGCCGGCGGGGAGGGCTGGGGCATACGGCGGCCGCATGACGAGGCAATCCGAGGCCGCCAGTGGACGCATCATCGAGCTGTCCTGCACCTCGAACGGCACGACTTCGAGCGCGCCGTCGGGCGCGCGCTGCAGGCGGGCGCGCAGGTAATCCTGGCGGCGGTCGTTCTGCTTCAAGGCGATCCCGAGCCGCACGGTCGTTTGCGGCTCGCCATGGTCGGGCAGGCCGCTCAGCTTTTCGAGCGCCGGCTTCAGGAACAATAGCGAGCAGACCAGTGTCGAGACCGGGTTGCCGGGCAGGCCGAGCATTGGCGTGCCGCGATACTTTCCGACCATCAGCGGCTTCCCCGGCCGCATCGCGATCTGCCAGAAATCGATCGCGAGCCCTTCCTCCGACAGCACCTCGCGCACCAGATCGTGCTCGCCGACCGAGACGCCGCCGGTCGTCACGAACAGATCGACCCCCTGCGCCGCCGCCGCAATGTGGCGCAGCGCGTCCGGGTCGTCGGGCGCGTTGCCGACCAGGATCGGCAGCGCGCCACAGGCTGTCGCGAACGCAGCCAGCCCCAGCGCGTTCGAGCTGACGATCTGGTGCGGTCCGATCGGGTCGCCCGGCATGACGATCTCGTCGCCCGTCGACAGGATGCCGACGCGCGGGCGGCGATGGACGAACAGCCACGGCCGGTTCATCGCCGCGGCGAGACCGATGTCGCGCGGGGTCAGCCGTCGGCCGGCCCGCAGCAGCACATCGCCCTCGGCGAAATCGAGCCCGGCGCGGCGCACATAGCGGCCCTTCGGCGCGCCTTCGCGGATCTCGACCTGGTCGCCGTCGCGCTCGGTGTCTTCCTGGATCACGATCGCGTCGGCGCCGGCCGGCAAGGGCGCGCCGGTGAAGATGCGCGCCGCCTCGCCGGCGCCGATCGTGCCGCCGAAACCGGCGCCGGCCGGGATCTCGGCGACGATCTTCAGCCGGGCCGGGATCTGCGCGACATCCGCGGCGCGCACGGCATAGCCGTCCATTGCCGAGACCGCGAAAGGCGGCTGGGTGCGCCGCGCCGCGACATCCTCGGCCAGCACTCGGCCGACCGCGTCCGCGATCGACACCTGCTCGGGCGGCAGAGCTTCGAGAGGCGCCAGCAGCCGCGCCAGGGCTTCTTCCACTGAAATCATCGAGTCGCTTCCCTTGGGGCCTCGTAATCTCCCGACTTGCCGCCGGATTTCTTCAGTAGGCGCAGGTCGCTGACCACCATGCCGCGATCGATCGCCTTGCACATGTCATAGATAGTCAGTGCGGCGACGCTTGCCGCGGTCAACGCCTCCATCTCAACCCCGGTACGGCCTTTGAGCCGGCAGGTTGCGGTGATCTCGATGGCGGATCGGTCCGGGACGCATTGCAGCTCGACCGCGACCGAGGTCAAGGCCAAGGGATGGCACAGCGGGATCAGCTCGGCGGTGCGCTTGGCCGCCATGATGCCGGCGAGGCGCGCCGTCGCGAGCACGTCGCCCTTGGCGATCTCGCCGGCCTGGATGCGGGCCAAGGTATCGGGCCGCATCTGCACCCGCGCGCCGGCGACCGCGACCCGGTCGGTCTCGTCCTTGTCCGATACGTCGACCATATGGGCGCGGCCCTCGGCATCGACATGGCTGAGATCGGGCAGGCGCAATAGCCGCCGCGTCGCCGCCGCGACATCGCCGGCCCGCATCAACGATTCGCCGACCAGGAAGCAGCGGGCGCCGCCCGCCGCGAGGCGGTCGAGATCGGCCGGCTCGTTGAGGCCGCTCTCGCCGACGATGATGCGGCCGGGCGGCACCAGGGGCGCGAGTCTCTCGGTGGTATGCAGGTCGACCTTCAGGGTCTTCAGGTCGCGGTTGTTGATGCCGATCAACCTTGCGTCGAGCCGCAGCGCGCGGTCGAGCTCGGCACGGTCATGCACCTCGACAAGCACGTCGAGGCCGAGCTCGTCTGCGGCCGACGCCAGCTCGCGCGCCGTGGCGTCGTCGAGCGCCGCCATGATCAACAGGATGCAATCGGCGCCGAGGACGCGGCTCTCGACGATCTGATACGGGTCGAGGATGAAATCCTTGCGCAGCACCGGCAAGTTGCAGGCCGCCCGCGCGGCGCGCAGATCGTCGTCATTGCCCTGGAAATACGGGGTGTCGGTCAGCACCGACAGGCAGGTCGCGCCGCCCGCCTGATAGGCTTGCGCGAGCTTCGGCGGATCGAAATCGGCGCGGATCAGGCCGCGGCTCGGCGAGGCTTTCTTGATCTCGGCGATCAGGCCGTAGCGGCCCTGCGTCGCCCGGCTTTCGAGCGCCGCCGCGAACGGCCGCAACGGCGGTGCCGCAACGAGTTGCGCGCGCAACGCAGCCTCGGGTAGCGCGGCCTTGCGGCGGGCGACATGGGCGCGCTTCTCGGCGCAGATCTCGGCGAGGACGTCGCTCATGTATTTTTGGCGTTGGTCATCGCCACGAGCTTGTCCAGCACCTGGCGCGCGGCGCCGCTGTCGATCGACCCGGCGGCCAAATCCGCGCCGTCGCGCAGATTGTCGGCGCGGCCGGCGATGACCAGCGCGGCGGCGCTGTTCAGCAGCACGACATCGCGCAACGCGCCATGGCCGCCGCCCAGCAGATCGCGCATCAGCGCGGCGTTATGGGCCGGCTCGCCGCCCTTCAGCTGGTCGATCGTCGCCGGCTTCACACCGGCGTCCTCCGGCTCGACCTCGAATTCGACGACCTTGCCGTTCTTGAACTCGGCGACTGTCGTGGTCCCGGCGGTGGTCAGCTCGTCGATGCCCGAGCCATGCACCACCCAGGCATGCTCGGCGCCGAGGCGTCCCAGCACCTCGGCCATCGGCACGACCCATTCCGGCGCGAACACGCCGACTAGTTGGCGCCGCGTCCCGGCCGGGTTCGACAAGGGTCCGAGCAGGTTGAAGATCGTGCGGGTGCCGAGCTCGACCCGGGTCGGCCCGACATGGCGGGTGGCGCTATGGTGGCGCGGCGCCATCAGAAAGCAGATACCGACCTCCCACAGGCACTGGCGTACGATCGCCATGTCGCAATCGATATTGACGCCAAGCGCGGCCAACACGTCGGCGGCGCCCGATTTCGAGGAGAAGGCGCGGTTGCCGTGCTTGGCGACCGGAATGCCGCAGCCGGCGACAACCAGCGCGCTGGCGGTCGAGATGTTGAAGGTGCCGGACCCGTCGCCGCCGGTGCCGACAGTGTCGACCGTGCCGGGCGGGGCGTCGATCGCCAGCGCCTTGGCGCGCATGATCCGCGCCGCGCCGGTGATCTCGTCGACCGTCTCGCCTCGCACCCGCAGCCCCATCAGGAAGGCGCCGATCTGCGACGGCGTTGCGTTGCCGCTCATGATGATCTCGAACGCCGCTTCGGCCTCGTTTTCGCTGAGATGGCGGCCGGCCGCGACATCGGCGAGTAGCGGCTTCAAATCGCCGGCCGGCACGTTCATTGCATCACACTCCCGCGGAAGGTGCTGGGAATCGCGCGAAAACCCACGGTCATATCGCTCGATCGTGTCACGCGACCCCGCCTCGAATTTGGTGCGGACTTTATATCAGCCCCGGCAATCGGAGGGAAATCGGGGCCACGGTGTTGGCCTTTCGTCCGCCGGGACCCCCCGCCTGGCGCGGAAGCATGAGGAGGTTCGATGTCGGCCTACCCGTCATGGGCGCTGTTGTGCGGCATCCTGGGATGCCTCGGCGCGGTGATCCTGCTGGCCTGGCACACCGCTCAGGAGCAGCGGGCCGGACGCTTCGACAGCCTGGTCGCGGTGGTGGCGCGCTCGCAAAGCCTGGTGCTGTTCCGCGCTGTCGCGATCGCCCGCTGGACCTGCATCAGTGTCCTCGGGATAGCGGTCATCGGCCTGATCCGGCTGTTTGCCCTCGGCGCGATCTGACCGCTCGGTTGCGGCCGCGACGCCCAGCTGCTATGGTCCCGCTATGAATTCGTTCGTGCATACAGCCGGTTGGTGGTGGCCCGTGTAACCCGGGCGGCCACGCTATTTCTATTCCACAAGGCCGCCGCGGAGCACCGGGCGGCCTTTGCCATTTCTGGTTAAGGCTCCGCAGGTCCCTCCGAGGCGGCGCTCAGAGAGAGGGATCCCGATGCAAGGCACCAGCTATACGACCCGCGGCGGCATTCGCATCCAGCGCGAGACTTGGATCGGGCCCTATGAGCGCGAGCACGACACGCTGGCCCACACCCTCGACGATCGCCGCGGCGTGCTGTTGTCGTCGAGTTTCGAGTTCCCTGGCCGCTATACGCGGCTCGATATGGGCTTTGTCGATCCGCCGCTGGTGCTGACCGCGCGCGGCCGTGAGTTCACGGTCGAGGCGCTGAACGCCCGCGGCCGGGTGCTGATTCCGGATATCGGCGAGGCGCTCGCCGGCCTCGCGACCGTCGAGATGAGCCATATCGGCGAGGATAGGGTCACAGGCGCGGTCATCGAGAGCGATACCCGTTTCCCTGAGGAACGGCGCAGCCGCCAGCCCAGCATCTTTTCGGTGTTGCGCACACTGAACGATTTATTCGGCAGCGGCGAAGACGAGCACCTTGGCTTCTACGGCGCCTTCGGCTACGACTTGGTCTTCCAGTTCGAGCCGATGCAGCTCAAATTGCCGCGGCCCGAGGATCAGCGCGACCTCGTCCTCTATCTCCCGGACGAGATCCTGATCGTCGACCATATGCGCCAGCATTCGGCGATCCATCGCTACGAGTTCGAGGTGGCCGGCCATTCGACCCGCGGCTTGCCACGCGCTACCCCGCCGGCAGGTTACCGCGCCGAAGCCGCAGAGCCGATCCCGCCAGGCAGCGATCACGGGCCGGGCGAATACGCCGCGCTCGTCAGAAAGGCCAAGGAATCCTTCGTGCGCGGCGATCTGTTCGAGGTCGTTTGCGGCCAGCTGCTCTCGACCCGTTGCCCGGACCCGCCGAGCACCGTGTTCAGCCGATTGCGCCAGGCAAACCCGGCGCCCTATGGCGCGCTGATCAACCTCGGGGAGGGCGAGTTCCTCGTCTCGGCCTCGCCCGAGATGTATGTGCGGGTCGAAGGCAAGCGGATTGAGACCTGTCCGATCTGCGGCACGATCCGGCGCGGCCGCGACGCGCTCGAAGACTCGGAGCGCATCCGCGAACTGCTCAACTCGCAAAAAGACGAGAGCGAGCTGACGATGTGCACCGATGTCGATCGCAACGACAAGTCGCGGGTCTGCGTCCCCGGCAGCGTCAAGGTGATCGGCCGGCGCCAGATCGAGATCTACTCGCGGCTGATCCACACGGTCGATCACGTCGAAGGCCAGCTCGCGCCCGAATTCGACGCGCTCGACGGCTTTCTATCGCATGCCTGGGCGGTGACGGTGACCGGCGCGCCGAAATTGTGGGCGATCCGCTTTATCGAGGAGGAGGAGCGCTCGGCGCGGCGCTGGTACGGCGGCGCGATTGGCCGAGTGACGTTCGACGGCAACATCAATACCGGGCTGACCTTGCGCACGATGCGGATGAAGGACGGCATCGCCGAGATCCGCGCCGGCGCGACCCTGCTCTTCGACAGCGATCCCGAGGCCGAGGAGGCGGAGTGCCAGCTGAAGGCCGCCGCCCTGCTCGGGGCGATCCGTGGCCCCGGCCAGATTATGGCGCAGCCAACAGCCACGAAGGCACGCGTTGGCGGCGGGCGCAAGGTGCTGCTGATCGATCACGAGGATAGCTTCGTGCACACGCTGGCCGGTTATATCCGCACGACCGGCGCGACGGTGACGACCTTGCGTCACGATTTCGCCCGTCAGCAATTGCGCGAGGGGCTACGGCCCGATCTCGTCGTGCTGTCGCCGGGGCCGGGCCGGCCAGCCGATTTCGCGATCGGCGAAACCCTCGACCTGCTGATCGAAAAGCAGCTCCCGGTCTTCGGCGTGTGTCTCGGATTGCAGGGCATCGTCGAATATTTCGGCGGGTCGCTCGGCGTGCTCGACGTGCCGATGCACGGCAAGCCTTCGGTCGTGCAGGCGTTGCCGGGCCGGCTGCTGCGCGGGCTGCCGGAGCGGTTCACGGTCGGCCGCTATCATTCGCTGTTCGCCGAGCGCGGTTCATTCCCGGCGGTATTGTCGGCGACCGCCGAAACCGAGGACGGCGTGATCATGGCGGTCGAGCACAAGAGCCTGCCGATCGCCGCGGTGCAGTTTCACCCGGAATCGGTGATGACCTCGCCCGGCGAAATCGGCATGCCGATCCTCGAAACCGCGCTCTCGGTGCTGTGCGAAAAGGCGGAGGCCTGAGAAATCAGAACATGCGGTCGAGGGCATCGCGCTTGATCTCGACCGGGTAGCGGCGGCGCAACGCCTCGGCAAATTGGCCCGCGGCATCGGCCCGCGCTTCGCCCGCGAGCTGATCGGAGAGGCCGGTGATTGCGCTATCCGGCGGGTTTTCCGGAATTTGGACCTCCTTCAGCTGCGCGACGTAGGCGCCGGTCGCGTCAGTCGCGGTCACGACGTCGCCCTGCTTGGCGGCGAACAGCTTCGAGATCAGCGCCGGCGGCGCCGGGCCGGCGTTCTGCGCGTCGCGCGACAGGGGCGGGGAGGGGATAACCGTCAGCTTCTTGTCGGCAGCCACCTTGGCGAGCGGCTGGTCGGGCTTGACCGCGGCGGCGAGCGCCTCGGCGTCTTTCGACACCATCTCGCGCTTCTGCTCGGCCTGCCACGCGGCAACTGCCTTGTCCTTGATCTCGCCCAGCGGCCGCACCTGCGGCGCGATGACCTTGTCGACATGGACCGCGAAGATCGTGCCGTCCTGCGCCTGGCTGACCCGGCTGGTGTCGCCCTGCTCGGTCGAAAACACCGTCTTCAGCATCTCGTCCTTGGCCGCAGGCAGCGCGACCGGCTTTCCGTCGGGATCGGCGCCGCCGACATCGACCGCCGCGACAGTCGCGGTCTTGAGGCCGAATTTGGCGGCGGTATCGGCGATCGGGGCGCCGCCGGCAAGCGCGTCGTCGACCTTGTTGCCGAGCTTTTCGAGTCGGTCGATCGCCGCCTGCTGCGCCAGCTCTTGCTCGATCTGTGGCTTCACCTGTTCGAAGGTCTGGGTCGCGGCCGGCTCGATCTTGACGACGCGCAGGATGTGCCAGCCGAGCGGCGTCTTGATCGGCTCGCTCGGCTTTTCGACCGGCAGGTCGAAAGCGACATCGGCCAGCACCTGCGGCATTTCCTGGCGCTTCATCAGCCCGAGATCGATCGTCTCGGGATCCTGCTTGGCGATCGTCGTCGCGACCTCTTTCCAATCCTTGCCTGCCGCAAGCGCCGCCTCGGCCTCTTTCGCCTTCTCCTCGGAGGGGGCGAGGATCTGCTGCACCTGACGCTGCTCGGGCGTCTCGAACTCGTCCTTGCGCTGCTCGTACTCTTCGCGGACCTTGCTCTCCTGAACATCCTCGGGCTTGGCGACATCGGACGGGGCGAGGCTCGCCACGGTGAAGGCGCGGAATTCGGGGGCGCGGAACAGGTCGGCGTGAGCTTCGTAGAATTTGGTCAGATCGGCCTCGCTCGGCTGGCCGGTATCCTTCACGCCGGCGACCGAGAAGGCGACGATGTCGGCGAGCCGCTTCTCGCCGCGATGGCGGTAGAGGGCCTCGACCACCGGGCGCGGCACCATGATGCCGGCGGTAATCGCCTGCAACAGATCGGCGCGCGGCAGGTCGCGATGCAGGCGTGCGATCAGCTGATCCTCGGTCAGCCGGTTCATCATCAGCACCTGATTGAACAGGGCGCGGTCGAACCGCCCGTCCTGTCCCCGGAAAGCCGGATTGTCGTAGATCGCGCTGCGGATCACCTCGTCCGAGACGTCGAGCCGCAGCCGCGCGGCTTCCTGGTCGAGCAGGTCGCGGTCGATCAGCTGGGCCAGCAGCGTGTCGACGACTCCGAGC
>Ga0210400_10004128_pt1 | contig 12649 bp, 11 predicted proteins | sample IncBWH26MmetaG_FD_155456 | JGI IMG/M metagenome (GOLD analysis project Ga0210400, IMG submission 155456) | Forest soil microbial communities from Barre Woods Harvard Forest LTER site, Petersham, Massachusetts, United States - Inc-BW-H-26-M | ecosystem: Environmental > Terrestrial > Soil >...
CCTGGCTCCTCGACCCTACCCCGGCACAAAGCTTGTTTTGATTTTGCGGCTGGATAAGGGATGCAGGCTCCAAAAGCCATGGATACCAATGGAAAAATTTATCTTTTTGGCTGAAAAAAGCTAATTTTAATCGGCGCTGGATTCCATAAGACGATTTGTAAACATTTCAAAATTCGATGTATGAGAGGCGTAAATAGGGTGATGCTAATAGGTAATCTGGGAAAGGATCCTGACGTGCAATACCTGGAAGGAAATATTGCGGTTGCAAAATTCTCACTGGCTACGACAGAAACATTCAAGGACCGGGCTGGAAAATTAATATCACAGACGGAATGGCATACCGTAGTGCTTTGGCGGGGCCTGGCCGAACTGGCACAAAAATACCTTCATAAGGGAAGCTTAGTCTACATCGAAGGCCGTCTCAGGACCCGCAGCTGGGAAGACAAAGAAGGTAATAAGAAATTCGCAACCGAAGTAGTAGGCGACAACCTCATTATGCTCGATAAACGAACGGATGGACCAGCGCACCCCCCTATCCATCACCAGGAAGGAATGGAAGGTATCGGCGGTACCGACGCCTCTCCCCTGGGCGAACCCTCCGAAGACCTGCCATTTTAGCGCTGCAGCATCGTATTATTAACGAAACCTGTTTATTTTGGAATTGCTCCTTATAAATCCCCAGGCGACCACCATCCTGGCTATCGTCATCCTTTTACTCCTGCTGCTTTCTTTTGTCCTCTCCGGATCGGAAGTGGCCTTTTTCTCCCTTACTTACAAGGATATCAATATACTGAAGACAAAACAGGACGTCTCCTGGAAACGCATCGTCACGCTGCTGGAAGAGCCGAAAACCCTCCTGGCCTCCCTGCTCATCGCCAACAGTATTATCAATATCGCCATCATCATCCTCGCGAATTTCCTCATCGATGAAATGGTGCTGCTGAAACAGAACTTCTGGCTCTTCGAATTCCTGATAAAAGTGATCCTCATCTCCTTTGTCATGTTCTTGTTCGGGGAAGTGATGCCCAAGATCTGGGCCACTCAGAATAACCTTCAGTTCGCCTATTATACCTCCGTGATCGTGGAACTGGTCAGTCTGCTCTTCCGCCGCGTTGGCGTCTGGGCCGTACACCAGTCCGAGCGGCTGGAACGGTTCTTCGGCAGCAAAAAGCCGGGTCAGGAACTCGAACAGCTCGGCTACCAGATAGATCAGTCCGTCAGGAACGAAACCTCCGAGGAGGAGCGCAACATCCTGAAAGGCATCGTCAAATTCGGCAGCATCACCGTCCGGCAGGTAATGCGGGCCCGCCTGGACGTCTGCGGCGTCAGCTATGACCTCTCCTTCGCCGCGCTAAAACAAAAGATCGAAGAACTGCACTATTCCCGTCTGCCGGTCTACAAAAGCAGCCTCGACGAACTGGCCGGTACTATCCAAAGCCGGGATCTGATCGCCGCACTCGGGGAACCCGATAACTTCGACTGGCATCCCTTTATCCGGCCGATCTATTTTGTACACGAACACAAACTGATAGAAGACCTCCTGCAGGAATTCCAGCAGAAAAAGATCCATTTTGCCGTTGTCGTCGACGAGTTTGGGGGTACCAGCGGCATCGTTACGCTCGAAGACATTTTGGAAGAAGTGATCGGCGACATCCGGGACGAATTTGACGAGGATGAACCCGACAACCGCCGCGAGGATGACGGCAGCTATGTTTTCGAAGGCCGGACCATGCTCCACGACGTTTGCAAGGCATTGAACATTGCCGTCGATACCTTTGACAAGGTAAAGGGCGAAAGCGATAGCCTCGGCGGACTCATCCTCGAACTATGCGGGGATATTCCCAAGATAAACGATGTGATCCCCTGCGGAGATTTTGAATTCACCATCCTCGATGCCGACAGCAGCCGCATAAAAAAAGTAAAAGTGGCCATAAGAATGCAATCCTAACGTCAAAACATCAAAATCAACATCGTGCCGATATCCCGTTTCGCCTCCTTTCTTCTCGCTCTCGCTTTCCTCTTTTCCTGCAACAGTGTCTACACACCCAAAAGACGGGGCTATTTTAAGATCGACTTCCCGCCCCACCAATACCAGACCTTCGACCAACCCGGCTTCCCCTATACGTTCGAATACCCTGTTTACGCTAAGATCCTGAAGGACAGTACGTTTTTCGATACCGTCCCCGAGAACCCCTGGTGGATAAACATCGACTTCCCCAGCTTCGGCGCACGCATTTATATCAGTTACAAATCGATAGGTGCTAACAAATTCGATAAGCTGCGCGAAGACGCCTTCAAGATGACCTTTAAACACACCTACAAGGCGAGCTCCATCGAAGACTCCGTCTTCAAGACCTCCAACGGAGTAGGAGGAGACTTCTTCAAGGTCGGCGGCAACGCCGCCACGGCCAATCAGTTCTTTGTCACTGACACCACCCGCCATTTCCTGCGCGGAGCCCTCTACTTCGACACGGCCCCGAACGAAGATTCCCTGGGGATCGTAAACAAGTTCCTGGAAAAGGATATGGACCACCTGATCAACAGTTTCCGGTGGAAAACCACTGGCCTCCAAGCCCCCAAATGACTTATATTTGTGGCAATGATAGCGATCGACAACATCCTGGTAAGTGACGACGTGGTCCGCGAGCAGTTCGTCTGCGATCTGATGAAATGCAAAGGCGGCTGCTGCGAAGACGGCGACGCCGGCGCCCCATTGGAAAAATCCGAACTCGACGAGATAAATGCCGTCTACGAGATCGTAAAACCCTATCTCACCCCCTCCGGCGTCAAAGAGATAGAGTCCCGCGGACGCTACCAGTACGACCGGGAATTCGGCTGGGTCACCCCCACCATCGAAGGGAAAATGTGCGCATACGGATTCCGGGATGCCAACGGCATCATTAAATGCGGCATCGAACAAGCTTACTATGACGGCAAGATCACCTGGAAGAAGCCCATCAGCTGCCATCTCTACCCCATCAAGACCGCCAGGACAAAGGCCGGCGAAGTCGTCAACTACGAACCCCGCGATACCATGTGCCGGCCAGGCTGCATCCAGGGAAAAAAACTGAAAGTACCCGTGTATGTCTTTTTGAAAGAAGCCATTATCCGGAAATTTGGCGAAGACTTCTACGGCGTGCTCGAACAGGTTGCTGAAACGTATTATAACGATATGGCCGAAAAACAAAAGAAATGACAGACACGGCTGCCAGCTTTATCGCCCGGAGTACCGTCAAGGCCGAAGACCTTGACCACAGAAAAAAGATCAATTTCAACATCGGCCGGTACAACGCCGTCGTGCCCCAGGGCAAGCAACAGTTTGCCGAACTCAACCTCGCACGCGAACGCGCCAAGAACATCAAGTGGCGCGCCCTCGAAACCCTCGATCAGCAACTCGAAGAATTCGAGTCGAACTTCACCAAACGCGGCGGCCGCGTCATCTGGGCCGAGAATACCACGCAAGCGCTCGCCGAGATCCTGGCCATCTGTAAGGAAAAGAAATGCCGCTCGATCGTCAAGAGCAAGAGCATGGTCACCGAAGAGATAAAACTGAATCACTTCCTCGAGGAGAACGGCATCGAAAGCGTCGAAACCGACCTCGGCGAATATATCCAGCAACTCGACGGCGAACCGCCCTATCATATCGTGACGCCCGCCATGCACAAGAGCAAGGAAGACGTTGCCAAACTCTTTTACGAAAAACTGAATACCCGCCCCGGCCTCACCCCCGAACAGCTCACGCTCGTCGCGCGGGAAAAGCTACGCAAAAAATATATCCAGGCCGAGATCGGTATCACCGGCGCCAACTTCATCATCTCCGATATCGGCGCCATCGCCGTCACCGAAAATGAAGGAAATGCGCGGCTTAGCGCATCCTTTCCCAAGACCCATATCGTCATTGCAGGCCTCGAAAAGATCATCCCTTCCATGACCGACCTTGGTCTCTTCTGGCCCTTGCTCGCCACCTATGGGACCGGCCAGCGCCTGACAGTATATAATACCATCTTCACAGGCCCCCGGCAGCCCGGCGAGACGGACGGCCCCGACGAGATGATCATCATCCTCCTCGATAACGGCCGCACGAATATCCTCGCAAACGCAAAGGCCCGCGAAAGCCTTTATTGTATCCGCTGCGGGGCCTGTCTCAATGCCTGTCCCATTTATAAGAATATCGGCGGTCATAGCTATGGAACGACGTACAGCGGTCCCATCGGGTCCGTCATCACTCCCCATCTCAAGGATATGGGCGAGTGGAAACACCTGAGCTATGCCTCCTCCCTGTGCGGCAACTGCACCGAGGTCTGCGCCGTGAAGATCAATCTTCATGAACTGTTGCTCGAAAACCGCTACGAAGCCGTCCATGAAGGTAACGCCACCTGGTCGGAAAAACTCGCCTGGAAGGTCTGGAAAAAGGCAAGCCTCAGTCGCAATATGATGAACATGGGCAACCCAAGGATCAAGAACTGGATGGTCGACCGGGCCTTCAAAGCCTGGACGGCGCATCGCGCCGAACTCGAATTCGCCCCCCAAACCTTTAACCAGCGCTGGAAGGCCGAACGGAAAGGCTAAGCATGATCCTCTACTGTACCCATAACACTCCACGGCTGAGATATATCATCGATTTCTGCTCCAAAGAGCTATTCGATACCCCCATAACGATCACTACCGATCCCGAAACCTTCCGGTCCTCCCCCGGCCCCAAGATCAACTACTCGGATGAACAGGCCATCAGCGAGGCGGTGACCATCCGGCCCACCGGGCTGCTTTTTGCCACCGGCGTCGAGCCCCAACAAATCACCTGTTTCGAGTATAATGGCCGCAAAGCCTTTTTCCCATCGGCAGGCGATCTCCCCTTCGACATCTTTTCCGCGGCATTCTACCTGCTTACGCGCTATGAAGAATACCTGCCCCATGAAAAAGATGTCCATGGCCGTTATGCCCACACCAATTCCCTCGCCTGGCGCGAAGGCTTCCTCGATATCCCACTTGTAAATTACTGGCTCCAGGACCTCCGCCTGGCCATCGCCCATAAGTATCCCGGGTGCGTCTTCCGCTACCCGGTGTTCAAGTTCATCCCCACCTATGACATCGATATGGCCTGGTCCTTCCTGCACAAGGGCTGGCGGCGCACGGCAGGCGGAGTGATAAAGGCGCTTCTTGGCGGCAGATGGCGCGAACTGAAAGACCGTGCCGCCGTTCTCTCCGGCCGCAAGGCGGACCCCTTCGATGCCTATGAGTGGCTGGACTCGCTGCATCTCTATTGCCGCTTAAAACCTTATTATTTCTTCCTGGTGGCGGCCCGCAATAAAGGCGTCGATAGAAATATCCTTCCCTCCGCCGGGGGTCTTCAACAACTGGTCCAGTATCATGGCGCGGGCTACCGGATCGGCATACACCCCTCCTGGCAAAGCGGTGACGACCCCAGGCTCCTGAGAGAAGAGATCGAATGGCTGGAGGTCATGGCCGCCCAACCCATTACCCGCAGCCGTCAGCACTATGTCCGATTTACTCTTCCCGGCACCTTTCACCGCTTGCTGGAACAGGGCATCGAGCAGGAATTCTCGATGGGCTACGGCACCATCAACGGCTTCCGCGCCTCCACCGCAGCCTCGTTTTATTGGTATGATCTGGAAAACGAAGAAAGGACCCCACTGCGCATCTTTCCATTCTGCTTCATGGACGCCAATACCTATTATGAACAGGGCTATACGCCTGCCCAGGCCATGCATGAACTCATGCATTACTACCGGCATATCCGCAAAGTGAACGGCCTGATGGTCACCATCTGGCACAATAACTTCCTGGGCGCCGACCCGCAATTTGCGGGCTGGCGGGATGTATATGAAGTATTTTTAAAGGAAGAGGTCTTCTGGGCTTCGTGAAGCGGCCTTAGTGCTTGAAATGCCGCATCCCCGTGATCACCATCACTAACTTATTTTCTACGCAATAATCAATGGAATCCTTGTCCCGGATCGACCCTCCGGGCTGAATAAAAGCGGTAACACCCGCCGCATGCGCCATTTGTACCGAATCATTGAACGGAAAGAACGCATCGCTCGCCAGTACGGCCCCATGCAGATCGAAATTGAACTGACCCGCCTTGGCAATGGCCTGCCGGACCGAATCCACCCGGCTGGTCTGGCCGCATCCCTTGCCCACCAGTTGCAGGTTCTTGATAAGGGCGATGGCATTTGACTTAAGATGTTTGCAGATGATATTGGCGAAGCGCAGATCATCCTTTTCCGTTTCCGTCGACGTTCTGCCGCCGGCTTCCTTCCATTCGAGAAAATTGCCCTCATCCGTTTGCTGCTGCAAAACCCCATTCAGCAGGCTGCGATATTGTTGCACGGGCGAAACCCTCATCTTTTGTACCAGGAGAATACGGTTTTTCTTCGAACGCAGGATGTCGAGTGCATCCTTGTCAAAGGCAGGTGCGATAAGCACTTCAAAGAAGATCTCGTTGATGGCTTCGGCCGTCGCCTTGTCCACGGAATGATTACAAGCCAGCACACCGCCGAATGCACTCTCCGGGTCACCGGCGAGCGCGCTGTCCCAGGCCGCCTTCAGCGAAGGCCGGATCGCTACGCCACAGACATTCGTGTGTTTGATGATGGCAAACACCGCCCGGCTTTCATCACTAAACTCCTGTATCAATTGAACCGCTGCGTCCACATCCACGAGGTTATTATAGGAAAGCTCCTTCCCGTTCACCTGTTCAAAAATTTCCTCAAGTTTGCCAAAAAAACGGGCCGATTGATGCGGATTTTCCCCATAACGAAGGGATTTTGGTGAAGGCACCGACTCGACGAAATAATCTCCACCCGCCGCACTGAAATATTTTGCAATAGCTACATCATAATGAGCGCAAACTGCAAAGGCCTTGGCCGCAAGCATCCTTCGCTGCTCCAACGTCGTTTCACCCCGTTGTTCGGTAAGCAGATTCTCGAGCCAGCCATATTCCCCCCTGGACGCGATGACCACGACGTCCTTATGATTCTTGGCCGCCCCGCGGATCATCGAAGGCCCGCCGACATCTATCTTTTCGATGATCGCCTTATCGTCACCGGTACTCGCCACCGTTTCCTCGAACGGATATAGGTCCACGATGACCAGATCGATCTCAGGTATATGATAACGAACCATCTCCTCGATGTCCGTGGGATTGTCCCGCCGCCCCAGGATGCCACCGAAAACAGATGGATGCAGGGTCTTCACCCGGCCCCCGAGTATCGACGGATAGGAAGTGAGGTTTTCTACCGGCACACAGGGTAAACCCTGCGATTCGATAAACTGTTGCGTACCCCCGGTCGAATAAAGAACCACTCCTAAATCATGTAGTTTTTTCACTATAGGGGCCAGGCCATCCTTGTAGAAGACAGAGATTAATGCTGACTTGATTTGCTTGTTCATGCTTACTCCGGAAAAAAAGGAGGGGGCGAAAATACAAAAAACCGACCAATGGCCGGTTTTTTGAATGGTAACAGGAGGTAAGCCTTAGTTCGATTTTCTCATGCGCACTATTAGGTTCGCATCATCGTTTATATCTTGGCTTGGTAACATCAGCATACATACCCAAACACGCTTCGAAACAAACAGGATAAGGTGTTAATGGTTATGTATGATGTTGCTAATTAAACTTTTGTGGTCAAATTTGGATACAGGTAATTACTTCTTTTAAGGATATCAAATATTAAAAACGGGACGCATCGGCAACCTCTTTATTAAATGTCCTATAAAAAATGGAAACGGGTGAATATATAGCCAGAAAAAAGACCCGTATTTTTTTTGCGTAAAACACGCAATTTTTTACTGCGCACTTCACGTGCAAATCCGCAGCTATTTTACTGTTTTTTATGTGCAGGAAAAACCTTTTTTTTGCCCTATTAACCCCCTCATTGGCTGATCCCCTTTATTTTACGGATAAAAGTAATTTATAATTAGGTGATTTATATTTCCTTGTGCAAAGCCCTGCATGGTCGTTGGGAATACATTTACAACAGCAAATTATTCTTCAACATTCTAAAAACAGTCAGCTATGAACACTATTGCAAAAAAATCCGTAAATGCCGGCAAATTCCTCACCAATGAGCACGTTGCCACCCTATTGAGCACCTATAAGCAGAACCGTTGGATAGACAATTCTGAAAAACTCGGTAAAGAAGATTCCCTCACTGCCCATGTATCCATCGAAGAGCTGGAAACGCTCATCGAAAGAATCAAACTGCAAGGCGGCGACGGAGTTCGTTTACACTTTGCCGCTTACCCGGATGACTATACACCGGCTCCTGAACTCGCAGGTCGCCAGACAGTGGTTATGGTCGGAACGCGAAAGAGCGAGGACGGAGCCAACAAAGAAATTTACTTGTCCGAAGAAAAAGAAGCCCGGATCCTCGCATATGGTGATATGCCTGTATGCCCGCCCTTCTGCGGAAGCGGCTTCGGTAAAACGAAAACCACGACGCTCGTTGATCGTGGGGATAAGGGAATGGTTGTAGCCTGATCTTTCCGCTAATATGCATAAAAAACTGCCCGGGATCAAGTTTTCCGGGCAGTTTTTTTTAGTAGCAGAAATGCGAAATAAGAATTACTTTGCCGGGCAAATGTCCCTTTACATTAGTTTTTTTTGCGTGGTAATTGCTTTCCTGGCCAGCCTGGCTCTTTTTACCCAGCGGCCATCCGATATTTACCTCCGCCTCTTCCCCTACTTCAACTTAACCGTGGCAATTCTGTTGGGAATAACCAGCTACCAGGCCTTCCACAAAGTAAACAATACCCTCCTGTTCAACCCGCTAACGATCCTTCAAAACTGTTTTTATTTTTTCATTTTGTATAGGATCATCCACCATCCCATTGTGAGAAAGATCGCCCTGCATCTCATGTGGATATATCCGGTCATCGCCTACACGAATATCCTGCTGTTCCAGGCGCCAGGGCACTTTCATACCATCACCTTCGCCCTTGGCGGATTGTTGGTGGCTGCGCTTTGCGTGTTCTATTTTTTTGAATTGTTCCAGCGGCCCCAAACCGTCAGCCTGACCCGCAACCCTGACTTCTGGATCTGTTCCGGGCTTCTCTTTTACTATTCGTGCAGCTTCCCAATCTATGGCATGGCGAACAATCTTACCAGTTTGCCCCGCTTTATCGTATTTAACTTCAACTCGATTCTCAACCTTCTGGACATCCTTTTATACACCTCCTTTGTCATCGCTTTCCTATGCCGGCTCAGAATCAGGAAGTCGTCATAATCATCCTCATGGGGATCGGTCTGGCCCTGCTCCTGGTTGGCTTTATCGTCACCATGCTCTTCCTGTATCAACGCCGCCAGCACCGGCAGGAACAACAACTGACCCGGATGAAAGACCAATACCAGCAGGAACTGCTGCGCTCCCAACTCGAGATCCAGGAAACCACCTTCAAGACCATCGCCCAGGAACTCCACGACAATATCGGCCAGGTACTTTCGGTCGTAAAACTGTCCCTCTCCATCCTCCCCCTGGAAAAAGAGCACGCCGCCTATGAAAGCGTACAGGCCAGCCGCCAGATGCTCAACAAGGTCATCTTCGATATGGGCAATCTCACCAAAAGCATGCATACCGATCGCATCACCCAGATTGGCCTGGTCGAGGCTATCCGCTTCGACCTCGACGCCCTCCAGCGTACCGGTCTTCTAAAGGTGGACCTCTCCGTCATGGGAGAAGAATATCACCTTGAAGATCAACGCTCTATATTTCTTTACCGCATGTTCCAGGAAATGTTGAACAATATTTTGAAACATTCCAAGGCCACCCAAGTAAATATTGCGGTTAATTACTCAATTGATAATAAATTTGTTCTGAAAGTAGAAGACAATGGGGTCGGGTTTGATGTCGACAAAAAGCGGACGACGGCATCCTCCTCGAGCGGCATTGGCCTGAAAAGCATGACCAATCGTGCCTCCCTGATCGGCGCTCAGATCACTGTTCAAAGTCAGCCAGGTAAGGGAACTTCCATAAGCGTGGAACTACCCCGGGAAAAGGAACTATAACGGCCCAAAGGTGTCGGACAATAAATTGATTATGGGAGCAGCAACAAAGAAAATACAGGTCGGAATTGTAGACGATCACAGTCTCTTGCGAAAAGCGCTGGCCAAGCTGATCGGCTCCTTTGAAACCTATGGGGTGCTGTTCGAAGGAGATAACGGGAAGGATATCAAAACAAAGATCACCCAGAATCTCATCCCCGACATCATCCTGCTTGACGTCAATATGCCGGACATGGACGGCTATGAGACCGTAAGATGGCTCCACAAGAACTACCCCCAGATAAAGGTGCTCGCCCTCTCCATGTTCAGCGACGAAAATACCATCATTCGCATGCTCCGCCTGGGGGCAAAAGGCTATATTCTGAAGAATATTGAACCGGAAGAGCTGAAACTGGCCCTGGACTCCATCATGAAGAAGGATTTCTATCTCTCCGAATATATCTCGGGAAAGATCATCAGCGGCCTTCACAAGGACCTCGGCAACCCCGAAGACCCCATCGTGCTAAACGATAAGGAAAAGGAATTCCTGCGCCTGGTTTGCTCCGAACTCTCCTATAAGGACGTCGCCGACAAGATGTTCATCAGCCCCCGCACCGTCGATAATTATCGTAACACCCTTTTCGAAAAACTAAAGGTCCGCACCCGCGTCGGATTGGTTATGTTCGCCATCAAGAACGGTCTCGTCGAGATCTAGTCAGCCCCAACAATAGCACCGGCAAAAATATAAGGTTGGTGACGGTTGAAATAACCAACGTGAGCGAGGTCAGCCATCCCAATGCCAAAATGCCGCCAAAGTCGCTAAAGCAGAATATCACGAAACCCGCCGTAAGCACCAGCGACGTATAAAGGATGCTGATCCCCGTTGTATTGATCGTATCGACCACCGCGTCCACGGTATGGGACGCCCCATGTTTATCAGCATCCGCGCCGGCGGAAGTCCCGGCCAGTACCTGCCTGTAATTCACCAGGAACCGGATCGTGATATCGATTGCGATCCCCAGCGCGATACTGAATACGATCACCGTCGAGGGCCTCAGCCGGACCCCCGCCCAACCCATGATCCCCGCCGTGATCACCAGCGGAATGACATTCGGAACAAGCGAACAGACCAGGATCCGCAGGTTCCGGAAAAGAAAGAACATACAGGCGGCAATGAGGACAAACGCCCACATGATGCTATCCTTCAGGCCCTTGATGATAAAGCTGCTCCCCTCAAGATAGGTCACGCTCGTACCCGTAAACGTGATCCGGTATCGGGAAGTATCGAAAAGGCCTTGCGCCTTCCGCTGCAGATCGGCCAGAACGGCTGGCAGGCGCTTGCTGCCGATATCCGCCATCTGGATACTGATCCGGAGCTGCTGCTGGTTGCTGTCGACAAAACTCCACAACAGTTTCGTCAGGTTATTCTTTGGCGCTCCGGGATTCTTCTCGCCACCCATATTCAGATAGGGAGCGAGGAAACTAAGATCCACCTGGTTGGGTACGATATATCCCGAGCTGTCCGCCCCATAGTAGGCTTGCCGCACGAACTTCAGCCCCTCTACGATAGATAGCGGCCGGGCCATATCCGGTTGACCGGCAATATAGGCGGACAACCGGTCGACGCTATCCAGCGTCTTGACCATACCCAGCCGCAGACCCTTCTTCCGTTTCGTATCGATCACGATCTCCAGCGGCATCACCCCCTTGAAATTCTTTTCAAAGAATTTCAGGTCGGCATAAAGTTTATCCTTCTGCGGCAGATCATCCACGATAAAACCTTCCGATCGCAGCCGGAACATGCCGGCGACAGACAGGGCCACGACCAAAACCGTTACGATATAAATAGTACCCTGATGATGCAGTGTCCACATCTCGAGTCGCTTCAATATGGCCGACAACGATCGGTTCTTCAGGTACAGCATATGCTTCGGCTTCGGCGCCGGCAAATAACTTAGCACAACCGGGATCAGGATAAAAGAGATAAAGAACAATCCCATGATATTGATCCCGGCCACCACTCCAAATTCGTTGAGTATCGCGCTCCGCGTCAGCGCAAAGACCCCAAAACCAATGGCCGCCGTGAGGTTGCAAAAAAGCGTAACAACCCCCATCCGGCCGATCATGACGATCAAAGCCTCCTGTTTGTCACCCGTATCCCGGTAAGCCGTATGGTATTTGTTCATAAAATAGATACAGTTCGGTATCCCGATAACCACCACAAGAGTGGGGGTGAGTGCATTCAGCAACGTGATCTTATATCCCAGCAGATCCATAGTGCCGAAACTAAAAACGACACCGATGACCACCACCGCCAGCGACAGGAACATCGTGCTGAGACTCCGGAAGAAAAGCAAAAGGATCAACGACAACATCACCACCGAGCCCAACAGGAACCACTTCGTCTCCGAGGCCACCTTGACGGCCATCCTCGTCCGGATCAGCGGCAGCCCGCTATAATGCATGTCCAGCCCGTTGCGTTGCCCAAAACTGTCTACCAATTGCGTGATCCCGTTGACCGTTACGATCCGCTGCGCGGAATTCATCACGGCCTTATTGACATGCACGGCCGTCAACCACGTATTGGTCTGGCTATTATAAAGCAAACCCTGATAAAAAGGCAAACCCAGCAATACCGATTTTCCGCTG
>Ga0210400_10004129_pt1 | contig 12646 bp, 10 predicted proteins | sample IncBWH26MmetaG_FD_155456 | JGI IMG/M metagenome (GOLD analysis project Ga0210400, IMG submission 155456) | Forest soil microbial communities from Barre Woods Harvard Forest LTER site, Petersham, Massachusetts, United States - Inc-BW-H-26-M | ecosystem: Environmental > Terrestrial > Soil >...
GCGCGCGAGGGCCTGATCAGCGTGCGCGATTTCACCATCAAGGGCGAGGCTGCGCTCGATCGGCTGGCTGCGGGCGGAGCGGCCGGCGCGCAAAGCGGCGTGGCCTTCTCGCGGCTGCGCGCGGAATTCACCCGCCAAAACGGGCAGCTCACGATCAGGGAAGGAGTCCTGAAAGGGCTGACGATCGGCGGCACCATCGAAGGCAGCATCGATTCCACAAGCCAGGTGCGCATGAGTGGCACCTTCGTTCCGCTGTACGGGATCAACAACGTGTTCGGCCAGATTCCGGTCTTGGGGCTGTTCCTGGGCGGTGGCAGCAATGAAGGGCTGTTCGGAGTGACTTACGAGGTCGTCGGCACACTCGGCCAGCCGGTGCTTCGCGTTAACCCCATCTCGGCCATGGCGCCGGGGGTGCTGCGGAAAATCTTTGAATTCGGCACCGGCAAGCAAAACAATCCGGTCGAGTTTCCGGGCAACAACAGCAACTGACCGGTTTCCGGTCGTGGCATGATCATAATCTTATACGCACGCCGGTAATCTTTGCGCTGATGCCGCCCTTGACCGGGATCATGCGCCGGTGGTCAGCGCCGCAGCGCGGGGACCACCAGAAACGGGATCATGCCGAGGAGCACGCTGACCAGCGCAAACGCGAGCAACGGATTATAGCTGTGGCTCCAGTCGTGGATCAGTCCTCCGCTCCAGGAACCGAACGCCGATCCAAGTCCGCTGCCGATCGAAATGGCGCCATAGATCGTTCCGACCCGTTTTCCGCGAAATATCTTCATGGCGGTTGCGGTCAGCAGCGGGCCGCGGGAGCCGATCATGCTGCCAAAGCAAATCACAAAGCCCGTCAATATCCAGATGTTCGGATGCCATTGCAGCAGCCAGAGCAGGAAAATCCCGACGATCGACAGCGCGTAGCTGAACAGCACCGACGGCCTGCGGCCGATGATGCCGTCGAGCCAGCTGATGCCGAGCATGCCGAACAAAAGCACGACGCCGCTGAACCCCCAGGCGGTCGCCGCTTGCAGCGGCGGGAAACCCGCATCGATCAGATACGCCACGACCTGCGGCGAGATCGCATACATGCCGATCGCGGTGAAGAAGAACGTCGAGAACAGCGCCCAGAATGCGTGGTGGCGCATCGCGCTCAGCAAGGTCCAGCCTTGGTCGACGAAATCATCGGTGTCGCGTTTTGCCAGATGCGGGGAGCCGTTGGAGAATAGCCGCCACGGCAATATCAGCAGCGGCAACAGCAGAAACAGCGCGCCGCCGCCGAAAACCTGATAGGCGCCACGCCAGCCGAGATGATCGATCAACACCTGCGACGCCGGCAACAGGACCAACACGCCGGCACCGGTCGCGGAATAAACGATCGCCATTGCGGTCGGCAGTCGCGGGCCGAACCAGCGGCCGAGCAGGATGGAGTTCGGAACGTTGCCGATAAAAGCGATGCCGACCCCGACGCAAAGGCCGAGGCTTAGCTGGAACTGCCAGAGCTGCTGCGCATGCCCGGCGAACAGGAACGCGCCGCCCAGCAGCAACAGGCCGAGCGAATAGACGCTGCGCGGCCCGGAATAGTCAAACAGCCGGCCAATCAGCGGCGACGCCAAGCCGCCCGCGAGCGCGGACAGGGAGTAGACCGAGACAACCTGGGCGCGGTCCCAGCCAAAGCTTTCCGAGATTGGCTTTAGAAAGACAGTGAAACTTTCGCCGAGGCCACGGCCGAGCACCGATAGCGCGAAACACAGCGCAAGCACGTTAAGCGCCACGCGCGCCGGTTTCACCGGCTTCGTTACGAAATCCTCGCTTGACGCTTTTCCTGACGTTTTTTCATCCATCAACGCCAAGGAGCGCGTTTCCGGGCTCGCGAGCAAGGGTCAAAAGCGAATACGCCTATGCAGGCGTGAGCAGGACGTGGCGCTTTTTGCCCATCGACAATTTGATCACGCCCTCGGGTGTGAGGTCGGAAGGCCTCAGCATCATCTTCTCGTCGGTCACCGCGGCATCGTTGACACGCAGGCCGCCGCCCTTGATGTGGCGCCGTGCCTCGCCGTTCGACGCGACGAGGCCCGCCTTGACGAACGACGCCAGCACGCCGATGCCGGCTTCAAGTTCGCCATGGGGGATTTCTACCCTCGGAAGGTTTTCCGCGATCGCGCCTTCTTCAAAAGTTTGTCGCGCGGTCTCCGCCGCGACGCGGGCCGCATCGGCGCCATGCAAAAGAGCGGTCGCGGCATCCGCCAGCGCCTTCTTGGCCTCGTTGATTTCCGCGCCCTGCAATGCCGCCAGCCGCTCCGTTTCCTGCAGCGGCAGCGTCGTGAACAGCTTCAGGAAGCGCTCAACGTCGGCATCGTCGGTGTTGCGCCAGAATTGCCAGTATTCGTAGGGGCTCTTCATGTCGGCGTTGAGCCAGACCGCGCCGCTGGCGGTCTTGCCCATCTTCTCGCCCGAAGATGTCGTGATCAGCGGGGTTGTCAGCGCATGCAATTGCGGCGTGCCCATGCGGCGGCCGAGATCGATGCCGTTGACGATGTTGCCCCATTGGTCGGAACCGCCCATCTGCAGGCGGCAATCGTAACGCTGGTTGAGCACGGCAAAGTCGTACGCCTGCAGGATCATGTAGTTGAATTCGATGAAGCTCATTTCCTGGTCGCGTTCGAGCCGCAGCTTGACCGAATCCATCGCCAGCATGCGGTTGACCGAAAAATGCCGGCCGATATCGCGCAGCATCTCGATCCAGTTGAGCTTGGTCAGCCACTCGGCGTTGTCGGGCATGACCGCGTCGTGCTTGCCGTCGCCGAAGCGCAGAAACTTCGAGAATACCTGCTTGATGCCGTCCTTGTTGCGCTCGATGTCCTGGATCGACAGGATTTTTCGGGTCTCGTCCTTGCCGGAGGGATCGCCGACCCGGGTAGTACCGCCGCCCATCAGGGCGATCGGCTTGTTCCCGGTCTGCTGCAACCAATAGAGGCACATGATCTGCACCATGGAACCGACGTGGAGCGAGGGGGCGGTGCAGTCGAATCCGATATAGGCCGTGAGCTCGCCACGGGCTGCCAGCGCGTCCAGCGAGTCCGGATCCGAAATCTGATGAATAAAGCCGCGGCTTTGCAGCACATTGAGAAAATCAGATTTGAAAGCGGTCATTTCTATGCGACTCTGATCATTCTTATTTCACGGTATTTGTATCGAATAGCGGAACCCTGCGGAATAGGCTGCCGCTGCCCGGCGCGCTGTGGCATTATAAGATGTGCTGGTTTGACACAAGCTGTGCGTCCGGGAGCAGGGGCGTCACGAGGGCACGAGAACCATGATGTTGACGGCAATCGGTCTGATGAGCGGCACCTCGCTCGACGGGGTCGATGTCGCATTGATCGAAACCGACGGCAGGCGCGTCAGGGCGTTCGGTCCTTCGGGGTATCGTCCCTACACCGAAAAAGAGCGTGGGCTGTTGCGCCAGGCCCTGTACGAGGCCGTCAACCTGCCACAGCGCGATGCGCGGCCCGGCATCCTGCGCGAGGCCGAGCGCGCGGTCACCCTTGCGCATGCGGAAGCCGTTGCGTCTTTTACCGCGCAGAACCGCATCACCTGCGAGGATATCGATATTGTCGGCTTTCACGGCCAGACCGTGCTGCACCGGCCGGAACAGAAAATGACGGTACAGATCGGCGATGCCACGGCGCTCGCCAAGGCGATCCACATTCCGGTGATGCATGATTTTCGCGCCGCTGACGTCGCAGCCGGCGGGCAGGGCGCACCCTTTGTACCGGTCTATCACCGCGCGCTGGCCCAATCGCTTGAGCGCGACGGGCCGATGGCGGTGCTCAATATCGGCGGCGTTTCCAACATCACCTATATCGATGGTGCCGATACCCTGATCGCCTGCGACACCGGGCCCGGCAATGCGTTGCTCGACGATTTCATGTACCGCGTGACCGGTCAGCCCTTCGATGGCGAAGGCCGCCTGGCCGCCCAGGGCAAGGCCGATGAAGTCTGGATTGCCCGGGGGCTGCAACATCCGTTCTTTGCGCTGCCGCCGCCGAAATCGCTCGATCGTAACGACTTTGCTTCGCTGGTGCTGCGGGACGTGCCTCCGGCCGATGGGGCCGCGACCCTGACAGCCTTTACTGCCGCAGCGATCGCCCGGATCGTTCCGCTGTTGCCGAAGGCACCGCAGAGCTGGATCGTGGCGGGCGGCGGCGCGCGCAATCTCACCATGCTGCGGATGCTGCGCGAGCGGCTTGCTCCGGCCGCCGTCGAGCCCGCCGACGCGCTGGGTTGGTCAACCGATGCCATCGAGGCGCAGGCCTTTGGCTTTCTGGCCGCGCGGGGCCTGAAGGGCCTGCCGTTGAGCTATCCCGCAACCACCGGCGTTCCGATCCCGATGACCGGCGGACTGATCGCCCGGCCTTGATTATTAAGGGCGCCCGTTCCTGGTCCTCGCAGCTGCAGGGTGCGGTCGCATGACCGAGCTCAGGCTTCGCCAGCCATCCGCGCGAGCGTCGCGACCGTGTTCATGTTGCGCGCGGTTCCGGCTTTAGCGGCTGCAATGACGAGCTTGGACTTCGCCATACCTTGGCCGTAGTGGATGTAGATCTCGCGTTGGCCCAACCGGATTTCTTCGTCCTGCTGCCCGCGAATGTGGGCGAGAGTATCCGCAGGCGGGGCCTGGTCGAGGAACACCGCCATGGTGCGGTTTGGCGCGGCTTTCGGAAACGGATTGTTGGATAGCACCTGCGCCATCTCCTCGGCGGTGCGAACGAGCACGCCGACAGGCTTGTCCGCATAGGCTTCGAGCCGCTTCTCGAGCGCCGCCTTAACCCCGGCTTCGGATTTGCGGCTGGTGAAGACCACATTGCCGCTCGCGATGTAGGTGCGGACGGCGCCGAACCCCAACTCCTCGCAGAGCTGCCTGAGATCGCTCATGGGCAATTTGCCGGTACCGCCGACATTGACCGCGCGCAGCAGAGCGATGAAGGAGGTCATCGCTGACGGCCCGTTTGTTCAGCGAACGTTGGCGAGCCGCATGTCGAGATAACCCGTCACGCTCTCCATCAGCGGCTGAAGTTTGCCGTCGAAGAAATGGTTGGCGCCCGGGATGATCTGCTGATCGATCACGATGCCTTTTTGGGTCTTGAGTTTCTCGACCAGCGTGTTGACGTCCTTGGGCGGCACCACGGCATCCTTCTCGCCGTGCACGATCAGCCCGGAGGACGGGCAGGGTGCCAAAAACGAGAAGTCGTAGAGATTGGCGGGCGGGGCGATCGAGATGAAGCCCTCGACCTCCGGGCGGCGCATCAGGAGCTGCATGCCTATCCAGGCGCCGAACGAGAAGCCGGCGACCCAGCAGGCGCGCGCTTCCGGATTGATGGTCTGCGCCCAGTCGAGCGCGGATGCCGCATCGGAGAGTTCGCCGGTGCCGTGGTCGAACGATCCCTGGCTGCGGCCGACGCCGCGGAAATTGAAACGCAGCACGGAGAATCCGCGGTGCGCGAACGCGTAATAACACTGATAGATGATCTGATGATTCATCGTGCCGTGAAACTGCGGATGCGGGTGCAGCACCATCGCAATCGGCGCGTTCTTCTGCTTGGCCGGATGATAACGGCCTTCGAGGCGGCCTGCGGGGCCGGTGAAAATAACTTCAGGCATTCGGATCCCTTGATTGATCGCTTGGCAAATCAACCGCCTTTGTGCCGGCCTCATCAGGCTGTTCGCAGATGAGGCATCGGCAAGGATAAAGGGGGCGGATCAGGCGTCGTCGGGCTTGAGCGAACGGCGCTCGGTGAACTGGAGGCCGCGTTCTAGCATGAGGCAAGGGGCAAAAAGCAAGCTTCATGAACATTCGGCTGCGCGTTGAACGCGTTAGCCGGTCGATTGCCTGAAGACGCAGGGATCGCCACTTGGCATAAGGTTCTGACGGCCGCATGAGTCCAGGCCAAGCGCCAATTAAGGTATCTAAATACTCCAATGTCCGAGCGGGTCTATCTCGACTGGAATGCGACCACGCCGCTTCGCCCTGAAGCGCGCGACGCGATGGCTGCGGCGTGGGAGCTCTGCGGCAACCCCTCGTCGGTGCATGCCGAGGGCCGCCAGGCCCGAAGGCTGGTCGAGGACAGCAGGGCGAGCCTCGCCGGTGCAGTCGGGGCGCTGACCCGCAACGTCGTTTTTACGTCAGGGGGAACCGAAGCCAATGCGTTGTCGCTGACATCAGGGCTTCGGCGAGGTTCCGGCTTGCCGGTCGAAAGGTTGGTGGTCTCGGCGATCGAGCACGCCTCGGTTCTCGCAGGCGGGCGGTTTCCACCGGAGTCCGTCGACACCGTCGGCGTCACCCGTTTGGGTCTGCTGGATTTGGACCGTCTGCGCGCAGTGCTCCAAAAAGGGCCCCCGGCACTGGTTTCGGTGATGCTGGCCAACAACGAAACCGGAGCGGTACAGCCGGTGGCCGAAGCCAGTGAGATCGTCCACGCCGCGGGCGGCTTGCTGCATGTCGATGCGATCCAGGCGCTTGGAAAAATACCATTTGATATCAATACGATGGGAGCCGATCTGGTGACGCTGTCGGCGCACAAGATCGGAGGCCCCAAGGGTGTGGGCGCCGTGGTTTTGGCCGAAGGGGTGCTGGGATTTGAGCCGCTGCTGCGCGGCGGCGGTCAGGAACTGGGCCGCCGGGCAGGGACCGAGAATGTGGCGGGAATCGCGGGGTTCGGAGCTGCCGTGAAGGCCGCCATGAAGAGCCGGGAGCGCGACGCCGTTCGTCTCGAAACCCTGCGAGATCGGCTCGAGAACGGCTTGCGGGACGCAACGGACGCGATTGTGTTCGCCGATGGCGCACGACGGCTGCCGAATACCACGCTGTTTACGGTTCCCGGCCTCAAGGCTGAGACCGCAGTCATTGGATTCGACCTCGCGGGGGTCGCGGTTTCCTCCGGTTCTGCCTGTTCCTCGGGCAAGGTGCAGCCCTCGCATGTGCTGGAAGCGATGGGATTCGGCCCGGAATTGGCCCAGGGAGCGGTGCGGCTTAGTCTGGGCTGGTCCACCTCAGATGCGGATATCGATCTCTGCCTAAAGACTTGGCGAAAGCTCTCCGGTACCCTACTTAAGGGTATGGGACGAAACACAGCTTGAACGGTTCTAAGCAGGTGATTTCGTCGGTGAAACATCGTAATAGTGTTGCGAGATTGATCCACCGCGGTCCTTGAAACCGCGAGCGGAGGAAGAGAATGCCGGCCGTACAAGAGACGGTCGATCGGGTTCGCCGGATCGACGTCGACCAGTATCGATATGGGTTTGAGACGTTGATCGAGTCCGACAAGGCCCCCAAGGGCTTGTCGGAAGATACCGTCCGTTTTATTTCCGCGAAAAAAAGCGAACCGGCTTGGATGCTGGAGTGGCGTCTGGAGGCGTATCGCCGCTGGCTGACCATGGTCGAGCCGAAATGGGCGCGGGTCGACTATCCGAAGATCGATTACCAGGATCTCTATTATTACTCGGCGCCGAAGCCGAAGAAGACGGTGTCGTCGCTGGACGAGATCGACCCGGAAATCCTCAAGACCTATGAGAAACTCGGCATTCCCTTGCGCGAAGTCGAGGTGCTCGAAGGCGTTGTGCGCCCCGAAGGCGAACGCAGGATCGCTGTCGATGCCGTGTTCGATTCGGTGTCGGTGGCGACCACCTTCCAGAAGGAACTGAAGCAGGCCGGCGTGATCTTCATGCCGATCTCGGAGGCGATCCGCGAGCATCCGGAACTGGTAAGGAAGTATTTGGGCACAGTGGTGCCGACCTCGGACAATTTCTTCGCCACCCTGAACTCGGCGGTATTCTCCGACGGCTCGTTCGTCTATGTGCCGCCGGGCGTGCGCTGTCCGATGGAGCTATCGACCTATTTCCGCATCAACGAGCGCAACACCGGCCAGTTCGAGCGCACGCTGATCATCGCCGACAAGGGCGCCTACGTCAGCTATCTCGAAGGCTGCACTGCGCCGCAGCGCGATGAAAACCAGTTGCACGCAGCGGTGGTCGAACTGGTGACGCTTGACGACGCCGAAATCAAATATTCGACGGTGCAGAACTGGTATCCCGGCAACTCGGAAGGGCTGGGCGGCATCTACAATTTCGTCACCAAGCGCGGCGATTGCCGCGGCAACAATTCGAAGATTTCCTGGACCCAGGTAGAGACCGGCTCCGCCATCACCTGGAAATATCCGAGCTGCATCCTGCGCGGCGATAATTCGCGCGGCGAGTTCTACTCGATCGCGATCTCGAACGGCCACCAGCAGGTCGATTCCGGCACCAAGATGATTCATCTGGGCAAGAACACCACCTCCAGGATCATCTCCAAGGGCATCGCGGCCGGCGTCTCGCAGAACACCTATCGCGGGCTTGTTACCGCGCACCGCAAGGCGACCGGCGCGCGCAATTTTACCGCCTGCGATTCACTTCTGATCGGCGACCGGTGCGGCGCTCATACCGTGCCCTATATCGAGGCGAAGAATTCTTCGGCGCTGTTCGAGCACGAGGCCACCACGTCGAAGATTTCCGAGGACGTGCTGTTCTACTGCATCCAGCGCGGGCTGTCGCAGGAGGAAGCCGTCGGCCTCGTGGTCAACGGGTTTGTCAAAGATGTGTTGCAGCAACTGCCGATGGAGTTCGCAGTCGAAGCGCAGAAGCTGATCTCGATCTCGCTGGAGGGATCGGTTGGATAGTTCCTCGTCCTGAGGAGGCCGCGGAGCGGCCGTCTCGAAGGATGAGAACGAGAAAAGAGAATTGTCGGCCTCGTCCTTCGAGACGCGCCTTCGGCGCTCCTCAGGACGAGGAAACAGCGGATGAAAACGGAAGATTGTATTGTGATGCCTCTACTGGAAGTCAAAGATTTGCAGGTCCGCGTCGAGGAGCGTGAAATTCTCCATGGGCTTTCGCTCACCGTGAACCAGGGCGAAGTGCACGCCATCATGGGACCGAACGGCTCCGGCAAGTCGACGCTGAGCCACGTCATCGCCGGCAAGCCGGGCTATGAAGTCAGCGGCGGCGAAATCCTGTTCAAGGGCGAAGACCTGCTGGAAATGTCGCCGGACGAGCGCTCCGCCAAGGGCGTGTTCCTCGCATTCCAGTATCCGGTGGAAATTCCGGGTGTTGCGACCATGACGTTCCTGCGCACCGCGCTCAACGCGCAGCGAAAGGCACGCGGAGAAAGCGAATTTTCCACGCCCGACTTTCTGAAAAAAGTGCGCGAAGTGGCGACGCGGCTGAACATTCCGCAGGACATGCTGCGTCGTGGCGTCAATGTCGGCTTCTCCGGTGGCGAGAAGAAGCGCAACGAAATTTTGCAGATGGCGTTGTTCGAACCCAGCCTGTGCATTCTGGACGAGATGGATTCCGGCCTCGACATCGATGCGCTGCGGGTGGCCGCTGACGGCGTCAATGCGCTGCGTTCACCGGACCGCGCGATGGTGGTGATCACGCATTATCAGCGGCTGCTGAATTACATCGTGCCTGACTTCGTGCACGTGATGTCGAAGGGCCGGGTTGTCAAAAGCGGCGGCAAGGAACTGGCGCTGGAGCTCGAAGCTTCTGGCTACGCGCAGTTCGAAGACGCGGCCTGACGGCCTGAGCGGATTTCATAATGAACCTTGCACTTGCAAAAACCGAAACCGGACGCGCGCTGAGCGATGCATTCGCCATCGCGCGCGATCGGCTGCCAGGCGCGGGCAGGGTTGCCGATGCGCGCCGGCAGGCGTTCGATGCCTATCAATGCGCGGGCCTCCCGCACCGGCGGATCGAGGACTGGAAATATACCGATCTGCGCGTGCTGATGCGCGAAGTGTTGCCGCTGGCGGCGGCTCCCGACGCCGCGGCGCTGACGCGCGCGGCTTCAGCCTTGAAGCCCCATGCAATCGAGGATGTGCGCCGGCTGGTGCTGGTCGACGGCGTATTCGCGCCGGAATTGTCCGAAGCGGCTGATCTGGAAAAAGGGCTTGGCATCCGCTCACTAAGCGAGGTGCTGGAAGCCGGCGATGTCGCGCCCTATGCGCAATTGTTCGCCCCTGACAATTCCGATCCCATGGTGGCGCTGAACAGCGCGATGATGACGGATGGTCTTGTCATCGAGGTGGCCGACGGCGCCGTGCTCACAAAGCCGCTTCATATTGTCCACATCGCCAGCGGCGCAGTGCCCGCAGCGATGTTCACCCGCTCATTGCTGCGCCTCGGCAAGGCCGCCGGCGCGACATTGGTGGAGAGTTATATCGCCGCCGATGGCGCGAAAGCCTATCAAGTCCATGACTCCCTCGTCGTTTCGATCGGCGACGACGCGCGGCTTGATCATGTGCGTTTGATCGAGGACAGCCGCGAGGCCTTCAACATTTCGTCGGCGGTAGTGTCGCTCGGCGCTCACGCGCATTTCAATACGTTCGGCATGACCAGCGGCTCGATCGTCAGCCGCTATCGGGCGGTGATCGCGTTCGCAGGCGAGGGCTCGCAGGTCGAGACCAATGGCGTCAATCTGCTTAATGGCCGCCAGCACGCTGACACCACGCTGTTTCTGGATCATGCGGTGCCGAACTGCGCGAGCCGCGAGATTTTCCGTTCGGTGGTCGATGACCGCGGCCATTCGGTGTTTCAGGGCCGCATCATCGTGCGTCCGAAGGCGCAGAAGACCGACGCCAAGATGATGACGCGGGCGCTGCTGTTGTCCGACGAGGCGGAAGCCGACAACAAGCCGGAACTGGAAATCTTCGCCGACGACGTGACCTGCGGCCATGGCGCAACCACTGGCGCGCTCGACGAAAGCCTGCTGTTTTACCTGCGCGCGCGCGGTCTCTCCGAGAAGGAGGCCCAGGCGCTCCTGATCCAGGCGTTTGTCGGCGAGGCGATCGAACAGATCGCCAGCGATAGCTTGCGCGAGCTGGCGATATCGGCCGCCCAGCGCTGGCTGGCGGCTCGGGATTAATTCGTCCTCATCCCGAGGAGGCCGCGCAGCGGCCGTCTCGAAGGGTGGGAAGAAACGGGATTGAGCTTCGTCTTTCGAGACGCGCATAAGGGCGCGCTCATTGGGACGGGGAAGAAGTAAAGGCAGAGATGACCCATCCGGCGGTCTTGAACGGTTCCTATGATGTCGCCCGGGTGCGGGAAGATTTTCCCGCGCTGGCGCTGAAGGTTTATGGCAAGCCGCTGGTCTATCTCGACAATGCCGCGTCCGCGCAGAAGCCGAATGCGGTGCTCGACCGCATGACGCAAGCCTACAAGAGCGAATACGCCAACGTGCATCGCGGGCTGCATTATCTCGCCAATGCGGCGACCGAAGCCTATGAGGGCGGCCGCGCCAAGGTCGCGACATTTCTCAACGCGCGGCGCAACGAGGAGATCGTCTTCACCCGCAACGCCACCGAGGCGATCAATCTCGTGGCGTCGTCATGGGGCGAGCCGAACATCAAGGTCGGCGACGAGATCGTGCTCTCGATCATGGAGCACCATTCCAATATCGTGCCCTGGCATTTCCTCCGGGAGCGCCATGGCGCCGTCATCAAATGGGCGCCGGTCGATGACGATGGCAATTTCCTGATCGACGAGTTCGAAAAACTGCTGACCGACCGCACCAGGCTGGTCGCAATCACGCAGATGTCGAATGCGCTCGGCACCATCGTGCCCGTCAAAGATGTGGTGAAGCTTGCCCATGGCCGCGGCATTCCGGTGCTGGTCGATGGCAGCCAGGCTGCGGTTCACCTGGCGATCGACGTACAGGATATCGACTGCGACTTCTACGTTTTCACCGGTCACAAACTCTACGGTCCGAGCGGCATCGGCGTGCTCTACGCCAAGCACGAGCACCTGGTAGCGATGCGGCCCTACAATGGCGGCGGCGAGATGATCCGCGAAGTCGCGAAAGACTGGGTCACCTACGGCGATCCGCCGCACAAATTCGAGGCGGGGACGCCGGCCATCGTCGAGTCGGTGGGGCTCGGCGCGGCGATCGACTACGTCAATTCGATCGGCAAGGAGCGCATTGCCGCGCACGAACACGATCTCCTCACCTATGCCGAGGGGCGCCTGCGTGAAATCAATTCTTTGCGCCTGATCGGCACCGCCCGGGGCAAGGGACCGGTGATCTCGTTCGAGATGAAGGGCGCACATCCCCATGACGTCGCGACCGTGATCGATCGGCAGGGCATAGCGGTGCGCGCCGGCACCCATTGCGTGATGCCGCTTTTAGAGCGTTTCAATGTGACGGCGACGTGCCGTGCCTCATTCGGAATGTATAATACCCGTGAAGAAGTCGACCATCTGGCACAGGCACTGATCAAGGCGCGGGAATTGTTCTCATGACCGACACCGTTGAAGTGAAGAATCCCGAGGTTGGGGATATCGAAGTCAAGACCACCAACATGGAAACGCATTCGGCGTTGCCGCCGGAGGAGACCGAGCGGCTGGCTACGGAAATCATAGCCGCGCTGAAAACCGTGTTCGATCCGGAAATTCCGGCCGATATCTACGAACTCGGCCTGATCTACAAAGTCGATCTCAAGGACGACCGCAGCGTCGACGTCATGATGACGCTGACCACGCCCAATTGCCCGGCAGCCGGCGAGTTGCCGACGATGGTGGAGAATGCGGTCGCCAGCGTTCCCGGCGTCGGCATCGTCAATGT
>Ga0210400_10004131_pt1 | contig 12645 bp, 9 predicted proteins | sample IncBWH26MmetaG_FD_155456 | JGI IMG/M metagenome (GOLD analysis project Ga0210400, IMG submission 155456) | Forest soil microbial communities from Barre Woods Harvard Forest LTER site, Petersham, Massachusetts, United States - Inc-BW-H-26-M | ecosystem: Environmental > Terrestrial > Soil >...
GCGGGCGTTACGGTGAGGGTGGCCGATTTGCTCACGCCACCGTAGGACCCCGAGATGGTGACCAACGCCGACGCGGGCACTGCGCTCGTACTCACCGGGAAGGTCGCGCTAGTGGCTCCCGCTGCAACTGTCACGCTGGGAGGTGCTTTAGCGGCACTGTTGTTACTCGAAAGCGTAACTTGCAAACCACCGGCGGGTGCTGGCCCGCTAAGCGTTACTGTCCCCGTGGAGGATTGCGCCCCACCGATCACACTCGTTGGGTTCAGCGCTAGCGAAGACAGTGAGATGGCTGGAGGCGGTGCGGGGGTTACGGTGAGGGTGGCCGATTTGCTCACGCCACAGTAGGACCCCGAGATGGTGACCAACGTCGACGCGGGCACTGCGCTCGTACTCACCGGGAAGGTCGCGCTAGTGGCCCCCGCTGCAACTGTCACGCTGGGAGGCACTTTAGCCGCACCGTTGTTACTCGAAAGCGTAACTTGCGCACCACCCGACGGTGCTGGCCCAGTCAGCGTTACTGTTCCCGTGGAAGACTGTGCTCCACCAACGACGCTCGTCGGGTTCACCGCCAGCGAGGAGAGCGAGAGTGCTGCGGGCGACGAAGACTGCTCGAAGATCAAGACTGCGGGATTCGGATCGCTCAGCGAGATCCCGACGAACTTCGATGCCGAGACCATGTATATGATGGCGTTCCCTCCGGATCCGGAAGGCGCAGTCATAGTTCCTCTTCCATTTGTCGGTGATGAGGCGACGGAATATGTAGCATTGAACGCCACGCCTGGGTTCGGTCCACTCGGAACGCCGATATCCTCGGTGCCAGTGATCCTGCCGGTCGGGCTGGCGCCGTCCGCAGTGAACTCGCCGGAGAAAACAACGACGCCATACGTCACCGGGGTGCTCGCGAAGCCGGCATACGCACCCTTCACCGCGCTATTCGCGAACAATGCTGATGCCTGGGGTTCGCCGACTCCGAACAAAACATTAGAATCCGAGACGAAGAGGAAAGCCTGATTCAAGCTTGCCAGGTAGGCAACCAAGCTGTACCCTCCGACCGTCATCGATGTTCGCCCATTACTCGCCACACTGTACGTGCCGGACAGACCGGTGACGGAACTGGGAACCCTGCAGAAACTCTCGTCAAAGGTTAGGGTGAAGGCGCCGTTGCCGTTGGCAGTGAGTAAGCCTGCGACCACTTTAGGCACATCGCCCATTCCACCACCACACACGGAGAGTCCGGTGAGATAAATCACCATGTTGCCATTCAGCGAGGCGTTAGAGAAACCGGACGCGGGAGTTTGCTGGCGCAGCGCAACGCCGTTTAGCAGCGGGGTCGAAGTCGTGACGGCGTCACTCTCCATTGCAAACAGCCTTCCCGAGTTCGCGATATAAAACACGAAATTCAAGTTTGCAGGCGTTCCGCCGAACGAGAAGACGAAGTTCATCGTGCCACGTCCTGTTGCGGTATCGGATACAATGTAGTTCGCTGCGGTAAAGGACATGGAATAAGCGGTGCCATAGGCGTTGAGGTCCCCAGCCGCGTTGGCAAGGGTGCCTGTCCCGTTCGAGGTAAATCGCCCCTCAATGGCCGCCCGATTATTCAAATTGTCCAGACCGGCAGCACCAAATATGTAATCACCCGTTATTTGGGCCGTGCTGAACGCTGTCGTGTCCACCTTTTCCATGGTCCCCGAACCAATCGTACCGGACCCTCCCGCGGCATCGAATTCGATGAACTGCGCGTTGCCGTTACCCAGCATCACGAATGCAAGCTTTGCGCCTCCCGGGATGGCCAAGGTCATCACACCCCTGTGGTCCGCACCGATCGAATACGTTCCGGTGAATGCTTGGGCAACTATCGTAGCTCCCGGACCTACACCGTTGGTATCGAGTTCTCCATTTATCAAATTGCCAACACCATCTGCTCTGAATCTTCCCACGGCGGCAAAGACAGACGGGACGCCACCGCTCCCACTGATTCCGTTAAAGGTAAATACGTAGTCCCCGGTCAGTTCGGCGTTGTTTACGCCGGAAGTGCTCTGGGCACGGGCCGTCGAACCAAGAAACACGAAACATCCGATCAGCAGAGCGATTAGCTTCTTCATTTTTCCTCCAGCCGGGGTGTCTTCGTTGCGGACCATCGAACGCTGCCAATCGAAGGACACCCGCCTGCAATGTGTCCGCGGTTATGACGAAGCAGACAACGGATCCGGCTCCAAGAGGCGCGGTCCTCCTGAGCAGATCTCGCCTGTGAGATTTTGCGTTCACACCTATCGATTAAGTTGTGGACTCCACCCGGCTCTTTACCACTTTCGGAGACGGCTTGCTGCCGCGTTACTTAATGCCGTAGTTACGACGGCAACACAATTAGGTGGATCATGGAAAATTACGACCGGGACATACCTAAGACACGGTTAAATAGAAAACGACCCGATAGGAATAAATCTGGAGTCAGCATGCGGAATCGGAAGCTGCGCGGGACGGGCACAAAGTCCAACGCCATTAGGTGCACTCCAAAAATCGGGATGATGTCACGCTATGCTCGTTCGCTCACAGGTGCTAAAATAGCCACGGTGAGTAAGCTGGATTTCAATTGGTGTTGTTCCTCACTGAACTCTAATCGGACGCTGACCCCAATTCCCGCGGTTCCGAAAACGAGTGGAAGCAGTTTAGCTGTATGATATAGGCCCGTAGCTCAGTTGGTTAGAGCGCTACCTTGACACGGTAGAGGTCTGCGGTTCGAGTCCGCACGGGCCTACCATTATTTTCAATACTTTAGAGAGCTTTGTTGAGAATCCGATAGAAACTTCACCTGTAATTCTTCACCTGTAAAGTGGCTCCCACTGTCCTCATTGGTTTGTTTTGCACTCAGCCCATGGCTATGCGAATCGATGAAACCATCTCGGGTGTCAAGGCTGATCTCGCCATCAAGATTTTCGGCGATGACTTTCGCACCCTTGACACCTTGGGACAGCAGGTGCTGCGGTCGATATCGACAGTCCGGGTGCTGCGGATGCGCAGGTTGAGATTACTTCCGGTGTTGCCGAACTGTCGGTCCGTACGGACCGAGCCGCACTTGCTCGCTATGGATTGAACGTCTCAAAGGTGGAAGAGGCGGTTGCTTCCGGCGCGTCGGGGAATATGGTCTCTGAAGTTATCGACGGCCAGAAGCGTTATACGGTAGCCATTCGTTTGCCGGAACGTTACCGGACTGATCCGGACGCCATGCGAAGTATTCTATTGCGGGCGCCAGGAGGTGAGCAGGTCACGCTCGACCAGGTTGCGCAAATCGAAGTAACGCGCGGACCCGAAAAAATTGAAAGGGAGCAAGGACAGCGGCGCATCGTGGTCATGTCAAACGTTCTTGGCCGCGACCTCGGCAGTTTCGTTGCTGAAATCCGTTCCAAACTTGCACACGACATCAGCCTGCCTCCCGGATACTTCATCGAATATGGCGGACAGTTTGAAAATCAGCAGCGAGCCACTCGCCGCTTAATGCTCATTGTTCCCGTGGCAATTGCTGTGATTTTTCTCCTTTTCTACTTCAGCTTCACGTCTGTCAAGTTGGCGCTCCTGATCATCGCGAATATACCTTTTGCGCTCGTTGCAGGCATTGCAGCTCTCTAGATTCGCGGAATGAATTTAAATTTGTCGGCCTCCATCGGCTTCATTGCCCTGTTCGGAGTCGCGATGCTGAATGGAGTCGTCCTCGTGAGTTCGATCGATCAATTTCGCCGTGGCGGAGAGACTCCACGCTATTCCGTCATGGCAGGAGCAAGGCGTAGACTCCGCCCCGTTCTGATGACCGCATGTGTCGCAAGCTTCGGCTTCATTCCAATGGCCTTGTCCAATTCGACGGGCGCTGAAGTGCAGCGGCCCCTCGCTTCCGTTGTCATCGGCGGCCTGTTCAGTTCTACCGCCTTGACGCTCTGTTTGTTGCCCGTGCTCTACGAATGGATCATCGGAAACAACGCTCAAACAGGAGAGATCACGTCTAGTTCAGCTTCTTCAGATGATGCGTTTACTGCACAAAAATTGTAGCGCGGGTCAGAACAGGCCGAACAAGCGTTTCGGCGACGGAACCAAAATTATCTTGACAATCGAAGGAGCAAGCATTCAGTATGCGTGGGCGCCCGCAGGCTGAGGCGAATATGCATGGATAATGTCTTCAATCGATTCGCCCGTCAGTTTTTAGTTTTTGTCGCGACGTTGGTTTTCCTCGCGGTTTCGACTCTTGCGCTAACCCACGGTCATGTCGATTCGAAATCAGCCGATGAATCCCACTGCGCGATGTGCATGGCTGTGCATAGCGCGACGCACGTGGTCGCTACACCGATTATCACGTTGTTTTTTACGGTAGTTGAAAACCCCTTCCGCGCTCCACTGAAAAGTTTTCTGATCGCCTTCGCTTCGCCTACTCTGAATAAAGACCGCGCCCCGCCTTCCCTCTGATCGGTCCGCGTAGAAATCGAAAAGCCTACAAATTGATCGGCTGGCCGAGTCTTTTGGTCTGAATTGGTTTTCCAGTGACCAAGCCAGCATCGGGAAGGACGTTAAGATGGGGAGTATTCCCTCTTTACCGACGTCGCAAAATCACAAAGACGCCGAAGTTGCTATGCCCGCAAGACCCGATCGGCCTTCTGCGCCCTGGGACTCCACGCGAAATCCGTACCGCGGTGTTGTTTTCGTGCTTCTCTTGGCGGCACTCCTCGGCACGATTGCCGCCGTTGTTGGCGGCTTGATACTTCTGAATCCGGTGCTGCTGGACGTTGCCGTGACCCTGGGACTTGCGACCGGCGTCCTCATCGGCGTGGCGGTAGCCCAAACCGCGCGAGCGAGAGCTGCGAAAACTGTCGAAGAAATCTCGATTCCGGAGCCGGCCGCGAAACCAGAAGCGGCCGCGCTTCCAGAGAAACCGCGGAAATTGGATGCCGCAATTTTGAGCCCCCGTCTTACTGCTGCGCGCGTCTGGATGGTGCGGAAACTCAAGGACCTCGGGTTGATGGGGATTATCAGAACAGGGACGGCCTGTGCCGGATTAGTTGGCATTATTCTCGTCCTCTTGCGGCCGACGGTCCCGGGGATTTCTCCACCTCTGTTGGTGGCTGGGATTGCCGCGGGCGTTTGTCTTGCAGCGGCCGCGCTGGCAGCGATGGGAGCACGCTACTTCGCAAGGATTGAAGCCGAGATTCTTCCCGAGGCTCCGTGGCTGTGTCGAGGGGCTCGAGTGATCGCCTGGATCCTGGTGCTGGCCGCAACGTCGGAGGGCTTGCAGTGGGCTGGACTGACCACGATTCTTCAAATCTTGCATTTCACTGTGTTGATCATTAGCGCTGCAGTTTGCTATGGCCTCGTCAGTGCAAAGGATCCAAAGGAGGGAGTGGTCGTTTTTCCCATCGACCTGGGAATCCTCTCAACTCTCGGAAGCAGAACCAACATTCTGGCGAGCCTCGTCGATTCCGCGGAGCGGCAACTCGGTATCGACTTGCGCTCGACGTGGGCTCTCACAGTCGTTCGCCAAACTCTGGAACCTCTCCTGATCGCTCTCTGCCTTCTCGGTTGGCTCGCGACATCTCTGACAGTTGTGGGTGTGGACGAGCAGGGTCTGATTGAACGTCTTGGCGTCCCGGTGGGAGGACCAGTGCTTCGCCCGGGCCTGCACCTGCATTGGCCGTGGCCCGTCGATCAAGTCTTTCGAATCCCCGTGCAGCGAGTGCAGGCTGCACAGGTTGGACACGAGGGCCAGGAAGCAGAAGGACCCGAGAATGTCTTATGGGCAGTCGAGCACGCGCCTAACGAATACACTCTCGTCCTCGGCAACGGCCGGGACCTCATTACAGTCGATGCCGCAGTGCAGTACCGAATTGCCGACGCGCGGGCCTGGCAATACAACTGCCAGAACCCGGCCGATGCATTGAGAGCGATCGCCTACCGCGCTGTGATGAGATCGACTGTAAAACGCACTCTCGCCGATGCGTTGTCGCAAAACGTCGCGACATTGACCGGAGAAATGCGTGCCATGGTGCAGCGCGACGCCAACGATCTTGGCCTCGGCGTCGAGATCATGGGATTTACGGTCGGAGGAATGCACCCTCCTGTGCCTGTGGCACCCGCCTATGAGGCCGTTGTCTCCGCAGAAATCAATAAGGTCACGATGGTGGTCGCTGCGCAGGCTTATCGCAATCAAAGAGTGCCTGTCGCTCAGGCCGGCGTCCTCACGTACGAAAACATCGCTCGCGCGCAGGGTATGAATAATCTGGCCAAGGCAGCGGGTGAGGCCTGGAGCTTTCGAACACTGGAGTCTCAATATCACGCCTCGCCTTCGGAATATTTCTTCCGTCGACGTTTGGAGGCCCTTGAGAAGGGTCTTACGGGCAAACGTTTCACGGTAGTGGATTCCCGCTTCCAGCGGGACGGAGGTGAGCTGTGGTTGACGCAATGAGAACGCAGCGATGGCTGAGGGCCGTCGTAGGTACGCTTGCGCTTGCTGCCATCTTTTTCAGCGCGACTGCTGTGGTCGTGAAGGAGGGGGAAGCGGTGCTTATCACTCGATTCGGCCGCCCCCTGCGAGCCGCCACCCAAGCCGGCCTGCATTGGAAACTTCCCTGGCCGATCGATGCGCGCACAACGCTGGATATGCGCCGGCGCGTTTATGAGACCGGTCAAACCGAAATGCTCACGCGCGACAAGAAAAATATCATCGCGCGAACATTTGTCGTCTGGCGGATCGGCGACCCACTCACATTCACGCAAGCCATTGGTAACCAGGGAGCGGCCGAAGGCAAGCTGGATGGCCTGATGACCAACGCGGCTATCGGAACGTTAGGGGGACACGATCTGTCAGCACTCGTGTCAACAAACCCCAGCGATCTCCAGGTGGATCAGATTGAATCCGAACTTCTCGCATCGACAGCGCCAATGGCGCTGCGCAACTATGGTGTCGCTGTCGAACAAGTTCGGCTCGACCGCCTCGCGCTGCCTGCGGAGAACGTGACCGCGGTATTCGGACAGATGCGTGCTGAACGGCGCCAATTCGCCGCTAAATTCGAGGCGGAAGGGGAACGCGAGGCCAGCCGCATTCGTTCCGAGGCAGACCTGGAAGCGGCCCGCATCCGTGCCAAGGGTGCCGAAGAGCAGGCGCGCATTCTCGGGGAATCGGCTGCGCAAGTTGCGAAAGTTTATGCTGACGCCCACAAGACCGACCCGGAGCTTTACCGATTCACGCGGTCGCTTGATTCTCTCGACAAGCTTGTAACTGGAAACACCTCGCTGATCTTGCGCACGGACTCAGAGCCCTTCTCCCTGCTCCAAAATAAGGAAGGAAAGTGAGAAGACGAAAATCACCCTCCGAGGTTGGTCAGTTCGTCGCGCCCGTTTCCCGTCTGTTAGATGGGGCGTGGCAGCGGATGCACTGGTGGGTCGCCACCATGGCAATCGTCTACGTGCTCTCCGGAATTACGATCGTAAAGCCCGATGAAGTGGCCGTGGTCCTGCGATGGGGACATCTCGTAGGAGCGACGCCCGCATTGCAGGAACATGGTCCCGGACTGCTTTTTGCTTTCCCGCGACCCGTGGACGAAGTGGTGCGCGTGCAGGTGAAGCGCGTATCGGAAGTCGCTGTTACAACTCTTTCCACGGACATCTCCTCCGCGGGCGGTAGCGTCAGCCCTCAGCGCGGTCCAGTTCCCCAAGGAGAAGATGACGACGAAGTAGTCGTCGGCACGAACAGCGCGAACAGTCTGGACCCGGTCACACAAGGCTACGCGCTCACGGGAGACGAGAACATCGTTCACGTGGAAATGGTGGCCCGCTACCGGGTGCGCGACCCCGCCGAATGGGCGTTCTACGGCCCGAAAGCCGAGGATGTTTTGCGAGTTGAGGTGTCGGCAGCGATGGTTCGTTCGCTCGGCGAGATGGGCGTCGACCGCGTGCTCTCCGACGGCCGCAAAGATCTCATCGCGACAGCTACTCACCGCGCGCAAGCTGGTCTGGACGCCTCTCATTCTGGTCTGGAACTATCGTCGCTCGAACTCACTCGCCTGAGCCCGCCGGCGGCTCTGGCCGAAGAGTTTGACGCCGTGCAGAGCGCTTTCATCGGTGCCGAGACAGACAAGAAAGATGCCCAGGCTTATGCTGAGAGCGCCATTCCCAGTGTCCAATCCGAGGTGAACTCTCTAAGTCAGACGGCTCGAGGCACCGCCTCCAACGATCTGGCCATCGCGCAGGGCGACGCCTCAGCTTTTCATGCGCTGGATAAGGAATATCGGGCCAATCCATCGGTCGTTCGCGAACGGCTCTATCGAGATGCCGTGGACAAGGCTCTTGGCAGCACCAGCAAAGTTCGGTGGGTACCGCCACCGGTCGGCGGCAGCTACCACGGTATGCGTATCACAATTGGACCATCCGATGCAGGTTCTTAACTCTTATGCGGGCTCTTAACTTTCGCAGGGCGCACGTGGAAACGATCGCCGGGAATGCAGGAACGCCAGGTACACACGAATGAATGATGTCGCCCTTGATCTCGTAGCTCCTAGAAACGAAGGCGTACCCGGGGCCCTTGCACCCGAGGAACGCCGCCGCATCAGTACGCGCCTCGGTGCAGGGCTCGTTGGGGTGGGGCTTCTTTCGTTGGGGACGCTATTAGTGCGTCTCATGCCGGACCAGTGGCAGATCGGCGAACTTTGTCGAGGCCTGGCGGCAGCCGTAGTAGGAATCCCAACGCTTGTGTCGGGGCTGCGCGGAATAGTGACGGGAGACACGCGCCGTGCCACTGACCAGTTGGTTGCCATCGCCATTCTTGCTGCTGCCGCGACCGGCGCTTTCACGACTGCGACATTGATACCGCTCTTCCTTGAACTAGGACGCCTCTTTGAGGAGAGAAGTTCTTTGGGCGCTCGGGCTGCCATCGATGGAATCCGCGCCCTTGCTGCGCGACAGGCCGTCAGGTGGCGCAATGGCGTGGAAGAACGCGTCGACCCGAATAGCCTGCGGCCCGGAGATGAGATTCTCGTCCGACCAGGAGAAAGAATCGCCGTGGACGGTACCATAATTGAAGGGCGAGCTGCGGTCGATCAATCCGCCATCACTGGAGAGTCGCTTCACGAGGACGTCGGACCCGGCAGTCCCGTTTTCGCGGGAACAGTAGCGTTGGATGGGCTGCTCAGAATTCAGGTGCGCGGCACCGGCGCCGATACTGTGCTTGGAAGGGTCGTGCAACTCCTCGCCGATGTGGAGCGCACTTCGGTTCCTTTGCTTCGGCTGTTTGAGCGTCGTGCAGGAGTGTGGCTGCCACTCGTGCTGACCGTCGCCGCGACCACGCTGTTCTTCAGCAATGACCTCTCGCGAGCCATTGCCGTTCTGGTCGTAGCAACTCCAACGGCGCTTGTGGTGGCAGGTCCTGCTGCAGTTGTTGCGGCAATGACGGTGGCGACGCGCCTCCGTATTCTTATTAAGAGCGCGGATTTCCTCGAGCGCGCCTCCGATGTGGACACCTTGATTCTCGACAAAACGGGGACGGTAACGGTTGGCGCTCCGGCCGTGACGCAAATCCAGCCAGCAAAAGGAGAGTCTGAGGAGAGCTTGCTGATTGTGGCGGCAGCATGCGGTTTTGGCTCCCTGCATCCTGTCTCGCGTGCTGTTGTCGCGGAGGCTCTGGCGCGAGGAATTGTGAGCACGCCTCCCACGGACCTCCAGGAAAAACCAGGGCTTGGTGTAGTTGCCACATTCAATGGCAAGCAGGCTGTTCTCGGGCGCCGCGCCTTGCTCGTGGAGTTAGGCATTAACGTCGGATCGGAAGACGGCGAGGATGTTTCGCAGGTGTGGGTTGCTTATAGTGGTCGCTGCCTGGGGCGCCTCATGCTTCGCGATAAGCCTCGTGCCGAAGCGCGTGAGGCGCTTGCCGCTATGAGGGCTTTGGGAATCGATCGCCTCGTCCTGCTTACGGGGGATCGGGCGGCAGCAGCTCGAGAAGTGGGCGCGGCGCTTGGCATGGACGAAGTCGTCGCCGAAGTCCTACCTGCACAGAAGCTCGAGATGGTCCGGGCCGAACAAGCCGCAGGGCGAACCGTGATGATGGTCGGAGACGGAGTGAACGACGCGCCGGCACTAGGCGGAGCCGATGTGGGAGTGGCTATCGGCGCCGAGCTTAACGAAGTGGCCCTCGGGGGAGCGGATGTCGCGCTTCTGGGAACGGACCTCGGACGGCTTCCGCAACTCATTGGCCTGGCCGACACAACACGCGGAGTCATTGGCCAGAACGTGTGGCTCGCGTTTGGACTTTCGGTGGTGCTCATTGCCCTGGCTGCTCGGGGAATTCTCGATCCACTTACCGGAGCTTTAGCCCAGAGTTTGGCGGTCTTTGCAGTGGTGGCCAACAGTGCACGAATCCTGCGATTCGGAAACCAAAGTGCGGCGGGCTGTGCGGTGAATCTTAACACTTCGGATCGGCTCGCGGGTAACTCACAGGGCGCGATCTGACAATTGCCCCCCATTTTTTTGTTTTTCATGATCTCAGCTGATCAGCGATTGCTTGCACGTTCACGAACGGAGAATAGGGAGAGAATGGAAAACTCTAAGGCAAATTCAACAGAAGTACTCGACCGGGCGGGCATGGCAGCGTCCGTTGCTTGCGCAGTGCACTGCGCGGCGCTGCCATTGGTTCTGATGGCATTGCCCGCATTAGGCTTGGCCTGGCTTGATTCGGAGTGGGTTGATTGGACCATGGTTGTGGTGGCTGCGGTCATCGCCTTTCGAGCGCACCGAGGGGGCCTTGCGCTGCACAAAAAATGCTTGCCGGTGGGCGTCGCCGCATTGGGCATCGTCGTCATCATGGGGGCGATCTGCCTGCTGAAAGGTTCTCCGAGCATGCACTATTTGCAAGCCTCTGGAGCAACGATGGTCGCAAGTTCTCACTGGTTGAATCATCGTCTGTGCCGGAGCTGTGCAACGTGCCGCAGCCGGGACGCATCCGGGCATGAGCCTCGGAGCTGAAGCGATAAAGGGTATCGGCGAGACGCCGAATGCCACATTGCGGGAAAGGTGCAACAAGTTTACGAACGGAACTTGGGCCGGTTTGACCGTTAAACGGACTTGCTAGTCAAAAAGGAGAACCACAAATGCGAGCCACCGGAAGAAAAATGAAAATCTATGCGGTAGTCGCTTTGACTCTGTGCGTGATTTTTGCTTTGAAGATAGGCGCTCAGCAGCAGGCGAAGGACTATGTCAATCGGCAGGCGCCAATGGTGCACATGGTGGGTCTGCTGCGGTTAGTTGAGACCATCCCGCTGCCTACCGAAGGCTATATGGACCATCTCACCTACGACTTGAAGAATCAGCACGTCTTTCTTTCCGGAGAAAACAATAAAGAGGTTGTTGTCGTAGATATGAAAGCGGGCAAGGTTATTCAAGAAACGAAAGTTGGCGGGAACCCTCGCAAACCATTTTTTAATTCAGCTACCAACGAACTTTGGGTCGATCTCGGAGACAACACAGCCGTGGCCTTGAATGGAACTACGTTCGAGGTGACCAAGACCGTCGAATTGACAGGCGGAAAGGGCGCCCCAACAAGGGACCCGGACAATGCGGCCTATGACGCGGACAAAGGCCTCTATTACATCGGCGTAAGAACCAGGAAAGAGGGAACGAAGGACGGCTCGATCGAAATCGTGGACACGAAAGCGGCGAAGTTGGTAGGCCGAATCATGATGGACGGCGACGAACCTGCGGCCATCGCGCTCGACGCCGCAGCGAATCGTTTGTACGTCGGCATGGGCGACGTCGTGAACGGTGAAAGTACCATCAAGGTGGTTGATATCGCCAAGCGCGCGGTCATTGCGAATTGGTCCACCGCTGGAGGGCCGCAGCCGCATGTCGCGGGTCTCGATATTGCCAATCATCGCTTGTTCATGGGCAGCCGCCTGGGAGGCGGACACAACGTCGATCCTGGCAAATTGGTGATCATAAACACTGAGACAGGAAAGGTCGTTCAGACTCTGGATGCGACAGGCGGCGGTGACGAAATCTTTTTTGACGCGCCTTCGAAACGCGTCTACTTTTCAGGGAGCACTGGCACATTGGCAGTGTTTCATGAAGATGACCCGGACCATTTCCGGCTTCTCGGAAAAGTTCCAACCGGAGCAATTGCAAAGTCAGGGATCTGGATTCCAGAATTGAAACGATATTACGCGGCTGTCCCGAAACATCTGGTGCAAGTGACGCCCACGTCGCAATACGGAATTCACGACTGGATCACGGAAGAAGCTCATCTCATGGTTTTCGAAGAGATGCCCTGAGAGTGATTTCCTTTACCGCTTTCGGCAGGGTTGAAACGTCGGGCACCTATTTCGACGTATTCAAACAACCTCTCAAGCAAGCGGGTTCCTATGCTGAGCCGGTGCGGTTGACGTCCTCCGTCACACATGTCAGGTGGTGTTGGCATTTTGTGACGCAGATTGTGACGTAACTGGCTCGCGTAGGCTCGGAATTGACCCAATACGCAGCAGCTGCGCAAGACGTCGGAAAACGGGGCTAAATCACGTCATTCATTGAGTTACAGCGCATCACTGCGTATCGCCGCCGTTCTCGCTTTCTAAATTGACACGGTAGAGGTCTGCGGTTCGAGTCCGCACGGGCCTACCATTATTTTCAATA
>Ga0210400_10004132_pt1 | contig 12643 bp, 5 predicted proteins | sample IncBWH26MmetaG_FD_155456 | JGI IMG/M metagenome (GOLD analysis project Ga0210400, IMG submission 155456) | Forest soil microbial communities from Barre Woods Harvard Forest LTER site, Petersham, Massachusetts, United States - Inc-BW-H-26-M | ecosystem: Environmental > Terrestrial > Soil >...
CGCTTTTCACTGAGCGCTGGCTGTCGGTGGACGAACTCGCCGTGTACCTCGGCATCAAACGCGACACCGTTTACAAGTGGATCGATCGCCGGAAGATGCCGGCGCACAAACTGGGGCGCCTCTGGAAGTTCCGCCGAGAGGAAGTTGACGCATGGGTGAAGAGCGGTGCCGCCAGCGAAGCGGAGAAGTGAGCGCAAAGGGGTGAAGGCCCCTTGGTCGTCGATCAAAATGCTGATTCAGAAAGCAGTAGACCAAATTCGGGAGCGGGTGGTGGGCGTATCCGATATTTATCATCGTTTGCTTCTGGTTGTTGGACCAGCGGGTAGCGGCAAGACCGCATCCCTACGTGAGTTCGCCAACCAGGGAAAGCATCCGATGGTCAATATCGGATTGGAGTTGGCACGTCGGTTGTTGGATTTGACGGAACGGCAACGGATTCTGCAAGTGCCCAAGCTGGTTGACGATATCGTGTCAGAGACCGGCGCTGATATGGTTGTTTTGGATAACACCGAAATCCTGTTCAATCCGGCACTCGGGCAGGACCCGCTGAGACTGCTTTTGGGCCTGTCGAGGAACCGGACCATTGTCGCGAGCTGGCTTGGCGCGTCTGATGGCCCGCACCTGACGTACGCGAGGCCCGACCATCCGGAGTACCGAAAGTATCAGTCCGATGATCTGTTGGTGATTTCGCTTTCGGATCACGCCGGTGAGCCGGTCAACTGTTGAAGGGTAGAGATAGATGAAATACGGCGACCTGATTCAATTTGAACCGATCGAGACAGTGGTCCAGCTTCGCAATGCCGATCAGCTGGACGCGGCAAAGCAGCTCGTGTCGACGTACGTGATCTCCGACGAGATGGCTGAGAAGATTACGTCCCTTGTGATTCCTCAGCTGCAATTCGATGCTCCCTCGGACAACAAAGGACTCATGGTCGTCGGAAATTACGGCACCGGTAAGTCTCATTTGATGTCGGCGCTCTCGGCGGTCGCCGAGGACCCAAGCACGCTCCCTCTCATCAAGAATCAAGCGGTCGCCAGTTCCGCGCAACGCATCGCCGGCAAGTTCAAAGTGATCCGAACGGAGATCGGCGCAGTCACGATGTCACTGCGCGACATCTTAACGGCCGAAATCGAGGAGCACCTCGCCAAATGGGGTGTGAGCTATTCCTTCCCGGCGGCGAGCAGCATCCCTAACAACAAGAGGGGCTTCGAGGAGATGATGGGCCGCTTCGGCTCGAAATTCCAGGACCAGGGATTGCTGGTAGTGGTGGACGAACTGCTCGACTACCTGAGAAGCCGCAAGGATCAAGAGCTGGTCCTAGACCTGAATTTCCTTCGCGAGATCGGCGAGGTCTGCAAGGATCTCAAGTTCCGTTTCGTCGCCGGCATACAGGAGGCAATCTTCGACAGTCCGCGCTTTTCCTTCGTTGCTGAGAGTGTTCGAAGGGTGAAGGACCGCTTCGAGCAGATCCTCATCGCCCGAAGCGACGTCAAGTTCGTCGTCGCTGAACGTCTGCTCAGAAAAACGCCAGACCAACAATCCAATATCAGGGAGTACCTACTGCCGTTTGCGAAGTACTACGGCAACATGAATGAGCGAATGGACGAGTTCGTCCGCTTGTTCCCAGTGCATCCAGACTACATCGACACGTTCGAACGCGTCACGGCCGTTGAGAAACGGGAGGTTCTCAAGAGCGTCTCCATCGCAATGCGGAAGCGGCTGAACGATACGCTTCCCGCGACCGAACCAGGGCTCATCGCGTATGACAGCTATTGGGCTACTCTCCGCGAGAATCCCTCCTTCCGTGCTGTTCCGGATATTCGTGCGGTGATCGATTGCAGCCAGGTGCTCGAATCCAGAATTGACGCGGCCTTTCCGATCAAAGCATTCAAGCCGATGGCACGTCGCCTAATCCAGGCTCTCTCGGTCAATCGCTTAACGACAGGAGACATTTATTCGCCCATCGGTGCCACGCCGGCCGAGCTGAGGGATTCCCTCTGCCTGTTCCAGCCCGAAGTGGCTGCTATGGGAGGAGAAGGAGCGGCCGATCTGTTGACCCATGTGGAAAGCGTCCTGGTCCAGATCAAGAGCACGGTTAACGGACAGTTCATCTCTCAGAGCCAGGAGAACGGTCAGTTTTACCTTGACCTCAAGAAGACCGAAGACTACGACGCCCTCATCGAAAAGCGCGCCGAGACCCTCGATTCGACGCAACTGGATCGTTACTACTATGAAGCGCTCAAGCGTGTGATGGAGTGCACCGACGAGACGTACGTCGGAGGTTATCGCATTTGGGAGCACGAGCTGGAATGGGTCGAGCGGAAGGTTGCCCGACGTGGATACCTCTTCTTTGGTGCACCAAACGAACGATCCACGGCGGCGCCACCCCGCGACTTCTATTTGTACTTCATTCAGTCCTATGATCCACCGCGTTTTCAGGACGAGAAAAAAACGGACGAAGTATTCTTCCGTCTGACGGGTGCGGATGAAGCGTTCCGCGGCTCTCTGAAGAATTACGCGGCTGCCCTAAACCTCGCGTCCACCTCTTCGGGGAACGCCAAAGACACATACGAGAAGAAGGCGACTGGCTCTCTTCGTGATCTGGTGAAGTGGCTGCAGGATCATATGACCACGGCATTCGAAGTGGTCTATCAGGGAAAGTCAAAGCCATTACTCGGATGGACAAAAGGAAAGTCTATCGGGAGCGGTGGCCGTATCAATGTGCGCGATGTCGTGAACGCGGTCGGCTCTGTTTGTCTAGCGCCTCATTTTGAAGAGCTGGCGCCCAACTACCCGAGCTTCTCTGTTCTGATCACCACGGCCAATCGCGAACAGGCTACTCAGGACGCGTTGAAGGCAATCGCCGGAGGTTCACGTACGAAGCAGGCGGCCGCCGTCCTGGACGCTCTGGAGTTGCTCGACGGGGAACGGCTTGATGCGGCACGGTCGAAGTACGCAGCCCAGATCGTTGATAGTTTGAAGAGGAAGGGCCACGGTCAAGTCGTCAATCGGGCGGAACTGGTTCAAGAGACGCATGGTGTAGAGTATTTTGCCCCGGATAGTTTCCGGCTGGAGCCCGAATGGCTCGTCGTCCTCTTGGCTGGCCTGGTTCACTCGGGCGACCTCGTTCTCGCGATTCCAGGCCGAAAGTTCGATGCCATCAATCTGGCGCAGCTTGCATCAGCTCCGCTCGACGAACTGATCGGCTTTAAGCATATAGAGCGGCCAAAGGACTGGAATCTCCCTGCGCTAAAGGCCTTGTTCGAACTCCTGGGCCAAGCTCCTGGTCTGGCTCAATCCCTGACGCAAGGCGGAGAACAGGCGGGCGGCGCCGTCAAAACGCTGGGGAGCGAATCGAAGAAATTGATTGGAAGCATCGTCCACGCGGAACATGCGCTGCAAGGCGGGCTGAAACTTTGGGCCCGCAATCTTCTTGTTCAGGAAGATGCAGAGAAGCTGCGGACCCGGATGGACGACACCAAACGGTTCCTTGAGTCATTGCAGGCCTATACGACAGCAGGCCAGCTCAAGAACTTTCGTCAGGAGCCGCAGGATGTCACGGCCAAGCGGGATGGGCTGGATGCATTGAGACAGGTTGAGGCGCTCCAGACAATCGCTGCCGATTTCGGTCCATTGGCATCCTATTTGGCCATCGCTGAAACCGCGCTCCCGAGCGATCACGCCTGGATCAAGAAAGTTCAGGGTGTGCGCCATGAACTTCTGATCGATATTCTGGACGCCGGCAAACGGGAATCCCTTTCATACCGTCAGCAAGGGCTACAAAAGCTTGTTGATTTGAAGAGGGAATATACGGCTCTCTACGTGGCAGCGCACCTCCGAGCGCGCTTGAGCTCGAAGGAGGATCGCGTCAAAGCACAGTTGTTAAAAGATTCTCGTCTGGCGCAGCTGCAAAAGCTGTCCACGATCGAACTGATGCCTCGGCAACAACTTAGTGATTATCAAAATCGCCTGGCTGGGCTGCGTAGCTGCTTCGCATTGACCGAACTGGATCTTGACGCATCCCCGGTCTGCCCGCACTGCAATTTCCGGTTAGTTACCGAACCGGATGGGCGAGCTGCCGGCCAAGTGCTAAAAGGTTTGGAAGATGAACTGGATCGAATTCACGACGGTTGGACCAACACCCTGCTCAGCAATTTAAAGGATCCAACCACGCAGCAAAACCTCGGCCTGCTGAAAGCAGGCGCACGGAAAATCGTGGATGAATTCCTGAAATCCCAAACACTCCCAGAAGAGATTAGCCACGACTTTGTTGCCGCGCTCCAAGAAGCGCTATCCGGGTTGGCCAAAGTCGTGGTGACCACGGACAACCTGAGGTCCGCCCTTGTGGCAGGAGGTTCTCCGGCCACCTTATCCGAGCTTAAGAAGCGCTTCGACGACTATCTGGTCGACATCAGCAAAGGCAAAGATCCAGTGAAAATTCGGGTAGTGGTCGAATAGTCCGGGCCCGATGAGGCCAGTGGGAACGAGAACCAGATGAAGCCAAGCAGCAAGAAGCCCGACAATCTCACCAAGCGGCTCTTCCGTAACCCAACGGGCCAGGACGAAATGTTCGATAAGTCATACGAAGAAGAGATCGAGACGGTTGAGTGTCTGGGCCGAACATTCGAGAATGATGAGGCGCGCCGAGAGTACTTCCTGCAAGAACTCCGGGCGAAGCTCAGGGATGATTCAGAATTCCGAAAACTCGACGGTTTTCCCATTGGATCGGATGAGGACATCCTACGTCTGTCCGACCCACCTTATTACACGGCATGCCCGAACCCGTTCCTGAACGAGTTCGTTCGTCATTATGGCAAGCCCTATGATCCGGCTGTTCGTTACGACCGAAAGCCGTTCGCGGTGGACGTAAGCGAGGGCAAGACCGACGCGATTTACACGGCTCACTCCTATCACACGAAGGTTCCGCATAAGGCGATCATGCGTGCCATCCTGCACTACACCGATCCTGGCGATTTAGTGCTGGATGGCTTTGCCGGATCGGGTATGACCGGTGTCGCGGCGCAGGTGTGTGGAACGCCTGAGGCGGACTTTAAGAAGCAGATAGAAGACGAATGGAGCGCGGCAGGCGAACCGCCGCCTCAATGGGCAGCCCGGCGGGCGTTCCTAGGGGACCTGGGTCCCGCAGCAACTTTCATCGCGGCGAACTTCAATACGCCCTTCGACTTTACGGACTTCCGAGAGGAAGCCCAACGGATTCTCGACGAACTGAAGACCGAGATCGGATGGATGTACGAGACGCTTCACACTGACGGAAAAGCGAAGGGATTTATCAACTACACCGTTTGGAGCGAAGTGTTCTCTTGTCCCGATTGCGGCGGTGAGGTAGTGTTTCTCAACGAGGCGCTAGATCGGGAGACTGACCGCGTACGAGAACAATTCCCTTGCCCACATTGCTCGGCGGAGCTGACTAAGGACAACTTGAGGCGCCGCATGGAGACTTTGATCGATCCTGCTACCCGCGGGACTTGGGAGCGCGTTCACTTCATTCCAGTGCTGATCAACTACACGATGGGCGGCAAGAAGCATGAGAAGAACCCGGACAAGCAAGACGTTGCAAACCTCCAGCGGATCGCGAGTCTTCCACTCCCCTTGACGGTTCCGGTCAACCCTTTCCCCATCGACGAAATGTACCACGGTTCGCGCTTGAAACCGAAGGGCTTCACGCGGGTCCACCACCTATACCTACCACGCGCCGCACGAGCGATGGGCCATCTATGGGAGAAAGCGCTCGCGGTGAAGGATGCTCGAACTCGCAACATGATTCTGTTTTTTGCGGAACAGGCGATTTGGGGGACATCGCTTCTTGCCCGATATGCCCCAACACACTTCTCCCAAGTGAATCAATACCTGAGCGGTGTTTATTACGTGGCGTCGCAGCATGCAGAATGCTCCCCCTGGTACATTCTGGACGGTAAGCTAAAGCGACTAGCAGTCTCCTTCAGGCGCCAGTTCGCGGCACCGGGGCGGGTTGCGGTCACTACAGGGACTACGGCGCAACTCCCGCTGGCCGACGATTCAATCGACTATATCTTTACCGACCCGCCGTTTGGAGAGAACATATACTATTCCGATCTGAATTTTCTGGTTGAGTCATGGCACGGGGTATTCACTGACGCAAAGCCCGAGGCGATAGTCGACCAGGCCAAAGGCAAAGATCTGATCGGCTATGAGCAGCTGATGCAACGCTGCCTCAAAGAATATTGCCGCGTCCTAAAGCCCGGTCGCTGGATGACGATGGTCTTCCACAACTCGAGTAATGCAGTTTGGGCAGCCATCCAAGAGGCCATTGCGGGCGCCGGCTTTGTTGTGGCTGACGTTCGGACACTCGACAAGCAGCAAGGTTCGTATCGACAAGTCACCAGCACGGCGGTAAAACACGACCTCGTGATTTCCTCCTATAGACCCAACGGCGGCTTGGAACAACGTTTCGAGCTCGAAAAGGATACTGAGGAAAGTGCTTGGGATTTCGTCCGGACTCACCTTCGACAGTTGCCTATCTATCCGACGAAGAATGGGGCGCTCGAGCCAAACTCTCAGCGCGACGCATACGTCTTATTTGATCGCATGGTTGCGTTTCATGTTCAGCGCAGCGTAGCAGTTCCACTTTCAATCGGGGACTTTCTGGCAGGTTTGGCCCAACGCTTTCCCGGGCGCGATGCGATGTATTTCTTGACAGATCAAGTCTCAGAGTATGACCAGAAGCGCATGACTGCGAGCGAAGTTCGGCAGCTGGAAATCTTTCCGCGAGACGAGAAGAGCGCCATCCAATGGTTGCGGCAGCAACTTCTTGACAAGCCGCAGACGTTCCAGGAGCTTCATCCGCAGTTCACGCGTGAAATTGCCGGCTGGCAGAAACACGAGCAGCCGGTGGAACTGCGGGAGCTTCTGGATTGGAACTTCGGTCACTATGACGGCGAAGGGGAGGTGCCAAGTCAAATCCATCGATACCTATCATCCAATTTCCACGACCTGCGCAAATTGCCAAAAGACGCACCAGCCTTGCGCGCGAAAGCGCGGGACCGATATTACTTGTTGGACTCGAACAAGGAGGCCGACGTGCAGAAGAGCCGCGAAAAGGCGCTTTTGAGAGAGTTCAATGGATATCGTGAATCAAAGCAAAAGAAGCTGAAGGTATTCCGGCTGGAGGCCATCCGCGCGGGCTTCCTTTCTGCTTGGCAGCAGACTGACTACAACGCCATCATTGAAGTTGCGGAAAAGATCCCGGAAGAAGTCCTTCACGAGGACGCTATGCTCCTCATGTGGTATACCAACAGCCGCACGAGGGCGGGAGGACAGTCATGATTGCCAAGTGGAAGTTGTTCAATTTCAAATCAGTCGGCGAGGAGACTCCACTGGAGTTTCGACCGTTGACGATCTTTGCTGGACCGAATAGCAGCGGAAAGAGCACCTGCATACAGTCGATTCTGCTGATCTGCCAGACATTTCGGAACCCAATCGGTTCTCGCTCAGTAGTGCTGAACGGAAGCCTGGCGCGTCTGGGACAATTCAGCGATCTCAAGACGACGGGTTCCGGCGCGGATCAAATCGTCATTGGGTGGGAGCTTCGACCGATCTCGACCGAGCGGAACCATACACAAGACACCTTCTCATCGTTGGACGAAGAGTCTCTTTACGATAGTGAAGATACCGTCTTGACTTCTGTCGAATGTGAGGTTGGCTTTGATGCAAAAGCCGATGTGCCCAACGACCCATCGCAACTCAACCCACAGCTGTTTTCGACTATCTTGCGTGCAATTTTCCGGGACTCTGACGGCGTGGATCATCCGCTTCCGTTTGGAATTAGCCGGGCGCCTCAAGGGGGTGAGCAGGTTCTCGATTGGTTGAGCAAGATTGGCGTGACAGATAGTGAACTGGAGCGTGTTCGTCCCTTCATCTCGTTACGCGCGGAGGCCGATGAAGAGTCGCTGCAGTTTCTGCGAAGTCGGTTTGTTTCCGGCGAAGTGGCCGGGACCGAACTAACGCATTTCTTACCGCAGCGGATCGCTCTGGCTTACAACCGCGCGGACGATCAGGCGCAATTTGTAACTAACACTATTTTCGGATTGGCTAGACCCGCATCTCGGGGACGCGATCGAGGCAACGATTTGAGCGTTCCTATGACGGCGCTGAAAGTGTTGAGGCGAATATTGGGTCCGTCGACCGCACCGTTATTCGAACCCAATTCAGCACTTGAGACACTTTTGAATAGCGATGAGCCAGTCCGCCTGGCCGCCTTGGCGGAAGCGTTACGACAACCGCCTCTCATACGTCGACGACAGATTCAAGAGCTGCTCCAGAGTGATCCGAAGGTTGCGGAGGAATTCCGCGTTGCCGTCAGGACAGATCTTCCCGACGAATATCGGACGGCGCTCCTGGCTCCATCTCGTGGAATTCGTACGTCATGCCAATACATGCGTCGTTACTTCTCGCAGGCGACGAAATACCTAGGGCCGTTGCGCGACGAGCCTAAAGCCCTCTATCCATTGTCGAATGCCGCCGATCCATTCGATATCGGGCTTAAGGGGGAAAACACTGCTGCTGTTCTCGAACTCTATAAGAGCCGTCTTGTCAGATTCATTCCACCTGTCGCCTTCTCACAACCGGCTGTGATTCCTGAGCCGATCACTCGGACACTTCAAGCGGCGGTAACGGAATGGCTCCGATATCTTGGCGTCGCGGAAAGCGTGGAGTCGCGGGATCAAGGGAAGCTCGGACACGAACTGAAGGTAAGAATTACTAAAGGCGGCGGCGACCAAGACCTCACACATGTCGGCGTCGGCGTCAGTCAGGTACTTCCGATTTTGATCATGTGCCTTCTTGCGGACCGAGACACCGCTTTACTCTTCGAACAGCCTGAATTGCACCTTCATCCGAAAGTGCAAACTCTTCTAGGCGACTTCTTTTTGTCTATAGCTTTGATGGATAAACAGTGCGTGATTGAGACCCATAGCGAATATCTCATCAATCGGCTAAGATTTCGCGCAGCCGCAGCCCCTTCCGACGACGTCACGAAAAAGATGACGATATATTTCGTAGAGCGACACGGAGACCGATCTCACTTCCGGCCCGTCGTGGTGAACGAGTTTGGAGCAATTCAGGATTGGCCCGAGGGATTCTTCGACCAGTCGCAGGATGAAGCTGAGAGCATCCTCAGAGAGGCAACTCGTAAACGCAAGGCTAAGGGAGGACAACTGCCCCGTGCTCAGCGTAACGATTGAAACCTCAATATTCGCTCCTCCCCATGTCGGGGTGTCAGCCGAGGACGTACGCGGTTTTGTAACGACGCTTCTTGATTGGAAAGAGGCGCTGGATGAGGAGCGGCTCACGGTCTACAAGAGCAAGTTTGCGGTTGAACTCCTGATGCAGTGCGAGATGTACCCCATCCGTCCGCAATTGAAGATGCTCCTTACGAGCGCTGAAGTGTTCGAATACGACTCGAATACTGTGGCTGTTTTGGCGGAAGCGCTGCTGGCCCGGTCATCGAACATCGAGGATGCGATCGGGATATATGATGTCCTGGTTGACGAGCTTGCCATGGATCCTGATGTCTTTGAAGCCTATGCGCCTGTGGCTCTGCGTGACGATGCAAAGCGGTGCGCGGTTGTGGTGTCTCTTGCGAAGCGGTTCGCGGGTGGACATGCCCTTGAAGGCCATGCGATAGCTATTCGAGCGCAAGATCTAGCAAGGCTCATCCAGATTCGCGGGCTGATAAGAGACATAGAGCATACTCGTGATGATCTTGCCGGACTTCCTTTGGCGCCGGAGTATTTCGAAGCGTCTGTTTTGCTCTGCGGTAGCTGTCATCTGCTGTTGATGAACCTAAATGTGGGTGAGATTCTTCGGGGCGCGATGCAAGCAGACGATGTCCAAGCTGCTATTCGCGTCGGGCTTTACAAGAGACATACAGAACAAAGAACCCCATTGAAATGGCAGGATTTGCCGGCATTTACCATTGGGAGCGCGTTTTTTGCGTCTTTGCAGGCGCACCACGTGACCTCGAACTCTGGATTGGCCGATCGACTTATGCGTTCGATGGTCGAGACGATCTGTCATGACAATTTGGCTGCCACGCATGCGCTGAGGAGTGGAGCGGGAGGCGGCAATCGGCAACGGATGAGAGGAAAGGATTCTGCATGGCGTCGCGACGTCGACTACGAATACCACTTGCACTACTGGGAGTGCGAAGCCGGAAATGTCGAGCTGGCTAATCTGGTTGTCCACGATGAGTTCTCGATTTCGGAATAACATTTCGGGCTCTGCCAGCCGCGCGTTTTCAACGAACTGGCATCTTCACGCACACGTTGCAAAGAGGATGGATTCGTGACACGAAGTGGGGAAGAATGGCTCTTCGACGAAGGCCGACGCCTGCGTTGTCGGGTGCTAGAGAATGTCGAGACGTGGGGCCGGACTGCTGTCAGAGTCTGGTATCCCGAGATCCAGACCGTTCTTTTGATTTCCCCTGAGCGGCTGAAGCCAATTGAGGCATTGCGAATCAGCGACGCCGAAATTTCTTACGTGGCGGCGGCGGCGCGTGTCGCTGACGCGCTCCAGGAGAACGTCCTTCTCGCCCCAATAGAATCGTCGGTCATTCCACTGCCACACCAGATCCTCACGCTTCTCAAGGCGGTATCCTCAGACCGGGTCAGGCTGCTTCTTGCCGATGAGGTAGGTCTCGGAAAAACCATTGAAGCGGGGCTCATCCTCAAGGAGTTGAAACTGCGGGGCCTAATCAAGAGAATCCTTGTGGTCGCACCGAAAGGGCTGGTCTCTCAGTGGGTTGCCGAAATGCGCACCCACTTTGGCGAGGAGTTCCGGCTTCTCTTGCCTGGCGATTTTCCCGCCTTTCGCAGGGTATCGGCTCAAGATAACATCTGGAAGACGTTCGATCAGGTAGTCTGCCCGCTCGACGCCGTCAAACCAATCGACAACAGGAAGGGGTGGACGCGGGAGCAGGTAGCGGAGCACAATCGAGATCGTTTCGAGGATCTGCTGTCTGCTGATTGGGACCTCATCGTGGTCGATGAAGCCCACCGCCTGGGCGGAACAACAGATCAAGTGGCCCGCTTCAAGCTTGGCTCTGGCCTGGCAGAGGCAGCGCCGTATCTCTTGTTGCTCTCTGCGACGCCGCACCAGGGCAAGACCGATGCGTTTCACCGGCTGGTGTCACTCCTGGATAAGACTGCCTTTCCGGATACTGCTTCTGTATCGCGCGAGAGGTTAGAACCCTATCTGGCGCGAACGGAAAAGAGTCGGGCGATTGATGCGCAGGGGAACCCCCTCTTCAAGCCGAGGCGTACGCAATTGGTAGCCGTCTCGTGGACCGAGCGGCATACGCAACAGCGGCAACTCTATGAGTCCGTGACGGAATACGTTCGGCTCGGTTACAACCAGGCGATGCGCGAGAAGAAAGCGTATGTTGGCTTTCTCTTGTTGCTCATGCAAAGGCTCGTTACGTCGTCAACGCGAGCGATCCGGACTACCTTGGAACGAAGGCTCGAAGTGCTCGAAGCCCCGGACGAGCAAATGTCGCTCTTTCCGCCGGGCTTTGAAGATGAGTGGCCTGACCTGGATGGACAGGAGCAGGTCGACATGCTTCTTCGCCTGCGCACGAAGGCGCTGCGCAATGAGCGAGCCGAAGTGCTGGTGCTCTTGGATGTCGCGCGCAGAACCGAAGCCACGGCAGCCGATGCCAAGGCAGAAGCACTGCTTGATCGCATCTATCAACTGCAGCAGGAGGAAGCCGACCCCGAGCTGAAGCTGTTGCTCTTCACCGAGTTCGTCCCAACCCAGGATATGCTTCGGGAATTCCTAAGCGATCGGGGTTTCAGTGTCGCTTGTATGAATGGCAGCATGGACATGGATGAGCGCAAGCAGGTTCTGAACGCCTTTGCGAATGACGTTCGGATTCTCATCTCTACCGAAGCCGGTGGTGAGGGGCTCAATCTTCAGTTCTGCCACGTCGTAATCAACTACGACATTCCCTGGAACCCTATGCGCCTCGAACAGCGAATCGGCCGCGTGGATCGCATCGGGCAGGCCCACACTGTCCGGGCGGTTAACCTGGTGCTCGAAGACACCGTGGAGTTCAGGGTTCGGGAAGTCCTCGAAGAAAAGCTTGCGGTCATCTTGCGGGAGTTCGGCGTCGACAAGACGGGTGATGTTCTGGATTCAGCCGATGCCAGCGTGATTTTTGATGAATTATATCGGGATGTCATCCTCGATCCGTCCGCGGTTGAGACAAAGGTCGACTCGGTGATAGCGAAAGTTCGCGCGCGCGCAGAGTCGATGCAACCCAGCAACAGGCTACTCGCGCAAACCGGTTCCCTAAGCCCAACCGAGGCACAGCGCCTGCTGGGCCACCCACTTCCGTACTGGATCGAGCGAATGACAACGAATTACCTCCGCTGCTCTGGTGGCGAGGCGGAGAAAGGGAAGACGGGCTGGAGGCTACGGTGGCCTGACGGTGACTCGATTCCGTCGGCGGTGTTTACCCTTGCCGACACCGAGAGGCTCCCGGCTGCAACTCATTTGACGCTCGAAGAGTCACATGTTCGAGGAATCGCGACGAAGGTCCCGCGCTTCGTGCCAGGGCAACCGGTTCCTTGTCTCGAACTCGATGGC
>Ga0210400_10004133_pt1 | contig 12637 bp, 12 predicted proteins | sample IncBWH26MmetaG_FD_155456 | JGI IMG/M metagenome (GOLD analysis project Ga0210400, IMG submission 155456) | Forest soil microbial communities from Barre Woods Harvard Forest LTER site, Petersham, Massachusetts, United States - Inc-BW-H-26-M | ecosystem: Environmental > Terrestrial > Soil >...
AAGCCGGTTGTGAATCGGCGTGGCGGTGAGCATCAGGACGTACTTAAACATGCGATTCGCCAGCACCTCGCGGAACTGTTGTGCTACCTGTGGAGCTTGGTTGGCGCCGTACAGATTGCGAAGTTTGTGCGCTTCATCGAGAACCAACATCTCAAACCCCGCTTGTCCCAGCGCATTCAGGTACATCCGCGCGGATTGATACGTGGTAATCACCGCGCCGCCGCCTTCGGGAAGCTCGGCCTGCAAAAGCTCTTTACCTGTGGCGCAAACCCCAGGAATGCCGAACTTGCTCTCAAGCTCCTCTTTCCACTGCGGCATCAACAGCTTCGGGCAAACCACCAGGAATTTCGAAATCCTGTTTCGCGACATCAGCTCGCTTGCGACCAGTCCGGCGCTGATGGTCTTTCCGAGTCCAACGTCATCTGCCAGCAAGGTCACTGGCAAGCGCCGGCAAAAGGTAATCAGGTTCTGTACTTGGTGGCGGTAAGGCTCGATGTGGTCGCGCCACTTGTGCTCGGATTTTAGGTCCTGGCGATCTTGGATGAGAATCGGATCGACCAAGTCCCATTCCTGGGCCGCCCGGCAGAGCTGATAGGCAGCGGCATCCGGAGCGCGCCGTAAATTCTTGGTTTGCAATTTTGGGACAAGAACGTCCATTGCCATCAGCCTTCCACCAAACCAACCAATGCCCGCCAAATCGCGACCATTCCATTGGAATCGAGCGCACAGTACGCTCGCAGCTTCCCGCCGAGCTCGGCAGATTCTTTGTCGCTCAATTCTCCGGAAAGCAGTTCTCTCCAAGCCAGGGCCGCCGTCGCCCCGTTCTGAATGGCCAACCTCGAGTAGCTCAATTCCGGAGCGAGGACCGGCAAAACCCGCTTGATCGAGACCTTCCCGAGCAAATCTCGATGGACGAAGTACTGTTTCGCGAAAATGTCTTTCAGATCGTAGATACGATCGTTCACTTCCGCGAGATAGCTCCGCTCCTCGGGCACTCGGTACGCGATGCGGTCGTTCACCTGCGACTCAAACGACTTGTTCCAAACGATGATCCCGCCAAACGAGCCGACGTGTTGCTTCAGGGAATCGAGGAACGATGCGGTTGGGTCGCCTCGCCCGGAGTAGAGAAAATCGCAATGCACCGCTTCCTCGCCTGGCGATCCCACAATGTGCGCAGAGTATTGCAGAGGGATCTGGTCATACGGAGAAAACCCATCAAACTGCGGCAAGGGCGGAGCGTACGTCTCGTAGTCGAGGAAATGGAGCGGATAATTCAGTTCGCCGAGGTCTCTGGCGATCGGTTTCTTTTCGAGCACTGTTTCGCCGGTACGGTACACCCGCACCTGCATTTTTTGCACATCGGTGAGTTTGATGTCGGAAGGGACCTTATCCAGTGTGAAAGCGCCAGCATCCACTAATTGCTTGAGCCTTTCCGGGCTGTTGCCGATGCGCGCGATGTCGTGGATACCGTACTCGGGCACGTCCGGGCTGGAGTAGCGAAACGTGCTGCAGTGGCGTGACCTTCCTTTGTAAATACAAGAGCACGGGCCCTTCGGCTCCGTGTCGGACAACAGGTAGGCGCGCGCCTCGTCCAGTTCCTTTGTGACCGTGTCCGCAATCTGGTCGACTCGGCTGGTCATGTCCACGGAGACGAAAAGACGCGCCAAATCGAGCTCACCCTGGCGGATGTAGTTCGGATTCAGATGAACCAGGCAGGCCCTGCTCACCTTCCGCCCATTCTTTCGAAGAAGTATCACCTGGAACGCCAGGTCATAGAGATGTCGTTCGTTGATTTCTGTCGAGGATTTGATTTCGTGAATCGCGTATTCGCCCGCCGCATCATCGAATTGCAGGACATCAATCGCAGCGAGAAGTCCGTCTTTTTCGAGCACGGGCTGGAACAACGCCATGGCATTGGCGTCGAGGAGTTCCGTCGTCTTTTCTTGTGCTTCCGCCTTCGATCCCGTTACCAAAACGCCGCCCGGAAAGAGTCCCCGCGCTACGGCCTCCACCTCGATGCCTGCGTCAATCACCGCCTGCTCGAACTCTGTCAATTCTGCGGCATAGTAGACCTCCGGCCGGTGCAGTTTGAGCCATGCGTTTTTGGCGCACTCGCGCCAAAGGACGTAATCGGTTTTCGAAATCCACGCCATAGGGTTGTATCTATGATCGTATGGCTTTCCCGTGGGCCTGAAACAACCTGTTCCTAGACTCGAACGTAACCATCACAGCACCAAGAGCCTATCCCAAGCCGCGCAGTTAGGTCTAATTTGAAAGAAGGGAGAATGCTTCGATGGCCTTGGTCCCGGTTTTATGATGGCCAGGCTCCCTACGATGAACTAGAAAGGCCCTTGGTCCACCCTACCCGTCTTTCCCCTTCCGATGTTCATTTTGTACTGCTTAATGCAATACATACGCTGTGCTTTGTGTTGCTTTTAGCGAGTATTATGCGATACTTTGTATCGCTATTCAGACCGCGTGTCGCCCATGAAGCCAAAACGCAAAACAGCGAGCCTTTCCCTGCGGATAGCGCCAGTCGTCAAAGCGGCCGCCGAGCGCGCCGCTGAGCGAGACAACCGTAGCGTGACGAGTTTTATCGAAGTCCTGATTCGCGATCATTGCAAAGCTCACGACATTCCAGTGGAAGCCACAGACTCACGGGGGAAAACGACGTGAAGAAACGCACATCGAAGGATTTGGCTAAACTGCCCGTTATCGGGCCGTCGTCCTCATCGAGTGAACCGGATATCAAATTCTATCGAGCAAACGAGCGGCCTTATGGTGCGTTCAGCAATCTGTTTCGGCGCACGCTCGTTTTTGAGGGTCGCGAGTTTCCGACGGCTGAGCACGCCTATCAAGCCGGTAAGGCAAGAAAAGAGGCCGTGCGCGAGTGGATTTTAAGCGCACCATCACCTAGTCTGGTGGCAATGGCAGCACACGGACTCTACACGTGGGATATCGTCCCCAATTGGACCACGATCAAGTTCGATCGGATGCGGTCCGTCCTTCGCGCCAAGTTTACCCAGCACGAAGATTTGGGCGCTCTCCTTCTTCAGACGGGTGAAGCGCGCCTCGTCGAAGTGGGACGGACGAATAATTCCGTGAACCGAATCTGGGGTGAAGTTAACGGAAAAGGACTAAATATGCTCGGGCTACTGCTAATGGAAATTCGCACCGAGTTACGGAAGTCGAGCGCGGGCTCTAAGCACGCACATTCTAAACTCAAACCGCACCAGCACTCAGCAAAAGACTCCGCTGAAAATCGTTCCTTAAGTAAACGTACCCGAGCAGCGACAGCATGACCTCGTCTCGTTACCATTCCGAGCTCGAAAAGCTTCCGGCCACCTATGAGCTTGCAATCAAGACCGACATCCGGAAGTTGAAGTCGGCAATTTCAGGAGCGAGCCGATCCACCATCGTTGCGTGCGGCTCAGGCGGCTCGTTCACCGTCGGATCGCTTCTATGTGGCCTGCACGAACAGTACACTGGCCGAATCTCTCGCCCGTCCACGCCGCTGGAAATCATCTGCAACCCAAACCTAGCCATGGCTAGTCCCGTATTTCTCATCTCCGCGGAAGGCAAGAACCCCGACATTATCGAGGCGCTCCATCGTGCCCGTAGACACAGTTCGCGCCCTCTCCATGTCATTACCAACCACAAGAGTAGCCCGTTGATTGATTCGGTTTCCAAATTAACCGATGTCGCCGTCCATGTGTTCGAACTCAGTGAGAAAGATGGTTACCTTGCGACGAACAGTCTCCTGATGGATGCTGTCTTAGTTGCCCGGGCGTACGAGGAATTGGACAACGCACCGACGCGCATACCTTCACAAATTACCGGGCTGCAACTGGATGGAATAACACTCGATGATTGGCTTCACGGGGCAGGTAACTTCGCCGCTCAGGCCGCAGCGCGTGGCAACATTATTATCTTGTTCTCCCCTCTTCTACGCTCCGTCGCTGCCGACCTCGAATCCAAGCTTTCCGAAAGTGCGCTCTTATATTGCCAGCTTGCGGACATACGTTCGTTTGCGCACGGCCGCCATCTTTGGCTCGCCCAACGCACATCCGAATGCTCGATTCTGGCCCTCGTGGACCCTCCCCTCAAAGACCTCTGGAACCGCATGTCAGCTCTTTTGCCATCGGACGTTCCGACCATGACAATGTCGTTCGCCGGTTACGCGCCCCGCGACTTACTTGCTGGGCTCGTCGTGCAGATGCGACTGGTTTCCTCTCTCGCGGACCAATTGCACCAAGATCCGGGAAATCCGAGCGTTCCACAATTTGGCAGAGATTTGCACTATATTAAAGTAGCCGAACTTATTCCGGCTCCGACCGAACCGAAGGACCACGGTGAAGACGCAAAGTATACGGTGCTCGGTGCTCATTGGCCGAATATCGATCATCGCGGTCCTATGCAACGGGCTCGCAAATCCTTTGCGACCTCTCTCTCCAACCAAACTTTCAGGGCAATAGTTTTTGACTACGACGGCGTGCTTTGTAGCTCACAAAGAACTGACGCCACGATTTCGGAACCCATCCGTCAACAACTCGTGCGCCTGATCGAAGGTGATGTGTTGGTTGGCGTCGCCTCAGGGCGGGGCGGCTCCGTCCAAGAAATTATTCAGCAAACTTTGCCAGAGGCCCTGTGGCCCAAAGTTCAGCTCGGTTTGTACAACTCGGGTTGGATCTCCAATGCCGCCAATACAGTCAGGACTGAACAAGAGAATAGCGAATTCCTGAGTCACGTCACTCGCATCGTCAACCGCCTGAAATCCCTGGGTGTTCCTATTGAAAGCATCAAACCCACGCATCCGTATCAGGTAAGCGTTCGATTTCACGAGGGCATTCACGGAGAAGACAATTGGTTCGTCATTGCCGATGCACTCCGTGAAGCCGGCTTGGATCTCTCACGCCTCGTGCATAGCAAACATTCCGTCGATATTCTCGCTCCCGGAGTTAATAAAACTCACCTCGTTGCGCAGATCGTCAAACAGTTCAAGATTGATCCCTATCAGGTGCTGACGGTCGGCGACCAGGGAGCTTGGCCCGGGAATGACTCATCCCTTCTTGAGCATCGCTTTTCGCTTAGTGTCGATGCCCCCTCTCGGCGGCTCGACCGCGGCTGGAAGCTGGCCCCAGCTTACAAGCGAGACGTGGACGCGACTCTGTGGTACTTACAGCGCATCAATCTACAAGGTACGGGCACCTTTATTTTGAAGTTGTCAGAGGCAATGGATTGAAGCATGCGAGACCTAAACGCAAAACGACTCCTAGCTAAAGTGATGCGGTGGACGGACGAACCGTCTGTCGTTGATAACGTACCCAAGCTTCAATTGTTGGCCGACTACAAGTACGACTCTTACCAAAGATTCGCCCCAGGCAAACGCTTCATCGAGAGTCTCGCCCTGTGGCTCAACCAGTTTGATCCGTCCGACCGGGAAGGCGCATTGCGACTGGTTACCGATCGCCTTGTATTCTTTTCAGAAGCGGACTTCGCGCACCTGGTTGAGCTCGCCTATCCTGATGTAATTGTTCCGGAAAGAATGCGCTTGATTGGCGAAGAGCAAGGCATTCCTCCACATAAAGTTGCCGCGATAGCGCGTCATGCAAGATTTGCAGAGCTACGGTTGAAGTCTCTCTACCTGGGACTGAGCGATGGGGCCCGAACTAGCGAACTTCGCCGCGCTAGCGATATTGGAAACGAACAGATTTGGCAAGCGTACGAACTTGGCCCTGAGAAGAGCGATGACATGGTAAAACAACTACGCACATCGCTGGATTCCGCGGGGTTTAAGAGATCCACACCCAAGTTCAATCTCATTTGGCTCCTCGACGATTTCTCAGGAAGCGGAAACACGTACATTCGCTGGGATGAGGAAGAGGCGAAATTTAAAGGGAAAATCAAGAAGATTTACGAACAGCTTGACCATGGCGAGTTGATCGACACGTCCCACTACGAAGTCTTCTTGCTTCTCTATGTCGCAACACGGCAAGCTTGGGACCACATCGAATATTGGTCCGAGCGATTCACGTCGGAGTCCGGTTATAAACCACTGCAGATCCGAGTCCTCTGTCCGATAGAAAGAGACGTCGCCCTGACGCACCTACCGGAAACCGATTTAGTAAATCTCTTCAACAACGAAGAGTATTCGGACAAAAGTGTCGTTGACAAGCATTTTCTGGTTGGCGGTACCGACGATCCGCGATTGGGATTCGCGCGGTGCGCTTTGCCTGTCGTGCTTTCTCACAACAGTCCGAACAACTCCGTTTATATCTTGTGGGGCCCGGAGAATTGCAAATTTAAGGGACTCTTTCCACGAGTTAGCCGGCACCGAGAATTCTGATGGCCTATCGCGCAAACCCGTTTCTGCAACGAATGTCGGAACAAACGACCTCCGACCAAGAATTCGCGCAGATGTTTTCGCCTAAGTTGCTGGACCTTATCGATGAGCGCGCCTTCGAGGGCGCTGTGCACATCTTCCGAAGCCCTCCGGGCGGAGGAAAAACGACGCTCTTGCGCGCATTCACTCCGCTGGCTCTGCGCTCTTTTTGGAATTCACATCATCTTGATGAAATGAAGGAGGCATATCAGCGCCTTCTCGCGCTGGGGGCTCTTCAAATAGATCCCCATACTGGTGGCGTTCAAGTATTGGGCATCCACCTCTCTTGCGCGTCCGGATACGCGGACCTCCCTCCCGGTGCGGCTAATGCACAGGAGGGCCTCTTTCGCGCCCTTTTCAACTGCCGTGTGGTGTTGCGTGCGCTTCGAAGTTTAGGGCTATTGTTAGGCCACAGCTCTTTTGAACAATTAGATGATATTGAGCTCCGGTACGATGATTCCGTCCGTGACTTGAAGTCCATCCCAACAAACGTTTCGCCTGTCGAGCTCGCAAATTGGGCCGAACAAAGGGAACGGATCGTTTACGGAGCGCTAGATTCCATCGCTGGCGTTCGAACCGATGGCCTTCCAACTGATGTTCGTTTTGAAAGCGTACTTTGGCTTCAAAGCGTAAAGTTTTATCACCACGGCAAAGCCATCGCACCTCGGCGGATTTTGATGATTGACGACACGCATAAACTGCGTCGAAAGCAACATGCACTGTTGCTGCAGGAGATGATTGAGGCACGCCCTACAATTCCGGTCTGGATCGCGGAACGCACTATCGCACTTAGCGACGAACTTCTTTCACAAGGCACCCGCGAAGGGCGCGACGTTCACTATTACACTCTCGAAGAACTTTGGAATCTTCCCCGCGGGCAAGCCCAATTTCTCTCCTTCGCACAAAACGTGCTCGACAGGCGACTTCATTTCCAAAACGACATTCCACGGGGAGCGTTCGCGCAGTTTCTTTCGAATACCATCGACTCTGATGAATACCGATCGAAAGTTCTCGCGGGGGGAGAACAGGTGCGCGCGCAAATGGAGCGGTACCAGACCAACTCTCGCTACGCGGAATGGCTCACGATCGTCCAAGAACTACTTTCACGTCCCAGTTTGGAAAATCTCCTCGAACTATATGTCCTGCGGATACTGATTCTGCGCGACCACACCAAGCGCCAAATGAGCTTGGAACTCGCCCCCTTGTCGGCTGAAGAATTGGAACAACGAGATACATCTCAAGTGAAGTCTGCTGCAGAAATTTTCATGCACGAAGAAATCCGCATTCCCTACTACTTCGGGATCGAGCGACTTTGCACGATGGCGACAAGCAATATCGAGGAACTACTCTTTCTTGCGGCTGACCTGTACGAAGCTCTCCAAGCCAAGCAAGTTCTTCGCAAACAGCCGTTACGGTTGTCTCCGCAGGAACAGGAGAAAATACTTTGCAACTCTGGCGACGACAAACTTGACTTCGTTCCGAAGAGTCACAGTGAAGGCACACGGGCAAAGAAAATGCTGGAGGCGATTGGATCGTTCTGCCGTGAACGAACGTTTCTTCCGACCGCTCCATATGCTCCGGGAGTAACAGGAGTCCGCCTGGCCCAGTCTGAGCTTGCGGCCTTGCACTCCGACCTACCCGCGCGCCGCGAGGAAAGGCTCTTCCTAAAACGAGTATTGGCAGAGTGCGTCGCGGAGAACTTATTGCTGGCGCGCGCGAGTTCCGCAACTACCGGGAGAGAGAGTGGAACGATTTTTTATCTCAATCGATCGTTATGCGCTGATTTTGGACTGCCTTTGCAGCTCGGAGGTTGGCAAGACGTTACACTTGAAACTCTGGTTCAGTGGATGGAACGAGGCCGTACACCCCAACGAAAGTTGCTCGCAACAACATGAGCAAGCTCTGGCAGCACTATGTATTTCGGCGGGGCGTCCAGGTGCCGGCTCTTTGGGATGACCTCTTCACCGGACGAGCAGTTCGCCTGCTGTACATTACCGGCCGTGGGTTTGACCCTCGAGCTCGCTCAACCATGCAATCGCTAGTTCAGAACATTGCTTCCGCAGGGCACAAGATTGAGAAAGCAACTCTTCTTCTGGTCGAGCTGACCGGATACCAGTTGGAGCAATCTCTCGTTGAGCTCACGACCCAAAATGCCCAGGCGCTTCAGGAGTTCTTTGCTCCGCTTGGAAACACGGTCACCATCACAATAGGGTCCTCTCTTCGCGCAGAGGAGGAAATTAGTGCTAGCAGCGCATTGCGGCTAGGAACGGAACAGGTCGTCGCGCACGTGACCGACCACACGGACATCATTCTTGATATTAGCTCTTTGCCGAGAATTGCCTATCTGGCATTCGCAACCAGCCTTCTTACGAAACTTATTCCTAACAAATCGATTCCTGACGCTCTTTTTGCTGGCGGGGTGAACCTGCAAATCATTGTCGCGGAAGACCCCGTTCTGGATGGTCGCATCCTTTCGGAGGATCCCAGCAATGACCTTGTACTCATTCCTGGCTTCTCCAGCGTCCTCTACGCCGAAAGCGCAAAGGAGTGGCCCATGGTCTGGTTTCCAATCCTAGGCGACAATCGCGTCAATCAACTTAAGAAACTCGAGTCAATAATTCCTGAAACCGCGGAGGTTTGCCCGGTCCTACCACATCCCGCACGGGATCCTCGACGGGCCGAGCGACTACTAGTGGAGTACAAGGCCCCCTTGTTCGACACGCGCCAAACGCCCCCCTCCGATTTCCTCTATGTTCACGAATCACAACCATTCGAAGCGTATCGCCAGCTTCTCAGCGCGATGCGGCGGTACCAAACCAGTATGAGTATTCTTGGCGGCTGTCGGTTGGTCGTCACCCCCTTAGCAAGCAAACTCATCACACTTGGTGCGGGCCTCGCGTGTTTCGAAATGCACGCGCCCAACCTTGAAGGAAATTCAGGCGTTGCCATCGCTCATGCAGAACCTACTCGCTACGTAGTTTCGCCCCAAGATCTGCACGCATCAAAACCGGAGCTTTCCTCTCTTCTAGTCACCGGACAAGCGTATGAGTGATCAATCAAGAAACATTTGCCCGTAGTTGCAACCGATCAGAAAGACCTAGATTGCCGACTACCTTCGCCGCAACGTTGGCAAAGCCAGGAATCGTTCCATTCGGCATATCGCTTGGGGTGAGCCAAAGGATTGTGTCTCCAAACGAGGAACAGCAGGAGACGAAGTCCGGTGGGACACAACAACGACAACATCGTCCGGGCGGGTTTGACCGCCTAGTGCGGCACTAGGCGGCGTTTTTGGTGATATCAGATGCGTAGACCGAAGGGACATTCTCAATCCCACGATTGGAGCAGGCCGGGGCCGCACTGAGCAGAACGTCCGTTAGCCGAGTCGTGGTGTGCTTGTCCGCGACCCCGTCGTTCCGCCCGCGAACTGACAATCCACCGTAGCCGACTCGGCTCAAGCGGTAGCTCGCAATCTTCCGAACCGTTTCTATACGTTCGTGTCCGTCTTCGCCTTGAAATCTGGACAGCTGATTGGATTCGTTAGTTCATTTCCGCACTCCATTCCTTGGGCACGGCTTCGGGATAATTCCTGCGCCCGGCAGCTTCCCGGCTTCTGCTTTCCCGGTTCCTCCCTGTAAGTCCCTTGGGTCCCTCCCAGAATGCAGCCGCTCGCCTTGGGAGCAGTATCCACTCCGCCCTTGGGTGCCCCAAGGAAATGGGGCAGAAATGGAGAAATAAATCATGTATCTCAATCACGTCCAACTCATCGGCTTCCTCGGGAAAGACCCGGAGAAGCGGCAAGTCCGAGGCAACGGAGCGAACTTCACCGTTCTATCCGTCGCCACGCAGCAGTCGTGGAAGGACTCGAACGACGAGTGGCAGTCGAAAACCGAGTGGCACCGCGTCGTGGCCTTCAACCGCCTCGGCGAGTCCATCGCCGACACCCTCCACAAGGGCGACCACGTCCTCGTGGACGGCCAACTCGTCAGCTCGAAGTATGAGCGCGAGAACGGCAAGTCCAAGAAGGCCAAGGCCGCGAAGGTCACCGTCTTCTGGAGCGTTCGCGCCAACTCCGTCCGCAGGCTCAGCCGCGCGGAAGCCGAAGTGCCGGCGGCAGCGCCCAGCGCCGAAGCTGGCGCCGAGTCGGGCGATGCGCCGTTCTGATTGCGGCGCACGAAGGCCCTCCGGCTCAGGCCGGAGGGCCTTTTTCTTTGTCCCGTATTGCTGCCAATTCAAGAACATCCACCAGCCGTGAAAACGGATTGTGGAGGATACGCTTCCCGCGAGGGACGTCTCTGCCCTCGCCTGAGAGCATCCCGGTTTCTTCCCCGCAACCGAGTCTCTGATTGCGCACTGTTTTGCGTCCGCGAATGCGACGCGTCTTCCGGCTCGCGCGGATTCCGGCCCAAAACAGGGAAAGGCCGGTCATGTCCCCCGCATCCTGTGCTTGCCTGTTGTGTGAAATGGAGTCTCGGCTGCTCGCTGATCTGCGAATGGCCGAAGAGCGTGTAAGAGAACTCTTTCTCTCATCGCAGCGTTTGCGGACGTTCGATTCGGCCGCAGCCCTGCTCTCTCACCTGCGATCGTCGCCAGTGAATTCCGATTCCGACGACATTTTCCGCGACCTCTTGAATGTCCCTGCGGACCGCTGGTTCTTGGCGGAAACTCTTCTGCTCCTCATGTTCCTGCCGATGATCCATCGGACCGTCCGCTGCATAGGAAAAAAGCATCCAACCCTTTCCCGCGAAGACATCACCCAGGAAAGTCTCGGCTTGTTCCTGCAATTTCTGCGATCGACCGAACTTCACAAACGAACTTCCCACTTCGCCTTCGCGATCTCTCGCGCGGTGAAGCGCCAGTTGTTTGTGTGGGCGGCGAAAGAGAGTAATCACCGGTCAATCCAAGGAAACGGCAGCGAAAAGGTCTTGTCCAACCTCGTTGCCGACAACCCTTGCGAGGAGCTCGTCTGGCTGCACCACTTTTTGCATCAGTGCCTCATGAGAGGGGTGTTGAGTTTCAATGAAATGGATCTTCTCATTCAATTCAAACTGGAAGAAAATTATGGAGATGACGAAAGCGGTTCTTCCCCGCGGAAATCCTCGAACGCTGTCCGCCAGCGATTGAAACGTCTGCTCGCCAAACTGCGACAGGTGGCCGCCACTTGATGGACCTGCCCCGGCGGCCAACTTCCAGGTCATTCTGCATCCAGCCTTCCCGAATTTCAGGATGTCCGGATGGGAAGCAGGATGATCGGAGTTCAGGAGATTTCGGTGTCGTATGATCCGGTGCGCGGAGCCAGGGGGCAGGTCAAGCTAGGGGGCAGGTCACTCAGAGTACCGATTTTCGGAAAACGTCAACCGAAGGTGAGGAAAAATTGGATCACTTTGGGGTTTTCTTTAAAACTCTACCAGTCGTCAGATCAAGTGCGGTTCGACCACCTTCGAATAGCCTTAGCTCAAGAGTGTCGGGTGCTGGTCGGATGACAGCGGAGATGACGTCTGAAGCGTCGTGGTGCCAAACGATGTCTCCGCTCGTGTCGAGCCACAACAATCCGATCTCGTGTACAACCAGGATCCTCTCTAGGGCCTGAAAAAGTGTCATCGAGTAAAATGGCCCATCCAAATTCAGGCACCTGGTTGGGCCAGACGGAATCGTGAAGATAAGGAGGGATGAGTCCAAACCCAGATACAGCTGTTTTGTCGAGGTGTTAAGCAATATCTGGGGCTCGATGCCTGTCCGCGAAGAGCACAGTCCAATGAATCGGCTACCAGATTCGGGACTCTCGATGATTTCGGGTTTGAACTTTAGCACATAAAAAGCATTTCCTTCTCCGTTAGCAACGTCAATGACTTCCTGTCTGGCGCCAATCTTCTGCAACGCGGAGTCCAGTTCACGCCGACAAGTATGTGTTACAAGTTCGATGCTGTACATCCCGAAAGACAGCCGCATGACACCTCATCAGTGAAAGACCTTGATCGTGACAAGCTGTGCGCCCTGCCAAATTGTCTGCAATTTGATGCCGCCATTGGGCCCCATGATAAGCACATCTTTGATAACCGCTCCGCCTCGCCCAATGGCCGATGTTGCTGCAGGGTTATAAAATGCCTCAATAATTTTCTGGCTCACATATACGCGGGTTTGCGGTGTGTCGGACAAGCCCACGCTCTCCATTTCCTGCAGCATCGATACGCTTCGTTGAACGTTGTGGGCCGCGTTCTCGCCTATGTTTTCCGCCAACCCGAAGAGATAGTCAAGCTT
>Ga0210400_10004135_pt1 | contig 12633 bp, 12 predicted proteins | sample IncBWH26MmetaG_FD_155456 | JGI IMG/M metagenome (GOLD analysis project Ga0210400, IMG submission 155456) | Forest soil microbial communities from Barre Woods Harvard Forest LTER site, Petersham, Massachusetts, United States - Inc-BW-H-26-M | ecosystem: Environmental > Terrestrial > Soil >...
GAAGACAATTCCTCAGGGAGCAGCAACTTCGACCTGGGCAGCGGTGGTTGCTCCGGCCGAGGAGATCGGTGGGAAATACTGTGAGAACTGCCACGTAGGTCAGGTGGTCCCCGAGGATGTTGCGATTAGCCCCACAAGCGAAGGAGTCCATGCTTACGCACTTGATCCCAACGCTGCCGAAGCGCTTTGGAAGAAAAGCGAAGAAATGGTTGGAGAATCTTTTTCGCGTTAGGAAGAAGGAAGGCTGAAAGTGTTTGTGACGGGAGCAGCGGGATTTATCGGCTCTGCAATTGTAAAAGAACTAATTAGAAAGGGCATCGAGTGACCGGCCTGGCATGCTCGGATGCTTCGGCCAATAAGCTGACCGCCGCTGGCGCGCAGGTGCTTCGTGGCAGTATCGAAGACCTGGACTGCCTGCGGCCTGGAGCGGCCGCTGCGGACGGCGCGATTCACACGGCCTTTTACCACGAGATCACGCAGATGCCTATGGGGACGCGCCTGCGCGTGATGCTGGGGGGAGCGCCGAGACCCAAGTGCATCGAGGAGATGTGGAGGATCTCGAAAGCCTGCGCGGCGGAGCGGCCATCTCCGATGGCGTGATTCACACCACGTTTATCCATGACTTCTCGAAATTCAAGGAGAACTGTGAGATCGACAGGCGCGTCATCGAGGCTCTTGGTTCCGCTCTCGAAGGTTCTGACCGGCCGTTGATTGTCACGTCCGGGACCGGAATGGTTGCATCGGGTCGCCTCGGAACGGAAGAAGATGAGCCCATTCCCAGCTCTGTCGGGATTCCCCGCAGTGCGTCGGAAGAGGCGGCCGCTTCGGTAGCGTCACGTGGAGTGCGCGTGTCGGTGATGCGCCTCCCGCAGGTACACGACCGAGTCAAGCAAGGTCTCGTTACCTACGCGATCGCTGTAGCTCGAGAGAAGCGTGTCTCGGCGTACGTGGGTGACGGGCAGAACCGTTGGCCAGCAGTACATCGACTGGATTGCGCCCACCTCTACAGACTGGCGCTCGAGAAGGTGATCTGCGGGAGCACGTTATCACGCTGTCGCCGAAGAGGGCGTGCCAGTTAGAGAGGTTGAGGAGGCAATCGGACGGGGCCTGAAGGTGCCGACGGTCTCCCTATCCGCTGAGCAAGCAGGCGAGCACTTCGGTTGGCTTGGGCTCTTCGTCGGCTTAGACGTGCCGTCGTCCAGCGCGCTGACGCAGCAGCGGTTGGGTTGGCGACCAATGCAAACTGGGCTCATTGACAATCTTGACCATGCTTGCGATTTCGAGCCTGAAAATGCCAAGATCAACGAAGGTCGCTACGCAACAAGCAAATAGCCGGGTCGCTTTTGTAACTGAGGCGAAGAAGGTATTGGGTTCGACTTCGCCGTCAACTCGAGAGAGCTGGCCAAACGGTGACACTCGGAGCGCGTAGGTTACCGTCCGCCCTCACGGGAATCGTTCTCTACAAAGTCGGCAACATCCTGTTCTTCCTTGTGCCGTATATTGCGTTGCGGATTGTCGGGTGAGCCGTAAATGGATGGATTGCGAGCAGCAGATTGCGAGCAGCGGACCTGCTCTGCTGATCTCATTTTCTGAGGGGATAAGCATCGCGTCCTCAAAGCGCGTTTTCGGGGAGTTGGGGTGGTTTCGGCAATCTTGCGGAACCTTTCGCGGGATCTCGGCTTAAGGATCGCCGTTATGACGATAGTCCGCAGCTTTTCGAAAGCCATTTGGCGCGAATCCTAGTGTCTTTTTAACAAGCGGCGAGTCATCATTTGGCGACCTTTACATTGAAGGTCACCGTGTTGGCCCCGCCGGCGTTCGTGATGACGAACTTGTACTGCCCGTCCTTCGTCGGCGTGACCTTAACCGAACACTTCGGTCCGGGCGATTCGTCCTTAGCGACTTCCGCGCCGGAGGAGTCGTAGACGAAAAGGTGCACGTCGGTATTCTTCAGGCCGTCCGTGGTGGCCTCGAACTCTTTCCCCGCCGTGAAAGACAGGAGGTAAGCGACCTCTCCCTTGTCCTTCATCTCGATCTTCTTGCTATGGAACGCCGCCCCCTTGCCCAGGTCGGTCGGCTTGACGTCCTGCGCGGGACATAGGGTGGCGACCGCGAACATAACTGCCACCGCTGTGACTAACCGAGTAATCGATTTCATTGGTGTTTCCTCCAGAGTCGGATCGGATCGTACGCCAGGTGATTCGAGCTAAAGATAGGGCTTGGTCGCTAAGGAAATCCTGAAGGTCGTCTAAAGTCTTTCTAAAGGAGAGATCGATCCGCAGCATGATGATAGTCCAATGCATTCCTTGTCACGCTGTTTCCAAGTGGCGCCGCTACGGCATGCGAGAAATTCAATCGTAATCGGTCGTGGTTCCAGCGTGTAGGTGCGATTTCTCCTGGCCGATTGCAAAGTCGCAGGGAGGGTTTAAGGGAGGATTCAACGGCGAAGTGCGCGGACGCCCCTTAGCGGTCCGGTGTCAAGGAATGGCTGTCGTCGCCAGGGGGTCGGAGAGCGGTGGCTATGCGGACGTGTTCCTGCTCGCCGATCGAGGGCCGGGCAGCACTTCGAGTGTGGCGTGCGCCCGGCGCCATTAGCTCGGAAGCGCCGTCGTTATCAAGCACATCCTGAGCAGGACAGCGAACGAAAAAGAATGAGCCGGAAGACCTCCCGCGAGGAAGGGGTATTTCTCTGACGACCAACCAGAGCTGCCGAAGCCAAGGTAGTTCAACTCTGCGTGGGAGCAAGGAGCCATCTCGGGCGCTGTTGAGGGAGTTCTTACGAAGCGAGCCGTCGCTTCAAGGCGGTAACGGTGTCGGGGTTCGCCTTTATCTTGAGACAAACACCCTTTTCCTCGTACGATTCGCTGAGCACGTGGATATTCTTACGGATATCGGCGAGCACGCCTTCCTTGCCGTAGGGAACGACGAGCTCCACCTGGGCCATGCTATCGAAGAAGAAACTGACGATACGGGAGTGAAGTGCCTCGATGTCCTTGGGGTTCAGCGCGGACATCGCGATGGCCTCGGCGAACTCTTTCTCCAGCAATGCCTTTTGCGAAATATCGACGGCGTCGATCTTGTTTAGGATCAGAAGAGACGGGAGCTTTCCCGCCCCAATGCCTGCGAGCACTTCTTTCGTCACCTGAATGTGGGAGCGCAACGCCGGATCCGCCGCATCCACTACGTGGAGCAGAAGGGAGGCGTCCAGCGCTTCGTCGAGAGTCGACCGGAATGAGGCCACCAGATCGTACGGAAGATTGCGAATGAAACCAACCGTGTCGGAAACGAGAATCCGAGGTTGAGTCTCCGGCTGCAACGCTCGCACGGTGGTATCCAGGGTCGCAAAGAGCTGGTCGGCCACGAGCACTTCGCTCGAGGTGAGCGCCCGCATGAGTGAAGATTTCCCGGCGTTGGTGTAGCCGACGATGGCGACCTTGGGCAAACCTTCGCGATGACGGCGGCGCTCGACTTGCTCTCGATGCACCGCTTTGAGCTCTTGTTGCAGCTCGCTGATTCGGTCCCGCACTTCCCGGCGCTTGATCTCGTGAAAGGACTCGCTGACCCCTCGCCCGCCGCGTCCCCCACCCTTTCGCTCTTTGGCCCCCGACACGCGCTCGCGGGGCGCGAGGTACTTGAGCCTTGCCAACTCCACCTGAAGTTGCGCTTCTTTGGTGCGAGCATGCCGATGAAAAATCTCGAGGATGACGGCCGGCCGGTCGTAAACCTCCACGCCGGTCGCTTCTCTAATGTTTCTGACTTGTGTGGGGGTTAGTTCGTGATCGAATACCACGCTTTCGGCCTTGCGGGGCGCTTTCACGAACTCGCTCAGCTCTTCGAGTTTTCCCGGCCCGATGAGAGACGCGGCCGTGGGGGATTGCAGTTTCTGCGTGAGCGTTCCGACGATATCCCACCCCAGCGTTTCAATGAGTTGCCTCAGTTCCTGAAGTGACTCATCGTGCTCTTCGGCGGGCGTCTTCTGGAGCTGCACATCTATAAGGATGGTGGCCGGCCCAACTTCGGACTCTGAAGGATGGGTCATCTTGGAAGCATATCCCAATTAAGTTCAGACTGGCAAAGCTTTGGCCATTGTTAGCGAAGCAGGAAATATACACACACAGTAATTCACCAAAACCATGCGGGCCGCCGTTGATTGTCAACCCGGACAGTCCCACTCTGTTGGACACGGCAAGCGCGTGAGAGGGTGAGACACCTGTCACGGTTCCGCCCGGGCTACTGGGAAGTAATGCACTTATGTGCAGAACTTGACTGCCGCTCACTATGAATCCTGCCTGAGAACGAAGGCACAGTGTGCCAATAAAACTGTCTCACTAAGCGGTTCATCTCCCCGGGCTTCACAAATGTCGGGTTCCGAACAATCCGGGGTACTTGAGGATTTGGCAGGGGCCACATTAACCCCAGCGGAGCGCTGCGAACAACGCTTGGCTGTCCGAGGTACGATTCCCGCAGCTTGGCAAGATTCGAATCTTCAAGGTTTCAAGCTGAATGACGAGACTCGTGATTTGTGTACCAGGTGAAACGAGAAAAGATTCGCCTGAAGATTACGTCTGGTAATCACATGCGAAGGATTTGGTCGATATCGTGTGACGAGAGACGATCACCAAACACTAAATATCGCGTGCACGATACCGGCCACGGGCATAATGTTTAGGGTTATATGGAGGATGATATTAAGAGAATTTCAGCGCGCCGACTTGCGGCCGGCACGACGAGACTGTTCACGTGCCTCGCGCTTGTCGCTGCCATTACATGGGTAGCCTTCTCGTTGCTGCACGTCAACAGTCTGACTGCGGGACTTTCCTATGTATTAATTGTTCTTGTCATAGCAGCCAAATGGGGCATGGCAGAGTCGTTTGTGACTTCAGTGGCAGCGATGCTGTGCCTCAATTTCTTTTTCCTTCCTCCAATTCTATCGCTTACAATTTATGACCCACAGAACTGGGTAGCACTGTTCGTCTTCCTAGTGGTAGCCGTCACGGCCAGCACGCTTTCCTCGAGTGCTCGGCAGCGGGCCAATGAAGCCCAGGCCCGGCGGATCGAGGTAGAGCGCCTCTACCAGCTCAGCCGATCGCTAATGCTGGTCGATACCACGAAGGATCTTGGTGCGCAGATAGCCGGACAGGTGAAAAACTTGTTTGGTTTTTCGGGAGTGGCCTATTGCGACGGGATGACGGGAGAAATCAGTATGACCGATCCATCCGACGCGAGGTTTGAACAGCAAGTCTTGCGAGATGTTGCGGTTGGTGAAGCGACCTGGTTTGTGTGGCGGAAGACATTGACTCCTATTAGTATTGCAGTTTTTATTGCTCCGGTTTCCTTAGGGGGCAAAGTTGTAGGCAGTCTCGGAGCCATCGGCCCCACCTTGTCAGAACCTGCTCTGCAAGGAATCGCAAATATAATAGGGATTTCTGTCGAGCGCGTCCGCCAACAGGTCGCTGTCAGCAGAATAGAAGCGGCGCGCCAAAATGAGCACCTCAGGGGTGTTCTCCTTGACGCGTTGGCGCATGATTTTACGACCCCGCTCACGTCTATCAAAGGCGCGATTACCACCGTGCGCTCCGAGTATGGGCACGAGCCGGAGGAGGAGGACCTGCTGGCAGTTGCTGAAGAAGAGGTAGACAAGTTAGGAGAAATGATTGATGAAGCCGTGGACATGGCGCGGATCGAACCGGGTAAGCCGCGCATCCGGCGCTGCCAACTGCCGATCGCGAAGCTAGTTCGGTCCTCCGTGGATCGCATGAAAAGTCTTCTGGATGGACGACCACTAGAAATCAAGATTCAAGAGGACAGCTTGTCCGCAAGTGCGGATCCCGACATGATAGGCCTCGCGCTACGCCAGTTGCTCGGGAACGCAGTCAAGTACTCACCGCCCGGCTCCACGATCGCGATATCGGCGAACCAGACTGATGATACCGTTACAGTTCGAATTAGCGACCAAGGGCCGGGGATTCCTCAAAGAGAGATCAAGTCGATCTTTGAGAGATTCTATCGTGGGAGCCGATCTCGGGATTCGGTGCCGGGCACGGGAATAGGGCTAAGCGTCGCGCGTGATATTATCAATGCACATCAGGGGCGATTATGGGCGGAAAATAGGCCGGAGGGCGGCGCTCAATTCTCGTTCAGCCTGCCAATATTTAACGAGGATAAAAAGGAATGAGCACGGAGAAAATCCTCGTGGTCGATGACGAACCGCAAATCCGGCGAGTCATGAAATCAGCGTTGGTCAAGCACGGGTACATCGTAGCTGACGCCCGAAGCGGGGAAGAGGCGCTGGAGAAAATCCGGGACGATCGGTACGACTTGATCCTTCTTGACCGCAACATGCCGGGTATGGGAGGACTCGCTACGTGTCGTCTTATTCGGGCAACTTCCGATGTTGGCATTATCATGCTAACGGTTCGAAAAGCGGAGCCGGACAAGATCGAGGCTTTAAACGCTGGGGCTGATGACTACGTAACGAAACCATTCAGCATGCCAGAGCTGCTTGCACGCGTTCGAGCGAATCTGCGGCGCGCGCCATTGTCGCCTCATGAAGGCCCGATCGTCATTGGGTTTGATCAGATCGAAGTGAATCTAGGCAGCCGACACGTATCAGTCGAGGGGCACGACGTTCGCCTTACGCCGAAACAATTTGAGGTTCTTCGGTACTTGATTACGAACCCGAACGTCGCCATTCCTCATGGCAAAATCCTGCAAGCGATTTGGGGGCCAGATTATGGCGACCAAGTGGAGTATCTGCACGTCGTCATAAACCAGCTTCGAAAGAAGATCGAGCAAGACCCTGCAAAACCCACATATATCCTGACCGAACCCCGATTCGGCTACCGATTCCAGTTGCCTAACGGCAAATCCTAGCAGGTGTCCAGCATCTGCGATTGGGATCTTTGATCTCATCCCGTCCGAATGCGTCCGCAGGGCGGCCAGTACTTCGGGAAATACCTTTAGGAAAATATTAGGCGGTTGTCAGGACAATTTTAGAGAGGAAATCCTAGTGTCGATTATCGAGGCCGTGATGGTAGCAGTCCCTAGGCGTTTTGCGATTGGGACCAGTTACCTTCGTGGGTGCGAATGGCTTAAGTACCGAGGTGTTAAATGCTCCGTAACTCAGACGGTGGACTCATGAACAATGCAACTCTTCTTGTGGTTGACGACGAGTCGCAAATCCGCAGGGTCCTGCGAACAACTCTTTGCAATGAAGGCTATTTCGTAGTAGAGGCGAAGAACGGGCAGGAGGGTATCGAAGCGGTCGTCCGGCAGCATCCAGATCTGATTCTACTGGATGTAAACATGCCCGACATGAGTGGACTTGTGGCTTGCAGCAAGATCCGATCGTCCTTTGAAGGGCCCATCATCATGGCAACAGTCCGTAACTCCGAACGTGACAAGATTGATGCTCTCGATTCGGGAGCGGACGATTATGTCATAAAGCCTTTCCCCATGGGAGAACTGTTGGCGCGCATTCGAGCTGCACTGAGACGCTCCAGTTATGAAGAGGGGCTTCCGAAAATCGAAACCGCGGAATTAAGCGTGGATCTTGAGAAGAGATTGGTTGACGTTCGCGGTAGCAGAGTCCACCTGACTCCCAAAGAATTCGATGTTCTTCGTTTTCTCGTGATTCATCGAGGGGAAGCGCTTACGCATAAGAGAGTCTTGCAAGCTGTCTGGGGATCGGATTATGGGGAATCAACCGAAAACCTTCACGTAGTGATAAGCCAGTTGCGCAAGAAAATCGAAAAAGATCCTCCGCATCCCAGCTACATTGTGACCGAACCCTGGGTGGGGTATAGATTTCAGCTTCCAAGCGAGACCTCTTAAGAAACGCGCCTCAGCATAAACGGTCTTCTCTATACCGCATCGTTGACCACCGCCGGTCTCAAAGTTCCAAGACATTCACACGCGGATCCACTTCCCCATCGCTGCTGGTGCCACCGAGCGTCCCTGCCTATTTGTGGTAACACCCTCACGCTTCGGCCGACCTACGTTCAGTTACACGACGCATGAAGTCTCCTGAAGAATTTGCGCGGCACCATTAGAAAGATTTTAGGAATCCCTCAGGACTTCCAAAAACAGCTTGAAATAAAGTCTCCCCCAAGTGAGAGGGAAGATACATGAAAAGTATAGATCTCTTGCTGAGGAGAGAAAGATGCGTACGGCGTTTGCAGCTGTTGTAATCGCGTTTGTGTTCAATGTGTACCCGGTCGCGGGCCAGTCAACATTCGGCAGTATCGTCGGCGTGGTGAATGACTCGTCGAAGGGCTCTGTGACAGGCGCTTCAGTACAATTGCGGAGTTTGGGAGACAACAGTATTCGATCAACCACATCGGACCAGAGTGGAGCCTTTGAATTTGTGAACCTTCAGCCGGGCAACTACGCCCTTTCGGTTCACGCCGATGGATTTGCTGACTTCGAAATTCCCTCTGCGGCGTTGAACGCCCGTCAGGCGTTGCGGATCGATGCGACCTTAACAGTTCAGAATAAAACAGATAGCGTAGAGGTGAAAGCCGACGTTTCTGTTGTCAACACCGAGAATGCTGTAATCGCCGATGCGAAGGAAACATTTCAAATTACCCAGATGCCCATGAATTTCCGGGCTGTAACGACAAGCCCATTGGCTGCCTTACAGACCTCGCCGAACGTTCAACAAGACAGCCAGGGCAATATCGCTCTCGGCGGGGCAACAGCAAACATGGTGGGCTACTCGGTCGATGGCATCTCAACAGCGAACATTTTCTTGAGTGCTGCAGCAGCGAATCCTTATCCGTCTTCGGAGGGCATTGCCGAGCTCAAAGTCACATCCTTCAACAACAATGCCGAATTCTCACAAGTAGGTGATATCACCTTTATCACCAAGGCTGGAACGAATAATTTTCATGGAAGCCTGTTCGAATATCTTCAGAACGATGCACTCGATGCCAAAGTCCTCAACTTCAATCTGAAAGCGCCCAAGCGCTTCAATACCTTCGGGGGGAGTTTGGGCGGGCCAGTACGGATTCCGAAGCTCTACAACGGCAAGGAGAAGACATTTTTCTTCTTCGATTACGAAGGCAACAGAAAAGTGACATCGCAGGCTGAGCAGTACCTGGTGCCCACCGTCGCCCAAAGAAATGGAGATCTCAGTGCTCTTTCGATCCCCAACAACAAGTTAATAAATCCGACAACTGGCCAGCAATTCCCCAACAATTCGATTCCGTCATCAATGCTGAATTCATCGGCGCTGGCGTTGTTGAACACCTACTACCCCCTGCCAAATGCTTTAGGGGGCAGTTTCAACTATGAGGCGTTACAACCGATTCCTTCCTCGACGAATGGGTTTGACGTGAGGATAGATCAGGCTATTGGTAACAAACAGCAGGCATACGCGCGGTTCAACTGGAAGAATGTGACGGCGAGCGTCGTTAATCCTCTCCTGCCCAACGACTTGGACCATGAGGAGGATAGAAGCTTTCTGATCTCCCACAACTTTTCGATCCGTACCAACTTGTTGAACGAGTTCCGGTTCGGGTTCACTCACACTCTCGTGACCCCGACTTTCCCGATCGAGGGTGCGGCGGCGATCGCCCAGCTGGGCCTTCAGAATGTAGATGTTTCACACCATCCAACCGACGGAGGCTTCCCAACCATTAATTTCTCGGATGCTACAGGCTTCACACCAATTGGCAGAGACCATGTGGGCCCTACACTGTCCAGCACCACGCAGATCGCCAACAACCTTACTTATATCAAGGGCAAGCACACCATCCGCGCGGGGCTAGACGTTCGCTGGGTGCGGTTTGAAGTGCCTGAGATCGAAACCCCATCTGACGACTACGGCCTGTTCACTTTCAACCAAAGCAAATTCACCGGCAACGCTTTTGGGGACCTGTTGCTGGGGCTTCCGAATACCTCATACTTTGCTGTGACGGGTCCGACAAACAGCGCAGGGGGCCCCGAGCTGGGCGTCTACGCACAAGATGAATGGCAGGTCAATAGCCGACTCACCGTCAATGCTGGTCTTCGCTGGGAGTGGCTACCTCCCTTCGTCGACAGGCATGGAATTCAGGCCAACTTCGATCCGAACACAAATACAGTCATTGTCAATAACCTCCTATACAGCACCTTAGGAGGTCCAGTTCTCGCCTTTTTGCAGTCTTTTAATGCCTGCAATGCAGCGCCTCCGGGATCCTCCGCTCCTGCAGATGCAGGGTATGTAGTTTCAGCCTCGTTGCCATGCACTGCCGTCGTGTCAAATGGGCAAGCAGGCTTACCACCTGGTCTCCGACAAACGTACCTTCGCAATATCAATCCGCGCATCAGCGTAGCGTATCGTCCATTCAAAGACAATAAAACGGTTGTCCGCGCTGGCTTTGGGATCTACACAGTGACCAATTTGGGGCAACTCCAGAACAACAACGAGAGTAATCCACAATCCTCGGTCCACACATACCAAAACGCTATCGGTTCTAACGGCCTGCCTCTTTTCCAATTCCCCAACACCATCGCCGCGAGCCAACTGGTACAGGTCGGCGGCGGCACAATTCAGCAGGCTACCGATCCCCGTTACCGCGATCCGCAATCAGCGCAGTGGAATGTCACGGTCGAACGCCAGCTAACTACTGACACGGCTCTGCGCGCTAGCTATGTGGGTATGAACTCCTATCGGTTGAACGTATCCGTAAATTTAAACCAGATTGCGCCGAGCGCGGTTCCATATGTTCAGAGTCCGTTCGTCGATCCACGGGCTCCCTTTCAGAATTGGGGAATCATCTACTCAACGTTAAATGCCGGGAACCAGAACTATCAGGGGGTGGTATTAGAAGCCACTCATCAGACGTCTCATGGCCTATATTTCACCGCAAATTACACTTGGGCGCATAACATCAGTGATGCCCAAGGCGACGCGCCTAATGGGTTTCAGGGCGAGACCCGCTATGGACTCGCTGACTTGAACCGCTTCGGGATCAACGATAATCGCGGCAATGTCGCCGGAACCCGGCGTCAGCGGTTTCTGCTGTTGGGGAGCTATGATCTGCCTTTCGGCCAGGGGCGCCCCTGGTCGAGTTCATCCCGTTATATCAACAACGTATTCGGCGGATGGACCGTGAATACGATAACTCTCCTGGAAACCGGTCCGTACTTAACTCCGACTATCAGCTGCAGCAAGGACCAGACCAATACCAACCCTTTGAGCGAGGGGTCGATTTGTCGCCCGGACATTGTGGGCAACCCGATTCCCGCCAATCGGTCGCCGAATAATTATTTCAACCCCCTTGCATTTGCGCCTACACCCGTGGGCGCGGCGCGTGTTGGAAATGCGGGCGTGGGTATCTTGCAGGGTCCCGGAACCATCGCAGTGAACGCCGGATTGTCGAAGGTGGTTGCGGTCCATGAGCGATTGCGATTGCGTTTCGAGGCGACTTTCACCAACGTGCTCAACCACACAAACTTTGCGCCTCCGGCGACAGACGTGCTCAGCCCGAACACGTTTGGAGTATTGCAATCCGGACAGACTGCGGAGAGCGGTGGAAATCGCACCGGCCAGGTGGCTCTGCGACTCGACTTCTAATTCGTATCGACGAAAAGAATGGGATCGCCCTTTTGTGGCGATCCCAATTCAATTGCCAATTCCCTATTGAGGCAGCACACAGTACCTACCCCAGCGCAAAGGTGGACTAAGCAAATTTTTCGATGACGGGAAATGAGATTTAAGGGACTTAAACATAGGAGACGATCATGTTGAGGCGAAGGAAGACTGTGCGGATCGTAACGCTCGTCATGTTGGTCGCGAGCGGCCCCATGGTGGGGACTGCGTTCACACGACAGGATGCACCCCCGAAGCCACCGGATAAACTGGCACTCGGGCGGGGTCAGGTCAAGCAATTGCTGCTCCTTATAGGTCCGGACAAGAACGGCAAGATCTCCAAACAAGAGTGGATGAAGTTTATGGAAGCGGAATTCAACAGGTTGGATAAAGACGAAAGCGGGGTGCTAGACGTCAGGGAATTAGTGCAATCGCAATCGCGTATAAGACCATTCGCATCTGTGGGGAAGTAACGCTGCGTTTGCCGCTCATTGGAGAGGGCGAAGGATCAGCTTCAGGGAGCTGTGAACAAGGGAGCCGTTTGGCTTGCACGCACATTTGGGCTTCGGGAGCCGGAGATAACAATTGGAAACGCCCGCTGTAAGCTTTGTCATTCCCACTTATCGCCTGCGCGATGTGAACGAAACCGTCGAATGCTACGACCGGCACTTCTGGAGGAATGGTCACTCAGTGCGAATCGTCGTCTTCGACGACTCGATCCCCGCGAATCAGGAGAAATACTTCCACTTGCTGGAGCGGACGCGCACGCACAACGAACTCTATTACGTCGGGCCGCAGGAAAAGGAGCAGTTCCTCGCCTATCTGAATGGACGACTTCGGGACGCCCGGCTCGAAGGAGTCGTGAACAATCTGTTCCGGCCCAGCTATGGTGGAAATCGCAACTGTGCGCTGATGTACACGTTAGGTGAGCTGGTGGTCAGCTCCGATGACGACATGCGGCCTTGCGCCTTGATGGAAGACAGCCCGGAATCGCTCGACATTGATGAGATTTGCCGTGGCCGCCTGCACAAGGCAGGCAAGGGAGACTACGTTCACAA
>Ga0210400_10004136_pt1 | contig 12632 bp, 7 predicted proteins | sample IncBWH26MmetaG_FD_155456 | JGI IMG/M metagenome (GOLD analysis project Ga0210400, IMG submission 155456) | Forest soil microbial communities from Barre Woods Harvard Forest LTER site, Petersham, Massachusetts, United States - Inc-BW-H-26-M | ecosystem: Environmental > Terrestrial > Soil >...
GAAACCTACGATCGAGCGGAGGATCCCACCGCTCCCAATCTCATGATTCAGGAATATATTCCCGGAGGGGACGATGTGGTCTGGATGTTCAACGGTTACTTCGATCGCGATTCCCAGTGTTTGCTAAGCTTCACCGGTAAGAAAATCCGGCAGTGCCCTATCCACACCGGATCCACCAGCCTTGGGATCTGTTTGAACAACGAACCCATTGAACAGATCACCAGACGTTTCATGCGCGAAGTCGGCTACACGGGCATACTTGACATTGGCTACCGCTTCGACGCAAGAGACGGCTTGTACAAGGTCCTGGACATCAATCCACGCATCGGAGCGACCTTCCGATTGTTCGTAGGCGAACGCGGGATGGATGTCGCACGAGCCCTGTATTACGATCTAACAGGTGGCTCGGTTCAACCCGACTATGCTCGCGAAGGTCGCAAGTGGATCGCCGAAGACATAGACTTCGTCTCGTCGGTTCGTTATCTGCGCGAACGAAGTATCACCTTAAAGCAGTGGTGGACGTCATCAGTTGGAATTGAAGAATGCGCCTATTTTGCCGCTGACGACCTCCTCCCTATTCTCCCTATGTGCTTGAGCCGTGCGGCCGAGCTCGCTAGGCGTATTTACAGGCGCTTCCGCAGAGCTCTGGTCGCAAGACTCCGCGCTGATCACCCTGCTGCTCGCCGCGCCCGTGCAGAAACTCGGTGGTTCGCGCTCCGGACCAATTCCCCCAAACGTCCTCGCGAGGCAAAATAGAAGGGCGCTCAACGATATGCGCCTCGCTTGAGCGATCACATAGCCGAGCCAGGATCAGTATCTACCATCACGAGTGAGCTTGTTTTATCGATTAGCAGGTAGAATCCGCTCCAGAACATCCGCCACTCCAACTTGCGAACGCAAATGCAGCCCCAGCTTCCGTTCTGCCGCGATCCGCTTCGGATCTACTTCCACCCCTTATGGTTCGACACGCGATACCAGCTTAGAAACCTTCGAGCAATATAGGTGCGGCATGGACTGGAAAAAAGGAGTAGCCATCAAATGCAACAGTCCATAGAGCACACAGAACACCGAAGTCCCCTTGCGACCCTGGCTCAAGTAGTCTGCTTTGCAGCACTCACAGCCGCTATGTTAACCGCGCTTGCCCGGGACTCTTTAGCGCAAAATCCCAATGGGAATGCGCCGTTTCGGGACGGGTTTGTGTTATTGAGATTCGCTGATAATGTGCAAGCAGGCGCGCAGATCGCGATTCTCACGGCCGCCGGTGCCACCGAGATAAGGACTCTCGGCGTCGGTGCCCTCCTGGTGAAGGTGCAACCAGGTCGTGTTTTGGCAGCGATTCAGGTGCTCAAGGCGCACCACGAAATCATATATGCCGAACCGGATTTTCTGTGGACCCTCGAGGGGGCTACCCTGCCGAATGACACGTTCATCGGCATCCAATGGGCTGCGCAGAACACCGGCCAATCCGTGAATCAGTTCAGTGGCACTCCAGGGGCCGATCAGCGGACGGCAGCGGCCTGGGGCATCAGCACGGGCACAAATTCTGTGGTTGTGGCTACTCTCGATTCTGGAATCCAGTACTCCCATCCCGACCTGCTCACAAATATCTGGAACAATCCTGGCGGAATCAATGGTTGTGCGGCAGGCACCCACGGCTACAACGTTCTGACCGCCACCTGCGATCCCATGGACGATGACACTAAATTCGGCGGCCACGGCTCGCACGTAGGCGGGATATTGGGCGCCGTCGGAAATGATGCGGCCGGCGTAGCAGGCGTCAACTGGACGACTAGCATCATGGCCGTGAAGTGGGTCCCTAGCGACGGTTCGCAAGGAGCTACAAGCGACTTAATCACAGCGATGGACTGGGTTGTAAAGGCAAAGCAAGCCGGGATAAACGTCAGAGTGATTAACGATTCGGCCGATGGGGGTGCATTTTCCCAAGCGCTCTCTGATGAAATCGACTTATTAGGCCAGAATAACATCCTCTTTGTGACGGCAGCCGGGAACGAACAGCAGAACACCGACACCACGCCTCGCTATCCCTGTTCGTACAACCGGCCGACCATGATTTGCGTCGCGGCGACAAACCAGATCGACAACCTGGCCAGCTTCTCGAACTTTGGCGCAACCGCAGTTCAACTGGGCGCTCCGGGAGTGAACATCTTTTCCACGCTGCGGTCGAGCAATTACGGCTACATCGACGGCACTTCGATGGCAGCGCCACAGGTAGCAGGCACGGCCGCTCTGATCTTGTCGCTCGGCGATCAAACCGTGAGCAACTTGCGGTCAATGATCTTGAACAATGTCGATCCTCTGCCATCGTTGTCGGGTTTAGTCGCAACGGGAGGACGACTAAACGTCTGCAAGGCTCTGCCAGGCTGTGAAAACGCTGTCACGGCGTCACCTGCACTTCTGGCAGCCCCGGTGACCACTGGAGCGATACAGTACGGTGCGATAGCCGGCGCATCCACTGGAGGCTGGTCCGGCGTGCCTACCAACTTCACTTATCAGTGGTACCGCTGCGACAGCAATGGTTCGAATTGCTCACCTATCACCGGCGCCACCTCCCAAAGCTACGCCGTTCTCGCTTCCGCTGATCAAGGAGCAACCCTCGCTGTTGCTGTTACTGCCTCCAACGCTTCGGGTTCCTCAACAGCGCAATCCACCCCGACTGGCGTGGTTGCCAGCCAATCCTCTCCCTTTGCCATTACCTCGACTATCTCGGACGGTGCGACCCTCAAAGGTTCGGTGCAGTGGCAGGTCACCCCTGCTCAGGCCGTCAATTTCGTCCAGTTTTACGTCGATGGAGTGCTGACCCAAACCCAATCTTCGTCGCCCTATATATTCAACGCCTCCACGACCGGTTTGTTCGATTCCACCCGCCTTTCTGATGGCACACACGTTCTTGGTATCGAGGCGCTGTCGACCGACAACCGTACCTACGGCTTCTCAGGCGCAACCGTTACAGTTGCAAACGCAAGCCCCCATAACACTGCCCTGCCTCTTATCTCCGGAAGCGCTGTGCAGGGCCAAACCCTATCAAGTTCCACGGGCTCGTGGACGAACAATCCGACGAGCTTCACTTATCAATGGAGCACCTGTGACGTGAATGGCGCGAATTGCGCGCCTATACCAGGCGCAACCACCAACACACTTCTTTTGACCTCTGCCGATGTAGGCTTCACACTTCGCGTCTCGGTGACTGCCAGCAATTCCTCGGGTTCAAACACCGCCATCACGGCTCAGACCGCAGTCGTTGTAGGCACGGTTTCGATCACAACCGGTTCACTGCCAAATGGTGCTCAAGAAATCGCATACAGCGCAAAACTTGCGGCGGCGGGCGGCAGTCCCCCATATGTCTGGTCTATTGCATCCGGGACTCTGCCGGCAGGCCTCACTCTCGCAGCGAGCACGGGGGTCATCTCTGGCACACCGACGGTGGCGGGCACGAGTAATTTCAGCGTGCAGGTCAAAGACGCGAGTTCACAAACTGCGACTAAGGCATTGAGCATTACTATCATCAGCGGAATGGGCGGCGGTATCGCTTTGGTTCAATCAAATGCGGCGGAAGGCACCGGCGTTACATCGCTGTCTGTGCCCTTTGGGTCAAACAACACGGTGGGGAACCTGATCATCGCCGTCGTGCGCATGTCGACCTCCTCACAAACGGTCGCGGTGAGCGATAGGACCGGTAACGTTTTTGCAGATGCGGTCGCACAGACACAAACTACGGATGGACACCAAATCCATATCTTTTATGCAAAGAACATCCTGAGTGGGGCCAACACGGTCACCGCGTCGTTTTCGGGGACCAACAACCATCCATGGTTAGCTATATACGAATACAGCGGATTGAGCACTACTAACCCTCTGGACCAAACCGCCAAAGCCCAGGGGAGTGGGACCGCTGTAAGCACAGCCGCAACTCCCACCACCTCCAGTGCAAACGAATTGGTGTTCGCAGCTGCGGGCTTGCCGAGCGGCTATTCGGGAACAGTAACTGCAGGCACACCATACACGCTACAGCTGCAGGATACAGGGACGTCCCGTAGCGCCACCGAAGCCGCTTTTGCGACATCGTCGGGCTCATTCGCCGGCACTTTCACACTTAGTTCCTCCGCAAACTGGAGTGCTGCTATATCCACGTTTACTACCCACGCGAAGTTCTCCACGACCACGAGTCTCACTTCCACCCCCAATCCGTCATTTGTTGGTCAGGCAGTCGTCTTCACAGCGGTCGTAAGCTCCACCGGCGGCACACCTCCCAATGGAGAACTCATTACGTTCAAAAATGGCGCAACCACCCTAGCCACCGCGCCACTGAACGGCGGAACAGCCTCTCTGACCACATCGTCCCTGCCAGTCGGGACGTCTACCATCACAGCCAGCTACGCTGGAGATGCGAGCTACTCCGCCAGCACCTCGGCTGGAGTTAAACAGGTGGTGCGTAAGTACGCGACAGCTGTCCAACTCAGTTCGAGTCTCAATCCTGCAATTTACGGCCAATCGGTCACACTAACTGCGACGGTCAGTTCCGCAGGACCGAGCACGCCCACGGGAACTGTGACCTTCAAGAACGGCGCCTCGAATCTGAAAACAGTGACCTTGGCTGGAGGAGTAGCCGCCATGACAAGCACAGGTTTGCCGGCCGGGACACTGTCACTGACCGCGGTCTACAACGGCGATGCCGTCTCCGCCAAGAGCACATCGCCGACGCTGTCCCAGGTCGTGAACCAGGCCACCACCACCACCACGGTCGTTTCTTCCTTGAATCCCTCAATACAAGGCAACTCGGTGACGTTTACGGCCACCGTTGCATCTCCGACGGTGAAGCCGACCGGAACCGTGACCTTTACAGCAGGTACGACGGTGCTGGCCACAGTGAGCCTTTCGAGTGGGAACGCAAGCGCGACGACCTCCACGCTGCCTGCTGGATCAACTACGGTAACCGCAACCTATAATGGAACGGCAAACATCCAGAGCAGTTCGCAGTCACTCACACAAGTCGTCAATTAAGATATTCAAGATATCGCCATTTGAAGTAACAACGGTTATCGGGGTGTCGACAAGTCCTTCTCTCAGAATGGCAACCTTCTCTCTCCGGCGCGCTTTCCCTCTTTAGCATGCGTCCTTTCCGCTCTTCTCGAGGAAGAAACGCTCCGTCTTCAGTTGAGGCAGGATTCGATGATCGACCACGTAAGCAGACCTACCTGCTGTCGGGTAGTTGTGGATCATAAACTTGTTGCGGTCCTCGTGCTGGTGTTGCTCGCTGTTTTTTTGGCCTGTAAGGGCTTGTCGCCAAGTCCACCACCTTCGCCGTCAAGCACGCTCAACTTGACAACCGCAGGAGAGAACCAGACGACGCTAACTTCGGTCGTCCCGACAACGGCTTCATCGACAACGCAACGGTCTCGATATCCTATCCTTCCCGCGGGCATCGATGTCACGCCATCGTCGACGCAGACCATCCAGCCCGCGCCCCTTGGGACAATTCCTTCTAGTTATTTCGGCCTCCACGCGGTTCGCGGTGCCGGCTTTCCACTAGCTGTTTCTTACGGAAACTTTCGGCTTTGGGATGCTGGTCCCACTGTCCAATGGCAGGGGCTTCATGTCTGTAATTCAACCGACGCCAACTGCCAGTCAAATCCTCAGGCAAACACGAGCCTATCCACCTCAGCGCTAGATGGGATACTCGCCAACCTATACTCAGCAGGAGTAAATGACGTCTTCTATACCGGAGGGCGGGTGCCGGCCTGGGCGCAGGGAACTGCCAATTACTCCCTCCGCTGTAACTACGGCAGGGGCAGTTGCGTCCTGCCCGCAGAGATGAATCCCGACGGAAGTTGTAGCGGAGCAAATAGCACCTGCTCGATCTGGGATACCTTCTGGCACCTTCTTGCAACGCACGTGAATAGTCCCACGTTTCTGCAGACCCACGCGCACATAAGGTACTACGAGCCCTGGAACGAATGGTTCGAGGACCCGGTGATTGGTGGCGTATTCTCAGGAACTGAGGTCAATGCTTCGTGGGCTGAGATGCTGCGAATGACCGAAGACATGCGCTGCGTAATCAAGGGTGTGGGCACGATCCACAACTATCCGACAGCAGGTACATCTGTTTCTTGCGGGTTCTATTTGAGCACTCTTGGATGGTCTGGCGCCGACGCAAACGCGGTTATCGTCGCTCCGGATTCAAATGACGGATGCTGTACCGACGTCATGCAGAATTTTCTCTACTGCAATCGAAGTCCGCAAAACGATAACGGCAGCTCGAGCACCTGCACGTGGGTTCCGAGTTCGAACAATCCAGCGAATTGCGATTCCTCAAGCTGCTGGGGTTCGGCGGCTGTTGACGCGATAAGTATGCATTTCTACTTTAACGATGACCAGCCAGAACAGGAGGAGGCGAAGATCACACACTTCAAATCGCTTCTAAGTAGCGCCGATGCGGCAAAGCCCCTAATTAACGGAGAGGCCTCCAGCGGTGTGCAAGGCTACAGAAATAACATCTGGAATGACAACTACTCGGCAGCGGCTGGATTGGTACGCGCACATGCTCTCGATTGGTCAGCTGGAATCACCCTTTTTTATTGGTACGCATACAATACTAGCGGAATCCTGTACAACGGAGGACTCACCCCGCAGGGGATAGCCTACAATACGGCGTATCAGTGGCTCGTCGGGTCGACGCCGGTGAAATCACCGTTCTGTTCGCAGACGGGAACTGTTTACACCTGTCCGCTGGTGGAATCAAATGGGAGAGCTGCTGAGATTGTCTGGGACTCACAGTATGGGCCAGGCGGTACTACGCCGCCGTCGAACTGTAGTGCGTTTGCACAGCCGAAGATTTGCGGTAGCACGAGCTATGCAGTTCCCGCCGTCTATCAGAATGGCGATTGGGTAGACAGTGGCGGAACCGCGCACGTCTATATCTCGCCAGTTACGATTGGTGCCGCCCCGATACTGATCGAAGGTCCCTAAAAAGCTGATATTGCATGTCGAACCGCAAGGGTGGAAAAAGCCCCCCGCAACCAATTTTCTAGCTTAGATACAACGGCTTGGAAGTCACCGCTTCCGAGCCGTTTCCTTTTATGGGTGTATGGGGCGCAGAATGATGTCAACTGTTCGCGAACCGCATGTCATCCTAGCTCGCAACGTGCCAATGACGCCTAAATTAGCAACGTCTCGCCTGCTGCTCTATCCGTTGGAACTCGCCGATGCCTCGCAAATACAACTCCTCTTTCCCCACTGGGAAATCGTTCGCTACTTAGCCACACAGGTGCCCTGGCCCTATCCGCCGGATGGCGCTCACAAATTTATTCGCGACGTGGCTCTTCCCGCCATCGCGCGTGGCGAAGCCTGGCACTGGACTCTCCGTCTGAAATCCAATCCCGACCAGATCATCGGCAGCATCGATCTCCGCAAAAAAGAAAACGACAATCGCGGCTTCTGGCTCGGCGTTCCTTGGCAACGCCAAGGTCTCATGACCGAAGCCTGCGAAGCGGTCACCGATTTTTGGTTCAATACGCTAAACTTCCCCGCCCTCCGCGCCCCCAAAGCCATCCCCAACGTCGCCTCTCGCCGCATCTCCGAAAAACAAGGCATGCGCTTGGTCGCCACCGAAGACCGCGACTACGTCTCCGGTCGCTTTCCCTCCGAAATATGGGAAATCACCGCCGAGGAATGGCGCGTCCGCAAACGCTAAATCTTTCTTTGCGCTCGAAATTCCTGACGCTTCCCGCGTTTTGCTTTCATCTAATCTTCGCGTATCATTAAGGATTGCTTCGCGACCTAGCGACGCGGCTGTAGTGGTCGGGCTCCTGCCTCGGCCTGCCGTGCAGACCGGACGCGACAGAATGGAGCCTCATGAAACCCGGTATTCACCCTGACTATCATCCCGTAACGGTGCATTGCGCCTGCGGCCACACCTTCCAAACTCGCTCGACTATGAAGGGCGAGATGCTGCGCGTCGAAATCTGCTCGAGCTGCCATCCTTTCTTCACCGGCAAGCAGAAACTCGTGGACACCGCCGGCCGTGTCGAGCGCTTCCAAAAGAAATACGCAGACGCCGCCGCCAAATCCACCGCCGCCAAAAAGTAAAACAGAGGGGCGCGGATTTCCGCTTGTTACCTTCTTCTCTGCGGACCTTCGCGCCCTCTGCGCCTCTGCGTTATCTTTTTTTCTTATCTGCCCTTCAGTAAAGTAAACTTCCACCGTGGCCGCGCAATCTCGCATGTTTGAAAACCCCCTCCCCGGCGAACTCGTCGAAACCGCGCCTCCACGCATCACTCTCCGCAACGCCTGGGCGCATCCCTTCGATTCCGCCATCGCCGCCGCCCGCACCTGCTACGCCCCACGCCTGATCGGCCCGGAAGAAATCACCGACAAGCAGCGCCTCAACATCGGCGCCGCCACCTTCTACAGCGGCCATCACACCGTCTACCAGCACGCCCATTTCGAGTTCGGCCTGGAAAACATTTCCCGTCAGTTCGTCTGGTCCTTCCTCCACGCGCATCCCTTTTACAATTCCGAGCAGCAGAGCCAGCGCTACGTCCGCCTCGACCGCGCGCAAGCCTACATTCCTCCCGAATCGCTTTTCTTCGACGCCGTCAGCCGCGCCATCTACGAACACGCCATCGCCCGCGCCTGGCAGTATTACCGCGAACTCTCCGCTCTCCTCGTCGCCGATGCCCGCGAAATCCTCAGCGACATTTGGCACGTCAGCCCCATGTCGCATCCCAAGCGCATCCAAAAAATTGAGCGCTCCGCCGAAAAGCGCGCCATCGAAATCGCGCGTTATGTTCTTCCCCTCGCCGCCTTCACGACGATGGTGCACACCGTTTCCGGCATCGTCCTCCACCGCCTCTGGCGCATGAGCGCCGCCTCAGACACGCCCAGCGAAGCCCGCGCCATCATCGGTGAAATGGTTGCGCAAGTCCGCGCCATCGACCCGCAATTTTTCGATCGCTTCGGCACCGAGCCGCTGGAAGAAATGCCCGAATGGGCTGACCGCCCCGCCGCGCAAAACGGTAACGCCGGCATCCTTGCCGGCGAACCTTTCGCAAAAGAATTTGACGCCAAGCTGGAAGGTAAAACCTCCAAGCTAGTCGACTATTCCCCCAACGCTCCCCGCGTAATGGCCGAAGCCTACCGCGCCGTAATCGGCCAGACCGAATCGCAATGCAGCGACGCCGAGGCCATCGACCGCCTGCTGAATCCCGCCCGCAATCTTTATCGACTCGAAACTCTCAACGTCGGCGTCCACGCCCCCACAATGCGCGCTCTCCAGCACGCCAACTACACCTTCGCCAAAAAAATCAGCCACACCGCTGACAGTCAGGACCAGCGCCACCGCATGGTCCCCGGCTCGCGACCTCTCCTCACCCTGGCCGACACCCGCGAGCCCGACTACATCACGCCGATGCTCCTCGAAAATAATCCGCGCGCCCGCGAACTCTACGACCGCGCCATGCACGAAGCCTGGACCGCAAAAAATCAACTCCTCGACCGCGGCGTCCCCGCCGAAATCGCTCTCTACGTTCTCCCCAACGCCAAGTCCATCCGCCTCGTCGAATCCGGCTCGCTCCTCCACCTCCTCCACAAGTGGACCATGCGCACCTGCTTCAACGCGCAAGAAGAAATCTACAAAGCCTCCCTCGACGAAGTAGCCCAGCTCCGCGAAGTCCATCCGCAACTAGCGCGCTACATCGGCCCGCCCTGCCATCTCCGCGCAGGAATCACCACGCCCATCTGCACCGAAGGTTCGCACTTCTGCGGCGTAAAAGTCTGGCTCGACTTCCCCAACATCTCCCGCCGCATCTGATTTTTTTGTAGGGGCGCAGCACTGCTGCGCCCCATCTCGGCAACATGTTGGCCGTCGATACAGCACATACCGAAATCAACAACTCGTTAACTTTGGGATTGAATTATCGGCGGGCACCGATCCGAAGCCCGGAGGGCTGCCGAAGAATTTAGCCCAGCACGCCAGCCAGTGCTGGGTCGCAAGCCGCAGACAGATCTCAGAGCCCCGGAGGGGCGGCGGAGAAAATGTGGGACAGCCATTTCTGGCTGTCCTCCGTCTCCCAAATCCGGTGCCACCTCCAATGCCAGAAAAGCTGGGCATCAAGCCCGGAGGGCTGCCGAAGAATTTAGCCCAGCACGCCAGTGCTGGGTCGCCAACCAACACAAATCTCCCGAGCCCCAGCGGGGCGCCGGAGAAATACGCCGCCCTACCGCACCGTCGTCAAATCAAAATCCACAAAAACTTCCGGCCCCTCCGGCGGAGTCACCTGCACCGTCGCCGTATTCGAATCAAACGCGCTAGCCGGGAACTCGAACCGAAGCGTCGCGCCCGTCAACTGGCACCCGTCATCGCCGCTGCATCTATAAGTCGGCTCGCCGCCGACTTTCGTAGCCTTAACGATCTTTTCATCAACCGCAACCTGCACCTCTATATCCCTCCAGAAATCAGGTGAGCGAAACGCGTAACCGACCGGTGAGCCTGAACGCTGACCGGTTGGCCGCGCAATCAGCGGCCCGTATGAGTCGGTCAACAGCACCTCTATGTTCATCGCGACAATCTCTTCTTTTCCGCGATGCTCTGCTGCTGCTTGCTGCGCGCTGTAGCCCATCGTTTGTTGGCTAGACTGCAAAACAACTCGCGCAAACGGCGTCAGCAACTCGACCGACGCAATGTACGGCCCGGTCTCCGGTGCTGCCAGATGCTGTTTGTATTTGTCCAGAAAGCGAGCCGTAGACTCATCGCGTCTCTGGCCCAGGAAATACGCCTCACGAATCGCTTCATCCGAAAGCGGAGAGTTAAACGCAAGTGATTCGGAGGGGATGACAACAAGAGCGAGCAACACCGCAAAGAAGGTGCGGGAAGACTTGAAGGGTCGGGAAGACTTGGCCATGGAAAGCTCCCTCGATACTACTTTAGACGCCCGCAGCACCCACCAAGTTTCCTCGCCTTCAGTGGGACAGCCATTTCTGGCTGTCCGCCGATCCGCAGGATAAGCAGCCCCGGAATCGCTATTCGCTTTTCGCTTTTGCACTGTCAACTTTCAACTGTCGACTGTCAACTTCCTAAGACCTCCATCGCAGCGTAACCGGCCCCGTCATCGGGTGCACCATCCCCGCCCCCGTCCGCCGCGACTCCAACAAATTCGCCTTCAGCCCGAAATACCATTTCGCCGGCCGGTCGGCATCGTCAATCAACATCAACTTCGGATCATGCTTCAATCCTTCCGCCTGCTTGATCATCGTCTCCTGGTCCTGCCGCAAAAACGTCTTCCCAAACATGCGGAACAAAAACACCGGCAAAAACGGCAAATTCCAAGCCGCCACAAAATCAATCCGGCACAAATCCCGCCGCACCGGCGTCACCGTCGCCCGGCTCGAAAACCACATCTTCCCGCTGTGAATCTCCTCCAGCCGCATATTCGGCAAAACAAAATCAATCGTAGTCGTCACACCCTCGCCGGTAATCCGCTTCAACAATTGATAAGGCGCGCTGTTCGAGCTCGGCGAATGCGGGCTCATGCGAAACCCATAAGGTATCGGCTCAAACTGTTTTTGTTTCTCATGGATGCTGTGCTTGCTGCGCCAAAACCACGATTGGTGCACAAACGGCCCGTGCGCCGGGTCCATCAATCCGATAATCCCCTGATCGACATGCGACGGCAGCTCGCACGCCAAATGCGTGATTTTGTATTTCTTGCTGAAGACAGGCAGCGCAGGCGCGGCAGGCACCGTCTCTGGCAACCGCGTTCCCACAGCGTTCATGTAAACCCAGACGTACCCATCGCGCTCTTCGCACGGATAATGCCCCGCAAAAACGCGCTCCACCTTCAGCTTGTCCTGCGAAGTCAGCGAGGGAATTTCCACGCACCGCGCCGTGCAAGCATCAAACCGCCATCCGTGATAACTGCACTCCACCGTCTGTCCATCAAAGTGCCCATAAGAAAGCGGAATCCCCCGGTGCGGACAAGAATCCCGCATAGCAAACGCCTTCCCCTCCGCAGTCCGCCCCAAAACCAGCGGCACCTCCAACAACATAGCCGTAACCAACCTCTTGCCGCGAATCTCCGTACTCCGCGCCGCCGGATACCAAAAATCCCAAAGAAATCCAGCATCGTCACGCGTCGGCTCCTTCACCGCCACGCCATCAGCCTGCAAAATTGTCCGCACCGCGTCGCTCATCTTCAACCTAATATGCAATCAATCTAAACATTGTCATTCCGAAGGGCGTCGTTTGCCCGAGGAATCTGCTTTTTCTTGTCTTCTGAGTGTAGAGGCCGTCCTTCAGGGCGGCCAGCCGAAATCGTAGTATAGCCTTTTACATTCCGGCAACGATTCCAACAACCAAAGGCACGATCACGCGATTTACCAGCACTTAGCCAAATATCGCAGTTGAGGTCCAGTGGTCAGAAGCCGAATCATCGCAAGTCACGAACTGCAGCCATGCTTTTTGTTGTGTGTCATTAGCTCCAGCAAGAAACGGTGGGCGTGCTTTTCCGCACGCTCCAGTTCATTCTTTGCTCGTCGTCTTACGTTGGGGTCGGAAGAGACAATCTGAGTGCATAGCCGGGATTCTACTTCCAGCTTCACTTGCAGCGCCTCCGTGTACG
>Ga0210400_10004137_pt1 | contig 12631 bp, 9 predicted proteins | sample IncBWH26MmetaG_FD_155456 | JGI IMG/M metagenome (GOLD analysis project Ga0210400, IMG submission 155456) | Forest soil microbial communities from Barre Woods Harvard Forest LTER site, Petersham, Massachusetts, United States - Inc-BW-H-26-M | ecosystem: Environmental > Terrestrial > Soil >...
GGGTTGCGCTGGCCTCCACCGGTGCCTCGGTGCTGGGATCCTCGCTTCTCGGCGCCCTGCTCGTGCTGCTGGGTGCTTCGCTGGTGGTGATCACGCGTCGCAGGTCCCGCCCGAGCTAGAGCAGGCCGTCGGTTGCGACGTTCTTCCGCGGTGTAGCACGGGCATAGCGTCCGGGATCATCTCCGAGCTCGTCCAGCGCCGGGGCCTCGCGAAACCGTCTCCAGTCCTGGCACGGAGAGGACGACCTTGGAGTCCGGGTGCTGACCGCCATTAGGCTCGACGCGGAGGCGCGCTTCGAATCGCACAGCACCTCGAATCGCACAGCACCAAGGAGACATCAGCATGGACATGGAATACCGACGACTGGGTCAGTCCGGGCTGCAGGTGAGCGTGCTGTCATTCGGTTCCTGGGTCACCTTCGGGCCCCAGCTGGCCGGGGACCTGGCCGCCGACTGCCTGGCCGCGGCCTACGACGCCGGCGTGAACTTCTTCGACAATGCCGAGGCCTATGCCTCGGGCGAGTCTGAGCGGATCATGGGTGAGGCCATCGCCAAACTCGGTTGGCCCCGACACAGCTATGTCCTGTCCACCAAGCTGTTCTGGGGCCTCCACCACTCCGTCAACATGCGCAACACGCTGAACCGCAAGTACCTGCTGCAGGCCATCGATGGTTCGCTGGAGCGGTTCGGACTCGACTTCGTCGACCTCGTGTACTGCCACCGCGCCGACCCCAATACGGCCATGGAGGAGACGGTGTGGGCCATGTCGGACATGGTGACCAGCGGCAAGGCGCTCTACTGGGGCACCTCGGAATGGTCGGCCGCCGAGATCCGGGAGGCGTGGGACATCGCCGACCGCCATCACCTCCACAAGCCGGTGGTCGAACAGCCCCAGTACAACCTGTTCGCCCGGGACCGGGTGGAAAAGGAGTACGCCCCGCTCTATGAGGACATCGGCTTGGGCCTCACCACCTGGAGCCCTTTGGCCTCGGGCTTGCTGACCGGCAAGTACCTCGACGGGATTCCCGAGGGCAGCCGGGCCACCCTCCCGGGCTACGAGTGGTTGAAGAACATGCTGACCGACCGGAAGAAGGGGGCCAAGGTCCGAGAGCTGCAATCGGTGGCCGAGGAGCTCGGCTGCACCCTGGCCCAGCTGTCCATCGCCTGGTGCGCCAAGAACCCGCACGTCTCCTCGGTCATCACCGGGGCCAGCCGGGTGGAACAGGTCACCGAGAACCTGGTGGCCCTGGAGGTCCTGCCCAAGTTGACCGACGAGGTCGTGGCCCGCATCGACGCCATCACGGCGTAGCCGGCCAACCGATCAGGTAGGCCGGCGGCGCCGGCTCCAACCGGCGACGCTCTTGTGGGCGGCCGAGCGGGGGCGCCGGGAGTCGTCGGGGGGGACGCTTCGCTCCAGCGCCTGGCCGGCCAGGACCTCCTGGGTGGCGATTCCCTCCTCCCGGGGAACTCGAATCCACGTGCCGTCGGGCAGCAGCGACCACGCCTGGGTGTCGTCAGCCAGGTTGACGTCGAGGACCTCGCCGAGCTGGCCGACGGCATCGGCGTCCTCCACCGGGATCATCGCCTCCACCCGGCGATCGAGGTTCCGGCGGCGGAGGTCGGCCGAGCCGATATAGAACTGCGCCGGACGCCCGGCCGAACCACCGAACCGGAAGATCCGCGAGTGCTCCAAGAAGCGGCCCACGATGGAGCGAACCCGAATGGTCGGCGACAACCCGGGTACGCCGGGCCGCAGGCAGCAGATGCCCCGGATGACCAAGTCGATGGAGACGCCGGCGGCAGAGGCTTCGTAGAGCGCATCGATGACGGCGGGGTCATCGAGACCGTTCACCTTGATGATGACGCGTCCATCGCTGCCCGCCTTGGCCTCTTCCCTGACGCGCTCGATCACGAAATCCCGGATCCCACCGGGCGAGGTGACCAACTGCTGGTAGTGCGGGGGCTGGCTGAAGCCGGTGATGTAGTTGAAGAACCGGGTCACATCGTCCCCCAGCTCGGCCCGGGAGGACATGACGCCAAGATCCTCGTACATCCGGGCCGTCTTCGGGTTGTAATTGCCCGTCCCGACGTGGCAGTAGCGACGGACGTCATTGCCATCCTGGCGCACGACCAGGGTCGTCTTGGCGTGGGTCTTCAGTCCCATGAGCCCGTAGATCACGTGGGCTCCCGCCTCTTCGAGGGCGCGGGCCCACAAGATGTTCGCCTCCTCGTCGAAGCGGGCGGTGACTTCGACGAGGACGGCCACCTGCTTGCCGCGCTCGGCCGCCCGGACCAGCGAGGCCACCACCGGGCTGTCCCCCGACGTGCGGTAGAGACACTGCTTGATGGCCAGGACGTGAGGATCGTCGGCCGCCTCGGACATGAATTCCTCGACCGATGCCGAGAACGAGTCGTAGGGGTGATGGACCAGAACATCCCGCCGATCGAGCACCGAGAAGATGGTGACCTCCTCGTCCCGGTCGACGCCGGCCAAGGCGGGAGGGACGAGGGGAGCCCAGGGCTCGTCGTGCAGGCCCGGACGGTCCACCCCATGGATCGTCCATAGGCAATCGAGACCGAGGGGCCCGTTGAACCGGTAGACGTCCTCTGGGGCCAGGCCCAACTCCTCCCGCAGCCGCTCGACGGGACCATCGGAAGTCCGGTCGTCCACCTCCATCCGGATGACGGGCAGGAACCGTCGGCGCCGGAGCTCCTCTTGCAGGGCCAACAGCAAATCGTCGGCCGCATCGTCATCGAGGGCGATGTCGGCATCGCGGGTAACCCGGAACACGCATGGAGCGCCCGTCTGCATCCCGGGAAACAACTCCCCGATGAACGCGATCAGGACCTGTTCCATGGGCACGAACCGGTCACCCTCGGGCAGCGGCAACAGCCTGGGCACGTTGGGCGGCACCTTGACCCGGGCAAAGCGGGTCTCGTCGGTACCCGGGCTCCTGACCTCGAGCCCGACGTTGAGCGAGAGATTGGAGAGGTAGGGGAACGGGTGGCTGGGATCAACGGTGAGTGGAGTGACCACCGGCAGGATCAGCCGATCGAAGATCTCCCGAAGATGGGTCCGATCGTCGGGACCCAGGGTCTCCCAGTCACAGAGCTCGATGTCCGCTTTGGCCAGCCGCGGGATCAGGTGCTCGATCAACAGCGCCTCTTGGCGGGCCAGCATCGTGGTCAACGTGGCCCGCACGGCACCCAGGAGCTCCTCGGGCGTCATGCCATTCAGCGACCGGGTCTGGATCCCTGCGGCCACCTGCCGCTTGAGTCCGGCCACGTGGACCTGGAAGAACTCATCGATCCGCTCGCTGAACAGGGCCAGGAATTTGACCTGTTCGAGCAGCGGTATGCGGTCGTCGACCACCAGGTCGAGGAGCCGGTCATTGAAGTCCAGGTCGGACAGCTGCCGGGCGAAGTAGCGCGGCCCCGGGTCGTGGACCTCGGCCCCCGGAGCGGCACCCGCTTCATCTTGGCTCATCCAGTAACGATACCGACGGGCCCGGGTGTCGGCTCACGCCTCGGACTCGGGGTGGTTCCGGATCCCGGGCTCCGGGTAGGGCGGTACCATCACAGGGGCATGGGAAGGCGACCGACATGAGTGATGACCGTTCGATCGAAGTGATCGTCGAGATCCCGAGGGGAAGCCGGAACAAGTACGAGTACGACCACGAGCGCCATCTCATCCGGCTCGACCGCAGGCTCTTCTCAGCCACCTTCTATCCGGCCGACTACGGCTTCGTCCCGGACACGCTGGCGGAGGACGGCGACCCGTTGGACGCGTTGGTCATGATCGACGAGCCCACATTTCCCGGATGCCTGGTCGACTCCCGCCCGGTGGGCGTGTTCTGGATGTCCGACGAAATGGGGCCGGACGCCAAGATCATCACCGTGGCCTGCGGCGACCCCATGTGGAACAGCGTCTTCGACATCGAAGATCTCCCGCCCCACCTGACCCACGAGATCGCCCACTTCTTCGAGGTCTACAAGGACCTCGAGCCGGGCAAGGGCACAGAGATCGGCGGCTTCGAAGGCGTAGACGCGGCCTGGAAGGAGATCGAACGATCGGTGGCCAGGGGCGCAAACCCACCAGCCTGATACCGGTCAGGCCAGTATGCGCGCCTTCTCCTTGTCGAACTCCTCTTGGGTGAGCGCTCCCGAGTCGTGCAACGCGGCCAATTCCTTGAGCTGGGCGACGCGGTCAGTGGCACCGGATGTTGCCGGGGCCGCTGCGGCCGGCGGAGGCGGTGGCGGTGCGGCCTCGGCCGGCGCCGCTTGGGCCTGTTGGGCCTGGGCATTGGCCTTGTTGGCACCGGCCTTGGAGCCCATATAGGCCACCCCGCCGATGGCGGCCATCCGGAGGAGGGGGCTTCTGCGCATCATCATGGCTATGCCTCGTCGACGTCGAGGTCGACGCCCAGGGCAAAGGCGATCTCAGCGGCGGCGGCCACAACCCGGACGTTCCCGACGGTCGGGCCGACGGCAACCAGGACACCGAGGATCTCGTCGGCGGTGACGCCGGAGTCGAGGGCGAGGCCGATCTGCCAGACGTACGAGGCCGGAGACGCATCGGCGGCGACGAGCGCAGCGATGTTGACCAGTGCGTAGGTCCTGGCGTCGAGGCCGGAGGACACCTGGTTGTCGACCCGGGCAAAGAGGAGACCCTCGAGGGCCTCGGCGTCGTGTTGGGCCACGCTTCGGAACAGATCATGGGTATCGGATTCAGTGGGCATGGGGTGGCCTCCAAAGGGGCGATAGGTATGCCTCGGAATTAGGTGTCGACACCGGGCGATTGCACTCTAACCAGCCCTGTCGTTTCGTCAAGTCGCAGGGTCGGATCTCCAGGCCCCCTCAACGTCCTGTGACCCCACTGTCTCGATCCCGCCAGTGCCCAGGGTTCAATTCCGAGCTTCTCCGAGGGCTGTGAACCGTATCGAAGTGGCCCGAACCAGGCGCGTCGTCGACCGCGGCCATGAGCAAGCGCCACAATGGTGTTCATGGTGCAACGGAGTGGGCTGCAGATCGCCCCGATCTGGCCCCTCGTTGGCAGGGATCACGAGCTTGAGACTCTCGGCGCCGCCCTCGACGACCCGGCCTGTCATGGGGTGGGGCTCATCGGCGCGGCCGGCGCGGGCAAGACCAGGCTGGCCAGCGCGGTCGGAGACCTTGCCGCCAGCCGGGGGATGACGGTGGTGACGGTCCGGGCGACAGAGACGGCGTCGGCCATCCCCTTTGCCGCCCTCACCCCGCTCCTGCTCGAGCTGGGGGTCAACCCCGAGCTGTCCGAATTGCCGGTTCATGCCATCGTCCATGCCTTCGAAGCCCACCGACACGCAGGGCGCTTGGTCCTCATCATCGACGACGTTTCCAACCTTGACGGTTCGTCGAGTGCCGTTGTCGATCAACTTGCCGGCGCTCCTGGTGCCTTTCTCGTATTGACCGTCCGAGAGGGTTCGAGGGACCCGGGGCCGGGGCTCAGCCTGTGGAAGGACGACCATGTGCGCCGCATGCAGATCGGGCCGATCGCCGGGACCGATCTGTCCGCGCTGGTGCGCCTTGTCCTGGGGGGACCCGTGGATGGCGCGTCACTACGGACCTTGACCGACGCGTGCCAGGGAAATCTGTTGCTCCTCCGTGAGTACCTCCTGGGGTTGCTCGAAGCAGGGATCCTGGCCACCCATCACGGAATCTGGCGTCTGACCGGATCGCTGGCTGACTCGCCTCGTCTGCTCGGACTGATCGATCACCGTCTGCACGGGGTGACGACCGTCCAGCGCCAGGTACTCGAGCTCATCGCCCTCGGGGAACCCCTCGACGCCGGGCATGTCAGCGACATGGCCCTTCCCGATGTCGTCGAGGGGCTCGAACGCAGTGGGTTCATCGAGTCCGTACTGGTGAACGGGGCCGTGGACATTCGCTTCACCCACCCCCTCTACGCAGAGATCCTCCGCGCCCAGCTGACCCCTGTCCGCAGGGTCAGTCTCTATGGGTTGCTGGCCGACGCGCTGGAACAGGCGGGCACCCTTCGTCCCGACCAGACCCTGAGGGTCGCCGTCTGGCGCCTGGAAGCAGGAGGCGGCGATACCTCCCTCATGATTGCCGGAGCCAGGGTCGCCCTCCATCTCACCGACTTCCGTCTGGCCACGCGCCTGGCTCGGGCGGCGTGGGAGGCGTCCGGCTCCGTCGAGGCGGCCATTCTCCTCGCCGACTCCCTTGACCGTCTCGGTCACAGTGAGGAAGTCGAGCAGGTGATCCGAGACACCTATCCGGCGGCCGAGACCGACCCGGACATCGCGGCATTGGCCGTGCGGCATGCTTCTGCCCTCTATCGGTGGCCTGATCGCACCGAAGAAGCCGACGACATGTTGGTCGAGGCGGCGGCGCGGGTCCAGGACCCATCGTGTCGGCGGTTGATCGAGGCACAGCGATGCGCGCTCCTCGTTCGCTCCGGTGACGTAGCCAGGGCCATTGCCCTCCTGGATCCGCTCCTCGACGTTCGCAACGACGCGGCCTATGTGCAGGCCAGCATCAATGTGGGCATCGCCCTTGCTCTCGCCGGCCGCGGTGATGAGGCCATTCGCCGGCTCGATGAGCTCGCCGATGCGTTTCAGGCCGTCGGGGTGCGGCTACCCCCGCTGTGGGCGGCCACCGCCACCGTCACTCGTGTCTACGCCCTGGTTGAGACGGGCCGCCTTTCTGAGGCGCGTGAGCTGGTGGAGTCGAAATACCACCGAGCCCTGCGGGGAGACAACCCCAGTGACATTGCCTGGCTGGGCTCGTTCTTTGCCGTGGTGCTCGTAGCCCAGGGGCACCTGCAGACGGCCGAACCCATGTTGCGCGAAGCGAGCGCTCTGTTCGGAGAGATGGGCCACCCCGGGGAACGGTGGGGGCTTGCCGGTATCGCCTTGGTGGCCGGCCAGATGGGGCAGGCCTCCGCGGCCGCCGATGCGGTGGTGGCGCTGGAGGCTGTCACCCCATCCGCATGGGCCATGATGGACATGTTCGAGCACCGAGGCAGAGCTTGGGCCGCGGCGGCCGCCGGCGATCTGGCCGCGGCGCAGGCGACGCTGTGGGGTCTGGGGGCGTCGGCGACGAAGGGGGGGCAGTGGGCCTCGGTGGTCGCGGCCCTTCATGACCTCGTCCGCATCGACGAGGATCACCAGGCGGCACGCCAGCTCGTGGAGTTGGAATCCCGCGTCGACGGATCGCTCATGAGCGCCCGGGCCGCGTACGCCCGCGCCGTGCTGGCCCAGGACCCGATCGTGGCCGCCGATGCCGCCGAGCAGTTCGAGCGTTGTGGCGCTCTCCTCTTTGCCGCCGAGGCGGCATCGCTGGAAGAGCGCTATGCGATCGACGCCGGCCTGCATCACCGAGCGGCCGAGGCGAGTCGCACATCGACCCGGCTGCTGGCCCAGTGTGGCGGAGCCCGAACCCCGCCTCTCGCTTCGACCGGCGACGCCATTCGCCTGTCGCCGCGTGAACGGGAGATCGCCCTCATGGCGGCGCAAGGGGTTACCAACCGGGCCATCGCCGACAAACTGGTGCTTTCCAAGCGAACGGTGGAGAACCACCTGCAGCGGGTGTACACCAAGTGCGGTGTTTCGGGGCGGGCTGGGCTGGCCTCGGTGCTCGGGCATCCGAACGAGGACCAGGACGCTCGGTCCTAGCCCTTCCCGAGGTGCGCCCGTTCCCACGGCGCTGCGCACCGCTCGGGGGCAGCGTCGCCTAGCGGCGTTCACTGAGTCGGGCTGAGTACGGCTCCCATCTGCAATTGAGTATGGCCGTACTCAATCGCTTTCGGCGCCCAGTGGTCACACTCGAAGGAGTAGTCGACGTCCCTCCGAACGAAAGATGCGATGTGAAGGTTCGCGCCACCAGCGACTGTGCTGCCCCAGGCGACCAGGTACCGCCACGAACAGTGGCGACAGAGCCAAGTGGCGCCGGTCCTCGGACGGTTCGTCCTCGCCGTTCTTTCGGTTCCCGACAGGGTGCCCTGCATCCGCCGGATGGGCGTCGCCAGTTCGGCTCCGGGTGGTTGCCCACAATCGTGGCTGATCGCCACGGTCCCCGACTCCACGATCCACGCAGGTTGTGGGGCGTGGAGCCGGGGACTCTGTCCCCGTCCTTCGAGGGTGAGGCTGCTGGCCGTCCGATCCCTTGCCCGTCGTCGGCGTCATCTCTGACCACGTTGGCCCGCGGGGCGGCCACCGCTGCTGTCCACAGTGTCCCAACCCGTTTGAACAAGCGAGCGCGCAACGAGCGTTGCATCTGTGCTCAACCCAGAAACAGGAAGTGAGCGTCATGACCACCAACAGTGCTTTCTCCCGTCGTGGTAATCAGCACCCTCTCGGGGCTGCGACTGCGACCGGCCTGCCCCGAAGGGTCGCATCGGTACTGATGGGACTGGTCATAGCCGCGGCCATGACGATGGTCTCCTTGGGGACCGTGTTCGCCGCCGCTTCTCCCGCTGCTGCCACCCAACCCGGCCCCACCTGGCCCGTTCTCACCGCCAACGCCGATGGCACGGTGAGCGACGTCGGACCGTCCGGCACCGTCACCCTCAACGTGGGAGGCGGCGCTGACTTCGTTGCCGTCACCCCCGACGGCAAGTACGCCTATGTGGCCATCTACAACAATCCGGGCACGGTCAGAGTGATCGACGGGGCCAACACGGCCAATCCCACCGTCTCGCCCACCGTGCTGGATGTTGGTATCGACCCGGTTACGGTAGCGATCACCCCCGATGGCCAGTACGCCTACGTCGTCAACGATCAACCGAATGGCACGGTCAGCGTGATCTCGGGGGCCGACTCGGCCAATCCCACGGTGTCGGCCACCACCTTGCATGTCGGAGGCGATCCCAACGGCTTGGCCATCGCCCCCGACGGCCAACATGCATTCGTGACAAATTTCGCCGGCACCACGGTCAGCGTCATCAACTTGCCCGAAACGGCCAACCCTACGGTGTCAGCCTTCACCTTGCCCGTCGGTGACAGCCCGATCGCGATGGCCATCACCCCCGATGGCAAGTACGGCTACGTGACCAACTTCGGCGCCGGTACGGTCAGCGTCATCGACGGCATCAACACGGCCAATCCCAGCGTGTCGGCCACCACTCTGACCGTCGGATCCGGCCCCAACGGGGTGGCCATCACTCCCGACGGCCAGCGCGCCTACGTGGTCAACTCGCACAACACCACGGTGAGCGTGATCGACGGGGCCGACACGGCCAACCCCACGGTGTCGGCCACTGCGTTGGCGTTGCCCAGCGCGGCCGAAGGGGTGGCGATCGCCCCCGACGGCCAGCAGGCCTACGTGACCATGTACGACACCCCGGGTACGGTCAGCGTGATCGACGGGGCCAGCTCGGCCAATCCCACGGTGTCGCCCTCCACCCTGGCCGTGGGCGACAAGCCGAACGGGGTGGCGGTCCTCCCCGACCAGGCCCCGGTGGCGATCCTCACCGTCGACTCCGGTAACGCCGGGACTCCCTCTCTCTTCTTCAGCTTGGGCTCGACCGTGGCCTATGGCACCATCGCCTCGTATGCGTGGGACTTCGGGGACGGGTCCACCTCCATCACCACCAGTCCGAACACCACCCACATCTACGCCGTCTCTGGTTCCTACACCCCCTCGGTCACCGAGACCGACTCGGCCGGCACCTCGACCAGTCAGGTCTTCACCGGTCAGACGATGAGCAACAACGGCGGCCCGTCGGCCGTCTCCTCGCTGTCGTTCTTCGTGCCGCCGGCCGTTACGCCGCCACCACCACCGCCGCCGACCGTCGGTTACTGGGAAGTGGCGTCTGACGGCGGGGTGTTCTCCTTCGGAAATGCCGGCTTCTACGGCTCCATGGGAGGCCAGCACCTGAACAGGCCCATGGTCGGCATGGCCTCGACCCCTGATCTGGGCGGCTACTGGGAGGTGGCGGCCGACGGCGGGGTGTTCTCCTTCGGGGACGCCAACTTCCAGGGCTCCATGGGCGGCAAGCACCTCAATAGGCACATGGTCGGCATGGCCTCGACCCCCGACGGGGGTGGCTACTGGGAAGTGGCGTCCGACGGCGGGGTGTTCTCCTTCGGGGATGCCAACTTCCACGGGTCCAAGGGCGGTCAGCACCTGAACAGGCCCATCGTGGGCATGGCCGCCACCTCGGACGGCCAGGGCTACTGGCTGGTGGCCAGCGACGGCGGGGTGTTCTCCTTCGGCAGCGTCGGGTTCCACGGCTCGATGGGCGGCATCCCCCTCAACAAGCCCATCGTCGGTATCGCCTCGACCCCCGATGGGGGTGGCTACTGGGAGGTGGCATCCGACGGCGGGGTGTTCTCCTTCGGGGACGCCAACTTCCAGGGCTCCATGGGCGGCCAGGCCCTCAGCGCACCCATGGTGGGCATCATCGCCACCCCGGACGGGCAGGGCTACTGGCTGATCGGGGCCGATGGCGCAGCGTTCCCGTTCGGGACCGCCACCCAGGGATCCATGGGCGGGATGCCTCTCAACGCTCCAATCGTGGGCGGCACCCTCTAAGGACGGATCGACCCCGTACCTTCTCGCTCCTCAACCGGCTCCGGCGAGCCTCGATGTTGCAACACCCTCGCTGGGGCCGGCTGAGCGCCGATCGGGTCCCGTTCTTGGTCGAGATGGAGCCGGGCTTCGCCCGTGCGGTTCGCCGGCCGGTGGCGGCTCACGAGGGTTCGGGGCCACCCACCCGCGACCGGTCCGGCTCGATCGGCACGGCCTGGACTACGGGGTCGTCCTTCAAGAACTGGATCCCCGCTCGCTGCGCCTTTCTGACGCGAGGCGTGGGCACGCCGAGCAGATAGAGCGACCCATCGGCGATACTGGTCGAGACGAGGGGGTCGCCCCGGACCGACGCGTTGGCGGTAATCACGCTCTCGACCAGACCGAAGACCAGATCGGAGCCCAAGGGGAGGGCGTCGACGGAAAACACGCCGGCCTCGACTCCTTCGGTGACCTGGAGACGGTAGAAATCGAATAGAGCCTCCCGCCGACGCCAGAACCAGCCAAATTGCGGCGCCCGTACCTCGGGGAGCAATTGGAGAGCGCCCAGGTTGTGGGGACCAGCGCACAAGTTGGAAACATCGCACTTCGCCACCGCCCACAGCGCGGCCTCAGGCCCGAGATCCGCTTGTCGGAGCCGCGTCGTGAGATCGAGCGTCGGGCGGAGCGTCTGGTCGAGTAGTTCCACCAGGATGAGCTCTTTGCGGGCGTAGTAGTGGAACAACGACGCCTGTCGCAGGCCCACGGCCTGGGCGATGGCCCGGGTCGAGGTGGCCGTATAGCCGGCGGTGCCGAAAAGATCAGCGGCAGCCCGAAGTATCTCTTCTCGTGGATCACCCGAGGAGAGACGAGGAGCTGCTCGTGGACGGCCAACCGGACTCATGTGAAGAGCACGTTAATCAGCCTCAATTCCCTTTGTTTCTATTACACGATAGATAATGATCGGGGCATGGGAGACCATCCACACGCCGCACCGATCCGTTCGGCCGATTCCCTGGGAACAGAGACCCCGGAGGGAGCCCGGGCCCATGCCCGCGGCCAAGCGGGGATCGTCGTCGAGCACATGCCGACCCTTCCGGCATCCGACTACGCGGCGCCTCCCCCCGATGTGGATCCCAACCGGCTGGTGTGGGCGGAACGAATCGCCGGGGGCGGGTACACGCACCGCCGGGTGGCGGCAGGGACCACCATCCGCCTGCATGATCTCGAGGGTGACGCGTGCGCCCACGTCCTGCTCTTTCGGGACGGCCAGCCCTGGGAGCGCCTGAACGTGGCCGACACCATCAAGCTGCAGTGGCAGGCCTACCTGGGATCGGGTCAGCTCTTTCTGTCCGACCAGGGACGGGTACTGGCCAGCATCGTGTCAGATACATCAGGGCGCCACGATGTCCTCTGCGGCGCCTCCAGTCGACTGCGGAACGAGCATCGCTATGGGGCGGGAGGCGCAGCCACGCCGAGCCCCGCCGGACGTGAGCTCCTCCTGGTGGCCGCAGCCAAGCACGGGCTGGGCCCCCGGGACCTCCCGCCCAGCCTCTCGTTCTTCAAGGGGGTTCGAGTCGACGCCGAATCAGGGGCGCTGCGGTGGACGGGATCAGAAGGGACCCCGTCCACGGTGGAGATTCGGGCCGAGCTGCCCCTCTTGGTGTTGGTGGCCAACACCGCCCATCCCCTGGATCCTCGGAGCAAGTGGGCCTGCGGCAGCCTCGAGGTACTGGCGTGGTCGGGTCGACCTACCGAGCGGGGATCATGGCCGGCCTCGGCCTCTCCCGAGGCCGAGCGGGCCTTCCTCAACAACCATGAGGACATCGCAGGCACCGACACAGTCGCCGACACGGTGGGACGGCCATGATGGCGCTCAGGAACGACCTTGTCGCCGCCCGGGCCCCGTGGTCGGGTGTAGTCCCTGCCGGCGGGACGCTCGAAGTGATCGACCTCGAGGAAAACCAGGCCGTCGACTGTCTCTTCTATCTGGCCGACAACACCGCCGAGCGCTACAGCGCCCCCGAGACCCTCACCTGGCAGGGTTCGATCTACCTCGGGGTGGGAAGCGTCCTGCGATCCGACACCGGTCGTCCCCTGTTGACGGTGATCGCCGATGGTGTCGG
>Ga0210400_10004138_pt1 | contig 12628 bp, 12 predicted proteins | sample IncBWH26MmetaG_FD_155456 | JGI IMG/M metagenome (GOLD analysis project Ga0210400, IMG submission 155456) | Forest soil microbial communities from Barre Woods Harvard Forest LTER site, Petersham, Massachusetts, United States - Inc-BW-H-26-M | ecosystem: Environmental > Terrestrial > Soil >...
CCTGTTGCGCGACGACAAGTCCTTCCCCGAGATCGTCATCCGCCGCGAGCACCGGGCGGCCCAGCTTCGCAAGCACCGCGGCGCCCACACCATCAAGGGCGACTACTTCGGCCCCTTCGCCAGCGCCAACGCGGTCAACAAGACGCTGAACACCCTGCAGAAGGCCTTCCTGCTGCGCTCCTGCTCCGACAGCGTCTACGAGAGCCGCACCCGCCCCTGCATGCTGCACCAGATCAAGCGCTGCGCCGCCCCCTGCACCGGCCTGATCGGCCTGGAGGACTACGCCGGCCTGGTGGACCAGGCCGAGGCCTTCCTGCGCGGCAAGTCCCGGGCGGTGGTCGCCGGCCTCGCCGAGCAGATGACCGCCGCCGCCGACGAGATGGAGTTCGAGCGCGCCGCGCGCCTGCGCGACCGCATCCGCGCGCTGGCCTCTGTCGCTCAGGAGCAGCAGATCAACCCGGAGACGGTGGACGAGGCCGACGTCTTCGCCCTCCATGCCGAGGGCGGCCAGGCCTGCGTCCAGGTGTTCTTCTTCCGCGCCGGCCAGAACTGGGGCAACCGCGCCTATTTCCCCCGCGTCGACAGGTCCGACGAGGACCCCGACGTCATGGGCGCCTTCCTGGGCCAGTTCTACGACGACAAGCCGATCCCCCGGCTGATCCTGACCAACATCGAGCCCGCCGAGCGTGACCTCCTGGCCGACGCCTTCTGCCTGAAGGGCGGCCGCAAGGTGGAGATCGCCCGCCCGGTGCGCGGCGAGAAACGCCAGCTCGTCGACCACGCCCTGATCAACGCCCGCGAGGCGCTCGGCCGGAAAATGTCGGAGAGCTCCGCCCAGGCGAAGCTGTTGGCCGGCGTCGCCGAGGCCTTCGGCCTCGACGCCCCGCCGGAGCGGATCGAGGTCTACGACAACTCCCACATCATGGGGACCAACGCCGTGGGCGGCATGATCGTCGCCGGCCCCGACGGCTTCCAGAAATCCCAGTACCGCAAGTTCAACATCCGCGGCGCCGACATCACCCCCGGCGACGACTTCGGGATGATGAAGGAGGTCCTGCGCCGCCGCTTCGGCCGGATGGTGAAGGAGGAGGAAGAGGGTGGCGAGGCCATCCGCCCCGACCTGGTGCTGATCGACGGCGGCATGGGCCAGATCAGCGCGGTGATGGAGGTCCTGGCCGACCTGGGCGTCGACGACATCGCCGTCGTGGGCGTCGCCAAGGGCCCCGACCGCGACGCCGGGCTGGAGCGGTTCTTCATCCCCGGCAAGCCCTACTTCATGCTCGAGCCCAAGAGCCCGGTCCTCTACTACCTCCAGCGCCTGCGCGACGAAGCCCACCGCTTCGCCATCGGCACCCACCGCGCCAAACGCAGCGCCGAAATGAAGAAGAACCCCCTGGACGAGATCGAAGGCGTCGGCCCCGGCCGCAAAAAGGCCCTCCTCCACGCCTTCGGCTCCGCCCGCGGCGTGAGCCGGGCGTCCGTGGACGACCTGCTGAAGGTCGAGGGCGTCAGCGCGCCCCTGGCCGAGCGGATCTACGGGTTTTTCAGGAAGGGGTGACGACCTCCCCCATCGCGGCAGCGATGGCGGGAGGGGTGGAGGGGGCAAGCCCCATCCACCGAGCCCACAACAGCCAGGCCTCTCCCCCGGCGAAGCCGAGAGGGAGAGGGTAGGGAGAGGGCGGCGCAGGCGCCAACACCTTCCGCGGCGGTCGCCCAAAGCCCCCAATGAAGGCCCTTGATCAACCTGCGCAGCCATCGTCGCGCCCAGCCGCCCTCTCCTTCATCCTCTCCCTCTCGCTTCGCGGGGGAGAGGCGGGCGAGCGTGGATGACCTGCTGAAGGTCGAGGGCGTCAGCGCGCCCCTCGCCGAGCGGATCTACGGGTTTTTCAGGAAGGGGTGACGACTTCCCCCATCGCGGCAGCGATGGCGGGAGGGGTGGAGGGGGCAAGCCCCATCTGCGGAAGCCATCAACAGCCAGGCCGTAGCGCCCCGCTTGTGGCTTGCCCCTTCCACCACGCCCTCTCCGGGGCGTGGTCCGCCTCCCGCCGCTGCGCGGGAAAGTCGAAGCCGGAGTTCGCCGAGGCCATGCGCCTGGCGCACGAGGCGCTGGCCGAGCGGTTCAGCGACCGGGGCTGAGCCATGGTCATGCAGGCGACGCCGGAGACCGCCTACCTGACCCAGGTGCGCCTGGGCCAGCTCCGCTGGACGGCCGCGATCCTCGGCCCGCGCACCCACGGGCGGCTGAAGCCCACCGAGCCGCCCGAGCCGCCGCAGGTGACGACCATCTGCTATCGCCACTTCGAGATCGAGGTCGAGCCTGGAACTGGCCGGCGCCGGGTGATCGCCTGGACGCCCGACTCGGACACCCTGAAGCCGGTCCGCGAGGCCGAGGGGCTGTGGACGGGCCCGGTCGATCCGGTCGCGAAGGCGGCCGCCATCCAGCGGCTGGCCGATGAGCGCGGGGCGCCCGAGAGCCCGGCCGGCCCGCCACCGGACGATCCGGAAGGGTGGTGCTAGGGCGCTGGCCCGACAACCGGGAACCTAACCGACCGCGGGGCATTGCGGGGGCGGAAGGGCCCGTCCTCGCGTTCCATCAGGAAGGCGTTGCGCCCCGGGCAATCTCAAGCATGAACAGCGTCAGTATTCCCGCCCGCCGGTTGGCGTCGCGGCGCCGCGTCCTGGGCCTGGCGGCCGGCGCCATGGCGTTCGGGGGCGTAAGCGCCGCCGGGCTGGCCGCCGCGGCCGCGGCGAAGGCCACCCAGAAATCGGTCGATTATCAGAGCCATCCCAAGGCGGGGAAGGGCTGCAACACCTGCAACGCCTTCCAACCGCCCTCCAAATGCAAGACCGTCGAGAGTCCCGTCGAGGCCGGCGGCTGGTGCAGCCAGTACAAGAAATCCTAGTGGCCGGCCTCGGTCGCGCCGCCGCCCCGCCGAACCTGTCGCGCCGGTTCAGGATCGCCCCGCTGCTGGCCTTCGCGGTCGCCGCCCTGGGGGCCGGCTCGGCCCTGGCGGTGCCCAGCTTCGCCATCCAGACTGACCATCCCTGCCAGTCCTGCCACGTGGGCGGCTTCGGCCCGCAGCTCACCCCCTACGGGCGTGAGTTCAAGCTGCGCGGCTATACGGAGCGGGCGACCGCCTTCAACCTGCCGGTCTCGGCCATGGCGGTGGCGTCCTACGTCCGTACGCAGAAGGACCAGGCCAGCCCGCCGGCCAACGGCTATTCCACCAACGACAATACCGCCCTGGACCAGGTGAGCCTGTTCGTCGCCGGCGGCCTGGGCTCCCATCTGGGCGGCTTCGTGCAGACCACCTACGACGGCATCGGCAAGGCCTGGACGTGGGACAACCTCGACCTGCGCGCCACCACCGTCACCCACATCAAGGGCAAGGAGGTCGTGCTGGGCCTCGGCCTCAACAACAACCCCGGCCTGCAGGACGCCTGGAACACCCTGCCGGCGTGGGGTTTCCCCTACACCAGCTCCGCGCTCGCCCCGTCGCCGTCCGCCTCGCCGCTGTTCCTCGGCGGCCTGGCCCAGAACACGCTCGGCGTGACGGCGTACGCCTGGGTCGACTCCGCGGTCTATGTCGAGGGGGGCGCCTATGGTTCGCCCTCGCGCTCGGCGCTGACCCATCTGGGCGCGGATCCCTTCTCGCCCGGCGACATCGATGGCTTGGCGCCCTATGGCCGCGTGGCGTTCCAGACCAAGGTCGCCGACGGGACCCTCCAGGTCGGCGCCTTCGGTATGCGCACCGACATCCATCCCGGCCGTGACCGGCTGACCGGGACCACTGACCGCTACCAGGACCTGGGCCTCGACGGCTCCTATCAGAAGGCGCTCGACAGCGGCGACGTGGTGAGCCTCGACGCGCGCTACCTGCACGAACGGCAGACGCTGAACGCCACCTGCGCGCTCGCCGGCCCCGCGCCGGGGTGCGCCGACACGCGCCTCACCGACCTGCGGGCCGCCGGCTCCTACTACTGGCGCAACAAGGTGGGCGCGACGGTCGCGGTGTTCGACACCTTCGGCCCGGCCAATCCGGCGCTGTTCGCGGCCAACCGGACCTTCAAGCCCGACAGCAGCGGCGTCACCCTGCAACTCGACGGAACGCCCTGGGGCGAGGGCAAGAGCCCGCTCGGCCCGCGGTTCAACATGCGGGTGGGCGTGCAGTACACGCTCTACAGCCGCTTCAACGGCGCCGGCTCGAACTACGACGGGGCGGGGGCGAACGCCTCGGACAACAACACGCTCAGAATCTTCACCTGGCTCGCCTATTGAGGCGCGCCCGGGGCTGGGCGCGCCGGCCGGCGGTCTCGTGGGAAGCGACGCATTTCCTGGCCGTCCAGCCAAGACGACGCGGGCGCGAGCGGCTAAGCTCGCCTGGAACGAAGCGCCCGCGGGCGCGCTGGATGGCCCGATGAAATCGCTCCCCAACATCCTGACGTCCATGCGCCTGGTCCTGGCGCTGTTCATGTTCGTGGCCCTGGCCGCGGCGGCGGGCGCGGTGCCCGGCCTCTCGGACCACCTGGAGCCGCAGGTCCAGTTCGCCCTCCAGCGATGGGCGGTCTACGCCTTCGTCATCGCCGCGGTGACCGACTTCTTCGACGGCTGGCTGGCGCGCAGGATGGACGCGGTCAGCGTCTGGGGCGCGATCCTCGACCCGATCGGCGACAAGGTGCTGGTCTGCGGCGCGATCCTCGGTTTGATGTCGCTGGGCGCCCAGCCCATGGTGCTGCTGCCCGCGGGCCTGATCCTGTTCCGCGAATTCACGGTCAGCGCCCTGCGCGAGGTCGGCGCCGGCAAGGGCGTCAAGCTGCCCGTCACCCTGCTCGCCAAGTGGAAGACCACCCTGCAACTGGTGGCGCTGGCCATGGAGCTGGTGGTCGGCGCCTGGGGGGCCTTTTCGTTCCTGCCGCAGGACCCGGCCATCGAGGGCCCCTTCACCATCGCCGCCCACAGCCTGTTCTGGCTGGCCGCCCTCGTCACCCTCATCACCGGCGCCCAGTACTGGGAACAGACCCGCAAGGCGCTGGCCTAGGCACAGCCGGCGCCTCCAGCTCCTCCCCCGTTGAACGGGGGAGGGGGACCGCGAAGCGGTGGAGGGGCGCTGCCGGCGCACCGAGTTCACCGCACGGCCCCAACGCCCCCTCCGTCAGCTTCGCTGCCACCTCCCTCGCACGCTGCCGCTACGGGGGAGGAGCCGGAGCCATCGCCCGTCGGCAAGAGCGGCTTGACGCCCACTGCCCATCTGATACTTAGGTAATCACTTAAGTATGGAGCCGGGCGATGACCCTCACCCTCTACTATCACCCGCTGTCCTCCTTCTGCTGGAAGGCGCTGATCGGGCTCTATGAGGCCGACGTGGCGTTCGAGCCGCGGCAGGTGAACCTGGGCGATCCGGCCGAGCGCGCGGCGTTCCAGAAGGTCTGGCCGCTGGCCAAGTTTCCGGTGCTGCGCGACGAGGGCCGCGGCCGCACGATCCCGGAGTCGAGCGTCATCCTCGACTACCTGGCGCGGACCGAGCCGTCGGCGGCCTTCCTGATCCCGGACGATCCGGAGCTGGCGATGCGGACCCGCCTGATCGACCGGCTGATCGACAGCTACATCCACCTGCCGTTCCAGCAGGTGGTCGCCGAGCGGCTGCGCCCGGACGACAAGCACGACCCCTACGGCGCCGAGCAGAACCGCGCCGCCATCCGCCAGGGCTACGACCTGATCGCCCCGATGATCGAGGGGCCGTGGGCCATGGGCGAGGCCTTCACCGCGGCCGACTGCGCGGCCCTGCCGGCGCTGTTCTACGCCGATTATGGCGTTCCGCTGGCGGGCTGGCCGTCGCTGGCCGCCTACCTGGAACGGCTGAAGGCGCGGCCCGGCGTGGCCCGGGTGCTGGCCGAGGCCGAGCCCTGGTTCCAGTACTTCCCGCTGAAGGATGGCTGAGCGCCATGGCCGCGGCCAACCTCGACCTCACCTTCCAGGCCCTCGCCGACCCGACGCGGCGCGCCATGGTCGAGCGCCTGTCCCGAGGCCCGGCCTCGGTCAGCGAGCTGGCCCAGCCCTACGCCATGTCGCTGCCGGCCATCGTCCAGCACCTGGCCGTGCTGGAGGCGAGCGGCCTGGTGCGCTCCGAGAAGGCCGGGCGCGTGCGCACCTGCCGCATGGAGCCCGCCGCCCTCAGCCTCGCCGAGCAGTGGTTCAACCAGCGCCGGGCGGAGGCGGAGCAACGTCTCGACCGACTCGGCGAACACCTCAGGCGATTTCCCGACGGAGAACCGAAATGACCGCCGACACCCTCGTCAAACGCAACGTGTCGCACGGCGTCTTCACGCTGGAGCGAACCTATCCCGGCGTCACCCCGCAGCGGGTGTTCGACGCCTTCGCCAGCATCGAGGGCAAGAACGGCTGGTTCACCGCCCCCAACGCGCTGTGGGACATCGGCGAGCGGACGATGGACTTCCGGATCGGCGGCCGCGAGCGGCTGGTGGGCAATTGGAAGAACGGCCTGGTGACCGAGTTCGACGCCACCTACTTCGACATCATCCCCGGCGAACGGATCGTCTACTGCTACGAGATGCGGCTCGACGGGCGGAAGATCAGCGTCTCGCTGGCCACCTTCGAGATCAAGGCGGTCCCCGGTGGCGGCGCGCACCTGGTCCACACCGAGCAGGGCGCCTTCCTCGACGGCTACGACGACAACGGCAGCCGCGAGCACGGCAGCCGCGAGATCCTGGACAAGCTCACCGCCTATCTGGAGGGCTAGGCGGCCGGCGGGACCTCGAAGAACGGCGCGGGATTCAGGATCTGGTTCTCCTGCTTGACCACCAGGGGGCCGACCTCGGCGATATAGGCCAGCCACTCGGGGTCGGCCCACAGGGCGGCGCGGCGCCTGGCCCGTTCGTCCAGGCTGTCGTAGGCCCACAGGTGGACCACCTGGTTCAGCGGCCCGACCTCGACGCTGTAGTAGCCCACGAGATGGCCCAGGATGCGCTTCTGCACCGCGAGCCCCTTCTCCCCATAGAGCTTGAAGTACCGCCCCGTGGCGCCCAGGCCCAAGGTGTAGGTGCGCATCTCGACGATCATCCGTAGACGTCCTTTCTCAGCATTCCGCCAGGTTGACGGCCAGGCCGCCGAGCGAGGTTTCCTTATAGACGTGGGACATATCCTCGCCGGTCCGCTTCATGGTGGCGATCACCTTGTCGAGGCTGACCGAGTGCTGGCCGTCGCCGAGCAGGGCCAGGCGCGAGGCGTCGATGGCCTTCACCGCGCCCATGGCGTTGCGCTCGATGCAGGGGATCTGCACCAGGCCGCCGATCGGGTCGCAGGTCAGGCCAAGGTTGTGCTCCATGCCGATCTCCGCGGCGTTCTCGACTTGGGCGTTGGTCGCGCCCAGCGCCGCGGTCAGGCCGGCCGCGGCCATGGAGCAGGCGACGCCCACCTCGCCCTGGCAGCCCACCTCGGCGCCCGAGATCGAGGCGTTCTTCTTGTAGAGCGCGCCGATGGCCGCGGCGGTCAGCAGGAAGGTGCGCCGCCCTTCCGCCGTGCCCCGGTGGAAGCGGTCGTAGTAGCGCAGCACCGCCGGCACCAGGCCCGCCGCGCCATTGGTCGGGGCGGTGACCACCCGGCCGCCGGCCGCGTTCTCCTCGTTCACCGCCAGCGCCCAGAGGTTCACCCAGTCCAGCGCCGCGAGCGGGTCGGCGATGCGCTTGTCGGCGTCGCACATCAGGCTCTGATGCACCTGGAAGGCGCGGCGCTGCACCTTCAGGCCGCCGGGCAGGACGCCGTCGGTCTTCATGCCGCGGTCGATGCAGGCGTACATGGCGGCGGCCACCTCATCGAGGCCGGCGTCGATCTCGGCGTCGGTGCGGCGCACCCGCTCGTTGGCTCGCATCACCTCGGCGAAGGTGAGGCCGGCGCCGGCCGCCATCTCCAGGAGCTGCGCGCCGCTGTCGAACGGGTAGGGGACCTCTACCAGGGCCGCAGCCTCCGGCGGGGTGTTCAGCCCCATCTCGCCCTCGTCGCGCACGAAGCCGCCGCCGATGGAGAAATAGGTCCGTTCGCCGAGTGCGGCGCCCGCGGCGTCGAAAGCGGAAAACGTCAGGCCGTTGGGATGCTGCGGCAGCCGCGTGCGGCCTTCCCAGAGGAGGTCGGTCGCCTCGTCGAAGCCGATGCCGTGGCGGCCGGCCAGGTTCAGCCACCGGTTGGCGCGCACGTCGACGACCACCCGGTCGGCGGCGTCGGGATCGAGGCCGCGTGGCTCGAACCCAGCCAGGCCCAGGATCACCGCCCGGTCGGTGGCGTGGCCGCGGCCGGTGAGGGCCAACGAGGCATAGAGCGTCACCTGCACCCGCGCGGTCCGGTCGATCCGATCGCCCAGCCACTCCAGGAACCGCCCCGCGGCGGTCATCGGGCCCATGGTGTGCGAGCTGGACGGGCCGATCCCCAGCTTGAAAAGATCGAAGACGCTGACGTTCATGGGGGCTGTGTAACCGATGCGCGGGGTCGGCGTCTCCGTCGCCAAAAGCTCGGCGTTGGTGACGCCCGGCAATTCCGATAGCTACGCCGCATGAGCGTGGGCCAAGAGCGTGCAAACCTGCCGGAGCCCGTAAGCCGATACGTGTTTCTCGACTACCTGCGGGCGCTCGCGGCCTGGCTGGTGGTCTGGGACCACTTCGGCAACATCATGCCGCGCGGCCTGGGGCATGTCTTCGGCCCGGCCGAGTGGGTGCGCCACAACATCACCGGACCGCTGGGGATCATCCAGGACTTCGGCTGGTTCGGGGTGGCCCTGTTCTTCCTGATCAGCGGCTTCATCATCAGCGACCGCGCCCGGGTCGAGAGCGTCTATGTCTTCGCGGTGCGGCGGGTGCTGCGCATCTATCCGATGCTGGCGGTCGCGGTGCTGCTGTCGGCGGCCTTCGTGGCGGCCCGGACGGACGTGACCCCGCGCGCGGTCCTGCTCAACCTGACGCTCGCCAACTACGTCATCTACCCCCAGGTCGTGCTGCTGGGGGTCGCCTGGACCCTGATCATCGAGATGATCTTCTATGGCCTGACCGCGGCCACCCAGTTCGCGCGGGGCTCGCCGCACCGGATCGCCTTCAACCTGGCGGCCACGGCCCTGGTGATCTGGAAACGCGGCGCCTTCGGCCTCGATTTCGGACTCTTCGCCACCGCCACGGCCTATCTGCCGGTCCTGGTCATGGGGCAGACGGTCTATTGGTGGATGGCCAGGCGGCGCCTCTCGGCGGCCTGGGGCCTCGCCTATCTGGCGGCGGCCGCGGCTGTGTTCCTATGGGGCCTTCGCGCCATGCAGCCCGGCTTCCTGCCGGTGACCAACTCCTATTTCATCTCCCTGGCCTACGCCCTGCTGCTGTTCGTCGCCCTGCTGCACATCCCGCTGCCGGAGCGCCGCTCGGTGCGCCTGCTCTCGGACACCAGCTATTCGGTCTACCTGCTGCACGGCGTCGTCGGGTGGCTGACGCTGGCGGGTCTGATCGACCGCACGCCGCTGATCGTGGCGATCATGGCGGCGGCGGCCGTCTCCCTGGCCGCCGCCTATGTGGCCCACCGGCTTGTGGAGCTGCCGTTCCAGCGGCTCGGCCGCTATCTGACCCGCGGCCGCGGCGCCGGGCGGCTCAGCTCATCGCCGGAGCCGGCCCCGGGGGATCGGGCGGCAGGGGGATGAACTCCAGATCGTCGGCGTCGGGCAGCTTCATGCGCCCGGCCCGCCAGTCGGCCTTGGCCTGCTCGATGCGGTCCTTCGACGAGGCCACGAAGTTCCATTCGATGAACCGCGGGCCGAGGGGCTCGCCGCCCAGCAGCATGACGATGGCGTCGGTCACCGCCTTGACCAGGACCGGCTGGCCGGGCGCGAAGACCGCCATCTGGCCGGCGTTGATCTGGCGGCCGTCGATCTCGACGACGCCTTGCGCCACATAGGCCGCGCGCTCGGGATATTCCGCGGGCAGTTGGGCCGTGGCGCCGGCGTCCAGCGCCCAGTGGACATAGAACATCGGCGAGTGCGTCTTCACCTTGGCCTCGGCCCCGAAGGCCTTGCCGGCGATCAGCCGCGCCCACAGGCCCTGGCCCTGATAGGTTGGCAGGTCCTCGGGCCCGTGGTGGGCGAAGGCGGGATCGGTCTCCTCGTCCTCGACAGGCAGGGCCACCCAGGCCTGGATGCCGTGCATGATCCCGCCGTGGGCGCGCAGGTCCTCGAAGCGTTCGGAGTGGGTGATGCCCTTGCCGGCGGTCATCCAGTTGACCTCGCCCGGCCGGATCACCTCGGTGGTCCCCACGCTGTCGCGGTGGGTCATGGCGCCCTCGAAGAGGTAGGAGACCGTCGACAGCCCGATGTGCGGGTGCGGCCGCACGTCGACGGTGCGCGGGAAGCCCGCCTCGAACTGCGCGGGGCCCATGTGGTCGAAGAAGACGAAGGGCCCGACCATGCGGTGCGCATGGAACGGCAGGACGCGGCCCACTTCGAACCCGCCGAGGTCCTTGCGGCGCTGGTCGATGACGAGTTCGATCATGGGAAGGCTCCGTTGCGGGAGCCCTATCCTTGCGCGCTCACATAGGGGCTGATCAAGCCGAGCGGGGCAGCGGTGGTGTTCTTCACCGAGCGGATGACGATGCGGCTTTCGATGTTCGACACCAGGCCCAGCGACAGGATCCGCTCGCGCAGGAAGTCGTCGAAGGCGTGCATGTCGCGGGTGACGACCCGCAGCTCGTAGTCGGCGGAGCCGGTGACGGTGGCGCACTGCACCACCTCGGCCAGCTTGCTGATCGCGGTCTCGAAGGCGTCGAGATTGTCGCGGGTCGGCAGGCTGAGCTTGACGGTGCAATAGACCTCGAAGCCGAGGCCCAGTTTCTCGCGGTCGAGGATGGTCACCCGGCGCTGGATGACGCCCGCGTCCTCCAGCCGCTTGATCCGCCGCCAGCAGGGACTGGAGGACAATCCGACCCGTTCGGCGATCTCGGCGACCGACAGGCCGGCGTCGTGCTGGATAAGGTCCAGGATCTTAGCATCGACGGCGTCGAGCACCTCAGACAAGTTTTCCTCCCCGTTCAGCGCCATATGGGCGTCGTTCGTGCCCCGGAACCGAGAGGCGGGGGCACGCTTTTGGCAAGCAATTGCTGCGATCTTATATGATCTTCCAAACGACACGCGAGGGGCAGAAGGAAGAAAATTGCGATGCGGCACGCTGAAGTGACGCTCGACGACAAATTTCTGCTCACGGAAGGCCGGGTTTTCATCACCGGCGTCCAGGCGCTGCTGCGGGTCTTGATGGACCAGCACCGGCTGGACGAGGCCGCTGGCCTGCATACGGCGGGATTCGTCTCCGGCTATCGCGGCTCGCCGCTCGGCGGGCTGGACCAGCAGGCTGGCCGCGCGGCCAAGTTCCTGCAGGCCGCCGAGGTGGTGTTCAAGGAGGGGGTCAACGAGGACCTGGCCGCCACCGCCGTCTGGGGCAGCCAGCAGGCCAACCTGTTCCCCGAGACCGCCAAGTTCGATGGCGTGTTCGGCATGTGGTACGGCAAGGCGCCCGGCGTCGACCGCACCGGCGACGCCTTCAAGCACGCCAATTTCGCCGGAACCTTCCCCAAGGGCGGCGTCCTGGCGGTGGCCGGCGACGACCACAACTGCAAGTCCTCGACGCTGCCGTCGCAGTCGGAATACGCCTTCCAGGACTTCGAGATGCCGGTGCTGTCGCCGGCCGACGTGCAGGAGGTGCTGGACTACGGCCTCCTGGGCTACGCCATGTCGCGCTACTCGGGCCTGTGGGTCGGGCTGATCGCGCTGGCCGACACCATGGACTCGGGCGTCACCATCGACGTGGACCTGGACCGGCACAAATTCGTCCTGCCGGAGAACGTCCGCATTCCGGCCGGCGGCCTGGGCATTCGCCTCAAGGACCAGCCGCTCGACAAGGAGCGCCGGCTGCGGACCCAGAAGATCCCCGCCGCGCTGGCCTTCGCCCGCGCCAACCGGATCGACCGGGTGATGCTGGGCTCGTCGCGGCCGCGGCTCGGCATCGTCTGCCAGGGCCAGGCCTACAAGGACGTGATCGAGGCCCTGGCGGCCATGGGCATTTCCCACGCCGAGGCCGCGGACCTGGGCGTCGCCATCTACAAGGTCGGCATGCCCTGGCCGCTGGAGCCGCAGGGCATCCGCGCCTTCGCCGCCGGCCTCGAGACCATGATGGTCGTCGAGCACAAGCGCCCGCTGATCGAGACGCAGGCCCGCGCCGCGCTCTACGAGCTGCCCGCCCACGCCCGGCCGAAGATCGTCGGCAAGGTGGACGAGCACGGCCATCCGCTGCTGTCGGAGATCGGCTCGCTCTCGGTGGCGGAGGTGGCGCTGGCCATCGCCGACCGCCTGCCGCCGGGACCGCACATGGAGCGGGTGCACGACTACCTCGCCCGGGTGTCCGCCGCCTCGATGGCCGCCGTGACGCTGAGCGCCGACCAGCAGCGCAAGCCGTTCTTCTGCTCGGGCTGCCCGCACAATTCCTCGACCCGCGTGCCGGAGGGCTCCCGCGCCCTGGCCGGGATCGGCTGCCACTACATGGCCAGCTTCAACGACCCCTCGACGGACCTGAACAGCCACATGGGCGGCGAGGGCCTGTCCTG
>Ga0210400_10004139_pt1 | contig 12628 bp, 8 predicted proteins | sample IncBWH26MmetaG_FD_155456 | JGI IMG/M metagenome (GOLD analysis project Ga0210400, IMG submission 155456) | Forest soil microbial communities from Barre Woods Harvard Forest LTER site, Petersham, Massachusetts, United States - Inc-BW-H-26-M | ecosystem: Environmental > Terrestrial > Soil >...
AAGGGAACAAGTGTCGCAGATGACCATGTTCGACGCCAAGGATGCCGGAGGGCTGGCTGAGCAAAACATGGCCGCCATGGGCATCAACTGGGTAACGTTCGAAGGCAAACAAATGAAGTACATGGCGAAAGAGAAAGGAGATCACTATCAACTCATCACGAAAGTCATCTGGGAGAAAGTTCGGCAGAATCCTCCAGTCAGGGATCTTCTACTTTCAACCGGCGATCTGGTCCTCAAACCCGACAATTTTGACAGTTTGCGCGACCTCCCTGCTTGGCGCTATTTCGACATTTACATGGAGATTCGCGCCACGCTCCGGAGCGGGAGCGCTCTTCCGCCGACGGAGCGATATTCTGCTCACTGGTGGACCCCGGTCTCGGAAGTGAATAAGCCCGACTGGGAGATACTCGCGCAGGCCGCGAAACCGGGCGAGGTGATTCTCTCCAAGCGGCACGAGCTTGGAATCCTGTCTAACTTCGCCGCGACACCCTTCACTCTTCACGGGAAGCGTTACGCCAGCGTGGAGGGATTCTGGCAGATGATGCTCTATCCGGAAGGGCCAGATGATCCGCGATCCCAGGCTCCGGGTATCACGTGGCCGCACACGCGCGATGAGGTTGCCCAAATGACGGCGTTTGACGCCAAGGACGCGGGCACGTTTGCGGAAGAGAACATGAAGAAGATGGACATCGACTGGGTGACCTTCGAAGGAAAGCGGATGAAGTATTGGTCGAAGGAAAAAGGCGACCACTACGCGCTGATCCTCGAGGCGATGCGGGCGAAGCTGGAGCAGAATCCCAAGGTCGCGGAGACGCTGCTTTCAACCGGAGACTTGGTCCTGCTGCCGGATCACTACCAGGAAGAGGATCCACCGGCCGAATGGCTGTACTTCAAGATCTGGATGGACCTTCGAAGCGAAATCCAGAAAGCCGCGATCAAGGCAAATTAGCGTTTTCCAGATTTTAGCTTCTATTCGCCACCTGCACGATTTCTCCGAGTGGCCGCGCCACATCAGCACAGCGTGAAACATCTTACCGTCGGCCGGGCGCAATCATGTACTGATCGCGCCCGACGGACCTGGGCGAGCGGGTTTTGTGCCCCGAATCACTTTTCAGGGCAGGGTAGCGTTACCGCCTAGATCAAAGATTGGTCGATTGGCGTCAATCGCATTCTTGGCTAATAGCGACCGGCAGGCCCGTGTCCCATCCATGCTCCACCGGCGTCGTCATGCCACCTAGGCTGGTCTCAAGCAGCTTCCCGGCGGCGTCCGCTTCGATGGGCTTGGAGAACAAGAAACCCTGACCGGTTGGGCAACCCAACTTGATCAGTTCGCTCAGTTGCGGCTCGTTCTCGATACCTTCGGCGTCGACGTTCATGCGGAGCGTTTCTGCCAGGCTAATAATCGTCTCGACAATGGCGCGAGATTCCCGGTCCGAAGCCAGCCTTTCGACAAACGACCGGTCGATCTTCAGCGAATCGAAATGGAGCGTTCGAAGATAGCTCAGCGACGAGTATCCGGTTCCGAAATCATCGAGCTTCAGACCCACGCGCAAGGCCTGAATCTTGGACAACACGTCTTTGGCGGATTCAATTTCCGATATTACCGAGCTCTCCGTCAGTTCCAGCTTCAGGGATTCCGCCGGTATACCGGTTTCCGCGAGGGTTGCCTGGATGTGATGCACCAGGTTAGGATCCCTTAGCTGCTTTACCGACAGGTTGACGTTCATGGTGAGGGGCGGGTGGCTTGGAAACTGATTGTGCCAGATCTGCAACTGCCGGCATGCCTGGGCAATAATCCACTCGCCGAGCGGAACAATCAGACCGGTCTCCTCGGCCACCGGAATGAACTCCGCGGGAAGTAGCAGGCCGCGCTCCGGATGTTGCCAGCGCAGCAGAACCTCAAAACCTAGAATCGTTCGCGTCTGCAGATGCACCATGGGTTGATAGACGGCTAACAGTTCGTTTCGCTCCACCGCGTGACGCAGTTCGATAGCGGTGGCCATGCGGTTCTGGACGCGCTCGCGCAGACTCGCGTCGAACATTTCCCAGCGATTCTTCCCGAGTTCCTTAGCGCGGTACATCGCCAAATCGGCATCGCGAAGCAAATGCTCAGGCGACGCGACTTCGTCGTCGTCTAAAACGACACCGATACTCCCGCTAATCGTGACTCCAACGCCGTGCAGCAGAACCCGATGGGCCAGGCATTCTAGGATTGCGTCCGCGACCTTCCTGGCCTGATCTGCATTATCCAGGCGCTCGACCAGGATGACAAACTCATCGCCGCCGAGGCGAGCAATGGTGGTTCTGGATGTGAGATCGCACTTGGCGATCGAGTTCTTCAACCGTTCCGCGACCTCCACCAAAAGGCGGTCCCCGGCTGCATGGCCAAAGCTGTCGTTCACGACCTTGAATCCATCCAGGTCGAGCAATAGGACAGCCAGGCGGGCTGCTCCCGGACCAGACTTTCGTGCGATCGCTTCCGCCAGACGAGCGGATAACAACAGGCGGTTGCTGAGCCCAGTGAGCGGATCCGACAGTTTCGTGTGCCGATCCGCTTTGGAGCGCGCCAATTGCGCTTGAATACGAGCCATGACCACCGGCATGTCTACCGGCTTAGCGACATAGTCGTTGGCTCCCTGGTCCAATGCTTCCACGATTTTCTGGCTTTGATCGAGCGCCGTGACCATGATGACCGGAAGCTCGCTTGCCGAGTAGGTTGCGCGCAGCAGCTTCAGCAAATCGAGGCCGCTCATCCCCGGCATCATTTGATCGAGCAATACCAGGTCATACTGATCCTGGGCGATCTTCTGGAGAGCCGCTGGGCCGTCCTCCGCGACGTCGACCGCGTACCCGAAGCGCGCCAATCGCCGTCGCAACAAATCTCGGTTCGCGGCATCGTCTTCGACGATCAAGAGTCGTCCGGCGCCGTTCCCGGTCGCGCTCGACCAGACTTTCTCCGAGGCGGCGGATTCGACTGCCGGCGCGCTCTCATCCGGCTGCGACGCCGATGGCCGGCACATCTGCCGGAGCAGTGAAAGCAGCACACGCATCGCGCTCGAAATACGCTCGCCGTCAGCTAGCGCCGCTGTCGCACCGCTCCCGCGGAGCGCAAGTGTCAGCGATTCACAGACCTTGCACAATCGCTCAACCTCGGGACGGACCTCCGACGCCAGAGTTTCCAACAGCCCGGCGTTTACTGTGCCGTCGTTGCCGAGTGCTTTCTGGATGCGCTCCAGCAGACTATGTGCGCCGGTATGAATTTCGCCCAAGATTGCAGCGACGCCTTGCAGACCGCTGTTCTCAGCGTCTTCAAGCAGGATCTCTGCATAACCGAGAATTTGATTAAAGGACGTCTTTATTTTGTGTCGCAGTTCTCCCACCGCTTCGGCCGAAAGCGGGCCGTTCGTAGTTTGTTCGCCTTTGCTTACCAGGAGCCGATCAATTTTTGCCAACAGCCGTGGTAACTCGACTGGCTTGGTGTCATAATCATCGCACCCAGCTTCTACTGCTCTGTTGCGATCGTCGGCCATGGCGTGGGCAGTCAGAGCAATCACTGGAATGGACCGTGTCGCTTCACTGGTCTTTAAAAGGCGGGAAGCTGCCCAGCCATCGAGCACCGGCAGACTCATGTCCATCAGGATGATGTCAGGTAGTTCCCGGGCTGCGGCTTCGACGCCCTGTTGCCCATCTACCGCAACAACTACTTCGAACCCGCGTCGGATTAGCCGCCGCGAAAGCATATCCCGGTTCATCTCGTTGTCTTCGACCAGGAGAACCTTTGGCATCGTCTCTTTCTCGGCCTTTTTGCGCCACCTTGCCCGCTATCCGTCTGGACCCGTCCGGGGGGCAAGAACTCTTCCTCGACACCATACTCTTCGTCTCGAATCCGACGGTTCTATAGGTAAAGATCCCGTTTGGCAACATGTTGGCAGGAACTTGAGTGACTAAGACCCAATTACAGCCCTTAAAAGCTCTACTGCCAGACTAAGGAGTATCCGATGTATAGACTACGGTGAAGGCTGTAGCTCTGCCTCGGTTCACAAGGCGATGACGATCCGGCGAAGGTTGACGCTCTCCCATTTCGCGATCGTACTTCTGCTCGCCTGCAATCTGGGGGTGTACTATTGGAGCGATCTCAAGCGGCAATCCACATTTGAAGAGCTGCGTCGCGCCATTTCCCGGCAAAGTCTGATCAGCTCGATCCAGCAGAGATTGAATGACTACCAGAAGCAGGTCGCGCTACTAAGCCAGATCATGGCGGACCCAGGCAGTAGCGGTGCTTCACCGGAGGAAATCGCTCAATTCAACGAGCACCTTGATCAAATCGACAACCAGATTACGCAAATGAATGCTCTCTCCGATGCTGAAGGCCGGGAAAGACTCAAGGTGTTCGCAACGGCGTTCCGCGATCTCAGCGCTTCATGGCGGATCTTCTATGAGAGCTTTGGACGCAACCAGTCGCGCGCCATCACCGAAGCCGTAGTCCATGGGGAACCTTTGAGCCAAAAGGTGATGCAGGAGTTGCTGCCTCAACTGCAGCAGGACGAGAAGGACCGCGTTGAGGCGGCAAGCGCGCACTTCTATGACGCTTCCCGGGTCACGGACAGAGTCACGATCCTCATCTTCGGTCTTTCCGCCTTGTTGGCCGGCCCGCTGACGTTCGTTCTCGGCCGGCACTTCGGGCGTGGACTGGGCGCCTTGAAAACTGGCGCCGATGCGATCGGTGCGGGCGAACTCAAATACCGCATTCCAGTTCTTTCCAAGGATGAATTCGGCGACCTGGCGCGGACGTTCAATGACATGGCCGAGCACTTGGATTCCGCCCGTGTTGAGCTTACCGGAGCTAACGCGGAGCTCGAACGGCGGCATCAGGAGCTACGCATGCTAATGGAAGCCGCTCAATCCGCCAATAGAGCCAAAAGCGTCTTTCTCGCCAACATGAGCCATGAGCTTCGCACGCCGATGAATGCCATCATCGGCTACAGTGAAATGCTCGCGGAACAGGCGGAGGATCTGGGGCAGGAAGCTCTGATCCCGGATCTGCAGAAGATCAACGCCGCGTGTAAGCACCTACTGACACTGATCAATGACATTTTGGATCTGTCCAAAATTGAGGCCGGCAAGATGGACCTGGCTCTGGAGACGTTTAACATCCGCGAGATTGTCAACGAGGTTTGTTTGACAATGCAGCCGCAGATCGACAAAAACTCCAACGAACTTATCGTCGACATCCCGGTTTCGGTGGGCGCCATGCACGCCGATCCCACCAAGGTACGTCAGATACTGTTCAATCTGGTCAGTAACGCCTGCAAGTTTACGATGGCCGGCGCAATTCGAGTCCACGTTCGCCGCACCAGCGTCGATAGGGAGGATTGGATCGAGTTTCGTGTTCAGGATGCCGGAATCGGAATGACGCCGGAGCAGTTGAAAAAGGTGTTTAATGCGTTTACCCAAGCCGACGCGTCTACAACTCGCAAATACGGTGGCACGGGCCTGGGTCTCACCATTACGCGAAGCTTTTGCCAAATGATGGGAGGTGAGATCAACGTCGAGAGTGAGCCTGGCAAAGGAACTACGTTTACCGTATTTCTTCCGGCCCAAGTGGCGAAAGCGCGAACAGCGCCGGTCGAGCAGCTCGCGGCGCAGTAGTAGCCCGGGCCCTAGTACCCCTAATTGCTAATTACCAGTCCCTAGTAAAGTTCCTTAGCAAAACGCCGATGAATCATCGTAAGCATTGGCTAAGGACCGGCCTCGGCTGGATGAGGCAAATCCAAAGCAGGAGCGATCGATGAAGTGGACGCTGGTTTTAACTGGATGGCTCTTAGTATCGTCACACGCGTTCGCCCAAGCTGCGGACGCAGCGACGACCCAGGAGCTGATCCAGAAGCTACTATCTCGAATCGACACGCTCGAAAAGAGGATCACCGAGCTGGAAAAGGGAAACAGCCCTGCTCCAGTCGCGCAAGCGCCTAAACCGGCCCCGCCGCCCGCACTAGAGCATGACCACGACGCGCCCCCGCAGCCCGAGACAGCCGCGCAGGCAACGTATCCGTCGCTCAAGATTTCTGGATTCTCGGACTTCAATTTCGCCGCAACGGACTTGCATGGCGCGTCCGGCGGTTTCGGAGCCGCTACCATGCTCAACTCGCACACCGGCTTCCAGGAAGGCCAGTTCATACTCCATTTCAGTTCGGCCCTTTCTCCCCGGGTGAGTTTCTTTGGCGAATTGAGTCTTACTGCCAGATCGGACGCCGGTACCGGCACGCCGGCCGCGCCCGGATTCAATGTCGAAGTGGAGCGAGCCGCCATACGCTTCTCCCAGAGCGACTATTTGAAAGTTTCTTTCGGTCGCTACCACACGCCGATCAACTACTGGAATACGGCGTTTCATCATGGGCAGTGGCTCCAAACCACCATCAGCCGTCCCGAGATGACGCAGTTCGGCGGGAGTTTCATTCCCGTGCATTTCGTTGGCTCGTTAGTCGAGGGAGTGGTCCCTGCCAAAGGCTTGAATTTGAATTACAACCTCGGCTTAGGAAACGGCCGCGGTTCCGTCATCAGCCGGCCGGGCGACTTCGGCGACATCAATAATAACAGGGCTTGGCTAGCGAACATGTTCATACGGCCAGATGCACTTTATGCTCTTCAGGTTGGCGGGTCGGTGTACCACGACGAAATTAGCCCGGCTACCGGCTTGCCCGCTCGCGAATGGATCCAGTCCGGGCACATTGTATGGCATAGTGAAACACCAGAAGTGATCGCCGAGTTTGCCAATGTTACTCATAGACCCTTGAACGGCACGAGCGTTGTCTCCAACAGCCAGGCTTTTTATGCGCAGGTCGCCTATCGCCTGCCCTGGAAGCAGAAGCTCTGGAAGCCTTACTACCGCTTCGAAAGCATACATGTTCCCCGTTCTGACGCAATCTTCCGCGCCGTGCCAAGCTTTGCTGGATCGACGACGGGATTGCGGTACGATATTTCGACGTTTGCGGCTTTCAAGTTGGAATACCGCTATTACAACCGCCGCGATCTGACGCCGATCCATGGCGCGTTTTCTCAGGTCAGCTTCACTTTCTGAGCAAGCCGATGCGCAGAATCTCCGCACTCTTCAAATGCACAATCCTGGCAGCCGTGGTATCCCTGTTCCTGCTCACGCTAGCGGCACAGACTCCGGTGGACCTCGCTATCGTTGTTCGGCCTGAAGTCTCGGTCGACAATCTATCCTTTAGCGACCTGCGTAAGTTGATGCTTGGAAACCGGCAATTCTGGTCTTCAAATCTTCGCGTAACGTTGCTGATCCGTGCGCCTGGAACTCGCGAACGCGAAGCTGTTCTGAAGACTATCTATCAGATGTCTGAGGCGCAGTTTCAGCAGTATTGGATTGCCAAAGTCTTCCGTGAGGAGGCCACTTCCGGGCCACGGATTGTGTATTCCAACGTAATGGCGACGGAACTGGTCGCCGCCATTCCCGGGGCTGTAGCATTCGTCGAGGCTTCCCAAGTACCGAAAGGTCTCAAGGTTCTTAAGATCGACGGCCGTCTCCCCGGTGAAAAGGGATATGCTCTGCGCTAGCGCGAGCTTATCGCAATCACTTGGGCGAGTCAGGATCGTTTTAGGCGCATCGCTCTCACCAACAGTTTTCCGACCAATCCGCGACGCCGCGGGTTGAGAAAAAGCCACGACAGTACGCCCACGACGGCCGGGGGGCGAAAATGAGGGTCGAGCGTTCGACGCCGGGCAAGAATTCCGTTTAGCGTTTCCCGTGGGTGCTCGCGAAATTCGTCGAGCATGGCGGTCTGATGTACACAAGAAATTGTACAGAAAGGCGCGCAATCCTTCGGACGCGCTGCTTCGCGCTGGATGTCGTCCACCGTGTACTGATCTAGCGGAATGCCGGGCCGCCCACGCTGTTGTGAGCAGTAATGAACCAGTCCTTCCTCGCAGACATACAGGAATCGGCCGCCGGCGCGGCAGTGCCAGTCGTTTGGTAATCCTCGCGCGATGTTCTCCTGAAAATGATCGAAATGCGCGAACGAGAATAGGCTGGTCTTGAGACGCCGGAAACGTTCGTAGACACTCCGCTGGTCCGGTGCGAGCGGCTGGAGCTGGCCGCCATGATCGTGCAAAATGCCGACCGTACTGATGAAGCCGAGTTCCCGGGCGCGGCGTCCGACTACGATCGCGTCCTCCGGATTTCGAATGCCCGCGCCTAGCACGGAGTTGATGGTGACGCCGAACTCGGCGTATTGCGCAAGCCAGGCGAGTTTCCGGTCGAGTACGCGCAGGCTCTTTTTCGAAACGTCATCGGGAGCGACGTTGTCGATGCTGATCTGCAAATAGTCGAGCCCGGCACGATTCAGGGCGCGAATCCGGTCAGGAGTCAGGAGCAGGCCGTTGGTGATCAGAGTCGCGATCGCGCCGTGGACGCGAATGCGACGCACGATCGCGTCGAGATCCGGATGCAGGGTCGGCTCGCCTCCGCTCAGTGTGATGATGGTGGTGCCGAGACCGGCCAAGCGATCCACCCGCTGGAGCATCGTTTCGAGCGGCACCGGCGACGAAGTTTTATCGTACTCATTACAATAGGCGCAATCCAGATTGCAGCGCCGGATGGGCACGATCTGGGCCAGAATCGGGTGCGAGCTCGATTGCATCGCGCGCACGAACATGCGCATTTCGCGAAGTTTCCGATCAAACCGCCTGATCAGCTTCATTACATCCACTGGATGCCGCGACCACCGAAAACGCGCGCCATCAGACCAGCCACGCCGGCCATGAGCGACCCGGCGGCTGCGTCCGCCAGGTAATGAAAAGGGCCGTGCACCCGCTATGAACTTGGATGGGCAAGTTGCGATTGCGGTTCAGAAATCTTAGGAGCAAATCTCGTCCCTGACTAGCAGAAGCGATGGTATCTGGCGGGCGCGAAGGCTTGGAAATGCTTGCTAAGTTGTTGAGGCCGAAGGTACGTAAACTCATCGCCGTATTCATGAGCGAGGGAGCGCCGATGTCATGCCCGAAGCGCCGACTGGCGAGACTGCGTTCATTGTTCTTTGGAAAGTCCGTTTGGTGAAGGCGCTCTAGTTTCTTGAACAACCGCCAATCCGTTGATGATCGTCTGCGCAGCGGCTTCCTCACCCATGGTGGAGTTAATCATAAGGTGGAAGTAGTGCCGACATGGAAAGTCGACCCCGAAGTGTTGCTTTATGAAGGCGGCCCGGCCGATATCCACTGTCTCAACGAGGTCGATAGCATCGCCCTGGGCCTTTCCCTGCGATTGCAGGCGGCGCACCTTTTCTTCAAACGGCGCATAGATGAACACATGGAAGGCATCCGGGTGATCGCGCAAATCGTAAGCCGATCCGCGTCCGACGATCACCGCATTTCCTTCCTCCGCTACCTTCCGGATCAGTTTCTCGGCCACGCCGCGAATGCCCTCGGCGTCCGCTATGTTCATCCGGGGCGCGTTCGCGCTTCCTTCGAAACTTCCGCGCAAGAAAGCCTTCAAGAGACGATGGTGTAACGGGTCCCGCTGTTCTTCGTGCCGTTCCACGTGACGGCGGTCACATTTCAGCCAGCGGCAGATTTCGTCGGTCAGTAGTTGATCCCATAATTTCCAGCCCAGACGAGCCGCCACTTTGTTAGCGATCGCAGCGCCACCGCTCCCGTACTCACGCTCGATGGTCAGCACTTTGATCATGGATGCCTCTCCATTATTCCAGCGATATCACTCTGCGACCACCGCCTTTGCCCGTGGATCGTTCCTACGAACCACAAATGAGAGCAAGAACATGAGACCCGCGGCAATCGCCAGCACCATATAAGTATCGATATAAGCGAGCGTCTGCGATTGAATTTGCACGGACTGGTAGGAACGCGCGTAGGCTTGTGCCTGCGCATCGGGCACGCTCGCCCCCGCGTGGTTGAGCTGCGCGGCAAGTCCGCTCAATTGATTGCGGAAAGCTGGTTCATAGTTGTTGGCATGCGCGGAAAGCATGGATTGATGAACCTGCGCTCGCCGCGCCAGTAGGGTCGTGACCATGGAGGTTCCCACGCTGCTTCCGATATTGCGCATGAAATTCACCAGCCCGGAAACGCTATTCCCTCTTTCCGCTGGAATCCCAGTATAAGCGGAAAGTGAAATGGGGACGAACAGGAACCCCAGGCCAAACGCTTGCGCTATTCTAAGCCGGCTTGCTGCTCCAAAACTAATGAGCAAGTTCAGCCGTTGCGCAGAATAATACATTCCAAACGCAAGGCACACCCAGCCAAAGGCCATGATGTACTTGGCCGGCACCTTGGTGGTGAGCTGGCCAACGATGGGCATCTCGAACAGGATAATTATACTGGCGCCGGAAAGAACCAGCCCGGCAGACTCAGCCGTGTACCCCATCAGCGTTTGAAGAAACAGGGGCATCATCACCAGGCTGCTGAACAGTAGAACGCCCAGAGCGAACATCATGAGGCTCGACACGGCGAAGCTAATGCTCTTGAACATCCGTACATCCACAACCGGCGACTGCTGGCGCCACTCCCATACGACCAGCGAAATGAAGCAGACTATCGAAATCACAGCCAGCGTCAGGATGAAATTGGAGCCAAACCAATCGTCCTCCTGGCCCTTGTCCAGAAGGATCTGCAGCGCGCCAACCGCGAGGACCAGCAGTGCAATACCTATATAATCGACGCGGATGCCTGCGCCTTTTCGGGCGCTCAAATAAGGCGGGTCCTCCACCAATCGGTACACTAGAAACAGGGTCAGCAGGCCGACGGGGAGATTGATATAAAAAATCCAGCGCCAGGAGTAATTGTCGGTCAGCCAGCCGCCCAGTGTCGGACCAATGGTCGGCGCCATCACAGCGGTAATTCCGTAGAGGGCGAAAGCCAATCCGCGCTTCTCGGGCGGAAATGTGTCGGCCAGGATGGCATGCGCCATCGGTTGAAGTCCGCCGCCGCCGGCGCCTTGTATCACTCGGAACAGGACCAGCATCCCGAGGCTGGGAGCGATGCCGCACAGCAGGGACGTGACGGTGAACAGAAAGATGCACACCAGAAAAAACCGCCTGCGGCCAAAGGTAGTCGCCAGCCATCCGCTGATCGGAAGAACGATCGCATTTGACACCAGGTAAGAAGTAAGTACCCACGTGCTTTCATCGTTGCTGGCGCCCAAGTCCCCCGCCAAATGCGGTAAAGCCACATTGGCGATGCTGGTATCCAGCACCTCCATGAACGCGGCCATTGCGACTACAACCGCAATGGCCCAGGGATTGTACTTCGGTTTCCAAACCTCTGCCGCGGCGGCCATGGTGTTTCCTACTCTAGGTAGACCTTCGGGTCTACCGACATACCCGGGCGCAGCCGGTGATCGCCGTTCTGGCCCGCGTCAAGGTTGATGCGGACAGGAATGCGCTGAACGACCTTCACGTAATTGCCGGTCGCGTTCTCCGGGGGCAATACGCTAAATCTCGAACCGCTCGCTCCGCCGACCGCCACGATCTTGCCGGCATACTCTCTTCCATAGGCGTCCACGGCGATGCGGACGCGCTGGCCTGGCTGCATTCGATTCAACTGCGTTTCCTTGAAATTGGCGATGACCCAAATGTCGTCGAGAGGGACCAACGCCATCAACTGCTGCCCTGGCGAAATGTTCTGCCCCAGTTCGACGGTCTTCCTGCCCACGATCCCGGCTACCGGCGCGAGGATCGTGCAGTAGCTGAGGTTCAGTTTCGCTTGCTCGACCAGAGCCTTCTTTTGCGCAACTTGAGCCAGCGCGGATTTCGCGCGAGCTTCGCTGACCGCCACTTGTTTCGGAGCGGTCATGGCCGAATCAATCGAGGCGTCGGCCTGCGTGATGCGCTGATTCGCCTGTTCTACCGCGCTCTGAGCTACCACGATGTTTTGCTCCGCCTCTCGGACCGCAGCGATCCGAGCATCGAGTGCGGCTTGCGCGGCCGCAGCGGTCGTAACCGCCGTGTCATACTGCTGCCGTGGGATCTCGTTCTTATCGACCAGTAGCTTGTACCGCGCCTCGTCGTCCGTGGCCTTTTTGAGGTTGGCTTCGGCTTCCCGAGCCTGGGCTTGCGCCGATTCGAGCCGCGCACGAGTGGCCGTCAACTGGCGCTGAGCGCCCTGGACGAATGCGGTCGCATCGGCTCGGGATGACGTCGCCGTTTTCAATTGACTCGCGGTGTTGGTGGTGGTAATCGGAATATCGATGCGCGAGCTTTCGAGCGCGGCTTCGGCGTCTGCTAAGTCCGCTTGCGCTTTCGTGAGCGCGACTTCGTAATCCCCCGGATCGAGCCTTACCAGAACGTCCCCGGCATTTACGATTTGCTCGTCTTCGGCCCGCACTTCAATCACGTTGCCGGCGATCCTGCCGCTGATCGTGTTGATATGGCCGTCGATCTGGGCGTCATCAGTCGTTTCATACGTGTTCAAATACTTCCACAAGTAATAGCCCCCGGCGGCCAGGATCCCCACCACGACGGCGAATACCAGATAGCGCGCGACCCTGCGCCTCTTGCGCGGAACAATTTTGGTTTCCTGCTTGTCTTTCTCGGGTTCGGCCATGATTACTTCACCTCCAAGAGCTGTTGGATTCCCTGTTCGGCGCCGCCCAACGCACGCGCCA
>Ga0210400_10004140_pt1 | contig 12626 bp, 11 predicted proteins | sample IncBWH26MmetaG_FD_155456 | JGI IMG/M metagenome (GOLD analysis project Ga0210400, IMG submission 155456) | Forest soil microbial communities from Barre Woods Harvard Forest LTER site, Petersham, Massachusetts, United States - Inc-BW-H-26-M | ecosystem: Environmental > Terrestrial > Soil >...
GGCTTGCTAAAGGCCACCCATCCGCCGAGCGCCAAGGCCGGTTTGAGTTCAACACCGTCGACAGTCACCTTCAGATCGCTGCGAGGAAAGCTTAGTTTGTAAGCGCCGTCCGCCTGAACTTGACCGGAACGCCCGATTGCCTGCTCAACCGCCTGCCATTCTCCGGGCTTTTCATTGCCAGCCTGGGCAGCAAGCTGCGAAGAGCAGCCAAGAATAAAAGTGACAAGGGATACAGCTAGCATTTTTTTAGTTCTATTCATTTGCTTTCTCCTGAGAAATTTGAAAAACCTTCATTGCAGTGGCGACATGGCCATCGGAAGGTTCAGCTCTCTCTGCTTCATTGGACAATCGCGGAATTTCAAACCGGAATGTGCTTCCTCCGCCTTCCACGCTCTGGACGCTCACGCGCTGCGTCAATGGTTTCACGATCGAGAGACCGAGGCGGTACCACCCAACGGGCGCGACCTTGGTTTATCGGTCCCTACGGAGACTATCAAATTGCTCAGCGTTCACGCGTAGAGCGCCTCTTCTCAACGCCTTTGCTCCAATAAGCCAGGCGCAAGCCACCGAACACCAAGTTGATTCCCACGACCATAGGAATGATTGTTCCATTCCAATGCCACTCTATCCAAAAGCACAGCAAGCCGCTTGCAACCAGAACCCAGCCCCAATAGGCGTATTTTTGGGGGCTCTTCAGATGAGCCTTGTTTACATAAGTCAGCATCGGCGGCTTGGATTTTCCCGATTGGTCGTAGATATCACAACGGAGATTCGAGATTTGCTCCACTTTTGCTTCACAATAAGTTTCCGCTTCGGCCAGTGAATCAAAGATCAAACAGGTACTGTCCTCACCTGGGGTGAGAAAGTGCCCATCAGGTTTCTTTTCAATATCTGATTGGACATCTCTGTGAAATACGACATGCTGGCCGGGATGAATAAGATCAGTCCAGTTACATGGCTTTCGCGTGGGATCGTACAGCTTGAGTTCCTGCATCATGGACATTCAAGACCTGCCTCTAAGAGATAGAGACCTTCAAGCCTGCTGATTTTGTAGGAAAATTAGTTTGATTCCTGATCGCCTACTCATGTCGGAGCCCTTCAATGGGATCGAGTTGTGCTGCCTTTCTCGCCGGGTAATAGCCAAAGAAAATTCCAACACCGGCTGAAAACAAACCAGCAATTGCCATAACCTGGGTTGAGAGCTGCATTTCCCAGTGCAGGGTGTTCTGCAACACAAATGATCCGAGAATCCCAGCAAGAACACCCAGCGCGCCGCCGATAAGACTCATCACGATGGCTTCGCTGAGAAACTGCATTTGAATGTCCTGCTCCGTGGCCCCCACCGCCAGGCGTATGCCGATCTCGCGAGTGCGTTCGGTAACCGAGATCAGCATGATATTCATGATCCCAATTCCGCCGACGAGCAGTGACAGCGAGGCGGCGCTCCCCAGCAAGAGAGTGAAGACATTGGCAGCGGCGAGCTGAGCGCGAATGAGTTCCTCTGGCGTACGAATGTTGAAGTCGTCGTCTTCACTGGCTCGAAGGTGGTGTCTTTCGCGCATCACACCGATGATTCGCCTGGTAACTTCGGGTATTTCCTCTCTTGAAGCGGCGGAAAAGAAGATGTCATCCAGCCACTCTTGTCCCGTGATCCGTTTCTGCGCCGTGGTCAGCGGCATCACGACAAAATCATCCTGGTCCTGACCCGTAGCTGAGAAACCTTTTCCCTTAAGCACTCCAATCACCTTGAAAGGTACCGCCTGGATATTGACGGTCCTGCCAATTGGATCTTCGTCCGCAAAGAGATTCAAAGCTACGGTTTGGCCCAGCACACAGACGGGAGCGTTCTTTTCCACGTCGTCCTGAGTGAAGGCAGCGCCCAGGCGGACCTCCCATTTGCGAATTTCAAAGTATTCCGGGCTTACGCCACGGTATTGTGTTCCCCAGTTCAAGTTGCCGTAGATGGCCTGGATATGCCCGTCGACATTTGGCGAAGCGCTCTTTACACCCGGGACTTGTTCCAGAACAGCCTGAGCATCTCCGGCAACCAGAGTTTTGCTGCCGCGGCTACCGATGCGGACTCCGTTGCGTGCGCGGCTGCCGGCTTCAACCCAGACGAGGTTATCGCCGACGTTGCTGAGTTGATCTTTTACGCGACTGGAGCCAGCATTGCCCACAGCGACAACGCAAATGAAAGACCCAACGCCCATAATGATCCCCAGCATCGTCAGAAGGCTACGAACGCGATTGCGAACCAGCGCTTGTAATGCTTCTCGAATTATCGTGCTCAAGGACATGAATGATGACCGTTCCCGCTCATTCGTATCGGAGCGCCTCAATCGGATCGAGACGCGCCGCTTTACGTGCCGGGTAATATCCAAAGAAAATTCCAATAGCCATGGCGATAGCCGCGGCTCCGGCGATTGCCTGGCCGGAAACCAGAATCGGCCAGCCCGCGGTTGTGGCGATCAGAAGTGATGAGCCCAGGCCAACAGCAATCCCCACAACACCGCCAATCAGGCTCATAACAACAGCCTCTATCAGGAATTGCCACTGAACGTCGACTTCCGTTGCGCCTATCGCCATCCGAACGCCGATTTCACGGGTACGCTCTGTGACCGAGACCAGCATGATGTTCATAATTCCAATTCCACCTACAAGCAGCGACACGGCGGCAATGGACGCCAGCAAACCAGTCATCACCTTGCTGGCTTCTGAGGCCAGATCTGCCATATCCGCCAGGTTGCGCACGGTGAAATCGTCGGGCTGTTCCGAACGGATGCGGTGCCGGTCGCGCAGCAAAGTTTCAATCTGTTGCTGCGCCGCGTAGCTGCCGGAACGGGATTTGGCCGAGACCATCACAAAGCGCAACCAGGGCTGGCCGGTGATCTTTTTTTGCAGAGTCGTCACGGGAACAATGATCGTGTCGTCCTGGTCCTCGCTCATCGCCGGGGATTGTCCCTTGGCCACAAGGACGCCCACAACCTTAAAAGGCAAATTTCCGATGCGGATAGTTTTGCCTACCGGATCTGTTGTAGCAAAGAGATTTTTTCGCACCGTGTCGCCGATGACGGCGATGTTGGCTGCCGTTGTCACGTCATCTTCACTGAAGCCCGAGCCGCTTTGGAAGGGCCAGGTACGGATCTCAAAATATTCCGGCGTGGTACCGGTAATGCGGGTTCCCCAGTTGTCGTTTTCGTACACCACCTGCGCGGAAGTCTGGGTACCAGGCGCAGCCGCGGCAACCGCAGGGCATTCTTTCACCATAGCGGCAACATCTTCGCGCACCAGAGTCTTGGTCGCGCCCCAGCCAAGGTTCAGGCCGCCACGGTTCACGGAGCCTGAGCTGACGAAGAGCATGTTCGAGCCGAGGTTTGCGATCTGCCGTTGCACCGTCTGATCCGCGCCCTGGCCGATTCCCACCATCGCGATCACCGCCCCCACACCGATGATGATGCCCAGCATGGTGAGGGTTGAGCGCATCTTGTTGCGCGCCAGCGCGCGAAAGGCAATCCGCAATGTGGAAAGCAAATCCATAGGCGCTCTAGTCTTCCAAAGTTGGCATGGTCTTGAGTGCTTCGGCAGCCCTTGCCCGGTTTGAGATGGCCTCATCCCGTCGAATCTTGCCATCACGAAAGACGATGCTCCGCTTTGAGAACTGAGCTATGTCATGCTCGTGCGTAACCAGGATGATGGTGAGACCCTGGTCATTGAGCGACTGAAATATCTCCATCACCTCGACCGACGTGCGGCTGTCGAGGTTGCCGGTGGGCTCGTCGGCCAGCAGGATTGACGGCCGGTTTACCAGCGCCCGCGCAATGGCGACGCGCTGTTGCTGGCCGCCGGAAAGTTGTGACGGGAAGTGGTCGATCCGGTCTCCGAGGCCTACCATCTTCAGCGCTTCGACTGCCCGTTGATGCCGCTCCGCTTTATCGATACGCGCATAAAGCGTCGGCAGCTCAGTATTCTCCAGCGCCGTCGTCCGCGCAAGCAGATTGAAGCCCTGAAACACGAAGCCGATCTTGCGGTTGCGGATCCCAGCCAGTTGCCTTTTCTCCAGCCCGGAAACATCCGTGCCTTCCAGCAGATACTTTCCCGAACTGGGCTTGTCCAGGCATCCAAGGATATTCATGAAGGTGGACTTGCCGCTGCCGCTTGCACCCATAATGGAAACGAACTCTCCGCGCCTGATCTCAAGACTTACGCCGCGCATGGCATGCACCTGGGTTTCGCCCAGATCATAAATCTTGTGCAGGTCATGGACTTGAATGACGATGCCATCCTTAATTTCCGGCCCAGAGAGTTCAGAAACCGGGAGCGAGTTGGTTTGTTGTGCGCTCATTAGTAGTGTCAGCGTCCGCGCGGAACTCCCGGACCACCTGGCCGTGGAGCATTGGCCGACGCGCGCCCTTGAGCCACGCCCGTTACCAGTTCGTCTCCAACTTTTAGATCGCCGTTTAGATCCTGGATCACTTCGGTAAAAGTGTGATCGGTAATCCCAGTCTTGATTCGCACCGGCTCAAGCGACTTATCTGAAGATAGCTTCCACACAATCTGCGTATCGTATTTAGGCGCCTGGGCCTCTTCGCCGGGTGAAGATGAATCGCCCGCTACGCCGGTTGCGGCCCCGTTGCGAGCGCCGGCAACCTGCGGCCGAGTGCCACCGACTGATGCGTTCTCAGCTTTTGGGCTTTGCGGTTGCGGGCCAGTTCCTTCAGGAATGCCTTGCTTCTGGTACAGAGCGCGGATCTCGTCCGGCGACAAATCAGGTTTGTAACGTAGCGCGCCATTGGGGACCTTGATGACACTCGCCGCCGTCGCAACCGGGATGCTCACATAGGCAGTCATGCCGGGAAAGAGCTTCAGCTCCGGATTATTGAAATCGACAATCGTGTCGTAGGTAACCACGTTTTGGACAACAGTCGAGTTCATTCTGACCTGCGAGACGGTGCCGGTGAATGTCTCCCGCGGATAAGCGTCCACTTTAAATGTCACTTTTTGCTCGGAGCGGATTTGGCCAACATCAGATTCGTCGGTCTTGGCATAAACCTGCATCTTGGTCAGGTCCTGAGCGATCGTGAACAGTGTGGGCGCCTGCAATGAGGCCGCCACGGTCTGGCCAACATCGACGTTGCGCGCCACAACGGTGCCATCAATCGGGGCGTGAATTGTGGTGTAATCCAGGTTCGTCTGCGCCACTTCCACGGCCGCCCGTTTTTGCTGGACCTGCGCGCGGGCCTGGTTTTCCTGGGCAAGCGCCGCCGAAACCTGCGCGGCCGCGCTCTCGGCGTTCGCCTTGGCCACATCCAGAGCCTGCTGGCTGATTACCCCTTGCTTGCTGAGGCCTAGATTGCGCTCATAATCCGCTTTAGTCTGCGCGTCCGCGGCTCTGGCCTTGGCTGTATTGGCAACGGCGACCGCCAGATTGGCCTTGGCATTCTCCAGGTCGGCGACCGCCTGCGAGAGCGCACCCTTGAACAAAGGGGGATCGATCTGGGCGATCAGCTGCCCCTTTTTCACGTGTGAGTTGAAATCAACATACAGCTTGGCAATGGTACCCGATACCTGAGATCCAACCTGCACCGTGATTACGGCGTTGATCGTACCTGTGGCTTCGACCACCTGCTTAATTTCGCCAGTTTCCACCCGCGCGGTGGAGTACTGCACCGGTCCCTTACCCTTCAGGTTAAAGGCGGCAAAGATTCCCACCCCTACGACAAGCAGGAGAACAATCAAAACTTTTCTCTTGGTTAGCTTCACTTTGGGTTCGTCATCATGAGAGATTGTTTCTTAATAATACCAATGCCGCTCTGGTCGAGAGCCGATTTTCGGGCTATCGGCGGGATGCGTATGTGTAAAGCGCATCGTAACGGGAAATTGCCGCGCTAATCGTTCTTCGTCCGGCAATCCCATCGCCGCAAACCCTTCAGCGATGGCTTGCAGCCCCAGTCCTTCGGGTGAAACATGCTCCTGCCCTTTCACGTCCTCAGCGCGAACGATCAATGCCAAACGCCCAAGAGCTGGATCAGAAATCTTATAATCCTCGATGATGGCCTCAAAGGTGCACCTATGGCCGCGATGGTTGAGCTTGATCTCAGGAATTCGCGGGGCATCATATGGAATCGCTTTCATATTTTCAGCGAGGTTCAGGAGTTTGTCTTCGTCGACAAAGAGGAACTCGGCATCTTTGTCGACAAAGCGTTTGATCAGCCACGGGCACGCAACTCGATCCACTTTCACATTCTTCCTGGTGATCCATTTCATTGATTCTGCTCCAGATAGAGGTCTCACTTTGCGATCAAGTGCAAATCATCAAACGAGGTTAACAAGCGCTTTCGAGGCGCCAGTACAACAAGGCAGCAATAGGGCGCGTTGCCGTTACTGGAATATAAGCCTGAGCCGTCCGGCTCACACTTCAGCCTACAGAGTCTTGATCCGTACGTTTCGGAATTGGACGCGCGATCCGAAGTGATGATTTTGTAACCCTATAAAGCCGCCCGGTGATCGGTTAGCGTTGACGAGTTTGCTTACTTGCTTCCCGTTAAGGACAACAGTAATCGTCTTTCCTTGCGCGGTGATCTCGTAGGAATTCCATTGCCCCAACGGCTTTGAGGCGACGGTTGTAGCCGGAGCGAGTTTATAAACCGACCCTGTAATGTGTAGCGGATCGCCGAACGTGTTCGGGGTTACATCCGGGTTCTTGCCCGTGTCATCGATTTGAATCTCGTAGCCTTTGTCTACGGCAAGCTTCCAATCGTTGGCTGGATCCGTGTTGCCAAGCGCCGGGAAGCGAATGAACACGCCAGAGTTGTCGTCCGGGAAAGATGCGCGCCAGTCGACACGAAGGACAAAGTTAGTGAACTGCTGCCGCGTGAACCAGAGCAGCCCAATCCCGTCGACGGTTTCTATAATGTTGGCGCCAAGTTCGATGAACCCGCCGAATCCCGCCATTTGCCAGCCGGCTAGTCCACCCGTACCGAGCGATATAAATCCCGGTTCAACGGGTAAACTGCGTTTCACGATCGCAGAGGCCGTCTTGCGGGCCAAGGACAGCGCCGTAAGAGACGGGTTCGCCGAGCCTAGCGCAGGAAACACCGCCGGTCCGGCGACATAGGCATTCGAAACATGATGGAATCGGCTATCGGTGTCCGTAACAGACGTATTTGGATCAGTGCCCATCCAAAGCGTGCCCGCTTCATGGTGGGTGGTCCCCAGGCCATCGCGTACTTTGTTCTGTGGGTCCCGCGGATTGTTGTTCGGGCTTGGCGGAGGTGGCGCTTGGTGCCAGGATCCCGGATCATTCCCGTCGTTGATGAAACTGTCTTTGTAAAAATACTGGATGGCATTGGGATCATCATTGGCGAGTTTGAGTGCCAAGGCTAATGCCGCATCGTCCATGGTGCGCCAAAGTTGGTTCTCTTGTGTCCCGGCGACGAGATTGACCCAAGCACGCCGCCGCCCGAACTCGTCTGTCTGATCGCTCAAGTCCACCCAACTCGGGAAATTCCCCGTGCTCTTAGTGAGCGAAGGATCCTGGCTGCCAGTCATCTCACCGATCCCGCGGAACGTCACAACAATCCAGGCAGCACTTTGCGAGGAAAGTGTTTGATCCACTAGATCGATGTCGGGAATCATCCGCCACATGTCTGTCTCCGAATTGGCGCCGGTCACTGCAGCACCCGTAACCTGAAAGTGGAACCGCCCTTGTGGCGTCGAGCCGCGGACTAATAGGGCTGCCGCCTCCAGTTGGGTAGGGAGCGCCGGGTTGAATGCGGAGCGCTTGATCCGTACGACGGTATTGCTGCGCAAATGAGCCATCAGATTGCGGCCCATCAATGGCGTAGGAAAGGATTGCATGGCTAACCGAGTCGATTCGATCGTGCCGGCCGCGAGCACGACTGCGCAGGTAGCTGGAATCGCGAGAGATCTCTGCTGACCATTGACCTGGACTTCCAGAGCCGTAACAGCCCCATTTGTCACAGTTAGATTTGTGACGTGGGCCCGTGTTACCAAAAACAAGCGCCGTCGCCAGTCAGGATTCGCTGTGTCCTGACGTATCGCGTCGATCAGGATCGGAGCGCTGGAATACTTATCGAAGCTGAAAAGTCCGGACGCTGGTGGCGCAGCTTGTACAGCCAGAGGAGCGTCCTCAATCAGATCGAGATTGCTAACCTTAGAAAACGCCAGCGTAGCTTTCTTCTTCAAATCATCGTTGAGGGGACCGGAAATGTAGTCAGTCTTGTCGAACACTCCGGTCTCGCGTTCCGTCTTCTCATAGCCATCGCCGGTTCCGGACGGACTCTGTAAAAATGCTGCGACGTCCGGCGGCCATTTGGACAGATCGGCGGCCGTCAATCGCGGCGACCAACCTCCCCAATACAGCGACCGGCCCCCAAGGCAATACGCCAGGCCGGGAAAGGCCACTTGGCTCCGCCAGGGGATGCCCCAGACTTGCTCCTTGGTACCAGGATCGCTGTTGTTATTGGGTACCGCGGCGGCGCCAGCCACGTTGAGTCCAATGCGGGCAAGATTCTGCACGTGTTCAGATACCAGGAACGGGCCTGCCTCGAGGACGAGCACGCGTTGGTTAGACTGTCGATAGATTTTCTCGGCGCAGTACGCACCAAACATTCCCGATCCAATCACGATGGCGTCGAATTGGACTCCGCCATTATTCGTGGCTTCGTCCCACGTGCTGCAGATGAAACGGCCGAGAACGTCGAGCGACAATGTCGTGTCTTGAACTGGTACTGGAAGTCCGGAGTCTTGAAGGCGATTAAGCATGCTAGCCTCTCCAATTTAAGCGGTTGCTATGACTTGGTTGGAAGTTGAAGAAGGAACGAGCGGAGCAGCTATCAATAGTAGACTCGTTTCGTTGGATTTCCCTGTTTTGGTGCGAGTAATTTATTTTTTGAAGTGGTGATACGTTGTGCGTCGCCGGATCACTAGTTTTAGATATGCTCTAGTGTTCGGACGCCCACGTCTTGCCGCCCCCCAAATAGCATCACTCCAATTTTTTTCGAGCCCTGTTTTCAATGAAATCCGATTGGGCATTCGGTTGCACTGCTTGTGATCGGTGCTCGGATGGATTAACGCAGTGCGGGCACAGCCTCGACTCGGACGTGGCGCTACGAAGCTTTGACGGCGAGATCTGCCGACTCAACACGGATTCCACGCGCCGTGATCGATAAGGCGGCCGCGTTTGAGGGGACGCGGTCTATTGAGGAGGGCCTATGAAGCCCATTTCGATTGAACTCATTTACAAGGCCATGAACGCGATCGCCAGCGGCAAGCACGACCCCGAAACGGAGCAGTGTCTCTCGGATGCGATTGAAGAGGAGCTTTTCGCCACCAACGCGAGTGTGGCGCTGGACACCAATCCCGCTCGTTTAAGGACACCATGGACAACAAGCCAAACGTCTTCGAACTTCGAAATAACTCTTTGCTTTGTGTGAGATGGAAAAGTCCTCATGAGATATTTGGTGGTGAGCAGGAAACTCGAACCTCCAAAATCACATCCTGATTCAGCTTTGGAATTCAATAAGTTGCGATTGTTTATGGCGGAGAGAGTGGGATTCGAACCCACGTTAGAGTTTCCCCTAAACACGCTTTCCAAGCGTGCGCCTTCAGCCACTCGGCCATCTCTCCGGCACAGGTTGGGACTCACTCATTATACAGACATATCGCGGATGGGCTGAAAGCCCTACCCCGGATTTGCGCCTGGGTGATCCCGAGAAATTTGGCGGCTGAAAAACAAAAGCGGCCATCAAGGCCGCTGGTTATTCCAATAGATTCTAGTTTGCGCACATTCCATTCGCGCCGACCTTAACATCGGTGTGGTCGCGGGGGCGCAGTCAACAACTTGTGGCCAGGCTGCCGGAGAGAATGCGTTCGAAACAATATTCGTCAATCACCGCTGCCACCGCATTCTTGCCTTTTTCGTCCAGCGAGCGCACCACGCGCCCGATGCAATTTACCTGGACATCGGTATCGGTTCCCAGAACGGACGCGGGTAACACGATGCGGAAACGGATCACGGTCCCCACGCCGAGCAGGCTTTTGGTATGAAACAGCACGCCACCTGCTGAAATATCTGCCGTTTCAGCAAAGTATTCATGGGCGTCCGCCGTGCGAACCGTGATCGGAAGTCTGAGTGGAAAACGTACTGAGCTTCTGGTATCTGCGGGGCCTAAGCCAGCAACTGGACTCTTCACTTCTTTCACACTTGCACCTCTCATGGGAGGTTACACCGGCTGCCGGGCCATCCCAAGATTACTTTGGTATTCGCTGGGCACCAAAGGACATATGCCAGAAGAGATGGCCGAAATCCAGTGCTCAGAACTTGGTGACTTCCGTGAAGTTGAAGCCGCGGATTTTCATGGCTGGAACGACCATATCGAAGGCTTCTTCTCCGCTGGCACGCACGGCTTTGCCCATGGCTTCAACGTTGTTGAGCATTTCGATCAGGCTCTGATTGAACCGGAAATTCAGCAGCCCGTGCTTCACTTTCCCGCCTTCCACAAGGAATGTGCCGTCACGCGTCATTCCGGTAAGAATCTTTTCGTAGGGGTCAACTTCGCGGATGTACCACAGCCGCGTAATCAGGATGCCGCGCTCGGTCTCCGCAATCATCTGTTCGACGGTCTGTTCCTCGCCCGGCGTGACGAAAACAATGTTGGTGGGCGCTTCGCCCATCTCATTGGGCAGCGGAAAACCGTGGCCTGTCACGTTGATCTCGCCGACCTTGTCTTTGTACTCAGACTTTCTCATCTTCGCGGCGGTGCTGCGCGCGTAAACCAGCTTGCGAATCACGCCCTTCTCCACCAGGCTCACGCGTTGACGATGGACGCCTTCGCCATCGAACGGCGCGTTCGACTGAAGCGGATGAGCGACGTCATCGATGATGGTGATGTTGTCGCCAAAAAGTTTCGTCCCGATGCGATTGTTCAAAAACGACCGCTGGTCCAGAATCGCCAGCCCGCCAAAGTCCCAGAACATGAAACCAACCAGGTCAAGCACCGCCGCAGGTTCCAGAATCACCGTGTATTTTCCCGGTGGAATTTCCTTCGGGCTGTGCGAATCACGGGCCTTCTGCGCTGCAATCTCTGCCAGTCGCACTGGGTCGACATTTCTGACATCCGGAGAGTTCGCCTTCTGCCATCCAGAAGAGTTGTCCGCCAGCATGGTGATGGAAACTTCCGCCGACGACTGGCGATGGAAAACGCTCAATCCTTTAGAGTTAATGACGGCCTCTGCGCTCTGCGAACTGGAATAAATGCCGGCGGTCACCAGCTTATTCTTTTTGGCAACCGCAACAATCTTTCCGACGCCCTCGGCCCGATCGGCCGGAGCGATGGCCGCGGTCTTATCGGACCATCGCGACGGTCCTTCTGGTCCCTTACCCTCGTCGGCATTTGCCATCGACAGGAAATCAGGATCAGGCTCTTGCACCCGAGCGATACTTTAAGCTGATTGGACCGCGCGCTTGAGGCCTTCATCATCGAAGCGGTTGGTGGTGGCGCGGGCTGTCTTGCCATCGAAGGCCACGCGGATCGATGCCGCTTCATTCACCTCCGCCACATTCTGGTGGATGGTGTTATTGGCAAAGCGGGTAAGAGAGAAATCGGTCGAGGAGAAGATGACTTCAATCTCATCGACGGTTGAAAACTTTTTGATCTTTTCGAAGATTTTTTCGGCCTGGGATTGGGTTAGCATTCGGTCTCCAGCACTCAGCAATCAGCACTCAGCATTCAGCCCTTAAACTTACTTCTTTCTTCGTCAACTTTTCTGGCCAGGGAAGCAAGCATTCGTTTTACTTCTTCCACACGGTCATTTAACAAGCGATGAACCTCTGCGTCGAGAAACTTGAGATCGCGTGATAGAAGCAAGTGGTATTCCAGTTCACTCGCCGAACCCAGTGCAATTTGTAAAAAGCGATGGAATTCGCCATTCCCTCTCCTGCCGCAACCTTCGGCAATATTCGCCGGAATAGACGATGCACAACGTCGAATCTGCGAGACCAAACCAAACATTTCCTGCTTGGGAAAATTGGCTGTTGCATCATACGCAGCAAGCGCTAGCGAATGCGATTTCTCCCAAACCTTCAAATCACGAAAACTCTTCACTGTGTTCCATACCATTTCAGGGCTGAATGCTGAGTGCTAATTGCTTTCCTGCTAATTCCCCTTGTAGGCCGTCCCGATCTTCACATTCCTGAACCGTGCCGGCGACGCGCCGTGTCCGGTGCCCATCGTTTGCATCGGCTGGCCCTTGCCGCAGTTGGGCGTTCCCCACAATGTCCACTGGTCGCGCGAGCAGATGGCGTCCATGGAATTCCAGAACTCCGTAGTGATCCCCGAATAGGATGGATTCTTGAACATGCGTCCCAGTTTGCCGCCTTTGATCTCCCAGCCGATCTCGCAGCCAAACTGGAAGTTGTAGCGCTTGTCGTCAATCGACCAGGACCGGTTGGTTTGCATGAAGATGCCATCGTCAGTGCCGGCAATCAACTGGTCGAAGGTCAACGGCTTTTCCCCGGGAAGGATGCTAATGTTGGTCATGCGGACAAGGGGAATCCGGTTCCAGCCTTCCGCGCGCATGGTGCCGTTCGACCGCGTTTCGCCGAT
>Ga0210400_10004141_pt1 | contig 12626 bp, 7 predicted proteins | sample IncBWH26MmetaG_FD_155456 | JGI IMG/M metagenome (GOLD analysis project Ga0210400, IMG submission 155456) | Forest soil microbial communities from Barre Woods Harvard Forest LTER site, Petersham, Massachusetts, United States - Inc-BW-H-26-M | ecosystem: Environmental > Terrestrial > Soil >...
ATCCGGACCGCAGAATCGGACCAGAACGAACACGGTGGAAGAAGATGTGACCCCGGTACAAATGGTCCACCGGGTCAATCCCTATGCCGATGTCCCTTCGCTCTACGATATGTATGTGCAGGCCTCGGTTTTTCAGCGTCCTGCGGAACGGTTCGGTCTAGACATTTTCCGTAATACATCGAACCAGCCGGATGTGATTCCGATGGATCTCCCCGTGGGGCCTGACTATATCGTTGGCCCCGGCGACAGTCTGGCGATCGACCTATGGGGGAGTGTTTCCCAGCGACTCGTCCGCATCGTCGACCGGGAAGGCCGCGTGGCGCTGCCTGAATCCGGACCTCTGCTGGTGAGCGGCAAGAGTCTCGACGAGGTCCAACTCGGCATTCAACGAGTACTGCGAACCCAATTCCGGGACGTCTCTGCGGATGTGTCCATCTCGCGGCTCAGGACGGTCCGAGTGTACGTCGTCGGCGAGGTCAGCGCACCCGGTGCGTATGACATCAGCTCGCTTTCCACTCCGCTGAATGCGTTGTTTGCAGCCGGAGGCGTAACGGCCCGGGGGTCGCTGCGCACAATGAAGCACTACCGCGGGAAGCAACTCATTCAGGAAGTGGATGCCTACGATCTTCTTCTTCATGGCATCCGTTCCGATCTGAAGCGTCTGGAAAACGGAGACACATTATTGGTCCCTCCCATGGGTCCACAGGTGACGGTCGAAGGGATGGTGCGACGTCCAGCGATTTACGAGATGCTCAACGAGACCTCGCTGGCCGAAGTGCTCGAACTGGCGGGCGGAATCCTGCCCACTGCGGCTCTGCGCCACATCGAAGTGCAACGAGTGGAGGCGCACGAAAAGCGCACGATGTTGACCCTCGATCTCACCTCGACCGGCGACGATAAAGAGATCAGTCGGCAACTGGAAGCGTTCAAAGTGAGCGGTGGCGACCAGGTTCATATCTTCCCCATCGCTTCGTATAACGAAGATTCCATCTTCCTCCAGGGGCATGTCTTGCGGCCGGGACGCTACTCCTACAAAAAGGGAATGAAGTTGACCGACCTGATTGCGTCCTACGGGGATCTGTTGCCCGAGCCTGCGCCGCACTATGCGGAAATCGTTCGCCTGAACGCTCCCGACTTCCATCCGAGTGTTGAGAGTTTCGATCTGTCGGCGGCTCTTGCCAACCCGGCGTCCGCTCCGACTCTCCAACCCCTCGACACTCTGCGAATATTCAGCCGCTTCGATTTTGAGCCGCCGCCGGATGTATGGGTGGGCGGAGAGGTTCGAGCCCCGGGCAAGTACCGCACTTCGGGCCAGGCCCACTTAAGGGATGCGATTTATCTGTCGGGTGGCGTTACCCAGGATGCGTCGCTCGACGCAGCCCAGCTTTTTCGCACGCAAGCGGATGGGACCGCGAAGATTCTGAGCGTCGATCTCAAAGAAGCTCTCGCCGGGAATCCCGTGGACAACATTCTCCTGCAGCCACGCGACCGGATTCTGGTGCACCGCAGTTTCGCCCGAGTCGATCCGCCTACCGTCTACGTCAAGGGCGAAGTCGCAAAACCTGGACGTTATCCGCTCACCACGAACATGCGGGTAGGAGATCTGGTGAATGTTGCCGGCGGCCTGAAGAGGAGCGCGGACGCAGATAGCGCGGACCTGACGCGCTTTGTGGCAGCCAACACTTCCCCGGATGCGCCTCAGCGATTTGAAGTCAAGCTTTCCGCTGCTTTGGGCGGAGATGCGAACGAAGACTTGCCCCTGCGCAATGGAGACGTGCTCGCCATCCGCCAGGTGGCGCAGTGGGAGGATCTCGGCGCTTCCGTAATCGTACGAGGCGAAGTGCAACATCCAACCACTTACGGAATTGAAGCAGGCGAACGTCTGAGTTCGGTCTTGCGGCGCAGCGGTGGCTTTACCGCACAGGCTTATCCTTTTGGGGCCGTCCTGGTACGCCGCGAAGTGCGCGATTTGCAAATGCAGTCTCATCTGGAGTTGATCGAGCGGCTCAAGTCGGAGGAACGATATCTCACTACCTTGCCCGAAGCGGATGAGGATCAGAAGAACTTGAAGCTCACCGCGATTGCCGAGACCAAAACGACACTCCAGCAACTGCAGTCGACACAGCCCATTGGCCGGGTCGTGATTCACATTCCTTCGGACCCGAGCAGCCTGGCGAGATTTGCCAGGACTCCCGCCGACGTGCAGTTGCGCAACGGCGATGAGCTGATCATTCCAAAAAAGAACAACTACGTTATGGTCAGCGGCCAGGTACTGAATCCAACCGCGATGAGTTACCTTCCCGGCAGGACTGCGAAATGGTACTTGAGCCAGGGGGGCGGCGTGACTCCGATCGCCGACAGAAAAGCTGTTTTTGTGATTCGCGCCGACGGGTCCGTGATTTCATCCAGGAACAACTCGACGTTCTGGTCGGGCGATCCGATGAATGCAGTGTTAAGGCCGGGAGACTCCATCATAGTTCCGGAGAGGGCGCCTAAGATCGGCTCGAGAAATTGGGCCTCGTTGTTGCAAGCGGCTCAAGTGGCATCCTCTCTCGCCTTGACGGTCGCCTACATCCATCCTTAGAAGTGGGCTCCGGATTGAAATCAGGACTCGCATGGAAAATCGCCCTTCTGACTCTCGCTGTGGTTGGGACGAACAGCGTTCATGCTCATGCTCAAGCTCAAGAGAGTCAACCAGCGGCGCCAATCGTGAATGCTCCTGATCAACGTGAGTTGCCGACCGCACCGCAGCGCGAGACCGATCCCGACAGTGGACCGCACAGTCAATTCAGAAACTTCTTCGTCGACCTTGAGCACGATCAGAAACAAATTTGGACAAGCCCGGCGAGAATTCGATTTTCGGATGCGCCGTGGCTCGTTCCTTTTGCTGGAATCACCGCGGGCCTGTTCGTCACGGACCGTCAATACAGCGCGTCGCTGTCGCAGAATTCTTCCACCATTGCTCACTACAAGACAGTCTCGAACGCGGGCCTGGCCGGCCTGGCCGGCGCGGGTGCCGGTATGTATCTCATGAGCTTTCCATTCCACAACTCGCATTGGCAAGAGACCGGATTCCTGGCAGGCGAAGCCGCCTTGAATAGCCTGATACCAATCGAGATCATGAAGTATTCGCTGGGCCGGGAGCGACCTTACCAAGGAAACGGCAGCGGAGCATTCTTCCACAGTGGAACGTCGTTCCCCTCCGAGCACTCAGCCGCGGCATGGTCCATCGCCGGCGTATTCGCACACGAGTATCCTGGAATTGTCCCCAAGCTGCTCGCTTACGGAACCGCTTCGGCAATCGACTTTTCCCGAATCAAGGGCCGGCAACATTTCCCGTCGGACGTTCTGGTCGGCAGCGTTCTCGGATACCTGATTGCCAGCAGCGTCTACAGCCAGCGCCACGATCCCGAACTGGGCGGTCGTGCCTGGGAGCCGCCCAGCGAGTTCTGGGGCAGCGACAGCACACGGCAGCCGTCGTACATGGGATCTCCTTATGTGCCCCTCGACAGCTGGATCTATCCCGCCCTGGAACGGTTAGCAGCACTTGGCTACGTGAAGACGGCGATTCTTGGGCTGCGCCCCTGGACGCGGCTGGAGTGTGCGCGCTTGCTCGGTGAGGCGGCTGAATTGCAATCCGACGCTGACAGCTCCTCCGATGCTCAGCAACTCTACGACGAACTCTCCCGAGAGTTTGGAAATGAATTCCAATCCCTCAGCGGCGAGCAGAATGCGCACGCGCAGGTGGAATCCGTGTACATGCGCGCCACAGGGATTGCGGGCAAACCGCTTACCGACAACGAGCATTTCGGCCAAACCATTTTGAACGATTTCGGCCGGCCGTATGAAGGGGGTTTCAACAGCATCGCCGGGGCTTCTTCCTGGGCCGCATGGGGTCCGTTCGTAGTCTACGGCCGCGGTGAGTACCAATCCGCGCCCTCCGCTCCGTCGCCCTCCGCGGCGGCATTAGGGTTCATCGCTTCCACCGATAATCTTCCCCCAAACCCGCCGCAGATCCCCATCGCTGCCGTCAATCGCTTGCGGCTGTTGGAGGGTTATGTGGGCATGAACCTGGCGAATTGGCAAATCACTTTCGGTAAGCAGAGTCTGTGGTGGGGACCGGGTGAAGAGGGTGCGATGCTCTACACCAACAACGCCGAGCCGCTGAATAAGATGTTTCGAGTCAATCGGGTCAGCCCCATCGAATTGCCCTCCATTTTTAGCTATCTCGGAGACATCCGCATGGAGTTTTTTCTGGGACAGCTGGCAGGACAGGAGTTCATCAACAACACGCAGCAGACCGGAACGAATTCACCCACGATCGGTCAGTATGGGCGCAGCTTGAGTCCTCAGCCTTATCTAAGTGGCGGCAAGATCAGCTTCAAGTTCACGCCGAACTTCGAGATCAGCGCCTCGAAAACCACGATCTATGGTGGACCGGGGAATCCCCTGACGCTGAAGACTTTGGTGAAGAGTGCGCTCGCCATCCATGTGAATGGTGAGCCCTTGGGTGACGGGCGCGCAGCCTTGGATTTCACCTATCGAATTCCGCAACTGCGCAATTGGCTCAGTTTCTATGGCGATGCTTTTCAGGAGGATGAGATTTCGCCGCTCAACCGTCCTTACAAAAGCGCTTTTCAGGGAGGACTTTATCTCGCGAGAATCCCCCAAATTTCCAAGCTTGACTTCAGGCTGGAGGGAGGCACGACGAGCCCAGTAAACTTTCCAACTTGCACGTCCTGCTATTACAGCAACGGACAATATGTGAACGGCTATACCAATGAGGGCCAGCTCATCGGAACCTGGCTCGGCCGGGCGGCGCAGGGAGAGGCAATCCGCAGCAACTACTGGCTGAGTCCACGAAAGAAAATTGGCGTCGAACTTCGGCACCGCAAAATCGACCGGCAATATCTTCCGCAGGGCGGAACCCAAAACGATGTGGCATTGAACGCAGATTTCCTGGTCAAAGCGAGCTTTCGCCTTTCTGGAGTGGTGCAGTATGAGCGGTGGCAGATTCCCTTACTGGCGACAAGCGCGCAAAACAACGTAACCGCATCGTTTCAGATCGGCTACTGGCCACAGGGGCACTCGCGATGACCAGCAGGCCGATACCAGCGCCTCCCGAAGACGTGGTGCGCGAGATTCTTCCGCGGCCTCACCGCGCGGAAACCCCCACTCCCGAGGAGTCTGCCCGGTCCAGGGTGGCGAATCGACTTCGGCTGTTGCGGCAAGAGGGCCGGTTCCTGCTCAAGATTCTGGCCTGTGGAATGGTTTTCAGCGTGATTCTCGCACTCCTGATCCCCACCCGTTACGAGGCGAAAACCGCTCTCATGCCACCCGGCGGCGACTCTGACTGGGGGCTCGCTTCCGTGCTGGGACTGATGGCCAGGGGGGGCGGACTTGGGATGGCGGGTGACTTCCTGGGACTGAAGACATCCGGGTCGCTCTTTATCGGAATTCTGCGAAGTCGGACGGTTGAGGACCGCATCATCGCCACCTTTGACCTGAAGCAGGTCTACCACGCCCAGACAATGCAAGGCGCCCGCAGGGCACTCGAAGCCAACACGCAGATTTCCGAGGACCGAAAAAGTGGCATCATCACCATCGGCGTGTCCGACCACAGTCCGCAGCGCGCTGCGGATTTGGCCCAGGCCTATGTGCAGGAACTCAATCACATGGTCGCGGAGGTGAACACCTCAGCCGCTCACCGCGAGCGTGTATTCCTCGAAGAACGTCTCAAGACGGTGAAGCTTGACCTCGATTCGGCAGCCAAGGACCTCAGCGAGTTTTCCAGCAAGAATGGCACCATCGACATCAAAGAACAGGGACACACGATGGTCGAGGCCGCAGCCGTGCTGCAAGGGCAACTCATTGCGGCGCAGGCGGAACTGGAGGGTCTGCGCCAGATTTATGCCGACGAGAACGTCCGGGTCAAAGCGGTGAGGGCGAGAATCGCGGAGCTGCAGAAAAAACTCAACGAGATCAGCGGTAGCGGATTAGCCGCGGCCTCGTCAAACAATGTTGCTTCTCAATCCCAGTTTCCCTCCATCCGCAAGTTGCCCCTGTTAGGAGTCGCCTACTCCGATCTCTATCGCCGAACCACCATCCAGGAAACATTGTTCGGAGTGCTCACTCAGCAATACGAGCTGGCCAAGGTGCAGGAAGTCAAAGAGACGCCCAGCGTCAAGGTCCTCGATGGCGCCATCGTGCCCGAGAGGAGGTCTTTTCCACCCCGATCGGTGATCGTTTTACTGGGGACATTCTTGGCATTCGCAGCCGGAGTCCTCTGGGTGCTCGCCCGCGCTTCCTGGAAGGAAACCGACGAAAGAGACCCCTTCAAGCTGTTGCTCTCGGAAACCTTTCAAGAGATAGAGACTAAGGTTCGAGCCCATGTACCGGAAGGCTGGAAACTCCGCCGTGCCGGATAGAAAGTCCTCAATATAGTCGCGCATTGCGACCAACGTGCTCCGAAACAGTCAGGCACTTCGATGTGTAATTTGTCCGATGTGTAATTTGTCCCAGGAGGAACGATGAGAGTACTGGTTTTAGGGGGAGACGGCTACTGTGGCTGGCCGACTTCGCTCTATCTTTCGCGCCGTGGGCATGAAATCGCAATCGTGGACAGCTTTCATCGCCGCCTGTGGGATCATGAACTAGGCGCGCAGACGCTGACCCCGATCCAGCCTCTGCCAGAAAGACTTCGCACCTGGCAACAGTTGACAGGCAAGACCATCGAGTCATTCGTGGGCGATGTAACGGACTACGCCTTCCTGAGCGATGTCTTCCGAGCGGTCGAACCTGAAGCTGTCGTGCACTTCGCGGAGCAGCGCTCCGCGCCGTACTCGATGATCGACCGCCAGCACGCCGTTTTTTCCCAGGTCAACAACGTCGTGGGAACCCTGAACGTACTTTTTGCCATCAAGGAATTCCAGCCTGCCTGTCACCTCGTAAAGTTGGGCACCATGGGGGAATACGGCACTCCCAACATCGACATCGAAGAAGGGTTTATCAAGATTCGCCATAACGGCCGCGAAGATGTGCTGCCCTTCCCCAAACAACCCGGGTCTTTCTACCACCTGTCAAAGGTTCACGACTCGCATAACATTCATTTTTGCTGCAAAATATGGGGTCTTCGTGCAACCGATCTCAACCAGGGAGTGGTCTATGGCACCATCACCGAGGAGACGGCGATGGACGACTTGCTGGTCAATCGCTTCGACTACGACGAAATCTTCGGGACAGCCCTGAACCGGTTCTGTGTACAAGCCGCCATTGGACATCCCATCACCGTGTATGGAAAGGGTGGCCAGACGCGCGGATTTCTGGACATTCGCGATACCGTACGTTGCATCGAACTAGCCTGCAGCCATCCTGCAAAAAGGGGAGAATATCGGGTCTTCAATCAGTTCACAGAACAATTCTCCATTCTCGATCTTGCCCACATGGTGCAGACGGCAGCGAAGAAGTTGGGCGTTACCGTCGGGATCGACCATCTTCCTGATCCCCGCGTGGAAGCGGAAGAGCACTATTACAATGCCAGGCACACAAGGTTGACTGAACTGGGCCTCGAACCCCACCTGCTCTCAGAGTCGTCGCTCGACTCTCTCATGAACATCGCGGTTCAATACAGGGATCGGATCGACGACTCACTACTGTTGCCGCGGGTAAACTGGCGGAACGCGCGAAATAATCGCACCCATGATCGTACACCGGCCAACGTGGCGGCAGACTAGAGTCGAAGAGTGGACCTTCAAGCTGCCGGACGTTGCATATGCGAAATGGAGTGTGGCTGCTCTGAGCTTGCATTGACGCATGACAGGTAGCTGAACAAATTGTGACGAATAGCCTCGCTCCACAATCAGTGGCTACGGGTGTTCCCCCTCCGCGGGGGCTGCGGCTGACCTCGTCGGTTTTGCTCGTGCGCAACGCAACCCTGAATTTGGTCACCAACTGCTGGACCTTTGTCGTTTTGCTGGTGGTGACGCCAAAACTCGTTCACTATTTGGGCGAGACATCGTTTGGACTGTTCTCGATTGCCTGGGTCACGATTGGTTATTTGACTTTCCTGGATGTTGGAGTCAACCGAGCTGCGACCAAGTTCATCTCTGAGCACCTTGCCGGAGAGGATCACGACTCTGCGGCGAGGATCGTGCGCACCAGCATCGTTGCCAACGTCTTGACCGGGACGGCGGGCGGGGTTGTCATCGCTCTGCTCTCACCGTTCCTGGTTCATTCCTTGTTCAAGATTTCTGGCGCTTTAGAAGATCAGGCACTTTGGACCTTCTACGCTGTCAGTCTCGCGGTGCCCGTGCTGCTTGTACAAGGAATCTTTCGAGCGGCCCTGAGTTCCTTCCAACGGTTCGGTTGGATTAATGGAGTGGACGCTGTAGCCACTGGAACGCAATGGCTCGCGGCAGGCATTCTCGCATGGAAGGGATACGGCGTTGCGCTGGTAGTCTTTTCTACGGTCCTGGTGCGCATGTGTAGCACGATAGCGTATGGAATTGTGCTGTTCCACCGCTTCCCGAATCTTCGACTCTTTCAGGCGCAAACCCTGCACGGATGGACTAAACTACTGCGCTTCGGCAGTTGGGTCACCGTCTCGCAGTTGGTCAGTCCCTTGCTCGTTTACCTCGACCGTGTGCTGATTGCCTCTTTCGTCTCCCTTGGTGCCGTTACGCTGTACACCGTCCCATTTGAGGCGATGACCCGACTCCGGATTATTCCTTCCGCCTTGGTCGGAACGCTATACCCAGCTTTTAGTGAGCGCGGAGGCGAAGACCAGCGCCGCCCGCTCGAGCGACTGTACGAGCGCTCGATTCGCTATCTTATGCTGCTCCTTGTGCCCGGCACGCTCTACCTTCTGGTGCTGGGGCCGGACCTGTTCGGGCTCTGGATGGGAACAGCCTTTGCGAAGCAGACCTCATCCGTAGTGCGGATTCTGGCCTTCGGCGTTCTTGTCAATGCACTCGCGCCCGTCCCCTACAACCTCCTGCAGGCCCTGGGACGGCCCGACCTCACCGGCAAGTTTCACCTGCTGGAGCTTCCACTTTACGTTGCCATGTGCCTGTTGCTGATTCCGAGATGGGGGATAGCGGGTGCAGCATTGGCCAGCACGGTACGTTTTTCTCTGGATGCCGCTCTGCTTTTCTGGGCGGCGGGTAGATACTGCCGATGCTCGCTCCGGGGCTTCTGGACAACGGTATTTCCCACCAACCTTATATTGGGTGGCGTTGTCGGCCTGGCATTGTTGGCGGTCAGACTATTCGTTCAAAATCCATGGCCCCGACTTGCAATCGGCGCGCTAGCCGTTGGTGTATCTCTGTTCGCTGGGTGGGTTTTCATGGTCTCCAGCGACGAGAGACCCATACTGAACGGAGTATTAAAGACCCTGCTCGGCCAGCCCGCGCCCTGAAAACCAGCAGATCCGCGATTTATGATCGCAAGCCACGAATATGCCATCGCCACTGATTAGCATCATCACCCCGACCTTCAATCACGAGAGATATATCGGCCCCTGTGTGGAGAGCGTACTAAGGCAGTCTCATCAAGACTGGGAGCAAATCATCATCGATGATGGTTCAACAGATAGCACCCGAAATGTGATCCGTGGCTATGCGGATCCGCGGATTCGATACATCTATCAGGAAAACCGGGGAATCGAGGCGCTGCCCCATACATACAATCATGCGCTCAGCCTTTGCAGAGGTGCATTCATAGCAATCCTGGAAGGCGACGACCTTTGGCCTGAGGATAAACTCGCAGCTCTCATGCCCGCCTTTGACGATACTGCTGTGGTCCTTGCATATGGGGTTGTCCGGGAACTCTCTGCCGATGGCAGTGGGGGTGGCCACCTGACCCGGTCGGTTCGGCGGCGCCGCAAACTTCCTGGATCACTGCTGTCGAACTCCCCGGTTGGATCTGCAACCGTGTATATGCTCACGGGAAATGATCTTGTGTCCCCTTCTACCGCCGTCATCCGGCGTATAACCCTGGAGAGGATCGGCGGCTTCCAGCACGTCCCCGGCCTGTGCGTGACAGACTTTCCGACTTTCCTGCGCCTAAGCTTGGAGGGTACTTTCCACTGGCACGACCAGGTTATGGGTTTCCGCAGAAGACATGCTGCATCCGTGACCCTCAATAATATGGACAGAATCCTCAGGGGAGCTCGGGAGCACAGTGCGGATTTTGTTAGAAAACATGCGTTACAACTGAGCCCCTCGGATCGCCACGCCATCGATGAGAGCTGGAAGCTAATTGAGTCTTCGGCCATGTTTACCGAGGGGCGGTTCCGGCTCGTGCAGCGGGAGTGGAAGCAGGCCCGGAGGTATTTCATGCAGTCCGCGGATCCGTTTCATCCCCGTATCCTGTTAGCCTCGCTCCTGGGTTGGTGCCTGTCCTGGCTGCACTGCAACCTCGAATGGACGTTTCGAGTCGCGCGTCGTGCCGCGATCAACGCATGAGTCGACGATGCCTGTCCTTAAAGATCCAATGAGCCCGACGCAGAACGCGCCCATGGGACCGAGTATGCGGGTTCCCTTTTTTTCTCTTCTTCTTGGAGGAGTGGCCGTACACCTGGCCGGGAAACAGCCGGACATTTTGTACTTCGACGTGCTGTTTGGAGCTTGGGTCGTTTTTCAGGTATTTTGGAACGGCTTCCTGCCGTCGTTATCGGATTCGGTCGTGCGAATCGGGGTGTTTTGCGTTCTGTCGGGTTTATTTTCCACCCTTGTGAACAACCGAGACATGTTTCGCGGACTGGCCGCCATGAAGGCCTTGGCCGTCGGAATCCTTGTTTTCGCGGTTGCCAGAAGAGCTCCGCTTGGCTGGCTCCCACCGGCCCTCTTTGGCGCGTGTGCCAGCATCCTTCTCCTTCGGAACTACCAAAGCATACGGTACGAGGTTTACGGGTCGGTAAAGGAAGATATTGGGATCGCGATGGGTCGAGGCAATTATGTTGCGTCCATGCTGATTCTCTTAATTCCTTTTGCCGTTGGGGGCGCCTGCAGCCACAAGGGGATAAAACGCTGGGTCTTCATTGCATGCGCAATGCTTATGTGTGCAGGCCTCGTCGCAACGATGTCACGGGGCGGCATCCTTGCGATCGTCGGCGCAACCATACTCAGCGTGCCGTTTCTACGGAGAGCCGGATTGAAGATCAAACACGGTGTGGTCGTGCTCATCCTGCTTTGCGCGGCGGTCTCGATGGTGCCGATTGACCTCCTTGAGACTAACGTTGTCTTGTTTGTCTATCGCTGGGAGAATCCGGACTACGGTCGAGAAGAAATCATGAAAGCCTCCTGGGAGGCGTTCACGGAGAATCCGGTGCTCGGCGTAGGCCCTGGGCAACTCGGAGATGCGATCGACCACCACTTGATAGTACCAGCCGCCGACGCTAGCCAGTACAACGGCCACAATCTCATCATCGACTCGTTGGCGGAGATGGGGCTGCCGACAGGGCTCGCACTCTTAGCCATGGTCGGTGTGGTGTTGCGGAGAGCTTGGGTTTCAGTCGTTACCCACGCGACCGCTTTCAACGTAGCGGTGTGGATAGCGCTGCTAGCCTCGGTAATGCACAACATGGTTGAAGCTGCCTTTGAGGGCCCCCACTTCCAGGTCGTGTTCTGGGCAGTCGCCGCCATGGCGGGCTCGGCCTAGCGGGGGTCGAAGGACACTGAGTCGTTCAAGCTCTTGCCTGCTCTTCTTGAGAGTAGAGTGCCGTGCCCGGCGGTTGCTGGGAGGACGGTACCTTTTACTGACAAACAAGCGGCGAATCATGACAATCAGAATAATTTTCATCTTTGCCCTCAGACAATAACAACTGTGAGGCTGGCTTCTGCACCAAGTTCGTAATGACCGACGCCCTGATCATTACCGTCAACTTTCGGCACCCCGAATGTACTTTGGAATTCCTGAAGAGCGCTTCGCGGCTTCAGGGATTCACCCGTTGCCATGTGCTGGTAGTCGACAACGATTCTGAAGACGAGTCCGTTGCCCGTATACAGCGGGCGATCTCAGAGTTCACCAACGCCGAGCTTCTGGCGTCTCCGCAGAATCGCGGGTATTTCGGAGGTGCGAAATGGGCGTTGCAGCAGTACGTGGCTCAGCATCGCATGCCCGACTGGGTGATTGTTTGCAACAACGATATCCTTTTTCCAGACTCTCAATTTCTGGTCAATCTTTTTCGCTGGGACCCATCCACCGCCGCGGTTCTGGCTCCGGCCGTCATTGCCCACCTCACTGGGGTGGACGCGAACCCATTTCTGCGGCGGCGGCCATCCAGGTGGCAAATGCTGCGATACAGGTTTTGGTTGTCGCACTACTATTTAATGTGGTTTAAGCAATGGCTCGCACCTTATGTGCGCATCCTGCGACATCAAATAGGCGAATGGCGATCAGCCGAGGCGGGCCACGTCCCGAGCAGAATATACGCTCCGCATGGCGCCTTCATCATTTTCAGCCGCATGTTTTTTGACGCGGGCGGAACCATCGATGACGGAGCTTTCCTCTATGCTGAAGAGTTTTGCATTGGCGAGGCGTGTTACCGCTTGGACCTGCCCGTGATTCATGACCCGGAACTCAGCGTGTGGCATAACGCACATCAGGCTACCGGTCGAATGTTGACC
>Ga0210400_10004142_pt1 | contig 12624 bp, 12 predicted proteins | sample IncBWH26MmetaG_FD_155456 | JGI IMG/M metagenome (GOLD analysis project Ga0210400, IMG submission 155456) | Forest soil microbial communities from Barre Woods Harvard Forest LTER site, Petersham, Massachusetts, United States - Inc-BW-H-26-M | ecosystem: Environmental > Terrestrial > Soil >...
GCTTTACTTGCCCGGTGAAATGGTCGCCATTGTTCATGACGACCACGTCCTTTCGCTTTGCCTGAGCTGGACAACAGAGGCATGCCAAGAGAGGCGCGAGGAGGAAAAAACGGCTGACGCCGGGGAATCCAAGAATTGGAGTAGGCATTCTTCTGACTCCTACGATTGCCGCACTTTCGTAATAGGGATAGCACTCTTAGCTCGCATTCATTTTTTTGTGGTCGCTCCTGCTGCGGCTGACGTAGGGCTCTTCAGAAGCGGGTCGATGCGACGGTCGGCTTGCAAATTCTCCTATTCGGCGCCCATGAGAACTTTAAGCCTCGCGTACGCTTGGCGGTGCTCATATTCAGCTCGAAAAAGCTCGATATCCATCTTTGCCTTTGCGCTCGTAGCGTCCGGATCATTCGAGTCAAATTTCACGCTCAGGGTTTGACCGGTCGCGCCTAGACGGCGCGCCAGCTGGACGAATTGCCTGGAACGCTCCAGTTCAAGGTAGCTCTCCTTCACGCTCGCAGACAGTTTTTCCTTGGTCAGTTGCACGGCAATTTCGGCCATCTGCCGTTGAGCGGTTCGTTCCTTGACCGTGTGTTCCCGCTTCCCAAAGTCAAATAGGTTGTAGGAGACCATAAAACCGACAAAAGAAAAGTCCCTCGGCAGAAGTGGCACGGCATTCTGATCGGAGTATCCTCCGATCACCGCCATGTCCGGCACATAATCCAATTTTGAAAGCTTCGAGCCTGCCTTGGCCTTTACGACATTCTGCTCCGCTTCGATGAGGTCGGGATTTGCGACAACGGCTCTTCCGGCCGCTTCCCGCAATGAGATTTGCTCTTCCAGCGGAGCGGGCGGGACTAGTTCAAGCTGCGTCTCTTCGGCCCAACCCAGCATTTCGTTCATCGATGCACTAAGCTCTTTCACTTTGCTTTCGGCATTCACTAGAACTTTGTCAGCCTGGATCAATTCGCTCAGATAGTCGTCCGTGATGACGGGTACAGCCCCGTTGCTCGCGATCATTCGGTTGCTCTCGATTTTCTTCACATCCGACCTGGCTGCAACCAATTCACACTGCGCGACCAAAAGGTCGAAATAGTTCTTTTCAACGTTCATGGCCGTTTCCGCCACAGGCATACCAGCCTTGGCGCGCGCGATCCGTTCATCTGCGCGGGCGAGATTCACTACTTCACGGATCTTGAAGAGTGGCGTGATAGGTTGCGTGGCCGTCGCCGCGAATACAGTCTCGTTTTTATTCAATAACGGTACCGCGAGCGCGGCAGTCCCGCCCGCAATCGGGCGCCGGACTTGAATCTCCTGTCCCATGAACTTGTCGAAGTGAAAGTTCGAGAGCGTCAGGCCAACCTTGGGGAAGTAATCTGCCTGAACGCCTTCGCGGTGCTGCTTCGCGGCTTCCACGCTTAACCGGCCCAGACGAGCGAGTGGATTGTCCGCCGAAGCCGCTTGCGCCTTGGCTTCCTCCAAAGTGAGTTTGCGAACGCCACCGGTGCCCGGCGCTGCAGCCCTCGCATCGGGCTCCAAGCCTTTGGATGGAAGATTACCTTTCTCGCCGGAATCAGTTTTGTTGCTCAAATCGAATTTATAGTTCGCGTGTGGCGGTGCTTTCACTGGCTGCGGCGCTTGGATTTCGTGAGACATCTTATCGTTGGTATCTTGAGCAGAAGCTCCAAGGCAAGCGAAAAAAATCGACATAAACAGAACTGAACCGCGGTTCCGCGCGTGACCAGGATAAAACATAGCTGTCCTCCTTTTTTCTACCGGCAAAGAGTGATTCGGCGGAGCGCTCTCTGAATTGCGCGCTTACAATTCCACTCGCCAATGCTGCGTTTGGCGGCCAGCGGAGGTAACTGTCAATAATGACAGAGCCTTCTGCACCCGCATCGAACTACGGACCGGGGTGCGGGGGGCCGGCACTTAGTCTTTGAACCTCATTCGGAGGCGATGTTGGCGCGCTGGTAGGATCAGCCGCTCAAAGAGCTCGAGATTCATTTCTTCTCCAGGGAAAAGTAAAGATAGAGCGCCAGCCCAACGAAATTGTTCTGCTTGTTCGGGCGTTTGCTCGTATCGTTCTCATGTTCATAGTAGGTGTTGAATTGGACGTGCTTGCCCACGGGGAACAAGCAACCCGCATAGATGTCAGTGGCGCTCCATTTCTTATATTGGCTCTCGTAAAATGGCTCGACGGCAACATAAGGGATGAGGTGATAGGAGTGAATCGAAACAGTTCGGTCGACTGTCAATTTGTTCCGATAGCGCCAAGTGAAACGGCCGCTCTTCCAGTCTAGATCCGCGCGGTTGCGGTCCGAGAGGTGGAAACCAGCCTTCAAGGGAAAATTCGAAGTCACAGCAGTCTGCATACGATTTTCGGACGGGTCACCCGGAGTAATGATGTGGCGGTATCCGGCTTCCAGAACCAACACCCTTGACTTTGAGTCGTCCAGATCAAAAGCCTTCACGCGCCTAAGTTTGACCAAGGGTTTCAGATAGAGCTGAATGCTCGGACCGAAGGTAAATTGAGTAGGGTCGCCGCCTTCTCGATCATTCTTATCCTCGAAATAAACGCGAACATTGGAGTTCAGTTTCAAATGCGCATCAACTTCCGGCAGAAATTCAATGTTTTGCGCACGAGCGGGGAGGCACGCGAGACAAGAAAGAAATGCCCATCTCCAAAATTTCTTGTGAGCTCGGGTCATTTTCTTGGCCATCAGAGCATCAGGAGCCGAGGGGAATCGCGAGGTTTTAACCCTTCGTGATTCCGAATGCGACGCTGGCGTCCCTCAAGAGGCGCCCACCAGTTCCGGATCCTCCGCGCCTGGCCCGGAACGCGCAGGTTTCCATCAGCGCAAACAGTGCACCGCTGGCGTTGTTTCACAATCACTGTCCACATGGGCGCGTGCTTTTCTGCTCGCAACCTCCGAGGGCCAGCGAGCACGATTAATGCTCCCAACGGGCCTGCTCTCAAGTGTCGAGTTCCCAGTGACATCGAAATATGTTGTTTCGCCGGCGTCTGGCTGAAGCTGTGAATTCCGGAGGAGGGTTAGCCGCGCGACAGTATGGAAAGGAGCTTCCGCTTCGTTCCACTTGACACTCGCGTTTTCGACCCAGAAGTTGGCGTCCCGACGCTTGCCCCAATAGGTCATTTTCCCTGCGTCAAGGAACTGGACTCCGAAGTCGAAGCTGCTCATCTTCCCATCCTCCTTGAGGTGCCGAATCAACTCGTCCTGCAGACCCTTCGGGTTACTCCTTTGCAGACGCCGCGCCGGATTGTCCGCGATTGGCGTTGCCGAATACTTCACAATATCGATTGGTCCGTGACGAAACGGTACGTTGCTCTCATATCTCAATCGCTGATACGGTTTGATTTTCTGGTGTGTCTGTACTTGCACCAAGGCGAGGGTCCTCAGCACTCTCAACTTGTCCCTGAACGGCAGAGACCACAAGCCGACGGCCCGGTTCGAGGCGGTAAGCACTTTCATAATCGCGAGGAATGCGGTTGCGTCGTTAATGGGCAGGGTCTTGGTGTTTTGCAATGAGAAATCTTGATTGCCAGCGGTCGCGCCGCGAGCAGCCATGCCATCCCGAGTGAGGTCGACCGAGAAGGACAGCGATCGGACGTCGGGCTTAAAGTCAGAGTTCACCTTCGGATCGGCGTTTCCAAATCGCACGGTAGCGGGATAAACGCCAGGTTGGGCGAAAATCCCCTTCGCGAGCCGCACCGCTAGCACAGGGTCTCGACCGGCGGCGACGTCTAATATTTCGAATTCGGCTCGCGCGCAAACGCCCTTCGCATGGGTTCCACGACAGAGCGGCCGGTGCTGCTGGGCGGCAGCATTCCTTTGCAGCAAGAGAGTCTTCTCGACAATCTCGTCGACCTCAGACTTTTCCCTTGCGAGGTCCCGTTCAGCATCGCTACCGGTTACTCCGAACCATCTCGTCAGAAACAACATGGAAAGTCCCTTCAACTCAGTTGGGCAATGAATTTGATCGCCGTGATGCTTGGCAGAAAGCAGTAGGCGGCGGCTTTCGTCGTCACGAATGTTGAGAACCCTGTAAGCTTGATCGGGGGCGCGCCATTCGCCCGCGGAATCACGAAAATGCTTTCCGTTGGATCCTGAGTGCCGATCATAGGATCCTTCGATTTTGGGTTCAGCCTCACCGCCCCCGCGAATTCGCTGTCATTTACCCACTGCCCCAGCACGAACTCATATTGATTCTCGATGCTTGAGTTGATGAAGTAGCCGAGAAGCCCGCGCTCGATTCCGTCGTAGGGTTGCTTCGGATCATAGTTCGGCCCATAGGGCATGCCGCGACGGATCAGCCGGTGAGTATTATTGCTGCCACCGGGTTGGCCCTGACCCGTGACCGGCTGGCCTCGTGGATTTATGCGGCGCATGTGCGCGCCAACGGGACAGCGCAGTCCCTTCGGATCGCCTGATCCATCCGCATTTATGTATTCGTAGTTGTTCAGCTGCTCGGGCGGAATTCCATCCGGAGGACTATCCGTTTCTGGCGACAACGCCAGCGGAACGCCGTTGCGCCATCGCCCGCAAATTTTGGCGGCTAGCAGCTCGGGATCGATCTTGTCTTTGTTCGATTGCAGAAAATTCTCGAATCCCACAACGTCCGTCTTGATCATCTTGAATACAGCGAAGCTGCCGTTCAGCCAGAGTTCTCGAGGCTCTGGCACGAAATAATTCTCTGCCTCATCGCGCAAAACGAAGAGCCAGGGCTCGCACGGCTGCTGGTGATCCGGCGGATATCGCTCTGGACCGCCGTGAATGGTGGTCATGCTGATGCCGTCGGTGTAACCGAAGGGAACCTTGGACGTGAATTCCGGCTTCCCTTCCTTCCTCTCAATCCACGCCATACCGTCGGTACGCCAGATCTCCCGAAAGGCGTCTCCTTCGGCAAACAGTGCGGAGAGCCGGCCGCTGTAGGACTTCATCGCCTCAGGGCTGAGCGCGTGTAGCGTCACCAGGACGTGATCACTTCCCTTCCCAAAGGAACTCACCCAGTTCCGCGGCGCACTTGCACCGGTATCGCCCACCAGCACTGCGCGTTCGGCGGCTCCCGCCAGGAATGCGCCGAATGATCTGAACGAAAGAGTCGGGATACGATCTTTGATCTCCAGCGCGATGAGTCCCGGCCAGGTAATGCCCAGGTTGAGGCAATAATCGGGCTTGCGGCAGGGAGCTTCAGCAGGATTGTCTCCGGGTCCCGGCGCGAAACCTACGTGCCAGTCTTCGGCGGTGGTAATCTGCGGCGCGTCGGATTCGTCGCCGCTCACGAGCCGCCCGAGCAATTTGCGTGCTTCCGCAGGCACACCCACGGTCACTAAGAAATGCCGCACTATCGGCATCCGGTACCCGCGAAGGATGAATCCCTGAATATCGGCGAGATCGAGTGCGGTTCTCGTGGTTGATCTGGAATGGGTTTTGGGCACGGAAGTGTCATGTCCACCTCGCCCAAACACGCGGCGGAGGAGTCCCCCGCTCGCTTTTGCCGGTGGCTCCAGCGTCTTGTTTTCCTGACTCATTGCTGTCTCCTACATGATCCTCGCTCGCCACTCTGCGACAGCGTATCGGCGTACGCCACGTAGGCCTCGCTATCAAGCCGTGGCTGACAGTGACTTGCTATCGGCGATCAGGGCATGGATGTCCTGAACACTCAGGCCTGGATACGCTTGATAGAACCCGATCGGAGTGCGGTTTGCTCCCGCCGCGAAATCAATGAACTCCTGGAGGTACTTCCTGCAGGGCGAGGGCGGGGCGCCTTTAGTGAACTTGAATAGAAGATCGAAGATCGGTCCAATATTTTTGGTGAAGTCGGAAATGTACTTGTCGAAGGAGCCGTCGTACACGGTAAAGAAACCAATCTGGTTGTCCTCAAGCGGCACGAACTGCGCGAAGTGAGGAGTGCCGACTTTGTCCAAGTCTTTCGTTGTCCCGTTTCCCCTCACGCGTAGGATCAGTTGCACTTCGATGAAAGCAAGTTTTGATTTCATGGGCAGAATCACGAGGAAGGGGTGTAGTTCACCAACGCCAGTGACGTCTGCGGCCGACGCCAAGGCCTTAATCTCCTTGGCAGTCACGCCTGGGTAGGCGGTATAGAGATTTATTGCATCGAGAAGATGCTCCGCGGTCCATTCGACGAAAGCATCTGCGTGATCGGCTACCGGAGTGGGCGGCGGATCGACTACATGCTCGAAGATCGCATCGAACACCGGTCCTGCGAGCTTAGCGAAGTCGGCCATGAGCTGACTGAACTCGCCGTCAAAATCGGCGAGAAATAACAGAGTCTTCTCGCTCAGAACTGTGAAACGCGAGTAGTGAATCGTGCCGATGGTATCCGCCGCCTCGAACACCGCCCGCATCAGTGGCCGTAGCTGCACCGCCAGCGTCTTTGCGTCCGCGGGCGACTTCAAGGGAAAGCTGAGGGTAAAGTGGTTCTGACTCATCGCGTGATCTCCTTCTTTGTCGCTGCCCGCTTTGCATAGCGGGTAATGTTTCAGTTCGTAGGTCACCATGGCTCTCCTCGCGCAACTGAATTGAAGCCGCGATTCTAATGATCTCAAGGAATCAATCCGCAATCGAACAGCTTGTTGGCGATGGGAGGTGCAACTTTGTTGATAAATGCAACGCGCATCTGCGGATCGCTGTGAAGAAATTGCACCGCTCTTATTTCCTCGGCACTCGGCGGTGCTTTTTGGCTTTCCTTCTGCTGCAACTGCTGGCAACTTGACTGCTCGTATTTCAGGATGATCTTGTTGGCGACCTTGTCCATGATCGGGTATTGAGCCTGAGCATTGGCGTCGCTGGGGCGGAGCAGCGCGATCACCGTCACCAGAGCAACCAACAGAACAAGCAAGACGATCCAAGCGAAGTAGTTCTTAATCATGCTTTCCTCCTTACTTCTAGTTTCATGCCGTGTATAACGCACTGATTGATTACATGTGGCAGAAAATCGATGCCGCCGATTCCTTCGCTGTACAGTGCGGCACAGCTTCACCGTCTTGCTGATACTGTTCCTGGCGGGCACGACGGGTAATTGTCAAAACTGACAGCCGCACGCGCCTAGTCGGCATCCGGCAGGCCTGAACCGTCGTGGTGGAACTCACTCTTAGGCCCTGGGGAGTTTCTAGCTGGGACGACGAACGAGGTAAAACGTACACTTAGGAGAACAAAATCGCTCAGGCTAGATGGAGATGATTCTGTGCTTGATGGCGTACTGCACCAAATCGGCGTTTGTCTTCAGCTGCAAAAGTTTCATCACGCCGTATTTGTGCGCTGCAACAGTCCGCGTGGTGATTTTCAGTGCGGAAGCTACTTCTTTCATGGAACGCCCTTCCGCCAATAGTTGAATGACTTCCCGCTGCCGAGGAGTGGGTTCAGGGGCATGTTCACGTGCTCCGGGAGCACGCAAAGAGATTTCGGTTAAACCTTCGGCGGCGCTAGGCGTCACATAGGAACCTCCCTTCAGCACTCGTTCAATCGCATCCATCAACTCCAACGCTGCTGCCTGTTTCATTAGAAATGCCGAAGCTCCTGCTCGAAAAGCTTCCCCCACGAGGTAAGGGTCTTCATTCATGGTCATAAAGATCAGCCTTACTTTGGGGAGAGTGCGTTTGAGTTGCTTGGCTGCGTCCAGCCCGTTCAGCTCTGGCATGCCAATGTCCACCACGACGATGTCAGGTTGCAATTTGGCAGCCGCTTCCAGAAGGGCACGTCCATCGCCCACCGTGCCCACAACTTCGCAACGCGGCTCTAACACTCTCCTCAGCGCATCCACCAGCATTTGATGGTCATCAGCCAGCAGCACGCGTGGGCGGTTCAACATCTATTCCCCCGCAGCCTGTGCTCTTTCTTGCGCCTTATTCGGGTAGACGGTCAGTGGTACCTCCGCGAAAATTTCCGTCCCCTGCATGAGTTCCGACTTTACGGAGAGTCTTCCCCCCACAAGTCGAAGCCGCTCGCGCATACTTACCAACCCAATTCCTCCAGCTGGATTACTAAGGTCAGGATCGAACCCCCTGCCCGCGTCCGTGATCCGAAGACTGACGGTCTTCGAGTTCACGCTGAGTTCAACGTCCGCGCTTTTCGCCTGGCTATGCTTAACGATATTGCCGAGCGCTTCTTGCGTGACGCGAAAAAGACACAGTGCCACGTCCTTCGCGATATTCGGACGAGATCCCAGCTCGGTGAAATGAACTCCAATCTTGTACTTCTCACCTATCTCCGTACAGAGGCCAATGAGAGCCGGCACCAGGCCCACGAGCTCTAGCTTTCTGGAATGGAGTCGATGAGAAAGAGAATGGATGTCCGAGGATATTTCCTTTGTCTGTTTCAGGATCGCCAGGACCGTCGCTCGTTCCTCCATTTCCGACTCAGGCAGCTTTTGCCAAAGCTGTCCCAGGGTAATACCGATGAGCGCCAAGCGCTGGCTGAAATCATCGTGGAGTTCGTTAGCGATGCGGGCGCGTTCTTCCTCCTGGGCGTGGATTAGGCGGCCGCCTAAGGTATGGAGGGATTCTTCTGACGACTTCCTTTCCGTAATGTCGACGCACGAACCGATATAGCCACAGAAGGTGCCATCGAATTCAAACCGGGGCACGCCATAATCAACAATCCAACGGTATTCTCCATCAAAGCGTCGCAGCCGGTATTCCATCTCAAACTCGGCCCGAGCGTCAAACGATGTGGAGTAGATTCCGAGACAACGCTGCACGTCCTCGGGATGCACACCCGAGAGCCACCCTTTTCCCAACTCCTGTTCCATCGATCGGCCCGTAAAGCTTAACCAACCCTGATTGAAAAAAGTGCAAAGCTTGTCCGTGTCGGACATCCAAATCAGCACAGGAGCGGTGTTTGCAACCAAACGAAACCGTTCTTCGCTTTCGCGCACGGCATGCTCCGCTCGCTTACGAGCGGCAAAATTACGCGCGCTCTTGGAAACGCCCACAACTATTCCCGCCGAATCACGCACCGGGGATACCCTCTCACTGCTACACAATCTAAGGAACCTGTTAAAAGTACCAGTAGGGCTAAGCCGGGGTTCTCCGTGGGGCAACCGCATAGAATCAGCACCGCTGGGAAAATACTTCAAACTGACGCGCTGCGCAGAATTTTATGTCGTTGACACACGACATGTCCGCTGAATTAGCACATGAGATGTCCGCTTTAGGGACGCACTGAGGTAGATAGATTCTTGCCTGTCACGTTAATCCGCGACAGGTACAGGTCGAGTAACCAGGTTACTTAAAAAGGCATCCTGCTCGAATTAAGTTCTGTTGTACTACTCCCGCAATTATAGAATTTCGATAGAGTTCCCTTGCGGCAAACAAAAGGAGAGAGAAATGAATAAGCCTTTGCTCGTCGTTGTCTTCGTGTGCGGCGCGACAGTATGTGCGTCGGCCCAAACGGCAACTCCTCAATCAGGTATTCCAGCTCAGCCAGCTGCTGCTTCTCCGACAGCCGGTGCGGCCTTGCCGACGGCAGCAGCACCGACAGCCGCGACACCCATAAGTACGAAAATTGTCTCCGGATCAAAGGTCTACATTACTCCGATGGATGGATTCGAGAATTACCTTGCAGCTGCCCTTGGGAAGAAGAAGGTTCAACTTATACCTGTGACGGACAAAGACCAAGCGGATTATGTCATTACCGGAGCTTCCCTCGATAAGAAAGCTGGCTGGGCCAAAATCGTATTCATGGGCAACATACATTCAGATAACGCCGCGAGTATTACGATGTCTGACAGAAAAACGGGAGCAATCGTCTACGCTTATGCTGTCGACAAGAAAAGCACAATGCACGGCCAGCAAACAACCGCAGAAGCTTGCGCGAAGCACCTAAAGGCGCACATAGAAGGAAAAGACTGACATCTTGGCTCGGGGAGGGCCGCAGGGCCCTCACAGCCTCGCCGTAGAAAGGGCGGAACGATTATGCCCATCAAGCGTTTCGGAGCCTTGTTTGTAGTCGGATCGCTCGTGCTGACAGCTATCGCTTGCAGTCCAGCAGCACGGCAACGAGCCGCTACAATCGCTAGTAGCGCTGCGGCAGGAGCAGCTGGAGCTTCCTCCCCGGAGTATTCAGCCAAACTGATGATTTTTGGCGGCATAGATCACAAGACGTATCTTGGCTGCTTGAATTGCAACGAGTATGCATCCGATTCAGTTTTCAATTCTTACGGAAGTAACGGGAGCGCGTATTCAAGCCAAAGCATCTGGAATCACTACAGCGAGTTCGGTTCGGCATATTCGACTTATAGCGCTTGTAACCCGTATGCGTCTGAGCCGCCAGTAATTGTGGATCAGAATGGAAACTATTATGGTCGCCTGACCGTGAATGAGTATCTTCCGCAACGAGGGGCAGGTGCAGACTACTACGGTTGGCTCACCGAAACAGTTTGCAAGTGAACTGTCTCCCTTAATTCACTAGCCGAAACACGTGCCATTCGCGCAAGCGTCGCCCAGTGTCTTGGATGAGGCTGTCGCCTGCCAGAACGAATATCGGCCGCGTAGGGTTTGGACACGTCGAGCGCCAATATCTACTCGCTCGTGGGTTCAAACCCGGCTGCTCATCGCAAGGTCAGTTGAGCTTTTCTTGACGCGGATTCTACAGCACCTCATAGACGGCTTAAAATGTATGGCGGCAAGCGAGGCAACATGGACCTAAAACCAAGAGACTACTACCGCGTGTTTGCTCCCGGTGTGCCCACTTTTCGCTTCGTATCTGAGCAGTTCACGAGCGAGGCTGACGCAAAGCGGCTCAAGCGGGAAATCTTAATGGCGTATCCAGCGGCAACAGTGCGAATCGAAAAGACGGACGAATCAGGGCGGGCGAAGTAGTCAAATATGGTGAACACCGTCCTCGCCGCACCGTCGTTCGCAAACCCACCTGTACCGCTCATAATCCTCCGGTAATGGAAACGTGCCCGCGTCGATCCTTTGGAGGATTTCCGCTTGCGTAAAAGCATCGAGCGGCTCCGGCGTCAAAGAGCCTGCCTGAGCTCGAACACCGAGAGCACAGTTTCCAGCCCTTGCGGTTGGGGTCATCAGCGCAGGAGTTCGGATCGATGTTGGGGTAATTCAGCATTGCGGCCTTCCTCACCTAGTCGCAAACGCAAAAGATCACTTTGGGAATGTTCGCAGCGCGTCTATGCGTGCCTTGTGCTTGGCGTACCCGGCGTTCGTCAGCCGATACACATTGAGCTTTCCGAAATTTTGGTGGTGAAGCCAGCCCTCGGCCACTTGCATCGCAAGCATTTCACGCAACGGCTCAAACTCCTCTGCGGTTTTCGGCTCAACCACCCTCCCAGCGCGGGTTCCGCCCTCAAACTCATCAGCAAGACAGAGCAGGATTTCGTCAAGCATTTGGTTCTGGTCGACCGTTTGATTTTGCATCAAAGCCTCCATTCGCTAGAATTGTTTACATCAGGTCTGAGAACTACAAGCACAATTCAGGAGCCGCTGTGGAAAACACCGCGCAAACCGCTTCCGCCTGTGTGCCAAGCGCCCTGACTCTGCGCGGGGAAACCGATGGACGACCGTACGCGATATGAAGCCGTCAAGTCTCGATTGCGAGCGATGGGAGAGGGTACGGCGCAACAGGTGCATGACTCAATGGAACCGAGTCCGTACTCCATCCGTGAGGTAGAAAACACTCTCGATGAAATGGCGTTGGCCGAGCAGGATGAATTTGGAAAAGCAGGTGACGTGTATCGCTGGAGAATTCGGTTCCGTGATTGATGTCCGCCATATCCCGCCCGTGCGTCACGGGCGTTTTGATGTACTTCTGATGTAAAAATCGCCGTATTTACAGGAATCTCAGGATTTTAGGATGCAGAATCAATAACTTACGTGCTTTCAACCCCAATCCGCTTTTAGAATCAACACTTGTGAAAAACCCAGGGAGGGGGGGCAAGGCCTTCTTGCAGTGCGGCGGACTTGTTCACCGAGCTGCTTTCTCATCCTCGTGCGCAAACCTCCTGACCGAGGGTCCATTATCATCGGCTACTTCTCACGACTTCCAAAGGTGTACGCGATTCCAAGCACCAACCTGAGGCGGCTCTGACCCGCGGCCGCAAAATGCGTGCGCATGAAATCCACATTCGCACGGCCTGACCAATGGGGCGTAAATGGATAGTCGGCCCCACCACCCAACGTCCAAGTGAAGGCGGTGTCAGATGAAGACACCGATGTCACCGGGACTTGCTGGAATGTCGTGTTTATGTGTGAGGCTCCATACTGCGTCTCACCGAACACGCCCAGTTTGTATTTCTTGACCTGGTGAGAATAAAAGAAAATCCGAGGCCCTATCAGAGCGCTCTGAAAATGAGTCTTGCTCACCAGAAGCCCTACATTGGTAATTTGGAACACTCCAATTTGGGAAGTATCCCAGCTATCGTCATAGTTCGCAGCGAGAATTATCTTGGGCGTGAACCACCAAGCGGCCCCGACGGCAAACCCATCCGTTCCAAAATTCTGGGTAACATGAGCCCATCCCCCCGAAAGCTCGAGGTCCTGCGCAGAGATGATTTGAGGGAGAAAGATCATGGCCATGACCGCAACGAGAGAGGGCAAAAACGCTCTCAGCGGTAATGCACCAGACAAAC
>Ga0210400_10004143_pt1 | contig 12623 bp, 9 predicted proteins | sample IncBWH26MmetaG_FD_155456 | JGI IMG/M metagenome (GOLD analysis project Ga0210400, IMG submission 155456) | Forest soil microbial communities from Barre Woods Harvard Forest LTER site, Petersham, Massachusetts, United States - Inc-BW-H-26-M | ecosystem: Environmental > Terrestrial > Soil >...
AGCGAGCCGCCTTGATGTCTTCGGGAGTGTCGCCGATGAAGCAGACTTGCGCCGACTCTCCCAGCCTGCGTTGAACCTCGATCACACCTTGGCGGAAGATGTCCGCGCGGCTCTCGTGGCGGTCGCTGAAGCAGCCAAAACTGAAAAACTCGCGTAGACCGGCCGCTTCAACCTTGAGCCAGCCGACCGATTCGAGATTGCCCGATGCCAGGCCCAGTAACTTTCCCGCAGTCTTCAATTCGACAAGCACCTCGGGAATTGCGGAGCAAACCGTGAGCGTAATGCGGCTTGCATTGGCTGAAACCTCCCGGCAGACAACCTCTAGCGCTGCCGAAAGGTTCGCTTCGAATTGTGCGCCCGAGATTCCAACGCGCTCCAGAGCCACCCGCAAAATTCCCAGGTCAGTCTTGCCGTGAAAGGCTATGCCGTCAATCGTAGTGTCGACGCCGTAGGCCTCGCGCATCGCCTGATGCAGGGCGTCGCGATGAACTCGATCGCGGGAAACTAGCAACGTGCCATCGATGTCGAATAGATAGGCATCGGCGTCCATCCAGCGGAAGCCGTTCGATTTTGTTGCCTGTGCCTGAAGTTGGAATTCGTTCATGATTGCCTTGGAGTTCCTGAAGCCTAAGGTCGATTTCTAAGTCACCATCAGCCGTGTGATTTCTCTCGCCCGGCCAGTGCGCTCGTCGCAATCCACCACGACGCCACATAGCCTGACATCCCCAGTCGCTGCCTCGAATCGTGTCGGCATATTGCTCAAAAACTTTCCCACGACCAATTCCTTCTTCACCCCGATAACGCTGTCATACGGCCCGGTCATCCCGACATCGGTAATGTACGCGGTGCCGCCCGGCAGCACGCGCTCATCTGCAGTCGGAACATGAGTGTGGGTTCCGACGACCACGGTGACTCGTCCATCGAGGTACCAGCCTAAGGAAATTTTTTCTGAAGTAGCTTCCGCGTGAAAATCGACAAAGATAACCTTGGCCTTTATTTTATTTAATAGGTGGTCAGCCGCGCGGAAGGGGTCGTCGTTCGAAGACATGAAGACGCGGCCTTGCAAATTGATGACGGCATATGGAACGTCGCCTTTTCGACCCTCATAGACACCCCAACCCGGCATACCCTCGGGGTAGTTGGCGGGGCGTAACACACGGAGAGCCGGACTGTGCGGATTGCCATCGGCGGCCTGAAAGAAATCGACGATCTCCCGCTTGTCCCAGATATGGTTGCCGGTGGTAAGAACATCGATGCCCATCTCGAAAAGGTCTTCAGCCAGCGGCGGCGTAATCCCGAAACCCGCGGCCGAATTCTCTCCGTTGGCGAGCACGAGATCAATGGCATGCTCCTTCACCAGTGATGGAAGGCGGTCTTTGACAATGTTTCGTCCGGGTCTACCGAAAATGTCACCAATAAAAAGAATGCGCAAGTGAGTTTTACCGAGACTTCGATGTTACCACGCGGTTCTCGGGCAGCTTAGGTCGTGTGCGAAGGGGTCCTTGACGCGTCCAGTAAAACGCATCTTGGCGGCTTGTGCCTTGACCTCAATAGAGTCAGACGTATTCTGCACACGCCCGCCTTACATTGCCCCGCCCGGGTCACCACGGTCATGGAACCAGTTCCGCGGTTTTCAGAAAGTCGTAATCCCCCGGGGGATTGAGGGTCAGATTCTGGACCCGCTTGGTGTGCACCATCACGTTCTCGAAGTACCACAGGTTGATGTAAGGCAAATCATCGGCCAGGATTCGTTGAGTCTCCGCATAGATCTGCTTGCGCGCATTCTGATCGAGTTCGCCGCGCGCCTGGTCGATCAGCGCATCCACGCGCGGGTTGGCGTAGTAAGTGCGATTGGCGCCGTGTGGAGAGAATTTGGCGGAGTGAAAGACATACTCGAAAATGTCCGGATCCTCGTTCCCCCCCACCCAACGCAGAGAGTGAACCTGATATGCGCCGCGCGTAATGTCAGAAAAGAAAGTAGCGAACTCGAAAGTACGAATGTCCAGGGCAACGCCAACGTCGCGAAACTGCTGCTGGACCACGGCAGCCACTAAGCGCGCGTTCTCATCGGTCGAAGTTTTGAGCGTTAGATGCAAGCGGATGCCATTCACGGCTGGATATCCAGCTTGCTCGAGCAATTGCCGCGCTTGATCAGGATTGTAATCGTAGCGCGGCCCATCACCGTTGTACGCCCAGCTCTCCGGAGGAAGAAGACTGTACGCAGGCCGCGCGAAATCGCGAAGCAGATAGTGAATCATCGGCGCTCGGTCAATGGCATGGGCCAAAGCCTGCCGCACCCGCACATCTTTGAGAATCGGGTCACGGGTGTTGAACGCCAGATACGCCAGCACGGTTCCCGGCGCGTGCAGGACCTCCAGATTAGACTCGCGTTCGAGCGCCAGCACCATGTCTCCGGTCAGGGAAGTGACCGCAACGTCGGCGCTGCCCTTACGCAATTCGAGCGCACGAGTCGTGGCATCGGGGATCACCGCGAAGCGCACTCGTTTCAGCCGCGCCTTCTCGCCCCAATAGCTGTCGTTGCGTTCGATGACGACTTCCTTGTCCGGTTCAGCGCTGACGAAGCGGAACGGGCCCGAACCCATGGGATGGCGGCTGATTTCGTCGCCACCCCCGTAGGGAACGATTCCGATGGCGCCATCCGAAACATTCCACAACAAAGTCGCGAACGGCTCCTTTAGATGAAATACCACGGTAAAATCGTCGGGCGCTTCGATGTGATCTACGGGCCGAAACACGGCTGCCTTGGTGCTGCGGATTTTTCCCTGCAGAAGAGAATCGAAAGTCCACTTGACGTCACGCGCGGTGAGCGCCCGCCCGTCGTGAAATTTCACGCCGTGGTGCAAGTGGAATACATAGGTGAGAGGATCCGGGATTTCCCAGCGCTCCGCTAGTCCGGGCTGAACGATAAAATGTTCGTCGCGGGTGCACAGGTCATCGAACAACAGCTCATCAATCCGTTCGGAATAGGCGTCCAGGCCAACTCGCGGATCCAAATTCGTAGGGCTACTCTCGATGACCATCACCACCGTGTCGGGATCAGCCTTGCTGGAACAGGACAGTAGAGGAGCGAAGAGGGCAAGAACCACCAATGACCACGTAGGCACAGCCGCCCTGGGCTGAGCATTCGCCACTTTCCGGTGAAAGGGTTTCCTCTCACGCATAAGAAATCTTTCCCAAAATCGCGGGCCTCTTTGCTCCGGTTGCCGATGGCAGATTCGACGGCTTTCGATTCCATGTCTGGAATGCCAGCACCGCGAATGCCACCGCTTCTTTTGCCTCCGAGGGCAGCCCAAATTCGTCGGACGAATGAATCTGCAGGCCGATGGGCTGCAGTTCGTTTGCCAGCATCGCCATAAGTGTCGGATTATTCGCTCCTCCACCGGAAACGATGAAGTCCCGATACGTGTCAGTTTGCTGCAGCGCGAATCGTCTAAGCGCGTCTGCGATTGCCCTGGCTGTCAATGCGGTGGCAGTGGCAACGATATCGCGCTTATCGGCGCGTCCGCAGCGACGGATGTATTCCTCCATAAACTCACGCCCGAATTCCTCGCGCCCTGCGGTTTTCGGCGGCTTGCGGCGAAAGAATGGCCCACGCAAAACATCGCGGATTACATTGTCTAGCACTACTCCAGATCCCGCAATTCTTCCATCGCGATCGTATTGTTTGCCAAACAGACGCTGGGTGACGGCATCAATGACCATATTGCCGGGCCCCGTGTCGAACGCCAGCACGCGATTGGGAGATGCGCCCGCCGGGATGGCCGTGAAGTTTGCGATCCCGCCGATGTTCTGCACAATCCGCCCCACACGACTGTCACGATATAAAAGGTAATCGAGGAAGGGAACCAGCGGCGCACCTTTGCCGCCAGCCGCTATATCCGCAGGCCGAAAATCAGAAACCACCGGAATCCCGACTCGTGCTGCCACCACGGCGCCTTCGCCAGTCTGCCAAGTGACAGCAATCTTGCGCCCCAGAAAACGAGCAGCCTCGCCCTGGTGGTAGAGCGTTTGACCATGGCAGCCCACGAGTTCTGCTTTGAGACGAAAGCGATGCTGGGTTGCGAGCAACGCGGCAGCATAAAGTTCGGCGAGCAAAACATTCAACCTGGCCAGATCAGCTACGCTGGCTGCGGTCGAATTCATCGCCCCCAGCACAGCGCGGCGAACTTGCTTCGGATAAGGGTACTCAGCGTGCGCGAGGAAATGGAGGTCGGGCGTCCCCCTTTGGCCCGCCGACGAAGCGGTTACCCGCACCAGCGCCACATTGATTCCATCGGCGGAAGTCCCACTCATCACGCCCGCAACGATCATGCCAGACCCCGCCGTTTTATCGTTGCCAGCCGGACCTGTTCGCTGAACTCCCACAACTGACGAGAAAGCTTCTCAAGTTTTGCGGTAGTGGGAGCAGGCGCCGGACGCTTCAACGCTTTAGAGTTCTTCTTAAACGCGAGCACACGCGCCACTGATTCTTTAACACGGCGCGCAAATTTCGAATCCCGCTCCGCCTCTTTCATCAGCGCTTCGTATGAACGGACAATGTTTTCCTCGACATGACAGATAAGGCACAAATCGCCGCCAGCCCGGATATGCTCTACGGCCGCTTGCTCGATAGGAGCCGCCTTCAAGACGCCGCCCATCTCGAGGTCGTCCGAAACCACCAGCCCGCGGTAGCCGATCTTCTTGCGCAGAATATCGGTAATCCATTTCTTCGACAAGGATGCCGGCGTGCGATCGCGAGTGACCGCGGGATACGCCGCGTGGCTGACCAGCACGAACGGCGATTCGCGGCGCAACGCGCGATACGGAGCCATGTCTGCGTCCCATAGCTTCTTCCAGGGTTTCGCGATATCAGGGAGTTCGTGATGGGTATCGAGATTCGCCTCCCCGAGGCCGGGGAAGTGTTTGATCGCTCCCAGCACTCCTGCCGAGCGTAGTCCCGCCAGGAATTCACGGGCGTAGCTCGTGACTTCCTTGGGATTGGCAGATACCGCACGCGAACTCATCACGCTGCGCGATGCTTCGAATGCCAAGTCCACCACCGGCGCAAAATCCGTATTGAAGCCCAAGGTCCGGCAGGAATCACCGATGATCTTCCCGTGTGTGCGATAAAGTCTGCGATTTTCAGTGGCAAAGACATCCGCTGCCGAAGGCGAGGGACCGGTGACCTTGCGAAAGCGATCGACCCGGCCGCCTTCCATGTCTACGCAGGTAAATAAGCGTTTGGAGACGCGTGACTGGCATTCATTGAGCAGCCGGTAAGTCTGTTCCCCTCCGGCAATATTGCGTGCGAAAAGAATTACCCCAGCTGGTTGCAGCCGTGTGAGCAGAGATTGGAGTCGCGGCGACATCTCGGTGCCGTCGAAGCCCACGATGAGCAGTTGGCCGATCTCTGCGCAAATTGATGTTTTTTTTCTCAATCCACTTGCTTCTTCAATTCCGCCAACAGATTCAGCGCCTCGAGCGGAGTCAAGCGATTCAAATCCACTTCGCGCAGCCTTTCTAAAACTGGCTCCGACAGTGGCGTGAAGATCGTGAGCTGAGCCGGCGGGCGGCCCTCGTCACTAGCCAGTTGTTCGGTCACTCGTTGCTCCGCGCTCTCATGTTCTGCCAGGACTTCCCGTGCGCGTTCAATCACTTCGTTCGGCAATCCAGCCAACTTCGCCACTTCGATTCCATAGCTGCGATCCGCCGCACCCGGCTCCACTTTTTTTAGAAACACAATTCCGCCGGAAGTCTCTTTTACCGAGACGTGATAATTCTTCACTCCCGAAAGCCGCTCGGCCAGTTCGGTGAGCTCGAAATAATGCGTGGCGAAAAGAGTCTTGGCCCGCATGCGGGCATGAATATATTCAACCGCCGCCCAGGCAATGGCCAGTCCGTCATAAGTGGCCGTGCCACGCCCCACTTCGTCGAGGAGGACCAACGACCGCGGAGTAGCCGTATGCAGAATCGCGGCCGTTTCCGTCATCTCTACCATGAAGGTAGAACGTCCGCGGGCCAGGTTGTCGCTGGCTCCGATCCGTGTGAATACGCGATCCACCACGCCAAGTCGTGCCGAAGCCGCGGGAACGAACGATCCCATCTGCGCCAGAATCACAACCAGCGCCGCTTGCCGAAGATAGGTGGATTTACCTCCCATGTTCGGACCGGTAAGAACCAGCACAGTATGCGTGGTCGAGTTGAGATAAAGATCGTTGGGCACGAAGCGCTCGTTGCCGCCTGCCATTTCCTGCTGCTCGATCACAGGGTGCCGCCCCCCAACGATCTCGATATCCGCGGAATCGTCAAATGTTGGCCGGCAATAGTTGCGCAGAGCCGCCACGTTTGCCAATGCCGAAAGCACGTCCACCTCGGCCAAGGCCAGCGCCGTTTGCCGGACGCGTCGGGCTTCACCCGCAATGGTCGAGCGCAACTCTGCGAACAGCCGGCGCTCAATCTCCACAATCTTTTCCTGCGCGTCGAGGATTCTTGACTCGTATTCCTTCAGCTCAGGAGTAGTGAAGCGCTCAGCGTTGACCAGAGTCTGCTTGCGTTCGTAGTCCGCAGGGACCAAGTGCAAGTTCGGCTTGGAGACCTCGAGATAATATCCAAAAATGGAATTAAACTTGACCTTCAGGGAACTAATGCCCGTGCGCTGTCGTTCCCGCTGCTCAATCTGCGCCAGGAATTGCTTGCTGTTACGGCTCAGGTCTCGCAGTTCGTCAAGTTCGTTATCGACGCCAGTCTGAATCGCGCCACCGTCGACCAGGGAAATTGGCGGCTCGGCCACAATCGTTTTGTCGATTCGCTCCCGTAGATCACCGAGCTCATCTAGCAACCCGTGCAGCGTCTTCAGCCGCTGCTTGGCAAACCTTGCCAGCGCACTTCGCAGTCCCGGAATCTTTCTCAGTGATGCCGCCAGAGCGAGCACATCCCGCGGATTTGCGGTCTCGAGCGTCACTCGGCTTAGCAAGCGCTCCAGATCCAAAATCCCATCCAACGCCCGCCGCAATTCCTCGCGCGCAACTGTTTCGCTAACCTGAGCATCGACTGCATCGAGCCGCGCATTGATCTCCGTAACATCAATCGACGGCCGCAGCATCCACGAACGCAGCAGCCGTTTGCCCATGGGCGTGACCGTCGCGTCGATGGAACGGAACAAAGTTACTCCGGCGTCGGTCCCCGCAAACAGAGGTTCGATCAGTTCCAGATTTCGCACGCTTACCGCGTCGAGCACCAAATAATTCTGCCGCTCGTAAAATCCCACCCGGTCGACGTGGTTCAAAGTTCCGCGTTGCGTAGAACGAACGTAGTAGAGAATGGCCCCAGCCGCCGAAGCCGCTGCCGGTTTGCCTGCGAGTCCAAAGCCCTCGAGAGACAGTACCCCGAAGTGATTTTCCAGCAGAGGAATGGCATGGTCGGGCGCGAAAACCCAATCATCGAGTGGAGTCTCGGCGAAGCCGGCACTGCCGCTCCCCGAGCGGCCTGACAGCCGAGGGCGCCCGTCCCCACGCGATCCTTGTTCATCGAACAGCGGCGTCACCGAGCCATACAAAAGCTCCTTTGGTCTCAACTGCTGCAGCTCTTCCTGGATTCGTTTTCCGGCATCTTCACCGCTAAACTCGGTCGCGCGAAACTCGCCCGTCGAGAGATCCAGGGCCGCGAATCCTACTCGATCTCCGGTCTGCACCACGGCGGCGAGGAAGTTGTTTTCCTCGGAACCCAGCGACGAATCCGCAGCGGTCCCGGGCGTGACCACGCGGGTGACCTCGCGACGCACCAGCTTCTTGGCCACACCAGCGTTCTCCATCTGCTCGCAGATCGCGACCTTGAATCCTTTGCGAATGAGCTTGGAAATGTAGCCTTCCGCAGCGTGATAAGGCACGCCGCACATGGGCACGGCCACGCCTCTTTCTTTATTGCGGGAGGTTAGCGTGATCTGCAACTCGCGCGACGCCAGAACGGCGTCGTCAAAGAAAAGCTCGTAGAAATCTCCCAGCCGAAAGAACAGCAAGGCACTAGGATGCTCCTTCTTGATGGCGGCATACTGTCGCATCAGCGGGGTGGACGGCTCGGTCATCTCGGGCGGCTTCGTGCGCGGATTATAACAAACCGCAATCCCTCGCCGCCCAGTGCAAAAGTACAAAACCTAGTTGACGCAGCTTCGATGAGATGGTTTCCTTGTGCATGGAACTACGCAAGGATCCAATCACCCGTTCCTGGGTTATCACCGGCGACGATATTCCCGATAGCGCGCGGCGGGCGGAATCGTTTTGCCGGTTCTGCCCCGACTCCCGCGAACCGCCGCAACTAGTCGCCAACGTGTCCGGAATCCCTGGAGTGCCCTGGTCGGCGCGCGCCGTCGTCCATCCCACTGCCTTGTACCACATCGAGGGCGAGGCGACGCGTCGCGGAGACGGCATTTATGACCGCATGCGCCCCATTGGCGCGCATGAAGTCCTCACGGAAAACTCGTCGCACGACCGCCACCTATGGAACGCCAGCGACGCCGAGATCGAACAATTCCTGCTGCTGGCGGCGCAGCGCATTCAGGACCTCAAGCGCGACGGCCGCTTCAAGTACGTGAGCATCTACAAGGATCACGGAACTAGCGCCGGACAGGAGTTCGACCATCCCTCTTCCCAGCTTACTGCGACCACATTTGTGCCCCGGCGCGTGTTGTACGAACTGCGCGCTGCCCGCGAATACTTCGAGGCCAAGGAACGTTGCGTTTTTTGCGACATTATTTCCCAGGAAATAAAGCAAGACCTGCGCGTAATCGAGATGCGCGGCGACTTCATTGCTCTTTGTCCATATGCGCCGCGTGTGCCTTATGAAAGTTGGATTATGCCACGCACCCATGAGGCCGCCTTCGAACGCTTCGGTATGAATCGTCCGGGGACGATGCGCGACTTGGGCGCTTTGCTGCGACGGACCCTGCAGCGCATACGTACCATCACCGAAGATTTTCACCTGGTGCTGCATACTTCACCCAACAGCCTGCATCGCTCGGGAAACTTGGGCTATTGGAAGACCATTGACGAGGACTATCACTGGCACATTGAAATCATGCCAGTCCTTGCCGCCAAGGCGAAATCGTATACCTTCAAAGAGGTGTACTATTCGCCTCTGTCTTCGGAGACCGCGGTGAAGCGGCTGCGGGATGCCAGCATCGAGCTTTAGCAACCGTCGTTGGTCGTTTGTCGCTGGTGTCCGCGAACCCATTCCAGTAGGCGCCCACGACCAATGGCTAATGACTCCCGATTTATTTTATGACCATCCGCCGCATGAAAACCTATACCGGTGGACAAGGATACGTTTACCAGTATTACTTCGTGGGAAAGCGGGCGGCGAAATCTGGCGGTGTTTCTGAGGGCTCAGCGACTGAGTACGTTTTTGACGTCACCTCCGACCGCAAGACCACTTTTGCCGTCAGCGTGTTCCTAACCGAAGACGCTACGAAGCAGTGGGCAGAAAGCCACAACCGCACTCTCACGGAAGCCGAACAATACGGCGCGGTCAAGATGCGGCTGTTCCAGGCCTTCGATGAAATCGAGAATATGATGGCGGACGGTCGGCGTCTCATCGTTGACGCTCAAGCCCTGGAGCAGCTTCTAACCACCTTGGGTGTCGATTGACAAACGGGACGGTCGGCGTCTTGAACCCCCCGGCCTGTAATCTACATCACAATGAGATGTGATCCGGCAAACCGCTGCCTCGTCCGCAGGGCAGACTATAATCACTCCGGCGGATTGGGAGAGGGTGCCTGATCCCGCGTTGGGGGCCAGAAACTACGTTATGCCCATAATTTGGCTGCGAGTTGCGTTGGGTTGTTATGCCGTGGGGCTGTTGTACGCGTTGGTCGCGCTGACCCGCACCAGCGACCTGCTGAACAAGATCGCTCTGCACGCGGCTTACCTCGGCATGGTGTTCCACTTCGTCTCACTCACGGAGTCCATCCTCCTCACAGGCCAGATTACGCTGGCTTCGGTACATAATGCTGAATCCGTTTTGGGTTTCCTGATCATGGTCGTGTTCATGCTTGTGTACCTGGTGTATCAAACCGCCTCTCCGGGTATTGTGGTTTTCCCTCTCGTCTTTCTGCTTACTTTCGTTGCGGCAACCCGTCAACAGCCATTTCTGTTCACCTCTCCGGGTTTGCGGACGGGCTGGCTTTTTGCCCACATCGCGTTGATTTTCACTGGTTATGCCGCGCTCATTTTGAGTTTTGGCGCCAGCCTGCTTTATCTCATCCAGGAACGTTCCTTGAAATCGAAAAGAGGAGGCGGACTGCTCTCGCGCCTGCCCGCTCTCGAAGTCATCGACGAAATCGGATTCCGATCGCTGCTGCTCGGCTTCCCCTTTATGACACTGGGTCTGATAGCAGGAACGGTGGTGGCTCAATCAACCTACGGACGCGTGGATCTTCTCGACCCTAAAATTCTGCTCTCAATTCTGATGTGGGTCGTATACCTGATCATGCTTTATACCCGGTGGACAGCAGGATGGCGAGGCCGCCGCGCCGCCTATCTCGCCGCCGGAGCGTTTGTTTTTGCGATCATCGCCTGGGCGGCCAACTACTTCAGCACGATTCACAGGTTTGCGCAATCATGAACTTCCAGCTCATCGGCGTCAATCACAACAGCGCTCCGGTCGAAGTGCGCGAACGCCTGGCGATCCCGGAGTCACGCTTGCCTGATGCCCTGAAGTGTTTTACGCAGCATCCCGGAGTTGATGAAGGACTGATTTTGAGCACCTGCAATCGCGTGGAGCTGTTAGCCCAGACCAGGAATGGCAGCGCTGACCTGCGCGAATTTCTCGGCACCTACTTCCAGATCGAACATGCTGAACTGGTGCCGCACCTCTACGAATATCGCGAGCAGGATGCCATTCGCCATTTGTTCCGGGTGACGTCGAGCCTGGACTCGATGGTAGTAGGCGAAGCGCAAATCCTGGGCCAGGTGAAGGAAGCGTATGCGACGGCGCGAGCTGTAGGCGCGATCCACTCGCAATTAGACTTGCTATTGACCCGGGCTTTTGCCGTGGCAAAACGGGTGCGCACTGAGACAGCTGTGGGATCATCCGCAGTCTCGGTAGCCTCGGTTGCGGTTGAGCTAGCCAAGAAGATTTTCGGATCGCTGAACGGCAAACACGTGTACCTGGTGGGGGCAGGGAAGATGAGCGAGCTTGCAGCCCGTCATCTGCTGGCCCACGGTGCGGCGTCGATCTTCGTCGCCAATCGCACCTACGACCGAGCCATTCGCTTGGCCCAGAAATTCGACGGCCAGGCCATCGAATTCAGCCGCCTTTACGACACGTGCGACAAGGGCGACATTGTGATTACTTCGACCGGCGCCCCGCACGCCATCTTCCGACGCGAGCATGGCGAACTCTTTATGAGTCGCCGCAAGAACCGGCCCATGTTCTTCATCGACATCGCAGTGCCGCGCGACGTCGACCCTGAGATGAACAAGGTGGATGGAATCTTTGTCTACGACATTGACGATTTGCAGCAGGCCGTATCCTCGCACGTCGCGGATCGCAAGAAGGAAGCCGAGCGCGCCGCCGACATTATCGAAAGCGAAGTCATACGCTTTCAGGCTCGTCTGCAAACTCTTGATGTCGTACCCACCATCGTCTCTCTGCAGGACCATTTGGAGACGATCCGCCAAGCTGAAATCGACCGCGTGCGCGGACGCCTCGGCCCCTTATCTCCAGAGCAAGAGCTCGCCATTGACACGCTCACGCACGGCATCGTCAACAAAATCATGCACACGCCTATCAGTACCTTGAAAACCGCGGCACGCGAGTCCGAAGCCACTACGGTTGTCGATATCGTTCGCCGCCTTTTTAATCTCCAGGAAAAGGACAAGAAGGCGGCTGGTGGCGGATCCGGAGGACGCGCCTGATGGCCCGTCTCCGCATCGGTTCCCGCGGTTCCCAACTCGCTCTGTGGCAAGCCCATCACATCAGCGCCCTGCTCCGCGAACGCGGTCACGAAGTCGAACTCGAAATCATAAAGACCACCGGCGACAAGATCACCGACGTTGCCCTCGCCAAGGTCGGAACCAAAGGCATGTTCACCAAGGAGATCGAAGAGGCCCTGGCCGAAGGGCGCATTGATCTTGCCGTACATAGTCTGAAAGACCTTCCGACCGAGCTCTCCCTGGGGTTTGAGGTCGCCGCGATTACTACTCGAGAGAATCCGCGCGACGTTTTTTGCTCTCGTAAGTACAAGAACGTTGAAGAGCTGCCACAAGCAGCACGGGTGGGGACCAGCAGCCTGCGCCGCCAGGCGCAATTGAAAGCCGTCCGTCCGGACCTCGACATCTTCCCGCTTCGCGGAAATGTTGACACTCGTCTGCGCAAACTCGAAGCGGGCGAATATGATGCCATCATCCTGGCAGCAGCAGGCTTGAACCGCCTGGGCAAGACGCAGCTTGTCAGACAAGTGATTTCCGCCGAGATCATGTGCCCGGCAGCCGGGCAAGGCGCACTAGGAATCGAAATCCGGGCCGGCGACGCGGTGACCCGACAGCACCTAGAGTTCCTGGAAGACGCCGCAGCGCGGGCCACAACCACGTGCGAGCGGGCTCTGCTCAACAAGCTCGGCGGAGGCTGCC
>Ga0210400_10004144_pt1 | contig 12623 bp, 13 predicted proteins | sample IncBWH26MmetaG_FD_155456 | JGI IMG/M metagenome (GOLD analysis project Ga0210400, IMG submission 155456) | Forest soil microbial communities from Barre Woods Harvard Forest LTER site, Petersham, Massachusetts, United States - Inc-BW-H-26-M | ecosystem: Environmental > Terrestrial > Soil >...
ACCTGCGCTTCCATTATCTGCGACCTGGAACGCGCTGTTGGCCAGGCCGATGTTTATGCACAGAATTGGTGTCGTGCTCCGGGAGTCGGAGGTGTTCCGCTTCGGCAGGAAACCCAGTTCAATAAGCGCGCGCGGCACTGCGTCGCTGTTGATCTAGCCCTGATGCCGTTCTCACTGGCGGGCTTCACGGCGTCATATAAGTGGGGCGCTGCAGGCGAAAGGTCTCGCAAACCGGTGCCTCCGACGAGTACCGATATAACCTCTTGCCGAGCGGCGTCGCGGAGTCGATCCGCGGCTGGACTTGGGGCTGCGGTAGATGAAGTCGAGCAACTCCGCGTCCCCGGGATACCCGCGCGGCCGCGTCGCCGAATGGCCGACAAACGGGTCTTCCTGCACGGTCAGATAGAGGAGATGGCGGCGCGCGGTCGACTCGATCCATTGCCGCCACTCCTCGCGTGGAAGAGCAGCGCGTTGTGCGTCGGGACTGGTAACGAGGGTAGTCATCGCGTCGTCGACATTGCCCGCGTGTAGGGCATCCAGAGTCCAATCGAGAATCGCTGCCATTGTTCAGGCCTCGGCTCCGGCGCGGCCGGAGACCAGGCTTAGCATTTCGCCGAAGGTCCGGATGCTCTGGGCGGCTTCGTCTTCAATGACGATGCCGAAGCGATCCTCTACTTCGAGGACGACGTCAATCATTCGCGGCGAGTCGATGCCCACGTCCTCGATCAGGCGTGTGTCGGCGGTAAGCGGAACGGCGGCGCGGTCCCGTGGTGCGAAGCGGCGCACGATCTGTTCCAGAACGGCGCTTAGCTGAGAAGTTTCGTTGGTCATGGAGATGGTCCGGACATCGACGAATTCAGTTCCAAGCTGGAACGTCATATTAGGAAACGTCAGGCCCGGCTCAAGTTCGCCCCCGAGTTTCCCTGAGAGGCGCATCGGGAATGTCATCACGGGACTATTGATGAAATTCAGTTGCTTGCCATCGTGGTCGAATTCCCAGCCGGCAAAACGGTAGTTGAAATAGGGGAGAGAGAACGGCCCGAGCCAACGTGTTCCGCGGCCGACATACCGCTGGTAGACCAGATAGGTTAGAAAAGAATTGGGATCGGCCTTTGAAGCGTTTTTTGTCCTCACTTGTCCATAAGCACCGAGCCAGCCGAAAAAGGTCGTTTTCGAGCGATTTTGAATTCCGTACATGAACCCGGCGAAGGCATCGATGTCATAGACGGGATCGCCATCAACAACGGCGGTATAGGACCCTTTGATGTAGATGTCCGCGTCATCCTTGTTCTTCGCTCCACTCACGGGACCTTCCGGCTGGTCAACACCCAGCGAGACAGATTCTTTTGGCACGTGGACTGCGCCTTCTTCGCCATACCAGGAGACATCGAGTGCTTTTACGTCGAGAGGCACCGGCGGATCGACTTCAAGCTGGATCGTTTTCGCGGTCGTGAGCGTGGATATATCGACAGAGAGGATGCCCAAGCGGCGGCTCCCGGCCGGAGAAGTCTGGTATATGACCCAGCGTAGTCGCGGCTTTACCTGGGCCTCAGGCGGTGCCGGATCGAAGGTGATATAGAGCGATTGCCGGTCGCCATTGGGCACAGAAACCGAGATGATTTTCGGGGCTTCCGCGGACGCCGCGAGGGAAGCAGCGGCGAGAAAAAGCGTAAGACGGATTGTCATCCCTGTTCCTAACGGGGCGCATTCTGAATGACGTTGACAACCTCGATCAGGGTTGTGTCGGGCGAATCGGAAATGCTGTCAATATCGATCGTGCAGCCCGCGCGCCTGACGCCATTAAATACACAATCCTGGAACGAAACGCCATCGACGCCGAGTTCCTGTAGAGTGCTGGGAGGGTTGAGCGGGCTGGTATTCGCGCAGGCGCACTCGATAACAACGGCGGCAGCGTGACCGAGAAAGCCACCGGCCACTGCGGTAGTACGGATCTCGTTAAGCACGGGACCATAAGTGCCGCTCGTCGTCTCTTTGTCCTTCGTGGAATCAGCTGTCTTCTTTGCCATTCATGATCCTCCTGCAGAGAAGCTCCAACGCGCTGGCCCCCGCAGTCACACGGGGTCGCTCCAGACTCGACTCCGAGTGGCATGACGTCCACGGTAGGGAGCGCGTTCTGACTATTAAAGCGCAACAGCCATCCAAACCGGGCCATCGGCAGATAAACTTTTCCTTGGATAGTTAGAGTCTTTGAATCCCCGGTAGGGTAGGCGCGCCTAGCAATGGCGTCTTACACTGGACCGATCGAAGTGGCGACTGAAACACCTGATCGGCTCTTTGCGAAATTTCCGGTTTGCAGATAGTGGATAGACTTTGTCCCTTTTTGCGCGGTTCTCTCGCTGAATGTACCAGAACAGGAACATCCGATTATGACCGTCAGTTTCGCCGCCGACATAAAACCGCTGGTTACCGCCATGAACCGGAGTCACATGCTGAACTTGGTCGGTATGTTCGATCTGTGAAACATCGACGACGTGAAGACCAATGCCAGCATCATCTACCAATCCGTAAAGGACGGCAGCATGCCTCCGTCCGATAGCGGAGAAGGGCGATGGCCGGCGAACCAGGTGGATCTATTCAAAGCCTGGATGCACGACGGTCCCGAGTTGATCGGCCTTAATGAGGCCTGTTCCGTCGAAGACCATGAACCCATAGCGAAAAGGAGACCATCATGAACAACACTTCGTCCTTCGGCCACGCCACAAACGCCGGCCGCAATCTACCGCTGAACAACACCTGCGGAATGCGGTGCAATCGAACCTCGGTCAGTTGCATCGTCCCCCCACACATCCTCCGAAGGCTGATCGAGAAAGGGGCGAAAAACCTCAGCCAGGATGCGTTCCGGACCCTGCTCACTACAGCCGGCCTCCGCGGCGAGCGCTCCGTGCGCGCCGCCGTCGCCTTCGCCGCCGCGCCCGCTCATGGCAGACGCACCATCTCTGACTGCCGTCAAGGACGGCGCCTGGAATCGGCCCGTATCGTCCGTACGGAAGATGGCGCGCCTTCGGCGGATCCCGCCGTCAACCGTGCGTTCGATTTCCTCGGCAAGACCCGCGACTTCTACAAAGAGGTCCTCAACCGGGATTCCATCGACGACCGCGGCATGCGCTTGAATGGATACGTGCACTACGGCAACCATTTTCAAAACGCCTTCTGGGATGGCTTGCAAATGGTCTTCGGTGATGGCGACGGCGAACTGTTTGACGACTTTACCAAGTCCCTCGATGTCGTCGCACACGAACTTGCCCACGGCGTTACCGAGCACACCGCGAATCTGGCCTACCACAATCAGTCCGGCGCGCTGAACGAGTCGCTGTCCGACGTCTTTGGTTCTCTAGTGAAGCAGTGGTCTCTCAACCAGAACGCTTCTGAGGCCGACTGGCTGATCGGCGCTGAACTCTTCACCCCGTCCCGCCCCGGTGATGCTCTTCGCTCGATGAAGGCGCCCGGCACGGCATACGATAATGATTTGATCGGCAAGGACCCGCAACCGGATCACATGGACCGGTTCGACGCCCTTCCCGATACCGAAGATGATGATTTCGGAGGAGTACACATCAACTCTGGTATTCCCAACAAGGCGTTCTACCTTACTGCGATCAAGATCGGCGGCGTTGCCTGGCAGGCTCCCGGCCAGATTTGGTACGAGTCGCTCAAGGCGTCCTCCACGGATACGCAGTTCCAGGAGTTCGCTGACACGACCTTCAGTAAAGCCGGGTTGCTCTTCGGCGCCGGCAAACTCGAGCAGGAGGCAGTGGCGGAGGCGTGGCGGGAGGTCGGAATTCGGGTGGCCGGTGCGCCACGCGCCGCCCGGACAGGCGTGTCGAGCGCAAGGCCGGCCTGGCCAGTTTCAGCCTCGGGCGCCGACCTGGGCCTCGGCGAAGCCGTCCCGGACTGGTCCGCTCGCATTGAGGCGCTCGGCGCGGAATTGCAGAGAGTCTCACGCGAGGTTGCTGCGCTTCGAGCGCACGCATGAACCGGCGAGGCGCAGGAGCGAATCGGTGAAGGTGACACTACAGCAGCACGGGGGCATCGCGGCGGGCATCACCCGCCGCCCCCAAACGCTTGATGGCGACCGGCTCCCTCCGGACGAAGCACGCGAACTGGAGCAACTCGTGGCGGCGGCTGCCGAGTCGCCGCAACCGGAGCAACCTCAGCCCGTGAGAGCCCGAGACGCCATGTCGTACACCATCACTGTCGAACACAGTGGCGCCATCAGGACCTTGAAGGGCTCCGATGGCCGCATGTCCGAGGCCTTCACGGCCCTGCTCGAATGGGTCGAAGCCCGTCTCGCCAGATCTCGCTAACTCCAGTTTCGAAAAGATCCCTATGAAACGAACTGCCCTTCGGCTGAGTGCGGCCCTGTTGATTACCGTCCCGCTGACGTCCGTCCAATCGCCTGAACTCCATTCGCTTCCGCGGACGGATGGAGAGGCGGTACAAACGCCAATTGTGACTCTACAACTGGCGCCTCCCATAGTTTCCCGCCGGCCTTCGCAACTGATCGTCACGATCAGCACGGCCGCAGCTATCGCGCCCAGTCAACTGACGTTCCGGCTTCCCGATGGCTTTCGAAGCATTCCACCCTCGCCGATCAACTTGGGCCAAGCCGGAACTATCTTCAAGGCCTTTGACATCGAAGCTACAGGATCGCCCGTTGGCGGAGAGAAATACGTGGTTGCTGAGCTGTCATCGGACTCGGCGGCGGTGCTCACATCCCAGCGCTTCACCTTCTACTACTCGCCTCAAATCACCTTCGATCAATACGTCGTGCTCTCAATAATTGGGGCGGCTCTGGGCTACTTTATACGGTCGCTGGTAGAGATCCGGCGCGGAATCCAGCCCCCCGGGATGCCGGCGCAGTTCCCGGCGCGATTCACCGGAACATGGTCCACCTTCGTAGGCCGCCACTACCGCCTGGTCGATGGGGTCGTGACTTTGACTCTATCGCTGCTTGCGATCGTCGCGTGCGGCGGGTTCTCTGCCGCCCCCGAATTTGCCTCTTCCTCCGCCGCCGCCCTCGGATTTGGAATCGCTTTGGGACTGCTCACCAATAGCGGACTGATCACTCGTTAGGACGGCGCTCGATCGCGATCGGTCACTCACCCGGCTGCAGTTGGCGCGCTAATCGGATGAATTTGACCCAGTCGCGCTCCGACAGTTCGTCAATGGCCTCAGCCGAAAGAGTCGCCACGTAGAGGGACGACGACGGCGGCGCGAAGGCATGCAGATCCGCCAGCAGTTTCTGCGCGTCCTCCCCAATATCGGCGGTCACGTGCACGAATACCGTGTACGGCCCAGACTGAGAGTCGAGCGCGATCTGTAGCGCCGGATCCAGCTTTTCAGGTAGCATCTTCGTCCCTTATAAGCGCCCCGCATCGATGAGGCCAGCGTCCTCCTGCGGATTCGACTTGGGGGGGGCCCCCACCCCGCTCTGAACACTGCGAATGAGCCGCCTCTTGAAGTCGTCCGGCGTAAGATTTGGCTCAGTCTCCAGCAGCCGCGCTGCCAGTCCCGAGACCACCGCGCATGACATGCTGGTTCCCTCCATCGCACGAAAAGTCCCGGACACCTGCAGGTCCGGGCTAATCTGCGATTGGCTGGAGAGAGCCGAAATGACCACGGCTCCAGGCGCCAGGATCTCCGGCTTCGGGCGGTTATCGCGCGTCGGGCCCCGGCTGGATCCGGGCACAACCTGATTCGGAAACACGAACGATCTCCCCTTGACGGAAAATCCGGTGTCTGCCGTATAGCGCAGGCGCGAGGCGTAGTTCCCCACTGTGATCGCGCTTCGGGCGCAACCCGGCGAGCCCACTTTCATGCGGTCATCGACATGGGATGTAAATGGCGCACCCGCATCGCCATGGTCGTCAGTGCTCCATACATCGATAATCCCGACCCGCGCCACGCGCGCGCTCAGCAGTAGCTTCCAAGTCCCCTGTGGAAGACCGCCGCGTCTGGAGAGTTGAATGTGGAAGTGCCTGTCCGAGTGGCTTCCGGCAGCCGACGGTGTCACCGCCTGGACGATAGCGGCACCCACCGCATATCTTTGGAGTTGTTGGCTCCCCACGATCGGTTGCTGAAATGCCGTCCGAAGCCCATTCGGATCTTCGACGGCCACGTCGATTTCGTCCTGCCCCGAATACCATCCGTTAAGGACCACCAGTTCCCGTGCCGCAGAAATCTCGAATGTGATCTCCGCTGTGTCGCCTTGCGCCATCGTGATGGAAGCGTGGATTGCATCCTGCCCCTCGTTTCCCGCGGCGCAGCAGACGATCCTCTCCGGACCTGAAAACTGATCCACCGCCAGCGACAATTCGTCATCGCCATCGTGCCCGTCAAGGTGCCCGCCGAGGCTCAGATTGACCACTAATGGCAAACGCTTTTCTCGCGCAATTCGCTCGAGGTACCAAAGACCGCGTACGACGTTGGCGTCCTGAAAATCGGTCTTCACTATAGCGAGCTTCGCGTTTGGAGCCATTCCAGCAAAGATCGGGTGATTTCCCACAGCGATACCAGCGACGTGAGTTCCATGCCCCCGCTCGTCGGTTGCTTTCCTTGTTTCGCCGTCCCGTAATTCGAGTCCGGGGCCCTCAGCCACACCGGCGCCATTAGCTGTTTGATCCCAGACCGTCAAAATGCGGCCATTCGCGAAAGCCGAGTGGCTCCCGTCAATGCCGCTGTCCACGATTCCGACCAACACTTGCCGCTTGCTTGCGCCTGTCGAGGGCTCTAACGGCGGCACGTGGAGGAACGGCAGTAAGTCGTTCAACGTCGGGCGTAAATAACGTGCGATCTGCACTCGCTGCACAGCAGGGTGTGCCGCGAGATCCTTAACGAGCGAAAGCGGGATGGTGGCAATCTGCAGGTTGCCAGGACGCTGCGTAACCCGGATAGACGGATCCAGCCCGCTGAGGGGCACCGCCGGGTCAACGGTCAGAAAGACGTGCACTTCCGGATCGTTGCCGCCCTCTGCGGCATATACCCCGAAAACGCGAGAGCGGAGCGAAACAGCCTCTTGCCCTCGCTCCTGGTAATCATCGATCAGACAGCGCGTCCCGCCGGACAGTTTCGTTTCACTCATGTTCGGTCCTCACTTCATTAAGCGTATTTCCGCGTGAAGCCGGGCCGTTCGCCTCAGTCGGGCCATCCGGTCCGTCGCAGAAACTCGCGAAAGCGCGCATCCTGCCAGAGGCAGTCCAGATATGGGTTGAATCGCGCGAGCAGGATCGTGCTGTCGTTCTTTTCAAGCCCATCGTTGAGCACTTCGATAGCTGCGTCGCGGTCTCCGATACGCCCGTAGAGACCCGCCAGCAGCATGGATTGGAAAGGGTGCGACTGCCAGTAAGCGCGCACTTCACGCGCGTCGCGCCTGGCAGCCTCCAAGTCTCCCATCGCCGCCTCGATGGCGCCGCGGAAACAGACAGAGGTCGCGGTGGCGCCAAACTTGCTCGCTTCCTCCACCGCGATCAGAGCCTCTCTATAGCGGCCCAGGCACTCTAGGGAACGCGCATAGGTCAGGTGGGTGCTTCCCTCGTAAGGCTGCAGGCGGAGGAGGTAACGCGCCTGCTCATGGTACTCGACGTAGCGCCGTGTCCAGAAATACTGCGAGGCAAGTTGATGGTTGAGGGTGAACGACATCGGGTCCAGATCGATTCCCGCCCGGAGTTCCACAAAGGCCTCCTCGAATCTTCCCGATCTCCCGAGAGAGGCGCCGTGCCAGAGCCGGATGGTAGGGTCCTTCGGGTCTTTGGCGACCGCCCGGACGAAGTAGGGTTCCGCGCTCCGCCAGTCCCGCAAATCGATTGAGAGAATGTACCCCATCACTCCTAGGGACCTCGCCGAGCCGCCGCCGATGGCATTAGCTCGCGCGGCCGCCTGACGTGCCGCAACCAGCGCCGTCCGCGGCGGCATGAAGTTGTAGTTGGCCATCGCCGAGTACGCGTCGGCCACTCCGACCCAGGCGTCGCGGTACCTCGGCTCCAATCGCACCGCATTCTCGAACTCAGCGATTGCATTGCGGAGCCCGGCTTCGTTCCGGCGCTGCGCAAAGTCCTGTCCGCGTCGGAAGCTCTTCACGGCTTCCGGGCTCAGCGGCCGCGGGCGGCTCGCAATCCAGCCGGACCCGCCCAGCAGGAGGCTGGCGGCTATGACGCCAGCTACCTTGCGTCGCGTTTCTTCGCGCGAATTCAGTCGCCGAAGGATCTCCTGCGCGTTCGCGGGGCGGCGCACCGGATCCGGTTGCAGGCACGCCAGAATCGCGGCTTCCCACCTTTGATCGAGACCCGGTACCAGTCTGGCCGGCGACGGAGGCGCTCCCTCCCGCTGCTTCACTGCGTCTGCCAAAGTCGCGGCGGGCGCATAAGGTAGCTGTCCGGTCACCATTTCGAATAGAATGACCCCGAAAGAAAAAACATCGCTCGCCTCGGTGACAGTGCCCGATAGCTGTTCAGGCGAAGCATAGGCCGGTGTGCCCGCGGCCAGAACGCCGGCGGCGCTCCCCCCGGCCATCGAGCTTGCCAAGCCGAAGTCCACCAGCACCGCACGCACCCCGCCGACCGCCGTGTCAACCAGCAGCACATTCCCGCTCTTCAGATCCCGATGGATAATCCCGGCGGCGTGCGCCGCGGTCAGCCCATTCGCCATCTGTTCGACGATAGGCATCGCCTCCAACGGGGTGAGGCGTTTCTGGCGTCGAATCCGGGTTGCGAGGCTCTCGCCTTCCAGCAATTCCATCGTCAGAAAGGCGATGGCTCGTGGGTTCGTCCCCTCCCCGGCATCGTGGCGGTACAAATCGAAGACACGGGACACGTTCGGATGGGTCACCCGGCGCGCAATCTGGGTCTCCTGTTTAAGTTGACGGATCAGGGCCTCGTTCGAAGATAGAGCCGGATGCAGCGTCTTCAATGCCACCGCATCGCCGAGTTCCAGGTCCTCCGCGCGGTACACCTCGCCCATCCCGCCTTCTCCCAGGAACTTCTGCACCCGGAAACGACCTGCCACGATTTCGCCTTCGCGGAAGGTTCGGACGCCGGACCCAAGATATTCCATGATGCGGTCCTGGGTAAGAATTGGGCCGTCCAACAGTGAGCCAGCCGTCTGATCGTGTGCGATCAGGCTTCGGAGGCTGCGCTCAAGTTCGGGGTCCCCCGCGGTGGCTTCCGCGATGAAGCGCGAGCATTCATCCGGTGACAAGTTCACCGCGCGCCCGAAGAGGCTCTTCAGTTCGCCCCAGCGTTCCGAGGTCATTCCTGATGCTTTCGCCCACTCAGAACGCCGTGAAGCCAGGCCTTCGCCATTTTCCAATCTCGTTTTACGGTACGTGTCGAGACGCCCGTAACCTCCGCGATCTGTTCGCACTCCATGCCGCCGAAAATCCGGCAGACCACAACGTGGGCCTGCCGCGGGTCAAGTTTCGCCAATTGCTCCAAGGCGTCGTCGATCTCCAGTGCAAGGTGCGCATCGCGCGGGTCGAACACCAGGGATTCGTTAAACGCCACTGCCGCCGCTCCACCGCCCCGCTTTCCGGCGCGATGACGGCGAGCATGGTCCACCAGCACTTGCCGCATCACCTGAGACGCAACGGCGAAGAAATGGTTTCGGTTCTGCCAAAGTTGATCCTGGGTTCCGCCGATCCGCAAATAGGCCTCATGCACGAGAGCCGTCGGTTCCAGGGTGTGGTTTACCCGTTCCCGATTCATATACTGAGAGGCAATCCGGCGTAGTTCCGGATAGACGAGAGTAATAAGTCTGGAGCGCGCTTCCTCGTCGCCTTTCCGCAACCCATTCAACAGTTCGGTAATATGCTCGCGGCGGTCTTCCATTCCTCACTCAGACTCGTATATAGTACTCTAGCTGGACCTCGATGGCCCAGTGCCGGCAATTTTTTCGCTTATTCATTCAGGAGGATTTAAAATGGCATCCCCAACGGATACAACGCCGTCGCCCGATGGAACGCTGGTCGAGGTTGTCGATAGTACCGGTAAGTCGGTCGAGCAGTTCGCCACAACCAAGTGGAGCGTTCACACATCTCCGGGCGGCTCCAAGTGCCCGGTCTGGATTAACACGGTCGTCATAAGTCCGACGGTCCCAGGCGCCCAGCTTGGAGCGCACCTTGCCGGTGAGGACACAGCCGGGCAAAGCTCATGTTCCGATAGCGAGAAGGTGCTGGCCATTCTCGTCGACGAGAATGGCAAATTGCAGGACTTGAAAAGCTTCCCACACGCAATTGTGCGAGACATCTTCCCACCTGATGTGAAAATCAATGGAATGCTAGTCGCCGCAACGTTGTGGCTTTCTGAAGCGTCGGCAGATGAAATCATCGCCAATACGAACGACGAGGACCTGAAGACGACCCTTCGCACCATGGCCGACCGGTGCATCCACTCGGTCTAATGGACACGGCCTCCACGGAGCGGCAACTGAGTCTAAGCGCGCGCTGGACCCTGGTCTGCCGCTCCGATGACCGCCTCGTGTGGTGGCTGGAGGACGATATTCGCCTGATCGAAGACCCGCTGATTCGCGAGATCGTCGAGACACTGCCCGACCCCGAAAGCGCCTTGACCCCGCGGTATCCCGTCGATCGCATCCGCGCTGCGATCGTGCGCATGCGCGACGATGGCATCTTATCGTGCGGGTTGGATCTTAGCGCACCGGCGGCCGCCTACTGGGACAGCGCCAGTTGCCCTCCGCCGCGCGGAGCTATCGCGTTCGACGGGCTTTGCTCCTTCGGCTCCGACCTGATCGCGAAATCGCTCTGTAACAGTGGTCTGGCGATTTCGGAATCCGCCCCTCGTCGCCTGGTGACCGTGGACGACTATCTCGACCCGGCTCTCGACGCGATCGATCGCGATCGAAGGCCCTGGATGCTTGCCAAACCAATCGGGCATACGATCTGGCTCGGGCCGGTGTTTGGAGGCGAGACGCCGTGTTGGGAATGTCTGTCGGGGGCGATCAAGTCGCATCGATGGCCGCAAGCCGCGTTCACCGGATGGCGCGGTGAAGCCTATCCACCCCAGCGATCGATTGCCGGGCTGCCCACTACCGAGGCGCTCGCCGCCGGATGGATCGCCACCGCCGCACTGGCTTGGACTGCGAAGGGAGATCACCCTGAACTATCCGGAGCTATTCTCACTTTGGACACCAGGACAATGCGGCAATCCCGTCATGTTGTTCGCGGACGTCGCGGTTGTCCACGGTGTGATCCATCCTCGAGCCGCGCGCGCGTAACGTTTCCCGATTTCGTCAGCCCGATTACGGGTGTACTCTCGGAACTCGAAGTCTCGGCAGCGCCCGAACTCGGGTTGTTTCATGCCCAGGGTCTTTTCGTCGCGCCCTTGCCCCAGGGCAGAATGCGCGGGTTTCCCCGTCTGCAACGGTCGGCCGGGAAGGCTGCGAGTCGCGACCGTGCAGCGGAAGCCTGTGTCGCGGAGGCTCTGGAACGCTACTCGCTGATCTATCAGGGAAACGAAACCACGGTGGGCGGCCGCATCGATTTACACGGCGGGTTGTCACCGGAGGACGTACTCCTATTCAGCGATTCGCAGTATCGCGACCGCGCGAACTGGAACGCTTCCCACGCCGCATTTCACTGGGTGCCGGAACGCTTCGATCCGGCCGAGGAGATCGAATGGACTGAAGCAACGTCCCTCCTTACCGGTAGGATCAGATTGGCGCCAACCGGGTTGTGCTACATGTACTACCCATTCGACGGCGGCCGAAAGTTCTGCTCCCCCGATACGAACGGCTGTGCGGCTGGTCAGTCGATACAAGAAGCCCAACTGCACGGATTGCTGGAACTGATCGAACGCGACGCCGTAGCCATCTGGTGGTACAACCGAATACGCCGGCCCGCAGCCCCGATTGGCGCGTTCGGCGGTTCGAAGTTCCGAAATTTGACCGCAGCTTTCGCCGCTGCCGGCCGTTCCATCGCCCTACTGGATATTACAACCGATATCCAAATCCCAGCATATGCGGCCGTTACTGCGCTGGCTGATGGCACAAACCCGTGCTTTGGCGCTGCGGCCGCTGTGTCGCCGGCAGTGGCCGCTTTCAAGGCCGTCGCCGAGGCGGCACAGATCTGTTTCTGGCTGCCACGGGAATCGAAGGAAAACGAAATGATCGCGTGGTCAAATTGGGCGACACTGGAGAATTCGTCGTACTTGGTTCCCTGCGGCGACGCAGGCCCGGTTCAGGACTTGGAGCTTTCGACTGGCGAAGCGCTCGAACTCTGTTTGCGCGAACTCGAGCGCGCCGGAGCGGATCCGCTCTCAATCGATCTGACCCGCCCCGAAATCGGCCTGCCGGTCGTGCGCACGTTCGCGCCTGGCCTGCGGCACTGTTGGGCACGCTTTGGGCCCGGGCGCCTTTACTCAGTTCCGCAGTCTCTCGGTTGGCTGGATCGCCCCCTGACGGAATCTGAACTCAATCCCACCGCTTGCATGCTATAAGCCTTCGTGGACATCATCTGGGGTCATTACGACGGAAGCCGCAGCGAGCATCTGCTGCCAAGTGTCGCGCAAATAGGGCTGTCGTGTCTGGACCCAAACAAGCCAAAACATTTGTCCCTACCGCAAATCCCATCTCGCGGGTTGCCGCTAGTGGTG
>Ga0210400_10004145_pt1 | contig 12619 bp, 15 predicted proteins | sample IncBWH26MmetaG_FD_155456 | JGI IMG/M metagenome (GOLD analysis project Ga0210400, IMG submission 155456) | Forest soil microbial communities from Barre Woods Harvard Forest LTER site, Petersham, Massachusetts, United States - Inc-BW-H-26-M | ecosystem: Environmental > Terrestrial > Soil >...
AACTCAAGCCAGAGAATGGCGCAAAAGTCGTCTATCAACAATCTCGCCGCCCGAATCTGAGCTGCGAGAAAGGTCGTCAGGTCCCGCGCATATCCGTGGCCGCGAAATTCGGGATGAGTGCACACCGCGCTGATTTCCGCGAATGCAGTGGATCGTAATCGCTCGCCAGCGATTGCGACCAAGCGCCCATCGCCCGCGCGTATCCCGAAATAGCTTCCCATCTGGATTGTTTGCGGCAAGAACGGGCCTGGCTCGGTGGCAGCGGTGAGTTCCAGCATTTCGGGGACGTCCGTCGTCCCGAGCGGAAGCGGAGCCATAGGCGGTGGGTCAGTGAAGCCTCCCAGATCATCTGGTCGATCCACCAAGTCGATTGCGCGAAGCCTGATGCACGCGACGCGTGAAGTCGTAGCTTGTTTCCTTACGCACCGCTGCTGCCAAACGCGAAACTAAGACCCCTCATGCGAAAGAGCCTTGCCCAGAGAATCTGCGGCAAGAAGACTTCCGTGAAAACTTGAGCATCAAAAGAACTTTCTAACGCTACCATCGTATTTTGATTGGCTGGCGTCACTGCATGAATGAACGGGAGCGCCGCCAGGAAGACCCAATTCAGTGGCCGGTCCGCGATGGTTGCAAACGGTATAATTCCGTATGCGCTAGTCGAAATACATGTGCGTAGGATCATCCTGTGCCAATTGAGAGCAACTTGGGGCGACAGCCAGCAGTCGGAAACACAAGGGGACACGTCTTATCCTTCTCTCTCGCGGCCTTTGCTACTAGAAGACTCCTCACCAGCTTCTCAGGGACGGGGATCGAGCGTTCCTTATACGCTTTCGGCGTCTACCCATAGTCAGGCTTGTGGGTAACGCTGACGGTCGCGGCCTTAAAATTCACGTCTGACCAGTAGACGTGCATCACTTCCTGCTCGCGCATCCCAGTCATCAGGAAGAACTCAAACCACAAACGCTCTTCGGCGTCACGGCCCCGAACAGCGTATCCAGTTCCTCCTGCTCGTACACCTCTGGTTCCTCCTCCGTGTACTGCGGCCAGTGGACTTTTTTCACCAGCCCACGAACCCCTTGCGCCTTCAGGAATGACATAACGTTTTCAAAGTTGTTCTAAACGCTGCGGGGATGCAGTTCCTTTTCGTCGCGCAGGAACGCAGAGAACTTCAGTAAGTCTTTGCGTTCGATGTCTTCAACCCTACGCGTCGAGCAGGATTCCAGAAAGTAGTTGAGCGCGGTTGTGTACGCTGCCACAGTCTTCGGCTTCTTGGTCAGTTTCGTGTCGTCGAGAAAATCAGCGACCGCTGCTGTCAGTGAGTGATCGGTGGGACTGTTGTTCTGTTCGCTTTGCAGCACCACCCCATGGTTGGCCGCGTTCAGTTCGAACGTCTTTCGGTCGCGCTGGGTGAGCGCATCTTGACCATTCTTGCCGACCGATAGCCGGACCCGTACGCCATTCGTGCGCCAGTGTAGTTAATACGCGCCCTCAGGATGGCGTTCTTCCTTGCCGTTCACAACCACGATGTCTTGCTTGATGCGACCATTTTGGGTAATGACGGCGGGGCAGTATCGCAGCCAGGCCTCGGTGGCCACGTATTTGGTGAGATTGACTTTGACTTTTCGCAACGGCTCCTCCACAGGTACGAGTGTGCGGTAGGAGCCTTCGTAAGTGCCAGAATAACAAAAGTATCTGGCGGAGAGGGGGGGATTCGAACCCCCGATACCCGTTAAGGTATGTCCGCTTTCGAGGCGGATCGTTTCAACCACTCACGCACCTCTCCGCGGCGGACAGCTATTCAATTTTGGGCGTCCTTCCCCTTCCTCACGACGGCTTCTAAAGAACGACTGCAGCAACTCGGCACTGCGACCCGCTAAGACGCCTCCGCGCACTTCGATTCGGTGATTTGACTTGGGGTGGTTCAGCACCTCCATCACCGAATGAATCGCGCCCGCCTTCGGATCGTCCGCGCCGTACACCACGCGTTTTAGCCGCGCATGCACCAAAGCGCCTGCGCACATGGGGCACGGCTCAATTGTAACAAAGAGCTCGCAGTCTCCCAGGCGGTGGTTACCGAGGTTTACACCGGCTTGGCGAAGGGCGACGACTTCCGCGTGGGCTGTGGGGTCGGAGTCAGCGATGTTGCGATTCCAACCGCGACCGACGATCTCTCCCGCGTTTACGATGACGGCGCCTACGGGGACTTCGCCCGCTTCCAATGCGCGCTGTGCGGCGCGAAGGGCTTCTTCCATCCAGAATTCGTCGGAGGGATTCGTCAGTTGCTGGTCGTTGATCATCAGTCTGGAGCCTTCGTTGCCACGCGTAAGCGCCATTGTAGCGGTAGCCGCACCGGCGTGGACGCCTGCGCCTTGCATTTACAGGCAGCGTAGCACTAACGCTATCAACGACGGGCTAACGTTGATCCGATTGTCGTTATTTACAGGTCCTCATTCCACGGCTAGTGCGCACCCCTGGAAATCCAGACCGTCAAAGAGTTAAAGCAACTTCGATTTGCACATGCCGTTCGCACCCTTGTGAAAGGTAAGGATCTAACGATGGAAGTTTCCCACACGCCGCTCCAAGCTCCTGCCATTTCATCCCCGAAACCGCGCAAGAAGCCTTTCTACGCAAACCTGTGGGTACAAGTTTTATTGGCCATGGGAGCCGCGATTGGATTTGGCTATTTCAGCCCGGTGAGAGCCATCGCCATGAAACCGCTCGGCGACGGCTTCATCAAGCTGATCTCCATGATCATCACGCTTATTATCTTTTGCACGGTGGTCACCGGAATCGCCGGCATGCAGGACATGAAGAAGGTCGGCCGCGTCGGGGGGAAGGCGCTCCTGTACTTTGAGATCGTCTCTACGGCGGCATTATTGATGGGTCTGGTCGTGGGCAACGTGGTGCGCCCTGGCAGCGGATTCAACGTGAACTTGGCATCGCTTGATGCCAAGGCGGTGGCCGACTACGCGGGCCAGGCGAAGACTCAGAGCGTGACCGATTTTTTGATGCACATTATCCCGAACACCGTGGTTGACGCTTTCGCTAAAGGGGATATCCTCGAGGTCCTGCTGGTAGCCCTGCTGTTTGGCTTTGCCTTATCCGCCGTGGGTCCGCGCTCTAAACCCCTGGTCGATGTGTTCGACGCGTTGACCCATGCAGTGTTCGGCGTGGTCAATATTCTGATGCGCTTTGCTCCCATCGGCGCCTTCGGAGCCATGGCCTTCACCGTCGGGAAATATGGAATCGAGGCGCTCGGGCCGTTGGTGAAACTGATTGGCACGTTTTATTTGACTTCCATTCTGTTCGTATTTCTGGTGTTGGGCGCGATTGCTCGCATCGCCGGGTTCGGTATCGTCAAGTTTCTGCTTTATATCAAGGAAGAAATTCTGCTGGTGCTGGCTATCAGTTCGTCGGAGCCGGCGCTTCCCACGCTGATGGAGAAGCTCGAAAAGCTCGGTTGCTCGAAGTCTCTGGTCGGACTGGTCGTACCAACGGGTTACGCCTTCAATACCGATGGCACCAGTATCTACATGACCATGGCCGCGCTGTTTGTCGCTCAAGCCACGAACACTCATCTGACGCTGCTGCAACAACTGACCATCTTCTCGGTCGCAGTCCTGACCTCGAAGGGAGCGAGCGGAGTACAAGGCGCAGCATTTATTGCGCTGGTGGGGACATTATCCGTCATTCCCACCATTCCTGTGGCTGGAATGGCTTTGATTCTTGGCATCGACCGCTTCATGAGCATGTTCCGCGCAACCGTCAACATGATCGGCAACGGGGTTGCCACTCTGGTTGTGGCGCGTTGGGAGAAGGAACTGGATGGCGAGACCTTGCAAAGAAATCTCGTCGGAAGTTCGGTCTAACGGTGGTGGCCAGCCTTCTGCGATTTTGCAGTTGATGGTATGCTTACTTCGTTATGGGGATTCCCAAGCTGCTGCGCAAAGTTTTTCTGTTGGACTTACTTCAGGGCCTGAAGGTCACCTTTCGCTATCAGGATCCAAGGGAGATTTATACCGAACAATATCCATTAGAACGTCCGCAGGTGGCCGAGCGCTATCGCGGGGCCCCGCGGCTGAATGTGAATCCCGATACTAACGAGACCATGTGCATTGCCTGCGATTTGTGCGCGCTGGCATGTCCGGAGAATTTGATCGTGGTTACCAGCGCTCGCAACGAGCACACTCGCCGTAAGGAACTGACCAACTTTACCTACGACCTCAGCCGCTGCATGTTTTGTGGACTCTGCGAGGACGCCTGTCCCGTGGATGCGCTGGAGTTGACTCAGGATTTCGAACTCGCGAGCTACACGCGCGAAGGCGCCATTTGGAATCGCGAAATGCTGGAGAAGGGTCCGCAGCCGACGCAGTATCGGAAGTGAGCTGTTGGCTTCTAGCTTCTGGCTGGCCAATTTTCACAAAGGCGCACATCCGATCCCGTCTACCGAGGTTTCAAGGTAACAGCTAGGAGCTAGCGGCTAGAAGCGAACTTCCTGGCTGCTGCTGCGTCATGCAGTGCATCGCTCCGAATCCCCAGATCAGATCTCCAGAATAAATGCCGATCACCTCGCGGTCGGGGAAGAGGTCGGCCAGAATGTCCAGAGCGAAGCGGTCGTTGGGATCGTTGAATACCGGGACCAAGACGACTCCGTTGGCGATATAGAAGTTGCCATAGCTGGCGGGCAGGCGCCGCCCTTCGAAGATCACTGGCGCGGGCATTGGAAGTTCGATGATCGCGATGGGCTTCCCGTCCTGATCGGAGGAGGCGCGCAGTCGGCGGATATTCTCGCGCAGCGGTTCGTAGTTGGGATCATCGGGATTGGTCTCGATTGCAGTTACAACGGTGTCGGGGGACACGAAGCGAGTGATATCGTCCACGTGCCCGTGGGTGTCGTCGCCCGCGATCCCAGAGCCGAGCCAGATCACGTTCTTGATTCCCAGATACTCGGCGAAGACTTTTTCGTAGGCTTTGGCTTTCATCTTCGGATTGCGCTGCTGAACCTTGCTCAGCAAGCACTCTTCCGTGGTCAGCAATGTGCCGCAACCGTTGACATCGATCGAGCCGCCTTCGAGGACCACGTGGTTCTTGCTCGAGAGCGGGCGAAGTTCGCGGGCGTTGGCGGCCTTCGCCATCAGCCTTCCGATTTTGTCATCGTCCTGGTAGTTGGAGTATTTCGCCCAGGCATTGAAGCGCCACTTGACCGCGGCAATCTCATCCCGTCTAGAACCACGTCGGGATAGCCGCCCCCGGCTGTCCGGCCGAACGAAGCTCGGCGTTGTCACAAACGTGCACCCGGAATCGCGAGTCCAGACGCGATTCGTGGGCCAACGGTGGAAGTGAACGTTGTCGCTCAGCGCATTGCCACGGTCGAGGATTTTTCGTGCGCCTTTCTCGGACGCCGCATCATTGACGATCAATTCGACGCGCTCGTGCCGAGCCAGGTGGCGGATGATTTCCGCGTACACCCACGGGATGGGTTCAAACTTCCCGGGCCAGTCGTCGTGATAGTGCGGCCAGGCCAGCCAGGTAGCATCGTGCTCCTCCCATTCGGCGGGCATGCGAAGGCCGTGGTCAGCAGGTTTCGCTCCAGAAATGGAAGATCTAGCTGGCATGGGGGGCTAAAGCCTGATCATTTCACCGCAAAGCGGCGTAAGAATGCAGTCCACGGCGTAAGCCGTGCGAAAGAATCGAAAGTACGCGAGCCCCAGCGGGGCGAAAGAGTAGTTTTCATCGACACGTTCAGTGCCTGCTCCACCAGGGCTGGCGATCTGCAGATCTCGGACGGGTCAATGGCGTGCTCGCTCACTTGAGTCAATCGATCAGCCGGCTTGTGATCGGGGCGTAGCTGTCGATTCTCCGATCGCGCAGGAACGGCCAGTTCCGGCGGATGTCTTCCAGTGCCTTCAGATCGACCTCGCCCACGAGTATCTCTTCTTTGTCATGCGAAGCTTCGGCGATCACTCGGCCGAACGGGTCACATAAGAATGACCCACCCCAGAATTCCAGTCCAGCTCCGGGAGCAGATTTGCCACGAACGTCTCCGGTCTCGAAGCCTACTCGGTTGACCACTCCCACGTACACGCCGTTAGCGATGGCATGCGCCCGTTGAATCGTGCGCCAGGCGTCGTGTTGAGCCACTCCGAACTCGGCCTTCTCAGCGGGATGCCAGCCGATTGCGGTTGGATAAAAAAGCACGTGCGCGCCCTGCAAAGCCGTAAGCCGAGCGCCCTCGGGATACCACTGATCCCAGCACACCAGCGTGCCCACGCGGCCTACGTTGGTGTCAAAAGCGCGAAATCCCAGATCGCCCGGGGTGAAATAATATTTTTCATAATAGAGCGGGTCGTCGGGGATGTGCATCTTGCGATACAGCCCGCGCAGCGTGCCATCGGCGTCGAACATGGCGGCGGTATTGTGGTAGACCCCGGCGGCGCGTTTCTCGAAGAGCGACGCGATGAGGACAATCCCAAGTCGCTTGGCCGCTTCCGAAAGCTTCGTCGAGGTCGGCCCAGGGATTGGCTCCGCAAGATCGAAGAGAGCCGCATCTTCCCGCTGGCAGAAATATTGCGTATGAAAAAGCTCTGGCAGGCAGACGATCTGCGCCCCTTGCGATGCGGCCTCGCGGACGCGCTCGATGGCATGTTGCAGATTCTTGTCTGGGTCGGACGTCATTGACATCTGCACCAGTCCGACGCGGAATTTCTCAGGCGGCAAAGCGAAGACTCCTTTCGGGACGAATAGAATACCAGTTCTTGTTTGTCAGTTCCCGGTTCTCGGTTTTCCACGATCGCGTGCTAGCAGGAGTTCGTTGCGTTCTAGTAGAGTAGTGCTTCGACGTAATTTGGGGGGTGGAACCTTGAAGCATGGCAATCATGATGGCGTGGGAATTGACCGCAAGCTCCATAATCCAATTGAAGACCGGCTGATTCCGCTGGAGTCGCTGGATCTGAGCTCTGTGCGGTCGGTTGGCGACCTGGTTCGGGCGATGGGAAAGACTGCGTTCACTGGCCGCCAGGTGGGCGAGGCAGCGGACGTCCTCGAAGCCATGGCTCGCGACACGGACTGTTTCGTGGTGATGACCCTCGCCGGCGCCATGACCGTGGCCAAGCAGAGCCTGATCATCGCAGACCTGATCGACCGTGGAATCGTGAATGCAATTGTCTCCACTGGTGCGCTGATGGCGCACGGCCTGGTGGAGGCCACGGGGCGGGCGCACTTCCGCTACAACCCCGACGTTTCCGACACTGAATTGTATGAACAGGGCTACAACCGGGTCTACGACACGCTCGAACCTGAGCAGAACCTGGACGACGTGGAAGAAGTGATGTCGCAGATCCTCGAAGGTTGGGATCACAGCGAGGTGGTTTGCTCGTACAAGCTGAACCATGCCATCGGAGCCCATCTGGCCAAACGCGCGAAGGGGCAGCGAGGCATTCTGAAATCGGCTTATGAGCAAGGTGTGCCGGTGTTTGTTCCGGCATTTACGGATTCAGAGTTGGGTCTGGATGTGGCGCTGAACAATCGCTTGCGCGAGTCGACCGGCAGGCACAAGCTGAGATTTGACCCTTTCGAAGACCTCGAGCATTTTGCCGCCACGCTGTTGCGGCAAACCAGACTTGGAATTTTTACAATCGGTGGAGGCGTTCCCCGCAACTGGGCGCAGCAGTTCGGGCCTTTCTGTGAACTGCGGCACCGGCGTTTGGGCGAAAACGTTCCTTTGAAGCGCTATCACTATGGTGTGCGAATTTGTCCGGAGCCCGTGTTCTGGGGCGGGCTCTCGGGAAGCCCTTACAGCGAGGCTATTTCGTGGGGGAAATTCGTTCCCCCGGCTGAGGGTGGGAAATTCGGCGAGGCTTTTTTGGACGCTACGGTGGGCCTGCCATTGATTGTGGGAGCCGTGCTGGAACGGCTAGGCAAAGCCAAAACGTCCGCAAAAAAGAAAGTCGCAGCAAGGAAGTAGCGCAGAGATCGGCCGCACGGGACGATATCGAGAAGCTACCTCATAAATGGTTTGGGAAGGGCACGACTTTCAGTCGTGCCGCTTAAGGCCAATAAAGAAGAGGGCTTTAGCCCCTGAGGTGGCAGTTTACCTTACGGTTCGTGTGAATGGCTTCTAATCAAAAATCAAAACAGCCGAGGCGATCACCGTACTCCACAGCCCGCGCTTATCCCCGACTGCTGACTGAGTAATATTCGCAGTCCGCACGATCTTATTCGAAATCCGGTAAATCTCTTTCTTCTCATCCCAAGAGCGATCCGGATCGAATTCCACGTTCAGAGTTGTGGCCAGCATCTCTGCCGCAAGCTCCTCCGCATACTCGCCCGCCGCGTCGTCGGTCTCACCAAAGGAGTGATGCTCGCTGAGGTAACCGTAAGTGTTGCGGTCAGCCGGAATCGCCACGCCAATACTGGCGGCAAGCAGGCGATGCGGCTCCCGAGTGGAGTTCTCGGCAACCACGGCAAACACGACTTCGCCCGGACTCAAATACTTCAGCCCTTGAGACCGCGGGACCAGCTTGCATTGTGGCGGAAAGATGGATGAAACGCGAACCAGATTCTGCGCGGCGATGCCGGCGTCCCGCAGCGCCAGCTCAAAAGACGTAAGCCGTTCCCGATGTTTGCCGACCCCCTTGGTGAAGAAAATCTTCTTGGGGACCATATCTTTTCCCAATTCGTTGTTCCTCCGCTGCTTAGGTGAGGGTCAAATCTAACATAGCGAATTGTAAAGGGAGTATGAAAATTGGTTCTTGCCGCAAAAAAAGTTTGGCGGAAACTCGTGAATTTCCGCCTGGCTGGAATTTCAGAATTACTTGGCGGCAGCGACCGAGCTGACTTCAATCGTGTCCCCGTTGACCTCGCCCTTTACGGTAGCCTTCGCGGCCGCCAACTTGTCGAGCTTGTCCAGCGTAGCTTTGTCCTTGGCGTCAAGGGTGTACACTTTGTCGCCGACAACCAGGGCGTACTTCGAGCCCTTCTGCACGCAGGCCCGGAGGCAGGCCGCGTCGTCGCCTTGCATCATGTGTTTCGCTCCGCACATAGCGTCGCTGACCGTCCCGGTAAAGGTCTGGGCATTGGCCGCGAATGACGTGGGAATCAGGACTGCCGCCAGTGCAGTGGCGCCCAGCGAGGCTGCGAATTTCCGCGTAAATCTCATCAACGTTAATCTCCTTACAAGTCAGATTATTCCTGCTGCCGAGTTAGATGATTCTATTTGAACGGGGATAGCAATCTAGGTCAAGGTTTTCGCGGCGCTACCTCGGCGTGGCATCGAAACGCACGGTTACATCGACCGTCTTGTCCTCGGAATTAAGTGATTCGCGGACACTCGCCTTCCAATCTGCCAGCAGCGAAATCTCCTTGTCCTCCTGATCCAGGAATGTTTTGGGATAGCTGGAGTCATAAGGATCGCCGCCGCGCAGCTTCCAGTCATTCTGTAGGCGGTCCGTCAAATGCGAGTCGAGGCCCCGGATTTCCAGGTCTCCCATGGAATAAACGTCGCCCTCCTGAATGTGCAGCACGTATTTGACGGTGGACTTCGCGTCGTCGATCTCCGGCTCCGCATGGATACTCGCGGCCATGTACCCGCGCGTGCCGTAGAGTTTTTTCATGGCTTCGAGGTCGGTATCGAGTTGGACCGCATTTGCCGGCTGGTCGACTTTCAAATGGATCAGCGGCCGCAGACGGTCCGTGGGGAGTGATTTGTTTCCTGCTAAATCGAGAGCAGTCAGTTTGTACTGGCGCCCGGGCTCTACGGGGAAAGTTACGTCCACGGTGGTTTCCTGCGGACCGTCCTGAATAACCTTGGCCTGTGCATCTGCGAACGCTGCCTTTAGATATCCTCGCTCGAGATAGAGCGGGAGGAAATCCTTGTCCTCTTGAACCCGCAGGATCGAGCGCGAGAAATCAGCCCCTTGCAGCTTACGGCCTGCGGCTTCAAGTAACGGTATTTCCGACGCACCAGCTCCAGCGAAGACTATGTTGCGAATATGAATCTGCGGCCCGGTGACGGTGAAAACGAAGGCTTCGATCGGGCCATCCTCGTGAGCGGCTCGAAGATAGTCGACCCGGCCTTGCAGGTTGCGTGCGATCAGCAAGCCTTGCAGAGCATTCGAAACCTGGTCCGCGAGATCGCCGCCTTCGGGAAGCTGCCCTTGAAATAGCGGAACTTGAGCGTGTAGCTGGTCGAACAGTTCCTTATCGGAGAACCACACCAGATTCTCGAATCGAGCGGGAACGAACCGTTCGGCATCCTGGACTTGCAACTCGAGCTTGGCGCCCTCGTCGGAGTATTGAAAGCTGTAGAGGACATCGCCAAATGCACCGGTTTCTCCCAACACCCGCGCCGCCTTCTTGAAATCGTCCTCGCTGACCGTTTGGCCAAGCTGTAAGCCCGACGCAGCGATCACTTCTTCCGATTTGTAGCGCTTCGTCCCAGTTGTCTGGATGGAAATAAGTTTGAAGGCGGAAGGTGGAAGATCCTTGGGCGATGGCTTACGCGCGGTCTGGGCGAGTGCCGAGGGTAAACAGAGACACGAGACGACCAATGCCAACCGAAATCCTGAGACTCGCACGCGGAAAGATTCTAACGCAAAGCGTGGGCGTACGCCCGGCCCAGCTCTATTCGACGAAATGTTTGCGATGGAGATTTGTCGAGCGAGCACGGCGAAGCGGTCGGGGCTGGGGTAAGTCGGCTCCTGGCGCCATGAGATGCCAGGCTTCACGAAACACCTCCATCCGGTTGGTGCCTCTTCTGCGGCCCGAAGGGCAGAAGGTAACACAAGCTGAGGCTGGCACGCACTCCACCGGAACTACATACCAAAGGTTCCGCGGAACAATATAGGCCACCAGGAAATCAATTTCTTGAGCCGTGTAATGAGTATTACCGCTATGCATGCTTCGCGTTCGGTATCCGTAGCGGGAAGAGAAGAGGTAAATCGACTTCACCTGTACCCGCCAGAAGCGCTCGCCCGAGTCAAGGACGAAGTCGTACAGTTCGCTATCTCCGTGGGGCTGGGCCACGCCGAACCCAAGGCTTGCTGCTTTATGCAGGAACGCCAATTCGCCCACCTCACCTTTCTGTTTGGCGTCTAACGGTCCCCGCACCAGGGGCGCGACTTGCGGCGGCTGCTCGAGTGGCCTGCGTGATTTCTTCTTCATTTGGCTCCAATAAAAAAGGCGCGAGCCGGATTTCCGGTCGCGCCTGCTTGTTTTTCCTTCTATTTCCAGACTAGCAACTTGGAGGGGGTAAACCCGCCAAATTTCGAGATTTATATTTCCACCTGAATCAGCGGGTTAAAAGCAAATGGACGGTTCATGGGGCTTGACAGGTTTTCGGCAGAAGAACGGTTTTCATCGCCCTGATCGAGTCTCTCGGATTGGCTGTGTACGGACTGGCGCCCTCGCGCCTGCCCCGAGCGGAGGCGAACCTCCGAAATTTCTTCTTCATTTGGCTCCAATAAAAAGGCTCGAGCCGGATTTCCGGTCGCGCCTGATTAATTTCGGGATTTAATCCCTATTTCAAGAATAGCAAATTGGAGTGGGTAACTGAGACATGATTTGGATATTTATATTTCCAGCCGAATCAGGGGGTTGGGAGAAAATGAACCGTTCAGGGGGCTTGACAAGATTTTGCCGAAACGCGTTTTTTGCCTTTTTGCGGCATGAACGATGCCTGCGGGGGCGGTTAGTAATCTAAAAGATCAAGATACCTCGGTGATGTGGCCTCAACCAGCCTTGCCGAAGTAGGCTACACTGTATATGAGACGCAAAGGAACACACTCCAGGAAGGGTTCTTACGTGGCGACATCGGCTGAGAAACCAAAGTCCGCGATGACGACCCTTGTGGAGAGCTTCGAGAATTTGGTTGAATCCCAACGCAAGAAGCTCAGCAAAGAAGAATTCAAGAAGGCCGAAGAAAATTTCGAGCGGATCGTCAGTAAAGCCCGCGCTTCTCGCGCACGGCGGCGCGAAACAGCATAATCCACTCCTGTAATCCCTGCTTCGTCATATCCGGCTTGTAGCCCTTAACCGCCGATACAAAATCATCTTCCCCGAGATATTCCGCGATAAGTTCCAATTTGTCAGCGAGGGCAGAGCTACTCGACTTTAGATCTGCGCGACCCCCTGCTAACATGACGACATGAATGACGCGGAGCTTCAGGAACTGTTGGCGGATCTTGAGTCAGACAGAGTCGAGCGTAAAGCGTCGATGTCAGATCCGGAGAGGGTCTGCCAAGCTATATGCGCGTTCGCTAATGACATGCCGAATCACCAACTGCCCGGAGTTGTTTTCATCGGTGCGAATGATAACGGGACCTGCGCGGGGCTACAGGTATCGGATGAACTGCTGCTCAATCTCGCACACATGAGATCAGACGGGAATATCGTGCCTCTCCCTTCAATAACAGTTCAGAAAAGAAATCTCAACGGATGCGACAAAGCTGTGGTGGTCGTTCAGCCATCATTTGCCCCACCAGTTCGCTTCAAGGGTCGGGTGTGGATACGTGTTGGTCCACGGCGTGCTGTTGCATCTGTTGATGAAGAGCGACAGTTAAGCGAGAAGCGCCGATCAAGAGATCTGCCGTTCGACATTACGTCAGTCCCTTCGGCGTCCCTA
>Ga0210400_10004146_pt1 | contig 12617 bp, 6 predicted proteins | sample IncBWH26MmetaG_FD_155456 | JGI IMG/M metagenome (GOLD analysis project Ga0210400, IMG submission 155456) | Forest soil microbial communities from Barre Woods Harvard Forest LTER site, Petersham, Massachusetts, United States - Inc-BW-H-26-M | ecosystem: Environmental > Terrestrial > Soil >...
CCTGCAACGTGTGCGGCAAGCCATCACGAATGTAGTCGTCGGTGACCGGAGTGACGGTGGTGGTTTCGGCGATGCGGTAAATGTAGACCAGCGCGGCCAATGCCATGCCTACGCTGACGGCTACGGAGAGGTCGGCGAATACAGTCAGCGCAAAGGTGACGAGCCAGACCGAAATAGCGGTGAAGCCTAGCTGGAGAATGCCGCCGATCTCGCGCCACTCGCCCATGTTGTAGGCCACCACAAACAGCACCGCTGCAAGGGTGGCCAGCGGAATATAGCTGGCGAGCGGTGCGGCGACGAGCAAGATTGCAAGCAATGTAAGCGCATGCACGATGCCGGAGACCGGGGAACGCGCGCCGGAGCGGATATTGGTTGCGGTGCGGGCGATGGCTCCGGTGGCGGGGATGCCGCCAAAAAGCGGCGAAGTCATGTTCGCAATTCCCTGCGCGACGAGCTCGACGTTGGGATTGTGGCGATCACCGGTCATCCCGTCGGCGACGACCGCGGAGAGCATGCTTTCAAGCGCGGCCAGCAGCGCCACGGTGAATGCCGAGGGGATGAGGGGCAGGATGTGTTCGGCATGAAAATCGGGAATGGCGAAGGGCGGCAGGCCGCGAGGGATTCCACCGAAGCGGGTGCCGATAGTTTCCACCGGCAGATGGAACATGGCGCATGCCACCGTGCACGCCAGCAGCGCGATGATTGATGCGGGAACGCGCTTGGTGAATCGCGGCAGGATCAGCATGACGGCCAGCGTTGCGGCGCCGATTGCCAGGGCCTGCCAGTTGAGGCTGGGCAGGTGGCCGATTAGAAGCCTCATGCGCGGCAGGAATTCGCTGGGAACGGCGCCGACCCGCAGGCCGAAGAAATCTTTGATCTGCGTTGAGGCGATGAGAACGGCGATGCCGTTGGTGAATCCGATGACAACGGGGCGGGGGATGAACCGGACGGCAGATCCGAGGCCGGTGAGTCCCATGGCCAGCAGAATGATTCCGGCCATGACCGTGACCATGGCGAGGCCGGGGAGGCCGAAGCGGGCTACGATCCCAGCAACGATAACAACGAAAGCGCCGGTGGGTCCGCCGATCTGGGTGCGCGAGCCACCGAGGGCGGAGATCAGGAAACCAGCAACGACGGCGGTGTAAAGTCCGGCCTGGGGCGTGACTCCCGAGGCGATACCGAAGGCCATGGCGAGCGGCAACGCGACCAGGCCTACGGTGATGCCGGCTAGAAGGTCGTGGAGGAACATCTGTCTGCTGTACTGGCGCAAAGACACGACCAGCTTGGGCAGGTTGGGATTGCTAATGGACATGATTGCTATATGTATTTTAGTGGAATACGCCTTCGCGGTTCGGCGAATTGCGGGACAGTGAAGCGCGCGGGTAATACCTCCGGTTTCACTTAAATAAGATTCTTTAAATAGATGGCAGCAGGACGGTTACGCGCATAGTAGTGGTCAGCTCTGTCGGTATTGCGGTAGCCGGAACGCTCGTAGAGGTGGATGGCGGCGGTGTTTTCTATGTCGACATGAAGCCAGACCTGGATGGCGCGTTCGGCGTTGGCGGAGCCTTCGATCCGGCGAAGGAGTTCGGCGCCGATGCCTCCGCGTCGCTGCCTGGGCAGCACTTCGATGGTGGCGATGTAGGCCACAATGCCCGTAATCTGCTGAGCCCACTCGACGATGGCAAAACCGGCCATGTCTTCGTCCTCTTCCGCGATCCAGGTGGCGGCATCTGGTGAGGCGATAAGTTGGCGCATGTAACGACGTGTGAAACGCTGCGGCGGCTGGAAACAGACCTCTTCGATGGCATAGAGGTCGTGGAAGTCGTCGGGCTGAAAGAGGCGGTAATTCATGGGGGAGAAACAGCGGGGTTCGCGGAGTTAGCGGCTGCCTTGGGGCTGGTTAGGGAGTTAGCTGGATTCCAGCTGGTTCTAAGTCTGCGGTCTCCACTCTTGACGCGGCGATATCGCGTCAAGAATGGAGCACCCTCATCGAGTTGGTATTGGAAAACCGGGTCTCAAAAGCGAGACCTGGATGGAGACTACACCTTCGCTTCAAGGTCGCGGATCACGTCAAAGAAACGCTGGTCGAGACGGCGGTTGGTGGCAATGGCTTCCTTGATGGTGATGTCGGTGACGTCGAGGCCTTTGATCACAGCGATGCGGCCCCATTTTTTGTCGTGCACCATGTCGATGGCGTGGAGGCCATAGCGCTGGCCGAGAACACGGTCGTAGGCGGTGGGAACTCCGCCGCGCTGGGTGTGGCCAAGATTGACGGAGCGAGTCTCGAAGCCGGTCTTCTTCTCGATGAGGCTGGCGAGAGCTTCGCCGATGCCGGAGAGACGTGCGTGTCCAAAGGAATCGACTTCCTTTGACCCTGTGACCTGGCCGACTTCGGGCAGATGGCAGCCCTCCGCAACGACGACGACGCCGTAGTGCTTGCCGTGATCGTAGTTGTATTTAAGCAGCGCGCAGACGTGGTCGATATCGATCTCCTTCTCGGGGACGAGGATGACGTGCGCGCCGGCAGCAACGCCGGATGCGTAGGCGATCCAGCCCGCGTCGCGGCCCATGACCTCGACGACGATGACGCGATTGTGCGAGTCCGCCGTGGTATGGATGCGATCGATGGCCTCGGTAGCGATCATGACGGCAGTGTCGAAACCGAAGGTTTGATCCGTGCCGCTGATGTCGTTGTCAATGGTCTTGGGAACGCCGACAGCATTGATGCCGTTTTCGGCGAGGAAGAGAGTGACGGACTGCGTGTCGTCGCCGCCGAGAGCGATGAGGGCATCAATCTTGTTGGCCTTGAGGACTTCCTGGACCTTCTCGATCCCGCCGGGAATCTTCTTCACATTGGTGCGCGAGGAGTGGAGGATGGTGCCGCCCTTGAGTTGGATGCCGTCAGTGTTTTCAAGAGTGAGCGGGATGAAGTTATTGTCGAGCACGCCGCGCCAGCCGTTGAGGAAGCCGATGAATTCGTCGCCGTAAGTTTGGATTCCCTTGCGCACAGCTGCGTAGATCACTGCATTCAAGCCGGGGCAATCGCCGCCGCCGGTCAATAGTGCAACTCGCATCGTAAATTTCTCCTGATCGAAGTCGGGCGGCTTCGCCTCGAGCGGGCCGCACCGGAGATGCTTGGACTGCTGGTCGGGCATGCAACGGAAATCGCCGCTCTCGACGCCTTAGACAGTATAAGCTGCGGTTGTAAAGCGGTATCGTGACGTTGCGCACTCGCGTGGGGGACGCCTTTGGCGGGTGTTCGCGTTGCGTCGGCAGCCAAAAAACAGTTCTTTCGCGCCGTTTAACCCACGAACGACATTCGTTCGGCAGAGCCCCAAAGCGTACGACGCTCAGGATGACACTGCGAGGCGTGTTCATTTTGAGAAGCAATTGGCGTCAGGCGTATGACATTTCTGGTCCGTCACGAGTTCTAGCAGCATTCGATAGTGGAAACAGCGCGCCGGGATGGTTCAATAGGTAGGTATGCCTATACCTAGCACCGGAGCGCTGATCCTGCTGGCTTTTGCGAGCCTGGTTGTGATCCTGCTGCTGGTGCTGTTGCAACTCACGCGACTAGGGTTTCTCGTACGGTCGACAATTCCGGACCGGCCGCGACGGCGCATGTTCATTGCGTCGACTTCGTTCCTGATCACGTTTGCGGGTGTGCGACTGCTGGTGGGCCTGATCATGCACAATCGCGGCCCGTTCAACTGGGTGGTCGTTCGCGGACACCACATTCATCACCTGGTGTGGGGCATCATGATCCTGCTGCTGGTGGGATATGGATGGTTGCTGGACCTGGGACGGAGCCATTCGCCCCTGTCGATCTTCTTCAGCAGGCTGATGAGCGTGAGCTACGGTGTGGGCGCGGCGCTGACCCTGGATGAGTTTTCATTGTGGCTCAATCTCGACCCGAACGACTACTGGTCGCGTGAGGGGCGCATCAGCATTGACGCAGTGATCCTATTCGGCGGAATTCTGGCAATGAGTGCGTGGGGTGCGCCGTTCTTCCGCGGACTGCAACTGATGTGGACCAAGGGAAAGTCGTTCCGCAAGGAACTTGGGCGGATGGAGTCGCCTATTCGGCGCGTGAGGTTGCTTCGTCCGCGTAAAGTTCGTCGATTACCGACCCATACTTTGCCGAAATGACACGGCGTTTGAGCTTCATGGAGGGAGTGAGTTCGCCGGAGTCCTGTGACCACTCGTCGGCAACCAGCTTAAATCTCTTGATGGTTTCGAAATTAGCAAGACCGGCGTTGGCTTCGCGCACAACTTCGCCATAAAGCGCGATAACTCGGCTATCGGAGACGAGAGCCTGCCGATCGGGAGCTTCGAGGCCGGCGTGACTGGCCCATGCTTCAAGGGCAGCGAAATTGGGCGAAATGAGCGCGGAGATGAATTTGTGCCTGTCTCCCACGAGGGCGCATTGCGCCACCATCACGGAGTTCTTGAGCTTGTTTTCGATGGGCTGGGGAGCGACGAGTTTGCCGCCCGAGGTTTTGAGCAGCTCTTTCTTGCGGTCGGTGATGTAGAGAAATCCATCGTCATCAAAACGCGCGATATCGCCGGTGCGGAAGAAGCCGTCAGCGTCAAAGCATTCAGAGTTAGCAGAGGGCTTGTGCCAGTAACCGATAAAGACCGATGGGCCGCGGACGAGGAGTTCCCCGTCTTCAGCAAATCTAAGGTCGATGTTGGGAAGCGGCTTTCCCACGGCTCCCATGCGGTGGACCGAGGGATTATTGAGTGCGATAACGGGCGACGTTTCGGTGAGACCGTATCCTTCCCACACAGCGATGCCGACCGAGGCGAACCACTTTGCTGTGTCGATACCGAGGGGAGCACCGCCAGAGACCCAGATACGCACACGGCCGCCGAAAGCTTCGCGCACTTTGCTGTAGGCAAGCTTGTTGGCAACTTTCCAGAGAAATGAGCTGGGCTGGCGGCCGCCGTAAACCGTGTCACGGTGGCGAGTTCCGACATTGAGGGCCCAGGCCAGGATGCGCTTCTTGACGGATGAGGCAGCAGATTTTTGCTCAACAGCCTGGCGAATCTTCTCGTAGACGCGAGGGACGCCGACAAAGACCGTCGGTCTGATTTCCTTCATGGCCTGCGGGAGCTTATCGAAGTGGGAACAGTAGGCCACTTGCGCTCCATGGCCGTACATGACGTAGTCGAGTGCGCGCGCGGTGATATGGGATAAAGGCAGGAAGGAGATGCAGGCGTCGGTTTGGTTGAAGGAGAACTCAGCGGCGGCCAGATTCTGGTTGGCAGCGATGTTGCCGTGGGTGAGCATGACGCCCTTGGGTTCGCCGGTAGTGCCGGAGGTGTAGATGAGCGTGGCCAGATCGTCAGGCTCGACGGAGCGGACCAGGGCATCGAAGACAGGATCACGATAGGAGCCAGCGTCGTCGGCACCGGCGAGGACCTTTGAAAAAGCGATGGCGCCTTCGGGAGCGCTGCCGTCCATCATGAGAATGCGCTCGAGCTGGGTTTTGGAACGGACGGCGTTTAGCTTGTCGAACTGCTGGCGGGTCGAAACGACTGCGATACGGCATCCGGCGTCGGCAAGGAGCACCGCGATCTGTTCGCCGGTCAGTGTGGGGTAGATCGGGACATTGACGGCATTGATGGCGAGAACCGCAAAGTCGGCAACGGCCCACTCCCATCGATTCTCGGCGATGAGGGCAATGCGGTCACCTTTTTTTGCGCCCCAGCTCAGAAAGGCCTCAGAGAGGGAGTGCACGCGATGGTAGATCTGATCGGAGGAGAGCGGCTGCCAGTTGCCGAATTCATCCTGCCAGAGGATGGCGCGAGGATTGGCGGCTGCTGCCACGCGGCAAAAGAGGTCGTTGATGGTGGAAAGCGGAGCAGGCGTCATGTCGGGCGATTCATGCAATCGATCAGCTTGATTTAAGACCAAGGGAGAGTGTAACAGCGCAGGGATCAGCGACGCGCTGCACAGGCCAAAACGCATGGGACTGGCCCGGGCAGATCATAAGTACCTGTGTCGCGCAAGTTTGCGGGCCAAACTTCCGTTTCAAAGGTATACGTTTGGATACGGAGTCAACGGGTCTTTTTGCGATAAGATCACTCCAGTCAAACGCACCAACCGCCGCCCGAGCCATGCCTAACCGCACTGCATCCTTGCCTCCCGGAGAGCCGGATCCAGCCCTTCTTGAGAAGCTTGCGATCCTGCAACAGGCATGCCTGCTGGTCGTAGCGCTGATGGCGCTGGTCGTTTTTGCCGGTTGGCTTGTCCCACCGATCGTGGCTTACCTGCCCGTCGCCATGACGCGCATGAGCATCCCCATGTCGCTGACTGTGCTGCTTTGCGCGCTGAGCCTGGCAATCTCAGAGCCGGGCAACCATCTTTCTCTGCCGCGGGCAAGCCGGTATGTTGCGGCACAGGCAGGGCTCTTGTCGATCCTTATCCTGCTGGAATCGACATTCCGCCTCTTCCCGGCAGTCGACACGCTGCTGGAAGCGGATCGCGCGCCGGGGAATACGGGGGGGCTCCCCGTACATTCTCCGGCGGCTTTTGTCTTGCTAAGCCTTGCGATGATCCTGGTGAGCACCACGGGATCGGTGCTGCGGCGGATCGCCGACGGACTGGTCCCGCTGGTATGCCTGGTAACCCTGGTTCTGTTGAGCGAAAACCTTTTCGGTGCGATCGGGCTGTTGCGCTTGTCGGCCAACAACATGATTTCGCCTCTGCTGCTGATGTGCCTCGTGCTGCTGACATTCGTTGTGGCGATGCGGCAGGCCGAACGCGGCGTGTGGTCGATTTTCGTGGGCGCAGGTATCGGAAGCCGGATCGCGCGCGGCTTCGCGCCAGTGCTGCTGTTTATTCCCTTCCTCGTCGAGGTGGCACGAACGCGCATTATTCTGCGCGATCTGGTGCCGGAGCAATACGGAGCAGCGATTCTGACATCGCTGGCGGCGGGTCTCTCACTGGTGCTACTGCTCGTGCTGGTTTGGCGCATCAACTCGATGGAGAAAGAGATTCACGATCTGACGCTGCGCGATGAGTTGACCGGACTCTACAACATGCGTGGCTTCTACCTGCTCGGTGAGCAGACGCTTCGATTGGCGCAACGCGCGGAAATGCCGTTCTCGGTGCTGTTCATCGATCTGGATGGCCTGAAGAAGATCAACGACGACCTGGGCCACAGCACCGGCTCGTCCTACCTCGCGGAGACCGGCGAACTGGTGATGGCCTGCTTCCGCGAAACCGATGTGAAGGGCAGGTTTGGCGGAGATGAGTTTGTGGTTGCCGGCCAGTTCAGCATGGTAGGCATTGAACTGGCGGCATCGCGGCTGAAGGCGGCGGCGGCACAGCGCAGCGAGTCGATTGAAAGAAAGTATCCGCTGAGCCTGAGCATCGGATGGGTAACGCTCGATCATGCCTCGAACGAAAGCCTGAAGGAACTGGTGCGGCGGGCCGATGAAGCCATGTACCGCGACAAGCGGAGCAAGAAAGTGGCGCGAGCGTAGACGGGCGACCGCAACGAGTTTGATGGTGGCGAAGCCTAACGCCTGGAAGTTGGCCGGGAAGGCTTAATCGGAATTGGGTGCGCTGTTTGAACTAGAAAAGTGGTCCTTGCCGCATGAATGAGATCGTTCCAGATACGTTGACCGTATTGCCCGATCCGAGACTGTTTCGCGCAGCACGGTGGACGCAGCGAGTTTGCCTGGGCATAGCTGCGGTGGCCATTTTGTTCGGGTTGATGCCGCTGGCTGGTACCGCGTTGGGCGGCACTTCGGCGGCGACGGCCCGCACGAGTCTGCCGTTTCTTCTCACCGCCCTGCTGTGCGGTCTGAGCCTGTTCTTATCGGAACCGGATCGGACGGGAGTTGCGTCAGGCTATGCCCGTCGAATTGCGAATTTCTTTGCGATTTGCGCCTTGATCGCTTTCTCGATCCTCAGTCAGAGAGGCGCAGCCAGTCCGCCGCGGACCGTGTTTCCACCCGAGTGGTTTGCCCTTGGGCTTTGCGCGCTGACGATCGCCGTGATTCTGGTAGACCAGAAGAACTGGCTGATCAACCGGGTGGTGGATGTGCTGGTGTGCGGCCTTTGCCTGCTCAATTTGCTGCTGGTTTCCGACGCTGCGTTCGGAAGCTTCGCGCTGTTTGGGCGAACTGCGGGAAGCCCGGGGTTGGCCGCGTTACTTGTCTCCCTCGTCGCGCTGACGATTGTGGTCACTTTGCGGCAGGCGGAGCATGGCGTTCTCTCGATTTTCCTGGGAGTGGGTTTCGGAAGCAGGCTGGCCAGGGTGTTTGCGCCGATTCTGCTGCTACTGCCATTCGCATGGGAAGCCGCAAACGAATGGATGAATCGCATTGGTCCGGCCGGGCACATGGGTGCGGCTTTCCTTGCTTCAGCCGGTGTCGCGGTGGCGGTTGGTATCCTGCTGTTCTTTGCGTGGCGGATCAGCAGGATGGAAAACGAAATTCACGATCTGGTTTTGCGCGACGAGGCGACGCGTCTCTATAACCTCAGGGGATTTCATATGCTGGCCGAACATGCACTACGGCTGGCGCAACGATCCGGTGTTCCGTTTTCTGTTCTCTTCATCGATCTCGAGAATCTTGCGCAGATTCATTCGCAAGTTGGGCCGGATGCGGCGGCAGCGGCTTTGGCGGAGGCGGGAGAGATTTTGCGCGCAACGTTCCGCGAGCCGGACATCAAGGGCAGAATCGGCGCCGATGAGTTTGCCGTGGCGGGACAATTTGATCGCGCAGGCATTTCAGTTGCGGCGTTGCGCCTTGAAGCCGCAACAGCGGCGCGCAGCGCGAAGAGCGGCAGGCCGATTCCGCTCAAGTTCAGCATGGGACACGTGACGACCGCTGGAGGAGACTCGCAGGAGACCCTCAAAGAGATGCTGGACCGCGCGGGACAACTAAGAAATCGTCAAGACGGCCTGCTCAAAGAGATGCTGGTGAATTGAGGCACGGATTGCAGTTAGGGGCTCGTCCCTAAATTAATCAAGCTTGAGGTTTCGGCGTGAGACGGACGAATTTCTGCGCCTCGGTGTTCCAGTTCGACAGCAGCCACTGCGCGCGGGTGCTCGCGGTTTTACTCGCGTGGAGAGCCACGAGTTCGCGAATCGATTCGCGGGGAGCTTCATCGAGCTGGTCCCACTTTTCGGGCTGAAGGAACGCGTTGTGGTAGCGGTCCTTGCCCAGGAATTCTCCATCTTCGTCGTAGACCCAGGCGAGCCCTCCCGTCATACCGGCGCCGAAGTTGATACCCGTACGTCCGAGAACAACGGCGAGTCCTCCGGTCATGTATTCGCAGGCGTGATCGCCGACGCCTTCGACAATGGCGTTTGCTCCGGAGTTGCGCACGGCAAAGCGCTCGCCTGCGCGGCCCGCGGCAAAGAGCGAGCCACTGGTCGCGCCATAGAGAGCGACGTTGCCGAGCAGGGTGTGAGCCTCGCTTTGCATTGCTACACGGCCCCGGCCACGAATCACGAGTTCGCCGCCGCAAAGGCCCTTGCCGACGAAGTCGTTGGCAAGACCTTCGAGCTTGAGGGTCATGCCGTCGGTGTTGAATGCGCCGAAGGATTGTCCGGCAACGCCTTTCAAATTGAAAGTGAGGCATGAACCGGTCGTACCCGGATTGTCGGTGCGATACTGCGCGATCTGACCGGCGAGGCGCGCGCCGAGGGTGCGGTCCTCGTTGGTGATGTGTGTTTCGAGGCAATAGGGCTGGCCCGCTTTGTATGCTGCAAGCGCCGGCTCGACCCAGGCGTCATCGATGGGCGGGTGGGTCTCCGGGCGGTCGTTGCGCTTCCCTTCCCAGCGAATCGCATTGCCGGTCGCAACAGCGACGGCGGTAGCGGCGAGAACCGGCTTGAGATCGAGGCCGGCGTTGAAGCGAACCTGCTCCAGCAGATCGGTACGGCCAGTGGCTGCGGCGAGCGACGGCAGACCGAGCTTGGCAAGAAGCTGGCGCACTTCTTCAGCTAGTTCGTTGAAGAAGCGGACGACGTGCTCAGGCTTCCCGCGGAACTTGGCGCGCAGGTCAGGGCGCTGTGTCGCGATGCCTGTGGGACAGGTGTTCAGGTGGCACTGACGCGCCATGTCACAGCCGAGTGCGACGAGGACGGCGGTTCCAAAAGCAAATTCGTCGGCGCCAAGCAGTGCGGCGATGACGATGTCGCGTGCCGTGCGGAGACCACCATCGGTGCGCAGGCGAACACGGCCGCGCAGTCCATTATGAATGAGGACCTGCTGCGCTTCCGCAAGCCCAAGCTCCCAGGGGTTGCCAGCGTACTTGATGCTGGAGAGCGGCGATGCTCCGGTGCCGCCAGCGTGGCCTGCGATAACGATGTAGTCCGCATAGGCCTTGGCGACTCCGGCGGCGATGGTACCGATGCCGCAACCGGAGACGAGCTTGACGCCGACTGCTGCACGAGGATTGGCGCGCTTGAGATCCCAGATGAGCTGAGCCAGATCTTCGATCGAATAGATATCGTGGTGCGGCGGCGGCGAGATGAGCTGCATGCCGGGCTGTGCATGGCGCAGGCGGGCGATCAGTTCCGTGACCTTGTGGCCAGGAAGCTGGCCGCCTTCGCCGGGCTTGGCGCCCTGGGCGATCTTGATCTCGAGTTCTTCAGCATGGACGAGGTATTCGGCAGTCACACCGAAGCGCGCGCTGGCGACCTGCTTGATCTTGTTGTTGAGCAACGAGGGCGCACCGTTGACAGGCGTATAGACCGCGGGATCCTCGCCCCCTTCGCCGGTGTTGGAGCGTGCGCCCAGCATGTTCATCGCTTCCGTGATGGTCTGGTGCGCTTCGGGCGAGAGCGAACCGAAGGACATGGCGCTAGCGATGAAGGTGCGCGTGACGGTATCGGCAGGAACAACTTGGTTGAGAGCCAGTTCGGCGCCGGCGGGGCGGATTTCCAAAAGGTCGCGCAGATGCGCCGGCTCGACTTCGACCGCCTGCGCAGCGAACGTAGCGAATGGCGTGAGCGCCAGCGCAGCACCCTGCTTGGTGGATCCGACGACGGTTTGCAGCGCGCGGACGGTGGTGGGCTGCCAGGAGTGCGACTCGGCTTCGTCTGCTTTGCGGAAGCGCACGAATCCATAGTCGGGAAGTTCGCGAATGGGTGCGGCGGCGAACTCCGCAGGGCCATGGTCTTTGGATCGTTCCGTGACCGGTTCAGCGCTCCAGAGCTGGCGAACATAATTCTCGATCTCTGTGTAGCCGATCCCGCCGATGGGGGCGGGGACTCCGGCGAAGCATTTGTCGACAACGTGCTGCGCAATTCCGATGGCGTCGAAGAGATGCGCTCCGCGATAGCTGTCGACGACGCTGATACCCATCTTCGACATAACCTTGGCGAGGCCCAGTTCGAGGGCGTGCAGGAGGTTTTCCTCGCCATGCGCAGGACTGAGGTTGCGCGCGGTTTCGAGCGCGAGCCAAGGGCATATGGCGCCGACGCCAAGTCCAAGCAGCACGGCGACGTGGTGAATTTCACGGCAATCTGCGGCATCGACGGCGATGCCGACTTCGGCGCGGATACCAGCCTTGGTCAGCGCCAGATGCACGGCGCCCGCAGCCATTGCCATCGGAACCGGGAGCGCGTCAGGTGAGGCGCCGCGATCGGTAAGGATGAGCAACGATGCGCCGTTCGCGACGAGCTCGATTGCTCGCTGCGCAAGGATGTCGACGGCTATTTCAAGCGTGGTGTCGGGCGAGTAGAGGCAATGGAGGACTGCCTGGGGCATCTTCTCTGCCTGTGGGTGCTGCCCCTGAAAAAGGGCATGCATCTGGCCGAGCGAGAGGATGGGCGAACGCAGCGAGAGGCCCGGGAGCGGCTCACGCAGTTCGAAGATGTGCGGCCACGGGCCGAGGCGTGTGTGCATCTGCAACACGACGGTTTCCCGCAGCGGATCGATGGGAGGATTGGTGACCTGCGCGAATCGCTGACGAAAGAACGCGTACAGCGGGCGGGGCGCTCGGGCCAGCGGCGCGATGGAGGTGTCGTCACCCATCGACCAGACGGCATCTTTGCCATCGGTGACCATGGGTTGGATGATCATGCGGACGTCTTCGCGGGTGTACCCAAAGCGATGTTGCAGACGATTGAGCTCTGAGGTTGCGAGCGCCGGTGGCGCTTCGAGGGAGTCCTCGAGCGGTACGTCCTCGCTGACAAGGTCCTGATAATGGCGCTTGGTGTCAAAGATGCGCAGGATCTCGTCGTTCTCAAAGAACCGGTGGAAATCGAGATCGGCAACGATCATCTGTCCCGGGCCAAGGCGGCCACTATGAAGGATGTGGTCGGGATCCATGTCGACGAGGCCCGCTTCCGATCCGGCCACAACAAGACCCGTGTCATCCAGTGCGAATCGACAGGGGCGCAGGCCGTTGCGATCGAGGATGGCTCCAACCTGGTGGCCATCTGTAAAAGCAAGCGCGGCAGGACCGTCCCACGGCTCGATGCAGTCGCCGCTGTATTGCAGGAATGAGGATGAATTGCCGGGGTTGGCCGGAGGCACGATCATGCGCACAGCTTCACCGATGGTGCGGCCATTGTGAGAGAGGAGTTCGACAATCTCATCAAGCGAGGTCGAATCCGATCCTCCCTGCGTCAGCACCGGGT
>Ga0210400_10004147_pt1 | contig 12616 bp, 12 predicted proteins | sample IncBWH26MmetaG_FD_155456 | JGI IMG/M metagenome (GOLD analysis project Ga0210400, IMG submission 155456) | Forest soil microbial communities from Barre Woods Harvard Forest LTER site, Petersham, Massachusetts, United States - Inc-BW-H-26-M | ecosystem: Environmental > Terrestrial > Soil >...
GGTGGAGCCTGCCCGAATCTCTGCAAGGCCTTGCCCAGCGCGGCGGTCAAGACGTTCAGATCAGAGCTACGCTGGCCCGGCTAAACCCGCGCTTGAGCCTTCCCGCCGATGTCGGTTTCACATGCGAGGCAAAGAAGAAAGGCTTTTCGGTGGCGTTGCTCTTCCGGGAGGGCCGGAGCCGCGTAACCATCCCCCTGTGGATCATGTTCTTTATGACGTTGCTCGAATTGTTTTTCTTAAACAGCTGGCTGCCCACGATTCTCCACAAGACCGGCATTGCTCAGCATCAGGCCATAGTAGTGGCGTCGCTTTTGCACTTCGGCGGAATCGTGGGCGGACTCGCCCTTGCGCCGTTATGCGACAGGTTTAATCCTTACTTCGTGCTCGCCATCGCCTACATCTTCAGCGGATGTTTTATTGCGGCGATTGGCATTTCAGCAAACTCATCGCTGTTGGCGGCGGCGACGTTCCTGGCCGGCTTCTTTACCTTCGGCGCGCAAAACACCGCGAACGCGATTGCAGCCACGAACTATCCGACGGCAATGCGATCCAGCGGAATTGGCTGGGCTCTTGGAATCGGACGCATTGGCCAGATTGTCGGACCATTGATTGGCGGGCTGCTCTTGTCCTTGCACTGGGGCACGCAAGGGATTCTCTACGTGATCGCTGTGCCGTCGCTGCTTGCCGCTTCTTCCGCGTTCTTTCTGCGTTCTTCGTCGGTGCGACTTAGGCCGGAAACCGGGCAGGCAGCGGAGTGAATCCGCAATCACCTGCCTGCATCGGACGCGTCACTTAGGGCTCGTTCCAGCGTCCCCGATTCAAATCTCACTTTCACGCGAATTTCCATCGGTTCAGGTAAGATATTCCGGCTACTTGGACTGACCCAGGAATGAATCGCGAATATCACAAGGCATACAGCCAGGAACTGCACCGGGAGATGGAGGCGCTGGTCTATGGCCATGGGGGAACGCCGCTGCTGGTGTTTCCGACGTCCATGGGCCGGTTTTTCGAGTACGAAGATCGCGGGATGATCGACGTCCTTGCACCCAAGATCGAGCGCGGCGAGTTGCAGGTTTTTTGTCCTGACGCGGTCGATTTGGAAAGTTGGTACAACAAGGGCGTGCATCCGAAGGTGCGCGTGCTGCGGCACTTGCAGTATGAACGCTACATTCTGCATGAGGTGGTGCCGTTTATCCGCTGGAAGAATCAAACGCCGAAGTTGGCAGTGACCGGCTGCAGCTTTGGGGCGTATCACGCGCTGAATTTCGCGATGAAGCATCCGGACGTGGTCACACATTGCGTCACTATGAGCGGGGCGTTTGATATCCACCAGTTCCTGGATGGATATTACGACGATGACTGTTACTTTAATTGCCCGCCCGATTATCTGCCGAATCAGAATGACGATTGGTTCCTGAGCCAGTACCGCCAAATGAAGATCGTGCTGGGATCGGCGGATTGGGATATGTGCCTGGACCAGAATGTGAAGATGTCGGCAATTTTGAACGGCAAGGCGGTTCCGAACTGGCTTGATATTTTTGGCGACAATTCAAAGCACGACTGGCCGCTTTGGCTGAGGATGGCGGACAAGTATTTTTAAGGACAGTGGCCGGTGGTCAGTGGCTGGTGTTCGGTGAGAACGCCTTGCAACGGGGGTTCAGAGGGCCGGGCTTGCAGGGGTCCTTCGACTGCGTGATTGCTTCGCTTCGCGAAACAATCACTTCGCTCAGGATGACAAATCTCAGAACAATGCTGAGAAGACACATTTTTATTTGGGAGATGAATTTGTGAAGAAGATCGGGATTTTGTTTGGGATGGAGAATACGTTTCCGCCGGCGCTGGTCGAGAAGATCAATTCGATGAAGGTAGACAACGTGGCGGCCGAGTTTGTGCAGGTGGGCGGAATTCGGATGGATGAGCCCAATAAATATGCCGTGATCATCGACCGCATTTCGCAGGATATTCCCTTCTACCGCGCTTATCTGAAGAATGCGGCTTTGCATGGGACGATCGTGGTGAACAATCCCTTCTGGTGGACGGCGGATGACAAGTTCTTCAATTATGCGCTGGCGCACAAGCTGGGCGTGGCGATTCCGCCGACCGTCATTCTGCCGCACAACAAGCATCCAGAGGGCACGACTGACCGGTCGATGCGTAATCTGATTTTCCCTCTGAACTGGCAGGAGCTGTTTGACTACGTCGGCTTCCCCGCTTTTCTGAAGCCTTATTCCGGGGGCGGGTGGAAGCATGTTTATCACGTGCATTCGCCGGAGGAGTTTTTCCAGCACTACAACCAGACTGGCGATTTGTGCATGACGCTGCAACACGGCGTGGTGTTTGAGGAGTATTACCGTTGTTATGTGGTGGGGCAGGAAAAAGTTCACATCATGAAATACGATCCGCGACTGCCGCATCATGAGCGGTACGTGAAGGGCAATCCCCCGCCCTCGTCGGAGACTTTGCGGGCTCGGATTGAAAAAGATGCGCTGACTTTGTGCAAAGTGCTCGGCTATGACCTGAATACCGTTGAGTTTGCGGTGGAAGGCGGAGTGCCGTATGCGATTGATTTTCTGAATCCGGCGCCGGACGCGGAGATTACTTCGGTTGGTCAGGAAAATTTTGATTGGATCGTGAATGCGGTGGCAGAGATGGCGGTGAAGATGGCGCAGACCGGAGAGGATCCTGCGCGGGAGTTGCGCTGGGCTAGTTTTCTGGCGGGTACTCCTCCGAAAGAGGCGCGCAAAGGTGAGCCGAAGTGGGTGGCCGAGCGGAAGCGGGGGAAGGCGGCGAAGTAGTCGTGGATGAGCTAAAGAGGAGGCGATTTCTCTGGGGCGTGGCGCTCGCATGGGCGCCGTGGGTTCCGACGCTGATTGGCCCGGATACGCATTCAGAGGCATTTCAGAGCAAAAGGCGACTGGGCTCGGAGCAGTGGCCGGCGGTCTGAGTGAGGTATTCGTACTGTGCGGCATCGGCGCGATTCTTATCGGCCAAGTGGCGGCCATCGTCTTACTGTCCCAGACGTTTTCGCCAGGACACTGGGTACGTGGCTTGTTTTCGGTTCTGTCCCTCTCCCTGATCGGACTGATGCTCCTGCTGGTGGGCTTCTTCTTCTGGATGTCCTGGTACCTGACCCGCCACAACTTCTGATCTGCAATCTGGACTGGATTGTTATACTGTGTAGGCTTGATTTCCTGCCCGTGGGCAAGGATGGGGCTGGTCATCGGGGCACTTCCGGCGAAAACAGGGTTCCTCGCTTCGCTCGGAATGACAAGAGAGTCGGAATGACAAGAGTATCTGCGTAGTGTAATGAAACCTACTTTCAGCATCGGGATTGAAGAGGAATATCAGACGGTGGATCCGGAGACGCGGGATCTGCGGTCGCATATTCAGGCGGAGATCCTTGAGAGAGGCCGGCTGATCCTGCAGGAGCGGGTGAAGGCTGAGATGCACCAGTCGGTGGTGGAGGTGGGGACCGGGGTTTGCAAGACAATCAAGGAAGCCAAGGCAGAAGTAAAGATGCTACGGCGCGATATTATCCGGCTGGCCAATGAGAGCGGGTTGCGGTTGGCGTCGGTGGCGACGCATCCCTTTTCCGATTGGCGCACGCAGGAGATTCATCCGGATGAGCGCTACAAGAATATTGTGGAGGACATGCAGTTGGTGGCGCGGGCCAATCTGATTTTCGGATTGCACGTACACATTGGGATTGAGGATCGCGAGACGGCCATCCACATGATGAACCACGCGCGCTACTTTCTGCCGCACCTTCTCGCGCTCTCGACCAATTCGCCCTTCTGGCTGGGCATGAATACCGGGCTGAAATCGTATCGCTGCAAGGTATTCGACAAGTTTCCGCGAACCAATATTCCCGATTACTTTCCCAGCTGGGGCGAATACGAGAATTTCATCAAGCTGCTGATCAAAACCAACTGCATCGATAACGCCAAGAAGATCTGGTGGGATATCCGTCCGCATCCGTTCTTTAATACGATCGAGTTCCGGGTGTGCGATATTCCGATGCGGGCCGATGAAACGATTGCCCTGGCGGCGCTCATTCAGGCCACGGTGGCGAAGCTGTACAAGCTGCACGCATCCAATCAGGGGTTTCGATTGTACCGCCGCGCTCTTTTGATGGAGAACAAGTGGCGGGCGGCGCGCTACGGCATGGACGGCAAGCTGATCGATTTCGGCAAGCAGGCGGAGGTTCCGGCGAAGGATTTGATTCGCGAGTACCTTGATTTTGTCGACGATGTCGTGGATGAGCTGGACAGCCGCGAGGAACTGAACTACATCCATACCATGCTGGAAACGGGCAGTGGCGCGGACCGGCAACTGAAGGTATATCAGGACACAGGAGATTTGAAGAAAGTTGTCGATTACATCATTGAGGAGACGCAAGCCGGGCTGGAAGAGGTTGTGCCGGCTGCGGAGAGAAAAGTAAGCTGATGGATATTCCAGTGGAGCAATCCAGCGAAGTCAAACTTCCCACCTCTTCGGCCAGTTCTGCCCTGAGCTTGTCGAAGGGGCAGGCTCCATCGCAAAGAACGCGACCGGGATGGGGCAAACGGGAATCCGTTTCCTTTGATCCCGAATACATACAAGGCGCGCGGAATGCGGTTCGGGTGTGCCTGCGGGTGCAGCCCGAAGAGAAGGTTTGCGTGATCACGGATGAAGTGACCCTGGAGATCGCGGCGGCCATCGTGAGTGAACTGGAGACCACCGGAGCGCCTTGCAACGTGTGGGTGCTGGAAGATTGGGCAGAACGCCCACTGAAAGATTTGCCGCAGGAGATTGTTGAGGACCTGGAAACGAGCCAGGTTTCGATTTTTGCGGTGCAGGCGCAGCGCAACGAATTGCGCTCGCGGATGCAGATGACGGATGTGGTCAACCGGCGGAAGATCCGGCACGCCCACATGGTGAACATCAACCGGCAGATCATGCTGGAAGGCATGCGCGCGGATTTTCAGAAGGTGGACCGGTTGAGCGCGAAGGTGGTGGCAATGGTCCGCAAGGCGCAGCGGGTGCGCGCCAAGACTTCGGCGGGAACAGATCTGATCGCCGAGTTAAATCCTAATTATCGCTGGCTGAAGACCAGCGGAATCATCACTCCCGAGAAGTGGGGAAATTTGCCCGGCGGAGAGATTTTCACCACACCCGGCGAAGTGAACGGCACATTCGTGATTGACGGCGTGGTGGGTGACTATCTGTGCGCGAAGTTTGGAAATCTGCGCGAGACTCCGCTGACCATCCAGATGAAGCAGAATCGCCTCACCGAGGCGCACTCCGACAATCGTGAACTGGAAGATGACTTCTGGAAGTACACACACACGGACGAAAATAGCGACCGCGTCGGCGAGTTTGCCATTGGCACGAACATTGACTTGAAGGATGTGATCGGGCAGATTCTGCAGGATGAAAAATATCCCGGCGTTCACATTGCGTTTGGAAACCCTTACGGCGCGCACACCGGCGCGGAGTGGGATTCTTCGACTCACATCGACGTGGTCGGGCGGAAGTTCAACATCTGGGTCGACGACCAGCAAATCATGCAGGACGGAAAGTTTCTGGTCGAGGCGTAGGGCGGGCAGTTTAGCCTTATCTGGACTAAGCGTCGTATAACAGGCTCCTCTCCATCGGCTTCCGTCTCTAGTCATCACCACGTTCGGCTCCGGCCGAATCGCGGTAGCCGGCAACTTCCTCCTCAGACTCACCATCCAAGATTCGCGGGAGAAGGCTGTGGGTAATCCCTAGCTCCTGTCGCGTGGATCTCGGAGGCGATCGTCGTCCATGAAGTTACGCTGCATCCTAGCCATTTGCATCCTCGTTGCAGTCATTGCGCAATGCGGCTGCGGCGGCGGTAGCCAATCCGCCTCCAACGGCGCTAACACCAGTGGGAATGGAGGAAGCGGAGGAAACGGCGGAGGAAACGGCGGCGGCACTACGACCGGCGGCGTTCCGCGATTCGCCCATGTGTTCGTGGTTCTCGAAGAAAACCACAGCTTCGCAGATGTGATTGGAAATACCAGTATGCCGTATCTCAACGGCTTGGCTTCCGCCAACAGTCTGGCGACTCAATACTTCGCCGATGCACATCCGTCGTTGCCGAATTACTTCATGCTGACGGTTGGCGCAGGAACTTCGATTACCGGCAGCCTCGGCGATGCCTACAACGGAATGGTTACACAAGATAACGTGGTGAGGGCGCTCACGGCTGCGGGGAAAACGTGGAAGTCCTATGCAGAGTCGTTGCCTTCGGCCGGCTACCTGGGAGGCGATAGCGGCGCTTATTTGCAGCGTCACAATCCTTTCGTCTACTTCTCGGATGTACAAGGAAGTTCGACGGCGGCGAGCAATATCGTTCCGTTTACTCAATTGGCTACCGACATCTCAAGTAACAGCCTGCCCAACTATGGATTCATTGTTCCGGACGCAAATGACGATGCGCACAATTGCCCGGTGGGCATGAGCACGTGCACGACGGCACAGCAATTGGGGGCGGCAGATCAGTGGCTGTCTACAAATATTGCTCCGCTTCTTGCCAGCACCGCATTTCAGAATTCGCTGCTGATCGTAGTCTTCGACGAGGCGGAAGATTCGGATACGACGCACGGCGGCGGCCATGTCCCGGCGGTGCTGGTGAGTCCGCTGGCAAAGGCCGGCTATCAGTCAACGACGTTATACCAGCACGAGAGCACTCTACGGCTGATGATGGAAGGGCTGGGAGTTACTGATTTGCCGGGCGCCGCGGCCAGCGCGCCGGATATGAGTGAGTTCTTCCAGTAGCACGAGGACCGATTACACGGCAACCGTAACCGAGGTCTCTGTTCGCGTGACCGGCCGGTATAGTGTGTCGCGCTCGATGGGCTCGCGTCCTGCGGCGCGGATGAGTCGTTCTAACTCTTCCCTGCGCATTCCCTGTGGCGTGGTAGCGCCAGCGTCGTGGTAGATCTTCTCTTCGATCACAGTTCCGTCCATATCGTCAGCCCCAAAACGCAGCGAGATCTGCGCGATCTTGGCCGTCATCATCTGCCAGTAAGATTTGATATGCGGGAAGTTGTCGAGCACCAGGCGGCTGACCGCAATTTGCTTGATGTCGAGCATGCCCGTGGTTTTGGGCAGGTGTTGGAGCGCTGTGTTCTCAGGATGAAAGGCTAACGGAATAAACGTTTGGAAGCCGCCAGTTTCATCCTGCAGAGCGCGCAACTTCAGGAGATGGTCGACGCGGTCTTCATCGTTTTCTACATGCCCGTAGAGCATGGTCGCGTTCGACTTCAACCCGATCTGGTGGGCAAGCTTCGCAGTGTCCAGCCATTGATCGCCATCGATTTTGTGATCGCAGATGATGTGGCGGATGCGGTCGGCAAATATTTCAGCCCCGCCACCAGGTAGAGAATCTACTCCTGATGCTTTAAGCTGTTCCAGCGTTTCGCGAATCGAAAGCTTCGCCCGCCTGGATAGGTACGCTACTTCGACCATGGTAAAGGCCTTGAGATGCACATGGGGAAAGCGCTGCTTCAGGCCGGAACATAGATCGAGAAAATATTGAAACGGAAGATCAGGATGTAATCCGCCGACGATGTGAAACTCGGTGACCGCCTCGCTATAACCTGAAGCGGCGGTTTCAAACGCCTCTTCGAGCGCCATCGTGTATGCGCCAGGCGCATCTTTTTTCCGGCCGAACGCGCACAGGCGGCAAGCGGCGACACAGACGTTGGTAGGATTGATGTGCCGATTGACGTTGAAATAGGTTTTGTCGCCGTGCATGCGCTCGCGGACGTGGTTGGCCATCCAGCCCACGGCAAGAATATCGCCAGTTCGGTAAAGCGCGAGGGCATCGACGGCATCTAGCCGCTTCCCCGCCATGACCTTGTCAAAAATGGGCGTAAGACGCGCGTCGTCAGTTTGAAACGGGTGAGATGAGCGCTCGATCATCCTTTCGATCATACCGCAGCCGTGCCATGGAAGCCACGGGATCAACGCACGCTGGCAGCCAGAGTATTGAAGCCTTGTTTGCGCTGTTCCGCTTCCCTCGGGTAATCGCCGAGCCAAACATATTCCGGCTTGGTTTTGATGAGAGATAGTTTGCGGAGATAAACCTCCGGAACTCCCTTCATGAAGCTTTTCTGCTGAACTGCTTCGCGCATCTCGCCCGCCTGACGCTGCATCTTGGCGATGTAAGCATCCAGGGTATCGTCGTTCACGGGAGAAATGCCCAGGTCGAGACAGACCTGCTCGCGCATCTTTAGAAATGCCTGAAGCAGTTCCGAGGTGCCCGCCTCCGGCATGCAGATGCCCAACGCTTTTCCACGGCGTAAGAGCGAGCCTGCGGCCTGCGGCTTACGGTCAGAAAACGATAGCGTCCAGCCATTTTGCAGGCAGCTCTGAATCGAAGCTTTCAACGGCACAGGAACCTTCCCTTTGGGAAAGAGCTGACTGATTTCGGCGAAACAATGATGGCGCGTGTGCGCAAGCAAACGGCAGAAGCTCGGTGGATTCGTCGGGGAATCAGACACCAACGAGAAATCCAGCAGGCGAGTAAAACCCATCCCTTCCAACTCACGCGAATAACGATCCAGAGCGTCGAGATCGAGCGCCGGAAACTGGGCCGGCGTCGCCGGAGGAAAGGAGTAGGAAGTGGGCATGTTCTTGAGCACGCGCCGCTTCATGGTTGCGAACGTGAAGAGAATGTGCACCCAACCACTGAAGCGCCAAATCACCAGAAGCAGCAGTATCGCCAGCCAGCCCAAGCGCGGCACGGCCTGGCGCTGCGAACGGCCATACTGGCTCCGCAGCAGCTCGTAATCGGCTTTGGGCAGCGGCTGCCACCCCGACTGCGCCCAGAGCGCCGGCGTTCCAGAAACCAGCTTCTCTCCCGAGAGCTGAAGATTTCGCGGGCCGAACGAAAGAATGTCGAACAGAGGTGCTCTGTTTTTCCCAGGGGACCGACTTTGGATGGTCAGGCTGAATGCATTCGCGCCCAGAGTGATGGGTAGGGTAGCTTCGTTTCCATTGCCAACATATCCGGTCAGGAATTTGTAGTGCCAACCCGCATCTTTAAATTGCTGACGCTCGGTTTTTCCGAGGAGGCCAAGGTCTTCATCGTTTTCATTATCGTTGAGGTCGTCGGGCGTCAAGTTCGAGGGGCTAGAGGACTGCTCTGCTTTAGGCTTCGGCGCCGCCGCTGCTAGTGGCGCAAACTTCTCGCCATCCCAACGAAATCCTGTTGTGGTTTTGTTCGAGGAGCCGCTCAGAGGAGCGGGCGGCACTAATTGCAGTTCACCTTCAGACAGGCTCCATGATCCGTACGCAGAGGTGTGTTCAGGGAGTGCAAAACGGTCCAACCGTCCGGATGGAACGAGGTGGTAAGCGACGACGTCCTGCTTCGAGAAGTCAGAGATGCTCCCGAGCAGAGCTGTGAGATATCCGTATTTCGTAGACTCCAGCTTTTCTTGCAGGGTATTCCGTGAGCGGCCAATGGTGTTCAGGGTTAGAAAAATGAAGGCTTCCCGGTCGTTCCAGAAGACAACCGTCTGCGTCAGATTCTGACCGACCTCGCAGCGCTTGGGCCACATCACGAACGCCCCCAAAGCAGCCGCGACCAACGCCAGCATGATCAGCATGGAAATTGCTTTTTGACGGCTCATGGGACGCTCCCTTGGGGGAACGTAGCATCCTGGGGAAGCGGAAACAAAGTACTTTGGTAAGCGGAACCTAACCTGGTTGAGGGCGATCCGATCCGGAAACCCGTTTAGAGAAATCGGCTGCGGATCAGCGACCCGCAACCACGCGGTCGCGAATTTTATCGTACTCGGAGTCGGGGATGACCTTACGCCTGACGAGATCGTCGGCGTTGTCGAACGGGCGTTCGGCAATGATGCGGTCCGCTTCGTGTTCGGTTAGTCCTGGCAGGCTCAACAACTCGTCGCGTGAGGCTTTATTGATGTTGATGGCTTTGTTGTCGCGCCCCATGCCTTCCTTCACGCCCTCTGCCACCGCCTTGGTGTCGCGGCGAATGGTCTCGGTTGCCTCCGCCGTGCGCCGCCGAATTTCGTCGGGATTGTCACTTTTACCGTTGCAAGCGGTGATATTCGTCAACAAAAGTGCGACAGGAATGATCCAGATATTGCGTAGCTGTGGAAGGGACATGTCGTTCTGATGCATTTATAGAGGTCTGCGTTGGTGCCTTTGTTGAGCGCGGGCGCACGGGCCGGTTGATCCGTTTGTAACAATCGCATTTTGTACAATCGCGTCCTGTACAATTTCGTTTCGCATGCGTTCGCTGCCGAAATGCTGTCTCGTTGGCTTTTTTGCGCTGCTGATTATGCTGCCAGCGTGGGCCGAGCCGGTTTCCAGCCTCAAAGCTACTGGCTACGTCAATGACTTCGCGCACGTTCTCGATCAGAACGCAATTGCGCGGATGGATGACATCTGCCGGCAGATTGATGAGAAGGCGCATGCTCAGATCGCGGTAGTGACGATCAAGTCGCTGGACGGCTCCGATATCGAAAGCTATGCAGTCGATCTCTTCCATCAGTGGGGAGTTGGAAGCAAGTCGAAGGACACTGGAGTACTAATCCTGTATGCGATTGATGACCATCGAGCCCGCATTGAAGTTGGCTACGGCCTGGAGCCTATCCTGCCGGACGGCAAGGTCACTTCATTTGAGCGCGAGGCGATCCCGCTCATGCGGAGCGGAAATTATGGTCAGGCCCTGCTGCTGGTCACGTCGAGGGTGGCAGGAGTAATTGCCGCAGATGCGGGAATTCAGCTCACGAACGCGCAACCGGAGGCTCCGTTTCGTTCCTCGCGAGAGCCGCGTGGGGGAGGAATCTCGCTGGGCGGGATTCTGCTTATTGCCCTCGTCATTCTGATTATTCTGTTCACGCCATTGCGCGGCGTGCTGTTCTGGATACTCTTTTCAGGAATGTTCGGTGGCGGCGGACGCGGAGGAGGGTTTGACGGCGGTGGGGGCGGATTCGGCGGAGGCGGAGGATTTGGAGGATTTGGGGGTGGAAGTTCCGGCGGTGGCGGGGGGAGCAGTAGTTGGTAGCATACGAGGAAAGCAAAATGGTTCCCGAGAAAACGATTAACGACTTCATCGCCCGGCTGAAAACGGCCGCAGGTGCCAACCTGGAGAGCGTGATCCTGTTTGGGTCGGCCGTCGCAGGAGACTTTCATCCGGAGTTCTCCAATGTGAATCTTTTCTGCGTAGTGCGCGACAGCTCATTCGGGGCGCTGCAGGCTCTTTCGCCCGCGGTGAAATGGTGGGTCGGCCAGAAACAACCCCCGCCGCTGTTCATGACCCGTGACGAACTGGCACGCTCCGGCGACGTCTTTACGATCGAATTACTCGACATGCAGCAGCACCATCGAGTGTTGTTTGGTGAGGATTTGGTGCAAAGTTTGTCGATTCCGGCCAATCTTCACCGCGTCCAGGTGGAATATGAACTGCGGGAAAAACTCGGGCTGCTGCGACAGCACCTTGTGCTTGCTGCCGGCAATGATTCTCGCTTATGGGAATTGCTGTTACGATCGGTCTCGTCGTTCGCTACACTTTTCCGTCATGCGCTGATCGTACTTGGTGACGCTGCTCCGGTTGGCAAGCGGGAGGCGGTGCAGCAGTTGGCGAGGAAAGTTGGATTCGATCCCGCGGGCTTCTTGCAAGTCATGGACGTAAGAGAGCATCGGGCAAATCGCAAGCAGTTCAACGTGGCGGATGTGTTCTCCCGATACCTTACCGCGTTGGAGCACGCCACCGCCGCGGTTGATAAGATGCTGGATTCGGGTGCCGGAAGTCCTTGGTAGAAGTCACGAGACACTTTTCAAGGAGAACCTTATGGGTAAGGGGCTTATCGCTGTCGTAGTTGTGATCGCAATCGTGCTGCTGATCGTCCTTTTTGCGTTTGGACAATATGTCAGCGTAAAGAACACGCTGGTCAGCAAGAACGAAAGCGTGAAGGCTGCGTGGTCGCAGGTCGATATCGTATTGCAACGCCGCGCCGACTTGATCCCTAACCTGGTTGAAACGGTGAAGGGCTTTGCACAGCACGAACAGACTGTGTTTGGCGATATTGCGAAAGCGCGCTCGGCACTGCTCTCAGCCGGAACACCGCAGGAGAAGATCGCCGCCAACGGACAACTCGATGGCGCACTCGGACGGCTGCTGGTAGTCGTTGAAAATTATCCCCAGCTAAAGTCAAATGAGAATTTCCTGCGGTTGCAGGACGAACTGGCGGGCACTGAGAATCGGATCGCAGTCGAGCGTAAACGGTATAACGATACTCTTCGCGATTACAACACGTACGTGCAGCAGTTCCCCAACAGCTTTTTCGCGGGATTCGCCGGATTCAAGCCTAACGAAGCGTATTTCGAAGCTACTGCCGGATCGCGTGAAGCGCCGAAGGTAAATTTCTCGAGTCCAGCTTCGCAGCCAACGCAGCAGCCCGCGCCCGTGCATTGAAACGGTCTGCCGTGCTGAATCGATGTGTCACGGGGTTAGCGGCTAGCTTCCGCCCGCAAGCTTTTTTCTTGCAAGCGGGCGCGCGAAAGCGTTAGTCGGGTTGTGTGTGTTCAAGGTCAGGACTTTCCGGTAGTACTCTGCTGCCTGCGACGAATC
>Ga0210400_10004149_pt1 | contig 12606 bp, 9 predicted proteins | sample IncBWH26MmetaG_FD_155456 | JGI IMG/M metagenome (GOLD analysis project Ga0210400, IMG submission 155456) | Forest soil microbial communities from Barre Woods Harvard Forest LTER site, Petersham, Massachusetts, United States - Inc-BW-H-26-M | ecosystem: Environmental > Terrestrial > Soil >...
GCACCATGCGTACGTGGCGGGATGCCCAATGCTCAAAGTCCGCGGTGGCCCGGACAATGTCCGGCAAATGATCTGTTTTTTTGCTCATGAATTGGAAAGCTAGTCCCACCGGCTATGGTCCGGCGACCGGGTAAGTGTACTTCAGACTTATCTGAAAGTAAGCGACGTCTTCTTTAGACCCGCGCGTGAGTGGCTGCCGCCCGGGTACGCGATTCGTAGATCGGGAAGCGCGCCGCAAGCTCAGCCACCTGCTTCCGCACCTTTTGCTCAAAGGCCGCATCTCCCATATGGGTAAGAACTTCCGCGACTCCGTTGGCAATCAGCTCCATCTCCGGCTCCTTCATACCGCGTGTCGTAACCGAGGGACTTCCCAACCGGATACCGCCCGCCTTCATCGGCGGCAGGGGATCAAACGGGATGGCATTCTTATTAACGGTAATGCCCGCGCGGTCCAGCGCCTTCTCCGCGTCGCTGCCTGTAATGCCGCGTGGATGCACCTCGATCAGGAAAACGTGGTTGTCTGTCCCACCCGAAACCACGCGGAAGCCGTGGCGTGAAATCGCATTCGCCAGCGCCTTGGCATTCGCCGCCACCTGCTTTTGGTACTCGATAAACGACGGCTCCATCGCTTCCTTGAAGCACACGGCCTTGGCCGCAATCGTGTGTACCAGCGGGCCGCCTTGCGTCCCGGGGAACGTCAGCTTATCGATCTCCTTCGCAAACGACGCTTTCGAAAGCACCATGCCGCCGCGTGGCCCGCGCAAGGTTTTATGCGTTGTAGTGGAAACGATATCCGCGTGCGGCACCGGGCTTGGGTGCACGCCCGCCGCCACCAGGCCCGCGATGTGCGCCATGTCCACAAAGAAAATCGCTCCGGCGGCCTTGGCCACCTTCGCGATGCGTTCGAATTCGATAATCCGTGAATACGCGCTCGCGCCCGCGACGATCATCTTTGGCTTGTGTTCCTGCGCCAGTCTCTCGATTTCGTCGTAGTCGATCCGCTCGGTGTCCTGCTTCACGTGATATTCCACGAATTTGTACATCCGCCCGGAGAAATTGAGCGGGTGGCCGTGCGTCAGATGCCCGCCATGCGCCAGCGCCATGCCAAGCACGGTATCGCCCGGCTGCAGCGTAGCCATGTACACCGCCACATTGGCCGAGGTCCCGGAGTGTGCCTGCACATTGGCGTGATCCGCGCCGAAAAGCTGCTTCGCGCGATCGATGGCCAGTTGCTCCACCTTGTCGGCAACTTCGCATCCGCCGTAGTAGCGTTTCCCTGGGTAGCCCTCCGCATACTTGTTCGTGAAGATAGAGCCCATCGCCTCCAGCACCGCTTCTGAGACAAGGTTTTCCGAGGGGATAAGTTCGAGCCCTGTCGCCTCGCGCACGGCTTCCTCGCGCAGCATGTCCGCAATCTGCGGGTCAACCTTGTCGAGGGGGCGTTGCATGCGGGTGTTTGCTTCGGTGGTCATCGGGTTCTCCAAAACCGAATGCGGCTGCTGTGCGCTGGCCGGTCTCAAGACCGGCCACTACAGGAAGTCTAGCGGAGAGTGTAACTGGCCGCAACGCGCCGCATCTCTTCTATAAGGGTAAATAAGGCGTGGAATAGGCGTTTCTGATAGTTTCGATGCTCTTGTTTCCCCGGCGTCGGTCTATACTTATTCTGCTGTCCCGATACAGCAAATTCACTCTACTGAGGCAAATCATGGCAAATTTCTATGCCGACAACTCTCTGAGTATTGGACGAACTCCCCTGATTAAACTGAATCGCGTCACCGACGGCGCCAATGCCACCGTGCTCGCGAAGATCGAGGGTAGAAACCCAGCGTACTCAGTGAAGTGTCGCATCGGGGCGGCAATGATCTGGGACGCGGAGAAGCGTGGCGTTCTGAAGACGGGCATTGAAATCGTCGAGCCCACCAGCGGCAACACGGGAATCGCGCTGGCGTTCGTGGCCGCGGCCCGCGGATACAAGATCACGTTGACCATGCCGGAAACGATGTCGCTCGAACGCCGTCGAGTCCTGGCCGCGTTTGGCGCAAATCTCGTGCTGACGCCCGGGCCGGAAGGCATGAAGGGCGCAATCAAGAAAGCCACGGAAATTTACGAATCCGACAAGCAGCACTTTTTCCTGCCGCAGCAATTCGATAATCCTGCCAACCCAGCCATCCACGAGGCCACCACCGGCCCGGAAATCTGGAACGACACCGACGGCGCCATGGATGTTTTTGTCGGCGGCGTTGGCACCGGCGGCACGATCACCGGCGTCAGCCGCTATTTCAAGAACACCAAGAAGAAAAAAATCCTTTCGGTCGCCGTCGAGCCGGTTGCGAGTCCAGTGATCACACAAACGCGCGCAGGCCAGCCGCCGGTGCCAGGTCCGCACAAGATCCAGGGCATCGGCGCGGGTTTCGTACCGAAAAACCTGGAGATGGACCTGATCGATCGGGTCGAGCAGGTAACCAATGAAGAGTCCGTTGAGATGGCGCGGCGCCTGACCCGCGAAGAGGGCATCCTCAGCGGCATTTCCTGTGGTGCAGCCGCGGCGGTCGCCGTGCGTTTGGCGAAGCTGCCGGAATTTGCCGGCAAGACCATCGTCACCGTGCTGCCCGATTCCGGCGAGCGCTACATTTCCACGGTCCTCTTCGAGGGCATCGGCTAAGCCGCCAGAGCATGGAAACACATTCCTTGCGGGACAGGGGAGCAGGTCTGCTGCACCCTTGTTCCGGCATTGGGCATTCGAAAGTATTGTGAACTCCTATGACCACACCAAATAACGATTTGAGAACACTCGCGCGGGAGTTTCGCCTGGCTCTTGAAGCGCGGCTCTCCGATGCCAGCATGTGGGAATACCGCTTGCCATCGAAAGATGAAGTCGCGGCGTTTTGCCGCGCCTATCTCGATGTGCTCTTTCCGCTCTACTTTGCTAAAGAAGAGGTGAATAGCCCGGACGCGGCCGGATTTCTGGCGCAACTGGATTTGCAACTGGCGGAACAGATCGTTTACGCGATGCGATTCGATCTGAACTGCTGCGGCAAGCCGGTGCCCGCCAACCTCTCGGAAAGTGCCAGCCAACTTGTGCAAGCGGTGCACGCAAAATTGCCCAGGCTCGCCCAGCTCTTGGGGACCGACCTGCAGGCCGCATTGAAAAACGATCCGGCGGCCAGCGGATACGAAGAAATCTTGCTGAGCTATCCCGGCGTGGAAGCGATCACCGTGCAGCGCCTGGCGCATGAACTCTACTTGCTGAAGATCCCCTATCTGCCGCGCATGATGACGGAAGTAGGGCACAGCCGCACCGGCATTGATATTCATCCGGGCGCAACGATTGGCGAATCCTTCTTCATTGATCACGGCACGGGCGTGGTGATCGGGGAAACCGCCACGGTCGGCAACCACGTCACGCTTTATCACGGCGTGACGCTTGGCGCCTTCAATCCCACCAGCCGCCGCAATGGCGCGGAACTCGTGCGCGGCCTCGAGAACAAGCGCCACCCGGACATCGAGGACGGCGTCACAATTTATCCAGGCGCAACGATCTTGGGAGGCGACACGCGCGTCGGCCATCACAGCGTCATCGGCGGCAACGTCTGGCTCACCCATTCCGTCGCACCCTACAGCCGCGTCACCGTCAAAGACCCCGAACTGCTCATCCGCAGCAAAACCCAGGAATCCGACAAAGACTGGTTCCTCGGCAGCGCCATTTAGGGTCATTCACCAAACTCTGCAAAGAGTTTAACCATTCATTGCTTGCGTTTTGCCTTTGTGCGCACGCGTTTGTACTTGAGAGCGATGAGGCCCCTGGAGTAGGTCTTGTTCTCGAGGAGTGCGAAATTCCGTTGCGGGAAGCCGCTTGGAAACAGGGGAAGGCCCTCGCCAAGCAGAACCGGCACGACGCCGAGATAAATTTCATCCACGAGATCGGCCTTGAGGAACTCGCGAGCGAGTTCACCGCCACCCATGTGCCATATATTCTTGCCGCGCCCCTTACGGATTTGCGCGATCAGCTCGGCAGGCGGCTGATTGGTGAAGATGACGCCACCGCGCTCACCGGCAGGCTGCGAGCGAGACATCACATAGTAAGTCGTCGAAGTTCCGGCGAAGGCGCTACCGCCTCCCATTTTTAGGCCGGCCTCATAGGTCTTCAGCCCCATGATCGCCGCATCAATGGTGCGAAAGAACGGGGCCATCGAAAAGTCTTTGGGCATGAACAGAAAGTCCACGGAACCATCGAGGCGGGCGATGTACCCGTCGAGGCTAATGCCAAGGCCAAGGACAACCTTGCGCATGGGCGGATTCTAGACGACCTCGGCCCCGCAACTCAAGCCTTTAGCCCTCGCGTTGACAGTGGCAGACGGTGTTCGCTACGCTCGAATGCTTAACTAAGCGGAAGCAGGATGGACAGGGAGACGCATGGCCGAAGAGAAGCTACCAACAAGGGCGGAAGATTTTTCGGAGTGGTACAACCAACTGGTGCTGAAGGCGCAACTCGCCGACTACGCGCCGGTGCGCGGCTGCATGATCGTGCGTCCTTACGGTTGGGCGCTCTGGGAAAACATTCAGGCGGCGCTCGATAAACGCTTCAAGGCCACCGGCCACCAGAACGTCGCGTTCCCGCTATTGATCCCCAAGAGCTTCATCGAAAAAGAAAAGCACCACGTCGAAGGCTTCTCGCCCGAACTCGCGGTCGTCACCATCGGCGGTGGCGAAGAACTGGCCGAACCCCTGATCCTCCGGCCCACGTCCGAAACCATCATCGGCCACATGTGGTCCAAGTGGATCCAGTCCTATCGCGACCTGCCGGTGCTGATGAACCAGTGGAACAGCGTCATCCGCTGGGAACTTCGCACCAAGCTATTCCTGCGCACGCTTGAATTTTACTGGCAGGAAGGTCACACCGCCCACGCCACGCGCGAAGAAGCCGTCGAAGAGACCCGGCAGATGCTGGACGTCTACACCGACTTCGCCGTGAATGAAGCCGCTATCCCTGTCATCCCCGGCGCCAAATCCGACGCCGAAAAATTCGCCGGCGCCGACGTCACCTATTCCATCGAAGCCATGATGGGCGACGGAAAGGCGCTGCAATCCGGCACCTCGCACTTCCTCGGGCAGAATTTCGCACAAGCCTTCGAAGTAAAATATCTCGACCAGAACGGCGCCTTGCAGCACTGCTGGACGACCTCCTGGGGTCTATCCACCCGCATGATCGGCGCGATCATCATGGTCCACGGCGACGACCAGGGCCTGGTGCTGCCGCCGCGCATTGCCCCCATTCAGGCCGTAATCGTGCCCATCTACAAGACCGACGAAGAAAAAGCCACCGTCCAGAAAGCGGCAAAGGAACTGAAAGCCCAACTCCTCAATGCCAACCTCCGCGTCCATCTTGACGAGCGCGAAGGTTTTAGCCCGGGCTGGAAGTTCAACGACTGGGAAATGCGCGGGGTTCCGGTCCGCGTGGAACTCGGCCCCAAAGACGTCGCCAAACAGGCCGCAATGCTCGCCCGCCGCGACCGTCCCGGCAGGGAAGGCAAAGTCAGCGCTTCACTGGCCGACCTCGCCGCTACGATCGAAAAACTGCTCGCGGAGATTCACCAGGCGCTCTATGACAAGGCTCTCGCGTTCCGCCGGGCCAACACCCGCGAAACCCAGACCTATGACGACCTCAAGAAAGCCGTAGAAGGCGGTTTCGCTTTCGCCCCCTGGTGCGGCAGCGGCGACTGCGAAGCCAAAATCAAAGAGGAAACCCGCGCCACCATGCGCTGCATCCCAATAGATCAGGCGGCGGTGCTGGGCAGGGAAGTGGCGACCGGCGGCGCTTGCGTGTACTGCGGCAAACCTGGCAAGGACCGGGCCATTTTCGGCCGGGCTTACTAAGGCTGGCCGAACCAAGGGGTGAAAAGCCATTTGGCGGGACGTTGCGCCTGTAGAACACCTGTACGCCCTGCTTCTCGACAGTCCGATAACCCAGTGCTAGCGTAAAAAGTAAGACATTAATCCTGCCGCAGCGTCCTGGCGGCAATCGGAGATTTTTCATTGAGCTTCCTAATATCCAATTCGAAGCGCTCGCAACGCGGCGAGGGAAAACTTAAAGCCATCATTTACACCGTCATCCTGGTCGCTGCCGTTTTCGCGGCTGTCAAAGTCGTGCCCGTATATGTGGCCGAATACCAGCTCAATGACAAGATCTCGGAGCAAGCGCGGTTTGCGGTCGTAAACCACTATTCGGAAGACCAGGTTCGCGACATCATCTTCAAAGTCATCCAGGACCTGGACATCCCCGCGAGTCGCGAGGACATTAAAGTGCAGAATACCACTCACGGTGTAATGATTAGCGTGAACTACAGCGTTCCCGTCGATTTTAAGGTCTACAAGACCGAGATTTCCTTCTCGCCCTCCAGTGAAGGGCGAGACCTGATGAAGTAAGCGGCGCACAGGCAAAAAGTCATGCCAGGAGGCTGACTCCTTCTTTGGAGCAAACTATGGTTTTGCTCCTTTTCCTTATTAAGAGACAATATTAATTAGCCCACCCTCAGGGAGCATTCATTGCGATTGCGCATTCAAAAAGGTTTCTGGACGTCTGCGTTCGGGCTGAGCCTGCTCGCCGCCGTGGCGGCTTGCTTCGTTCTTGCCGCCGCCATCTTTACCTTCTACTACGTCAAGTACTCTCGGATGATCGATGCACGGCTTTCCGGCCATGTCCTCCAGAACACCACCCAGATTTTCTCGGCTCCTGAGCACATCTCCGATGGGCAAGCCTGGGACGTGGACGATTTGGTGACCTACCTTCAGCGCACGGGCTACCGCCCCGACGCGGATGAAAACGCCATTGGCACCTACACCATTCAGCACAACACGGTCGATATCAGGCCTTCGAAGCTCTCTTTCTTTGCCGGTGGCAACGCTTTGGCCGTGCAGTTCAACGGCAAGGTTATTCGCAGCATCCGTCCTCTCGGCGGTGGCTCGGACATGGGCACGGCCGAGATCGAACCGGAGCTGATTACCAACTTGTTTGACAGCCTTCGCGAAAAGCGCCGGCCCGTCCGTTACGACGATCTGCCACCCCAATTGGTACAAGCCATCTTATCCGCCGAAGACAAGCGTTTCTTTGAACACCCTGGGTTCGACTTCATCCGCATTGTCGGCGCCGCGTGGGCCGACCTCCGGCACACCCATAACTTCGTCCAGGGCGCCAGCACCATCACCATGCAGGTCGCTCGCACTTACTTTCTTTCCCTGGATCGCACCTGGCAGCGCAAACTCGCCGAGGCCATGCTTTCCTTTGAACTGGAGCAGCGGTTCAGCAAACAGCGCATTTTTGAGATGTATGCGAACGAAGTCTACCTCGGCAACCGCGGCAGTTTCGGCATTCGTGGTTTCGCCGAAGCCAGTGAAGCTTACTTCGGCAAGGATTTGCGCCAGTTGACGCTCCCCGAATGCGCATTTCTCGCCGGGTTGATCCGTGCGCCGAATTATTACTCCGTTGCCGATCGGCATCCCGAGCGGGCCGCCCAGGCGCGTGACCGCGTGCTGACGCAGATGTTCGAAAACAAATACATCACCGATGCAGACGTGCAGGATGCCAAGAACCTGCCGCTGAAGCTGGTGCGCTCCGCCCTCTCCGGCAACGAAGCCCCCTATTTTGTGGACATGGTCAAGGATCACCTGCTTGAGAAATATTCCGAGCAGGATCTCCTCAGCTCCAACTACCGTGTCTTTACGACCCTCGATCCGCAATTGCAGCGCGTCGCCGCTGCCGCGCTTGACGCCGGCATGAAGAATGTCGACGCGATGCTGGCCGTGAAATACGCAAAAAAGAGCAAGGCGAAGGGAAAGAAAGCCGAGCCGGAGCAAATTCCCCAGGTGCAAGCCTCGTTAATCGCACTCGATCCGCGCACAGGCGAAATCAAGGCGCTCATCGGCGGAAGAGACTACGGGCAGAGCCAACTGAATCACGCACTCGCCCATCGCCAGCCGGGTTCGGTCTTCAAGCCGTTTGTTTACGCTGCCGCTTTCAATAATGCCGTTGACGGCGCCCAACCGATTGTCACCCCGGCAACGACGGTTGACGACGAGCCCACCGTCTTCGAATTTGACGGCCAGGAATACACGCCGAACAACTACGGCGAGCGTTTCATGGGCAAAGTTACCATCCGCCAGGCCCTGACCAATTCGCTGAACGTCGCGACAGTAAAAGTCGCCGAAATGGTTGGCTATGGCCGCGTGGTCCAGATTGCCCGCCAGATGGGCTTGACGGCAAACATTCGCCCCACCCCGGCGGTCGCATTGGGCGCCTATGAACTGACGCCGCTCGAGGTCGCCGGCGCCTACACCGCGTTCGCCACCATGGGCACGCGTGCGGAACCTTACTTCATCAAGTCGGTCGTCAGCGCGGGCGGCAACTCGCTCGAAAAATACGGCCCCACCACGAAGCTCGCTCTCGATCCCCGGGTCACCTATCTGGTGGACAGTATTCTGAAAGATGTTCTCAACAAAGGAACCGGCGCGCAGGTTCGCGCCAAAGGGTTCACGCTGCCCGCGGCCGGAAAAACCGGCACTTCGCGCGACGGCTGGTTTGCCGGATTCACCAGCAACCTCGTTTGCGTGATCTGGATCGGCTTCGACGACAATCACGATCTCGGCCTCGCCGGCGGCGCGACCGCCGCTCCGATCTGGGCCGACTTTATGATTCGGGCTACGGCTCTGCCGGGTTATCGGGATGTCAAAGATTTTGATAAGCCGGCAGGCGTGGATTCCGACATCATCGACGCGGATACGCTGGAGCTTGCTACACCGAATTGTCCAGTGACCCGCGAAGAGGTCTATGTTTCGGGTTCGGGACCGACTCAGTTCTGCGAACTCCATGGCGGCCACAACCCGCTCAATGCTACGGGTTCGTTCCTTTCGCACATCTTCGGTGGCGGCTCGTCCAATCCTCCCCCTCCAAACACCAGCGTTTCCCCCAATGGACAGCCGGACAAAAACGGTGCGCCAGTAGCGGGACAACCCGCCGACCAGGCTGTTGACCCGGCCAAGACCCAGGAAAAGAAAAAAGGGCCTTTACAGAAGTTTTTTGGTATCTTTGGGGACAAGAAGAAAAAGGATCCGGCGAAGCCCAACCCGGACAAAGGAGATTCGCCATGACCAGGAAACTTTTGGCGATCCCGGCAGTGACCTTCCTCGCAGTTGCCCTCTCCCCTTCGTTGTCTTCCCAGGAAAAGCTCGTTCAGGTTGCGAATTCGTCCATCTCCACCGCCGCCCAGCAGCCCGCCTCTTCGGGCCTGGCCGACGAGGAGATGGCGCGTTTGCACATGGCGCGCAAGGAATACAAGGAAGCCGAGGATATTTTCTATCGCCTCGCGGTGACCAGCCCCAAGAATCCGCGCTATTGGAATGAATTGGGAATCGCTCACCACAACCAGGCCCAGCTGGATCTGGCCTTGAAGTGCTATCAGAAAGCCGCCAAAGTGGATTCGCATTACGCGGACGCGCAGAACAATATCGGCACCGTGCTCTACGAACGGAAGAAATTTCCGAAGGCCATTCGCGCCTACAAGCGGGCTATTTCTCTCCGTGATGATTTTGCCCCGTTTTATCTGAATCTGGGCTATGCCTACTTTAGCCAGAAAGATTTTGAAAATTCGATTGTGTCGTTCCGCAAGGCTCTCCAACTGGACCCCACGTCCCTCGATCCCGCACGGTCGCGCGGGGGAACGGTAATTCAAGACCGCTCTGTCAGCGTGGACCGCGGGCGATTTTACTATCTACTTGCAAAATCCTTCGCCCAGCAGGGCGATGTGGATCGTGCGATCCTTTATTTAAGGAAGGCGCGTGACGAAGGCTATGGCGAATTCAATACCGTTCAGAAGGACCCGTTATTTTCTGCCGTCCTGAAGAATCCGGCGGCAGAGGACCTGTTGGCGCCGAAGCCCGTTGATTCCGCGCAGCCCTGATTCACCAGCCTGGGGTTCTTTAACTCTTAGTTCAGTAGCTTGCGTGTTGGTGTCTTTGCCCGGATGCTCATTTACTGCGGGTAATGAAGGTCTCGCAGAATAGCCTGGAACTCCGGCGCATCCTTCTCGAAAACGAACAGATCGTTCTGCGACTGCCTGAGGCACAACAGCGAAACATCACGCTCCTGGTAGGCCGTTTGGAGCCACGCCAGGCTGTGTTGTCTATCGCCCAGCTTCGCATACTGCACGGCGATATCGAACGCGGAAACAAAGCGTTTTTCCCGCTGGCGCAGCAGGTAATTTACCCGCTCTCGCAGCGCCATCTGTCGCGCGGCTTGGTAGCCGGACTGTTCATACACGGCCTTAATCTTCATGGCCGTATCGCGCTGCCCGCTCAGGAAGAACGCGGTGGCGGTCTCGTTGATGGCCTCGGCATAGCGCTTGTCCCGCGTGAAAACCTCGGCAAGCCTGGAGTGCGCGCTGCCGGAAGCCGGATCCAGCCCGATTGCCGCATTCAGTTGCGTTTCCGCCTCAACCGGCCGTTTCGCCGCCATCAAGACTTCCCCCAGCGTCACCAGGTATTCGGCGTTGAGCGGGTCCAGTTCCACGGCAGTGCGCAATTCCTCGATGGATTGATCGAACCGGCCCTGCAACGAAAGAAAGATTCCGTTCCATTCGTGGGCGCTCGGATCATTCACATTCAGCGCCAACGCTCTCTGAATCTCCACCTGCGCCCTCGCCCAGTCATAATTTACGGTGAGCAGGGCGTCCGCAAGATAAATGTGCGCCTCTGGATTCGAAGGATCGATCTCGATAGCCTTTTCCGCAGCCGCGCGCGCCTTCGCGTAAGCATCCGTCGGCTTCAACAATCCCAGATTCGCGCCGCGTTCATAAATGCGGGCCAGCGCGGCATACGGCGGCGCGCAGTTGGGGTCCTTTTTCATGCCATCGTCAAACGCCTGGAAGATACGGTCCAGGCCTTCGACGGTGTGAACGTTGGACTCCGCCAGCCCCCGTAGATAAAAGTCTGTGGAATCGGCCTTTTGCACGTGCTTGCGGGTCGCCGGCTCCAACGCCGTGTGGACCATGTTTGCGATTTCTGTTGCGACGTCGGTCTCGATGTAAAGCGGCTCGCCGAATTCATAATCGAACTGGTGGCTCCAGCGTGGCGATTGGTCCGCCACGCGGATCAGCTGAGCCACCACGCGCACTCGCGTCCCGTCGCGGCGGATGCTGCCTTCCAGAAGGTAGTCGGAGTTCAATTCACGGCCGATTTCCTGCGCGCCTTTTCCGGAGTGTTTATACTTCATCGCCGAGGTCCGGGCGATCACGCCCATGTTCTGGGAATTCAGGCGGCCCAACTGCGAAATTGTTTCCTCGGTCATCCCGTCGCTGAAATATTCTTCGGCGGGATCGTTGGTCAAATTTTCGAAGGGAAGCACGGCCAACATGGTTCGATTGGGCGCGTTATTGTCGCTGGCCCGCGCGCGATGATTGCTCCAGTAATATCCCCCGCCAACAACGCCGATAAGCGCGGCGGCCAGCAACACCACCCGGCGGTTAAACAGCGGCCGGTGAGTTTCGGGACGATAGTAGAAGGGATTCTCGCCGGCGGTGGATAGCACGTCCAGTTTTCCCGCTGGAAGCTCTTCGGGGATCCGCGCAGGGGTCACCTCGGTCTGCACTGGCGCGATAAACCGGTATCCCCTCCGCGGAACAGTTTCCAAATACCGTGGAGAATCCGCCTCGTCATTCAAGGCTGCCCGGATTTTTTTTACCGCCGTGTTCAGCGCATGGTCAAAGTCCACAAATGTATCCTCAGGCCACACGCGCTGCCGCAACTCCTCGCGGGTAAGAAGCTCTCCCGGCCGCTCGAGCAGCGCCACCAGCACCTGGATCGGCTGCTCCTGGCACCGAATACGCATTCCGTTTTTTCGGAGTTCCCCGGTACGGGAGTCGACCTCATAGGCGCCAAATCGCAAAATGGCTCGGAGGGGATTCGATGTACTCATGGTAGCCTCGATGTATTGGACGAGAAATGTTGAAAGTTGTGATAGTCCCTTCGCCCACTCGCCTCGCTTTTCTCTGAATAAGTCCTGCCACAGACGTTAGTTATCTGGCTACCCACAATCTATCCGGAATCCACGCCCAAACCATTGTGGTACCGCGCCGGACCTCTACGGTGACCAATACCGTCGGAGGAGCGTGCGGCAACTTTGCATCGCCTTTTCATTCGCTTCGGTACTCTGTTTCTGGTTGGCTCTTGGATCTGCGGGACTTCGTTTGCGGCCTCTCCCCGCAGAGATCCGTCAAATCACTCTGATCGTTCGATTCCGCGCGGGAGTATTCCGGTAAAAGTTTACCGCGGGTTTTTGGTGGTCGCCGAGGGCCAATTTGGCGGGGAAATTACCGGCCAGAATTTCATCATCGACACCGGAACTTCGCCCAGCATCCTTGATATCGGAGTCGCCCGCCGCCTCGGCTTGCCCCTTTCTCAGAGCAGGCTCTCTGCCATCGGTCGCCAGTCGGAAGCATTCGCCACCATCGTGCCGGAGATTCGTCTGGGCCCGATACAGGCAATATCTTTGCCCGTTCTTGTGTCGGACCTCGGCCGCGCCGGGCATGATTTGAACCTTCCCATCGCCGGAATTTTGGG